>Ga0265296_1003518_pt1 | contig 14420 bp, 11 predicted proteins | sample MunlanPumphouse1_FD_189073 | JGI IMG/M metagenome (GOLD analysis project Ga0265296, IMG submission 189073) | Groundwater microbial communities from a municipal landfill in Southern Ontario, Canada - Pumphouse #1 | ecosystem: Environmental > Aquatic > Deep subsurface > Groundwater | place... | reverse complement strand
CCGAGCAGGTTGGCGGTCAGGTTGCGCAGCTCGGCTCCGACGCCGGGGGCCGCCGGAGCGCCGTCCGAGCGGGCGGCGCGCAGGTCGGCCTGGCGGGCGGCGTGGCCGCGGAACCACTGCGCGCGGGCCAGGGCGCGGGTCGAGGCGTCGTCGGCGACCCGCCGGTGCAACACGGAGGCCGCCGCGACGTAGCGGATCCGTCCTCCGTCGCGACGCAGCCGGGCCAGCCACTCCTCCTCGTCGCCGCTCGACATCACGTGCGACGGGTCGAACCCGCCGATCCGCTCGATCGCGCTGCGGCGCACGGCCAGGTTGGCGCCCCACAGGCGCTCGGTGTCCTGGTCGACGTCGGGGGTCAGGCGCAGCGCGCTGATCGCCGGCCGTTCGCGCGGATCTTCGGAGCGGCCCTCCAGCCAGACGTCGATCGGTCCCCCGAGCGCGTCGATCGTCGGGTCCACGGCGGCGTCGACCAGCGCGGCCAACCACCCCGGACCGACCTCGACGTCGTCGTCGAGGAAGCAGATCAGCTCGCCCTCGCCGGCCTCGATCGCGGCGTTGCGGGCGGCGTTCAGGCCCCGCTGGTGCGGGTGGGTGATGCACCGGGCGCCGTGGAGCTCCGCGGTGCGCCGGGTCTCGTCCGAGGGCCCGTCGTCGACCACGACGACGTCGGCCCCGAGCTCGTGCGCCTGGGGCATCACGGAGCGCAGCGCGTGATCGAGGTATCCGGGACGACCGGCGGTGGGGATCGCGACGGTGGCGGAGGGGCGAGGGAGGGACACGCGACTCCAAGGCTATACGGAGCGCGCGGCGCTTCCTGCGCCCGTACCCTGATGGGGTGCCCGAGCCCACCGCAGAACGCTCGATCACGTTCCCGGTGGAGGATCCGGTGAGCTTCCTGGCCGGCACGTGGCAGGTCGATCGCGATCTCCACGAGGCGCACGACGACCGCTCGGGCGGGTTCGTCGGGACGGCCGAGTTCGTGCCCGAGGACGGCGGGCTGCGCTGGACGGAGACCGGTGACGCGCGGCTCGGCGACTACGCGGGCACGGCGTCGCGGGTGCTGCTGATCCGGCCGACCACCGACGGCTGGGAGGTGCGGTTCGACGACCAGCGGTTCTTCCACCCGCTCGACCTGACGGACGGCCGCAGCCGGGTCGACCACCCGTGCGGCGAGGACCACTACCGCGGCGAGCTGCGCGTCGAGTCGCACGACCGGTTCGTCGTCGCGTGGCGGGTGCGCGGTCCGCGCAAGGACCAGACGATCGTCAGCCGGTACACCCGGTGATCCTGCACCTGCACCACCGCTACCGCACGCTCGGCGGCGAGGAGCGCGCGATCGTCGGCCTGCGGCAGCTGACCGAGGAGCGGCTCGGCGAGCCGACCGCGCTGCTCGAGCGCGACTCGACCGCGACCGGGGCGGCCCGCGCGGCCCGCGGGCTGCTGCAGGGCGGCATCGATCCCGCCGAGGTCACCGACGCGGTGCACCGCCACCGCGCTCGGGTCGTCCACGCGCACAACGTCCATCCGACCTTCGGGGTGCGGGCGCTGCACGCCGCCCGCGAGGCCGGCGCCCGCGTGGTCCTGCACCTGCACAACTACCGGCTGGTCTGCGCGATCGGCACGTGCGTCCGCGACGGCCACGACTGCACCGACTGCCACGGGCGGCGGACCACGCCCGGCGTCCGGCACCGCTGCCGCGGCGGGGTCGCCGAGACCCTGGTCTACGCCGCTGGGATCAGCCGCCAGCAGCGGGCGCTGATCGCCGCCGCCGACGCACTGGTCGTGCCGAGTCGGGCGGCGTTGACCCGCCTGCGCGAGCTGGGCGCGCCGTTGCCCGATCACGGGGTCCACGTCGTGCCGCACCCGGTCGACATCGGCCCGTCGATCACCCCGGATCCGTACGGCCCGGCGATCTTCGCCGGGCGGCTGTCGCCCGAGAAGGGCGTCGCGGTGGCGATCGAGGCGGCGCGGATCAGCGGTCGCCCCCTGGTCGTCGCCGGGGACGGACCGCTCGACGCCGAGCTGCGGGCGTCCGCCCGGGACCTGCCGCACGTCCGCTTCGTCGGTCTCCTGACCCCCGATGCGCTCGCCACGCTGCGCGCGTCCGCGTCCGTCGAGCTGGCCCCGTCGCTGGCCCACGAGACCTTCGGTCTGGCGTCCGCCGAGGCGATGCTGCGGGGCCTGCCGGTGGTCGCGAGCGACGTCGGCGCGCTGAGCGAGCTGGTGCCGGACGACGCGCGGGTGCCGGCCGGCGATCCCCAGGCGCTGGCGGACGCCTGGACGCGGATCGCGGGGGACCGCGACGCGGGGCGGCGTCAACGCGACGCCGCGCGGGCGGCCACCGACGGCGCGGCGATCGCCGACGGGTTGCGCGCGGCCTACGCGTTCCCGGCCTGAGCGCGGGGCACATCGCCGTCGAGGTTGAGCACGTTCTGCGTGTTCAACCTCGACGGGAACGCGCGGAAGGGCTCCGCCGGGATCAGTCGCGCTGCGGCAGCGGCTCGTTGTCGAGCACCAGGACCTCGGGGCGCCCCAGCTCGGAGCCGGGCGGACCCGCGACCTGCAGCTCCAGGTCGGCGATCCGCTCGCCGGTCGGCACGGGGATCACCAGCGGCGTGCGGTCGGCCACCGCCGCCAGGGCGCAGGCGCGCTCCTGCGGCGGGATCGCCGTGACCAACGGCGGGTTTGCCGGGTCGGCCGCGGGGTCCACGGGCAGCGCGTCGACCGGGATCCGCACCAGTCGCGGTACGTCCGTCCGGTCGTCGTCCACCGTCAGGCGGGCTGGCGTCGCGTCCGCGGTCAGCGGCCGTTGGGTCGCGGAGGCGCCCCCGACCCAACGGGCGGGCTCGCCTCGGAGGGTCGACGAGAGCGTCGAGACCGGGCGCCAGCAGGTGTCGGCGAACAGGTCGAGGTTGCGGCCGACCGACTCGATCACGACCGTCCGCGCGGCCAGCATCGCCGGCCCGCAACCGTCCTGGTACATCTGCGTCCAGTTGCAGACCGTCTGCTCGGGGAACACGCGATCGAAGATCGACGCTCCGTCGGCCCCGGGGGTCCGCATCGCCGTGTCGAACTGGGAGTCGCCGACGAAGACGATCTCGCCGGGGCGGAAATCGGTCTTCGGGCTGCCGGTGACCGTCAGCATCGGGTCCCGGTCGACGCGGTCCTGGCCGATGAAGACGCCCAGGTCACCCGCCCGGTCGGTCTCGTCGAGCGGGCGCAGGCGGGCCTCGTCGGCGAGCCCCGGTCGGACCGCGTCGAGGATGGTACGCGCGAAGACCTCACGACCGAGGGCGTTCCAGTGCGTATCGCTCTTGAGGAAGGTCGGTCGCCCGCTCTCCTCGAGCTGCTCGAGCTCGCTCTGGATCGAGTAGCCACCGGGGATCTCGTCGAGCCGCTCGTGCACGGCGGACTCGGCCGCGGCCACGCAGGAGAGCGCATCGGCGTCGACCCCCTTCAGATGATCGCGGTGGGTCACCATCTTCGATCCGGCGACGATCACCGCGGGGGTGCGGCCGGACGCGGTGATCGTCCGGGTGACCAGCCCGACGGCGTCCTCGGCCGGCGCCTTGGGCTGCCCGTCCGGCTCGCAGATCCGCAGCTCGGGGCGGTAGTAGAGCCAGCCGTCCTCGCCGAGCACGACGTCCTTGGTCGGGCTGTCGCCGAACAGGTTGATCGCGATCCGTCCGCGCAGCTCGATCGCGTCGCCGCGCAACGGCAGGCGCTCGCGGATCGCGGTGTCGATCTGCTGGAAGGTGCGCTCGTGCCGCAGCGTGCCGCGGTTGAGGTCGGGGAACGCCGTCTTCTCGCGGTTCTCCAGCAGCGGCTGCCGGACGCCGACCAGGTACGCCGTGGCGGGCAGCACGAGCAGCGCCAGGAGCCAGACGATCGGGAGCAGGGTGCGGACGCGGGACGACATCAGAACTGGAAGTAGAGGAAGGGGGAGTAGTCGCCCGACAGCGCCATCACGAGGGCCAGCGGGAGCAGCACCATCACCGCGATCCGCGCCGCCATCGCCCGCGGGCCGAGGCCGTCGATCAGGAACCGGCCGCCGCTGCTGGTGCCGGGCAGCACGAAGATCACGCAGGAGAGCAGCAGCACGACCATCGCCTGGGTGGTCGCGGCGTCGGCGACCGCCGGCACCGCGCCGCCGGTGAAGCTGAACATCGCCGCGTAGTACTCGAGCGCGACGTGGAGCGACTCGGCGCGGAACAGCACCCAGCCGAGCATCACGATCAGCAGCAGCGAGGCGCGGCGGGCCCAGCGCCAGCGGACCGGACCCTCGAGCCCGCGCCAGCCCATCCGGCGCTCGATCAGCAGCCAGGCGCCGTGGTACATGCCCCAGATCAGGAACGTCCAGCCGGCGCCGTGCCAGACGCCGGTCAGGGCGAAGACGATCAGCAGGTTCCGCGACGTGGCCCGGGCGCTGCCGTGGTTGCCGCCGAGCGGGATGTAGACGTAGTCGCGGAACCAGCGCGACAGCGTCATGTGCCAGCGCCGCCAGAACTCGGTCACCGAGACCGACGAGTACGGGCGGTCGAAGTTCTCCGGCAGACGGAAGCCGAGCATCATGCCGATGCCGATCGCCATGTCGCTGTAGGCCGAGAAGTCGAAGTAGAGCTGCAGCGAGTACGCCAGCATCCCCAGCCAGGCGCTGCCGGAGGTCAGCGAGCCGTCGGCGGACGCCGCGAACGCCGCGTCGGCGATCGGCGCGATCTGGTCGGCGATCAGCACCTTCTTCGCCAAGCCGTGGGCGAAGCGGATCGCGCCGGCCTGGACCTGGTCGACCCGCGGCTGCGGACGCCGCAGGTCGTGCTGGATCTCGCGCAGGCGGACGATCGGGCCGGCGATCGAGCGCGGGAACAGCGACACGAACAGCAGCACGTCGAGCGGGTCGCGGCGGGCCTCGACGTCGCGACGCCAGACGTCGACCAGGTAGCTGACCTTCTCGAAGGTGAAGAACGAGATCCCGATCGGCAGCAGGATCTGCAGCGTGCCGGGGTTGCCGATGCTGAGCACGTCGGCCAGTCGGGCGACCTGCTCCGAGGCGAAGGTCGCGTACTTGAACCACGCCAGCAGCCCCAGGTTCTGCAGCAACCCGACGATCAGCAGTCCGCGCGCCAGCCGCGCCCGGCCCTGGGCCTGCGCGCGGGCCATCCCGCGGGCGAGCGCCCAGTCGACGAAGGTCGAGGCGATGATCACCAGGACGAACGTCTGGACGCCCCAGGCGTAGAAGCCGAGGCCGGCCCCGAGCAGGATGAACCGCCGCAGCCGGACCGGCGCCACCCAGACGGCGATCAGCACCGCCGGCAGGAACAGGAAGAGGAACGTCGGGGAGCTGAAGACCATCGAGGGGAGGGCGGCGCGACCGGCGGCCGGGGCCGTTGCTGGGCGCCGCGAACGGCCGCGCGCTGCGCGGAACGCTATCGCGGTGGTCGGACCCGGTGCGCCGGGCCTTCACCCGGCCTTTGGGGAACGTTCAGGTTCCGCGCGAGGGAAACGCCGTCGTCCGGGGCCCCGGGGAATCGGCGCGAGGCGCGCAGGCCGTCGCGTACGGTCTCCGCATGCGCTCGCTCGCCCCTACCGACGGTCAACCAGATCGCCTCCGTCGCGGCCTCGTCGCGATCACGCTGCTGGCCGCGCTCGCCGTCGCCGCGCCCGCCCACGCCGCCCCGGATCCGGTGCCGTCGGTGGCCGACCTCGTGGTGTCGCCGGCCGAGACGACCAGCGCCACGTCGCTGACCGTGACCTGGTCGGTACCGCCCGGGCTGGCGGACGGGACCTCGGCGCGGTGGGACCTCTGCCCCGTCGGCGCGCCGCCGGCTTCGGACGGGGGACACGGCTGCGGTACCGCGCGGTCGAGCGACGGGCCGACGACGACCGCGGTGCCGACCCCGGACGAGGGCCGGTTCGACCTGACGGTCTGGCTGGAGAACGCGGAGGGCGACCAGGGACCGCCGAGCCAGCCACGGCGGATCGTGATCGACCGCACCGCTCCGGGAGGGCCGACCGACGTGCGGTGGGGCAACGGACCGTTCCGTATCGTCGGCCCGGGCGACTACCGACTCGGCGACAGCGTCGTCCGTTGGACGCCACCGACGGACGACGGTGCACCGATCGCCCGCGTCCACTGGAAGTTCTGCCGGGAATGGAGCAGTCGATGGCCCGGGTTCCCCGAGCAGTGCCTGACCGGATCGCGTGACCCGTCGCCGTTCCTGCTCGACGAGTCGCCAATTCCCACGGGCCCGCCGCCTCACTACTGCGTCGGGTACTTCGCGACAGTCCTGTTGTGGCTGGAGGACACCGCCGGGAACGTCGACCTCGACCCCGCCAACGCGGGGGGAACCGGTCTCGGCGCGAACCCGAGTTGCCCGCCGCCGTTCATGCCCCCGCCGCCTCACGATGGCCCGCTGGTGACGCCCCGTGCCGTCACCAACCTGACCGTCGGCCGCCGGGTCGCGACGACCGGCAAAGGCACCAAGCGGCGTCAGCGGGTGACGCTGACGGCCACCATGAAGCCCGGGACCGCCAGCGGCGTCGTCCGGATCCGCGCCACCGGCAAGCACGGCAAGCGCCAGCTGACCCGCACCCGAACCCTGCAGCTGTCGCAGGGGCGCGCGAGCTTCACGCTGACGGTGCCCACGGGCTTCCGCCGGCTAAGCGTCCGTGCCGACTACGCCGGCTCGGCCACCCACGCCCCGTCGTCCCGCACCTCGACGGTGCGGATTCCGCGGCGCTAGACGTCCTCGGGCTCAGGCCCCCGAGTTGCGATGCGGTAGAGGTTGAGCACGCATGACGTGCTCAACCTCTACGGGGATGGCCGACCGGTTCCGGTAGGCGGTGGGCTCAGACCGTCCGCAACCAGGCGACGGTGTCGGCGATCCCCTGGCCGAGCGGGATCTGCGACTCCCAGTCCAGCAGCGCCTTGGCCTTCGACACGTCGGGCCAGCGGCGCTGGACGTCGACGTCGAAGGTCGGCAGGTGCTCGAAGACCAGTTCGTCGGTCCGGCCGCACTGCTCCCAGATCACGCGGCAGACGTCGGCGATCGTCCGCTCGTCGCCGGCCGAGATGTTGAAGTCCTCGTTCAGGCCCGCCGCGTGCCCGGTCGCGGTGACGATCCCGTCCGCGATGTCCTGGACGTGCGTCAGCGTGCGGGTCTGGTCGCCCTGGCCGAAGATCGGCAGCGGCGCGCCCTGCGGCAGCGCCAGCACCTTCTTGATCACGTCGGGGACCATGTGCGCGATCCCGGGCTCGTCCTCGGGCATCTCACCCGGACCGTAGGCGTTGAACGGGCGGACGATCGTGAACGGCAGGCCGTGCTCCTGGTGCGCGGCCTTGATCTGGATCTCGCCGGTCAGCTTGGAGAAGCCGTAGGCCGACGTCGGGGTCGGAACGCGCTCGACGTCGGACTCCTTCGTCGGGAAGTTGGTCGTGTTCTCGAAGACCATCGAGCTCGACACGTAGGTGAACCGCTCGACGCCGACGGCGATCGCCGCGCCCATCACGCTGTTGTAGAGCGACGAGTTGACGTCGGTCAGGGTGTAGGGCAGCTTGTGGAAGTTGCCGATCCCGCCGACGATCGCGGCCAGGTGGATCACGTGGCTGCAACCGTCGATCGCGCGCTTGGCCTCGTCGCGGTCGCGCAGGTCGCCCTGGTGGATCTCGCAGCCCTCGCGCATCCAGTCGGGCGCGTCGCGCTGGTCGGAGACGCGGACCTCGAAGCGGGGATCGGCGAGCAGACGGCGGACGACGGCGGCACCGATGGTGCCGGCACCGCCGGTGACGAGTACGCGAGACATTCGGCGGAGCGTATCGAGCCATCGTGTTCGCGGACCGTCCGCGCACTCGGGCCCGGGGCGCGGCTGGCGTATCTTTCCCGGCATGCGTACGGCTCAGATTCGGAAGCTCGCTCGGGTCGTGCGGAGCGAACGGCGGGAGATCGCCCGACTACGGGCCGACGTCGGGGCACGGCGGGCGATCGCGGCACGCGTGCGGACCCGCCTGGACGTGCCCGACGCGACGGACGACGTCTCGCGGCTCCAGGCCTCGGTCGAGCTGCTGACGGACGAGCTGGTCGGGGCGCAGGAGTGCCTGGCGCGGCTGGAGCTGCGGATCGCGGATCTGACGGGCGCCGCCGACCGCGAGGTCGCCCGGCTCGGCCGACTGGAGGACACCGTCGTGGCCGGGCTCGCGGCGATCGTCGACCCGCTGCGCGAGGCCGGCGTGGCCCGCGAGATCCTGGCCACCTCGACCTGGGTCGAGCGCCTGCCGCCGTCCGACGTGCTGGTCTCGATCGTGCTGCCGACCCACGACCGTCCGCAGCAGCTGCGGGAGGCGATCGCGTCGGTCCTGGAGCAGACGCACCAGAACTTCGAGCTGCTGGTGGTCGACGACGGGAGCGGACCGGAGACCGCCGCGGTGATCCGGTCCTACGACGATCCCCGGATCCGCGGCTTCCGGCGCGCGCGGAACGGCGGGGGCGGTGCGGCGCGCAACATCGGTCTCGGGCGCGCCCGCGGCGAGTACGTGACCTACCTCGACGACGACAACCTGATCGGACGGCTCTGGTTGCGCGGGCTGATCTGGGCGTTCGAGAACGCGCCCGCCTGCGACGTGGTCTACGGCGCGATGTCGACCGACCTGGAGCAGCAACCGGACCGCATGCCGATCCTGGCGCTGCACGTCTGGGACCGCCAGCAGCTGCTGCTGCGCAACTTCATCGACCAGGGCATGATCGCCCACCGGGTCGGCATGGCGACCGCGTCGTACGACGAGCCGGTGTCCGAGGCCGGCGACTGGGACTTCATCGTGCGCGCCACGCGCGACCGCGACGCGGTGCGGGTGCCCGTCGTGGCGGTGCACTACCGCACGCGCCACGCCGGCCGGATCAGCAGCGGGCGGGAGATGGACGTGCGGGTCGCCGCCACGCAGCAGCGGTTCACGCGTCGCGGCCCGCTGCGGGTGCTGGTGCTCGACGACGAGTCGTCCGCGCCCGGAGCGTCGCCCCGCGCGACCGCCGAGGCGCTCGAGCGGCTCGGGGAGCACGTCATCCGCTGCGGCGAGGTTCGCCTCGAGGAGCGCGGGGCGGGGGACGCGGACTCCACGCCGCTCGCGGACGCGGTCCGGTCCGTTCGCCCCGACCTGGTGCTGACCCCGGCCGACCCCGCGATCGAGGCCGAGCTGCGGCACCTGTTCACGGCCTACGTCGCGTTCGCCCCGGGTGGGACCGGCGAGCGCCCGACGGAGGGACGGGTCGTGTCGCTGGGCCGCTGGGACGGCCGGACGCCGTTCGGCGTGCGCGACGGCGGCACGGCGCTGCGTGGCGCGCTGCTGCGGGAGCTCGACCTGATGCACGCGAGGTGGTTGGATCTCCCGACGCCGCCCGACCTTGCGGGCGACGCCGTGATCCCGCTGGTCGACACCCGCGACGAGCCGGGGCTCGTCACCGTGGTCCGGGACGCGGTTGGTGTCCCGGCGTCGCCGGCGGGGGTCGTCGTCGACGGTTGACGGGGCGGCGGCCGATCGCCGTCGCTGGGCTCAGGCGGCGCTGCCGGCCGTCGGCGACGGCGCGGACGTGGCGGCCGAGAGCTCCTGCACGTCGCCGAAGACCGTGTGCTGACCGAAGGTGTTCCACGGATCGGCGAGCACCGCTCCGGGGGACGCGAGTGCGGCGATCCGCTCGAGGGTGGCGGGGTTCTGCCAGGTCGAGTGGTTGGTCGCCAGGATCACGGCGTCGGCGCCGCTGACGGCCTCTTCGAGCGTCAACGTCGAGGACGGGCTGTGCGGGTCGTGCGCGGCGACCAGGGCGAGGTCCCGCTCCAGCAGGCGGATCAGCTTGAACGAGAGCGAGTCGCGCTCGTCGTCGGTGTCGGACTTGAACGCCAGCCCGAGCACGGCGATCTTGCGTCCGCGGAAGCTGGTCTCCGGCAGCCGCCGCCGGACCCCGTCGACCAGGAACAGCGGGACCGACTCGTGGACCCGGCTGACCGCGAGCAGCATGCCCGGGGCCGACGAGCGCTCCTCGCTGAACGTGAAGTCCTTGCGCAGGCAGGTGCCGGCGGTCATCCCGGGCAGCTTCATGCCGCCGCGCGGGTAGTCCTGGTTGATCAGCTCGATCACGTCGAAGACGTTGGCGCCGAACTGCTCGCACTCCATCATCAGGCGGTTGGGCAGCGCGAACTCCGCGTAGCGCAGGATGTTGGTCCAGATCTTCGCCAGCTCCGCCTGGATCGGCGTGGTCTGGACGATCGGGGCGCCGAGCGCGACGAACGGCTCGGCGGCGACCTCGCCCGAGCGGTCGCCGTACCCGCCGACGATGCACGGCAGCGTCGAGATCTCCTGGAAGAACCGCGACGCGGCGATCCGCTCGGGGACGTGCGCGACGAAGATGTCCTCGCCGACCGTGAACCCGCGGTGCATCTCCAGGTATCCGGCGACGAACTCGGTGGTGCCGGGGGCGATCGTCGACCGCAGGACCAGGCAGTGGCCCTCGCGCAGGTGCGGCAGCAGGTCGTCGAGCACGCTGCGGATCTGACTGACGTCGATCTCGATGTGGCTGAAGCTCGGCGTGCCGAGGGTCAGCACGATATGCCGGGCGCGGGCGGCCTGCGCCACGTCGCTCGACATCTCCAGCTTGCCGGCGGCCCGCACGCGCGCCATGACCGCCTCGGCGCCGGGCTCCTCGAACGGCATCCGACCGTCATCGACGGCGGCGATGATCTCGGCGTTGACGTCGACCCCGAGCGTACGCAACCCGGTGTCGGCAAAGGCGAGAGCGAGGGGTAGGCCGACTCGGCCTACGCCCACGACGGCGACGTCGAGATCCACGGAGGGAAGGCTAGCGCCCGGGGGAGCGCTAGCGCCCGGCGGGCGTGAACGGCTGGTGCGGCGCGGCGGCGATCGGCCGGCGGCGCGGCGGCGGGCCGGAGCGGACGACCGGAGCGGCCGGCTGGCCGGAACGACGCTGACGGATCAGCTGTCGGCCGAACTGCCGCACGAACCGCGGGTTGTAGCGGGCGTAGCGCCGCCACAGCCGCTTCGGCTCCTGGATCAGCCGGAACAGCCACTCCAGGCCGCGCGACTGGATCCACAGCGGGGCCTGGGGGACCAGGCCGGCGTGGAAGTCGAACGCGGCGCCGACGCCGAGCAGCACCGGAGCATCGAGCTGGGGACGCATCCGCGCCATCCACTTCTCCTGCTTCGGCACGCCGATCCCGACCCAGACGACATCGGCGCGCGACGCGTTGATCTCGGCGGCGATCTGGTCCTCCTCCTGCTCGGAGAGGGCGCGGAACGGCGGCGACCAGCTGCCGACGATCTGCAGACCGGGGAAGCGGGCGCGGAGGTTGCGCGACAGCGTGTCGAGCGCCTGGCGATCACGGCCACCGTAGAGGTAGACCCGCGTGCCAGTGGTCGCGGCGTGCCGGCAGTGCTCCTCCATCAGCGTCGGGCCGTAGACCCGGTTGGGCTGGGCGTGGCCGAGCAGGTTGAGCGCCCAGACCAGCGGCTGGCCGTCGGGGACGGTGAGCGCGCTGCCGAGCACGGCCTCGCGCAGCTCGGGGTCCTCCTGGCAGGCCATCACGGTGTGGGTCGCGGCGACGCAGACGTAGGCCTGGCGGCGGGACGCGACCATCGCGTCGATCCACGCGACGGTGCCCTCGTAGGTCGTGAGGGCGATCGGCACGCCCAGGACCTCCACCTGCGGCGGCGGGACCGTGAGCGCACGGAGCACGTCAGCGTTGGAGACGGGGTGCCTGTCGTCGTGCATAGGGGAAACCCGGGCGTCGAAGGGGGGAGATCGACGGAGCAGGGTCACGAAGATGAAACCCCGCAGCTGCCCAAAGGTTGCGGTAACGATATCGGTCGGGCGCGTAAACGGGCCCGATGGGTGCGGTGTTGCAGGGAAAACCCCGCGAATACGGGATACAGCGGACGTCTGTCTCTGGGACGAAGCGTCGCGATCCGGTCGTCGCGAGGCGATCCTAGCGGCTCGCGACTAGCCTCCACGTGATGCGGACCGCACGGAGCACCGGACCGGGTTCTGAGAGCCGATGAGCCGCCGGGTGCTGATCACCGGGATCACCGGCCAGGACGGCGGGTACCTCGCCGAGCAGCTCGTCGCGGGCGGCGACCAGGTGGTCGGGACGGTCCGCCGGACCGACGGCGCGCTCGCCGCGGCGGGGCTCGGGCACCTGGACGGTCAGATCGAGCTCGTCGCCGCCGATCTGCTCGATCCGGCGTCCCTGCGCCGCACGATCCTCGACGTCGCGCCCGACGAGATCTACCACCTGGCCGCGCCGACCTTCGTACCCGACTCGTGGCGCGATCCGACCGAGGTCACCGCCGCGATCGTCACCGGGACCGCCGCGGTGCTCGCCGCCGCCGGCACGCTCGACGACGTGCGGGTGCTGGTGGCCAGCTCGAGCGAGATCTTCGGCGACGCGGGCGTGTCGCCCCAGGACGAGGAGGCGCCGAAGCGGCCGCGCAGCCCCTACGGCGTGGCCAAGCTGGCCGCCCACGGGCTGGTCGGCACCCTGCGCGCGCACGACGACCGCTTCCTGGTCTCGGCGATCACCTTCAACCACGAGTCCCCGCGCCGCCCCGAGCGATTCCTGCCGCGCAAGGTCACCGCGGGCGTGGCGGCGATCGCGGCCGGACGGGCGGAGACGCTGACGCTCGGCGACCAGTCCGCCGTGCGCGACTGGTCGCACGCCCGCGACATCGTCGCCGGGATGGTCCTGGCGCTGCGCCACGACCGGCCCGGCGACTACGTGCTGGCGTCCGGCGTTCCGCGGACCGTCGGCGACCTGGTCGACGCGGCGTTCGCGGCGGCCGGGGTCGAGCGGTACGTGACGGACGCGACCGGCGAGCGACACGACCGGGTCGTGGTCGACCCCCGGTTCGTGCGCGGTCCCGAGCCGTGCCCGCCGGTCGGGGACCCGACCCGGGCCCGCGAGGCGCTCGGTTGGACGCCCGCGACGTCGTTCGACGCGCTGATCGGCGAGATGGTCGACGCCGACCTGGCCGGTGCCGGCGCCGCGCGCGGCTGAGTCGCGTCGACGGGGTGGCGCCGAGTCCCGGCCGTCCGAGCGACGCCCCGTGCCGGCCCGCGGCGGCTCTGACACGATGCTCCGCGATGCGCATCGTCACCGTCGTCGGCAACCGCCCGCAGTTCGTCAAGGCCGCTGCGGTCTCGCGGCCGCTGCGCGAGCGGCACGACGAGGTCCTGATCCACACCGGGCAGCACCACGACGACACGCTCTCGGCGATCTTCTTCCGCGAACTGGACCTGCCGCGCCCCGATCACGAGCTGACCCTCGGCGGCGGCACCAACCTGGCGCAGACCTCGCGGATGATCGCCGAGCTCGAGACCCTGATCCGCGGACTCGGGCCGGTCGACGCGGTGCTGGTCTACGGCGACACGAACACCACGCTGGCCGCGGCGCTGGTCGCGGCGGACCTGCAGATCCCGCTGGTCCACGTCGAGGCCGGCATGCGCTCGTACGACCGGCGGATGCCCGAGGAGCGCAACCGGGTGGTCTGCGATCACCTCTCGGCGCTGCTGCTGGTCCCGACCGCCGCCGCGACCGAGAACCTGCGGCGCGAGGGCCTGACGGACCGGGTGGTCGACGTCGGCGACGTGATGACCGACGTGACGCTGATGATCCATCCGCGGGCGCGGGAGCGGGCGCCGGAGTGGCTCGCGGCGCGCGACCTGCGACCGGGCGGCTACCGGCTGGCCACCGTGCACCGGGCGGGCAACGTCGACACGCCCGAGCGGCTGGCCGCGACGGTCGAGACGTTGACCGCGGTCGCCTCCGACGACGTTCCGTTGGTCCTGCCGCTGCATCCGCGGACCGCTGCGCGGCTGGACGAGTTCGGGCTCGACGAGCGGCTGCGCTCGGCGCCCGGGGTGCGGCTGGTCGACCCGGTCGGGCCGATGGACTTCGCCACCCTGCTGGTCGGCGCGGAGACGGTGGTGACCGACTCCGGCGGCGTGCAGAAGGAGGCCTACCTGGCCGGCGTGCGCTGCGTGACGCTGCGCGACACCACCGAGTGGACCGAGACGGTCGACGTCGGCTGGAACCACCTGGTCGATCTGGACCCGGGGGCCGCGGTCGCCGCCGTGGCCCGCGCCGTGCCGGACGCGCGGCCCGAGCTGTACGGCGACGGCCGGGCGGGGCAGCGGGTGGTCGAGGCGATCGAGCGGCTGGTCGCGCCCACCCCCGCCGGCTGAGGGCGCGACGGCGGGGTCGCAGACGGCGGGTGCGATGCCGCCGTCCCGGTGGCCACGATCGCACCCGCTCGGTCTGTCAGCATCCCGGCCGTGCCCGTCCCGCTGTTCGACACCGTCACGCCGCTCCGCGCGCTGCGCCCCGAGATCGACGCCGCGATCGCCCGGGTCGTCGACTCCGGCGCG
>Ga0265296_1003517_pt1 | contig 14429 bp, 11 predicted proteins | sample MunlanPumphouse1_FD_189073 | JGI IMG/M metagenome (GOLD analysis project Ga0265296, IMG submission 189073) | Groundwater microbial communities from a municipal landfill in Southern Ontario, Canada - Pumphouse #1 | ecosystem: Environmental > Aquatic > Deep subsurface > Groundwater | place... | reverse complement strand
TTTTTGATCATTTCCAAGTTTGTTTGAATAAATCTAATTCTTCTTGTCTCTGTCTTTGAATGTAGGCGCGGATGATATTGTCCGTAATGCCGATAGTGGAAACAAAATACCCACGCGCCCAAAGATGTCTACTTATTAGCTTAATATACATCTTTACCCTATAATAAACTGACTTCGTCCGCAAGCGGTAACCGTGGACGACCGACTACGTCGGTGGAATTCTTAAGAATTAAAATGATTTTTCAAAAAAGCTGTCTTAAAGCAACTATCAAAAGATAATCTATAAAGCCCAAAAAGACAGCGACCGCTAAGCTAAAAATAATAACTATGTAGGTATGGCGAAACAACTCGGGCCGGGAGGGCCAGACCACTTTCGCAAGTTCGATTTTTGATTCTTTGAAAAAAAGAATAATTTTATTCAAAAGGCGGGGCATATCTCTTGTTTTTAAAAAGCCCGCAGGGGCTTTATTACCCTAAGTATATACTAAACAAAAAAAATTGGCAAGACCTTCACTTTTAGCTAAAGGTGAAAGGTCAAGACCTTTTCTTTATAACTAAATATCCAGATTTTTTACTTTTTTCGCGTGGGTTTGGATAAATTTTTTGCGCGGCGCCACCTCTATACCCATTAAGGTCTCAAAAGTCTGATCGGCCATCTCGGCATCTTCAAGTTTGATCTGCCACATTACCCTATTCTCCGGATTCATCGTGGTCTCCCATAGTTGCTCGGGGTTCATCTCGCCCAATCCTTTATAGCGCTGGATGCGCACGTTTCCTTTGCGCCGCTCCTTACCCTCTACCTCTACGCCTGTTATTAACTTCCCCGCAATTTCTCTGCTCGGCGCTTCGGAATCCTCTATCTTTCCCTTCGCTATTTTATCCTTGGGCTCTCGGCTTAAATTGCCTAAGATCTCTGCTTTATCCCGATCAGTATAGGCATATTCTACCCGCGATCCTTTTTGAATGCGATAAAGAGGCGGCTGAGCCACATAAAGATGCCCTTTCTGAATAATTTCTTCAAAATAACGGTAAAAAAGGGTAAGCAATAAAGTCCGAATGTGGGCGCCATCAACATCAGCATCAGTCATAATAATAATCCGATCATAGCGCAGACGCGACAAATCAAAGTGTTCGCCCAAGCCTGTGCCGAGAGCGGTGATCAAGATGCGGATTTCGTTATTTTTGAGCATCTTTTCTATGCGCGCTTTCTCCACATTTAAAATCTTGCCTCGCAGAGGTAAAATCGCCTGAAAACGACGGTCGCGGCCCTGCTTGGCGCTACCGCCAGCGCTATCACCCTCAACTAAATAAAGCTCGGACTTACTAGAATCGCGCGAAGAACAATCAGCTAATTTTCCCGGCAGGGTTAAACCGTCTAAAACCCCTTTACGGATCACGGTTTCACGGGCGGCGCGGGCGGCGCGCCGTGCCTGCGCGGTTAGAACGCACTTCCCTAAAATCATCTCCGCGTCTTTAGGGTTGCTTTCTAGATATTCAATGAAGGCTTCTCCTAAAACATTATCCACTATCCCGCGCACCTCCGCGTTGCCCAGTTTTGCCTTAGTCTGACCCTCAAACTGTGGATTTTTCAATTTGACACTGACCACCGCGGTTAAGCCCTCGCGCACATCATCTCCGCTCAAGTTATCCTCCTTTTCCTTCAAATAATTATTCTTCCGACCATAATCATTTAAGACCCGAGTTAAACTGGCGCGGAAACCAGTCAAATGCGTCCCGCCCTCAACGGTATGAATATTATTCGCGAAAGTAAAAATGTGCTCTTTGTAACCCTCAAAATACTGCAGGGCAATCTCCACGTTTACTCCCCCTACCTCTTTCTCTGCGTAAAATATCTTTTCATTTTTAACTTCTTTCCCTTGGTTCAAAAAATAAACATATGATTTGATGCCGCCCTCAAAATAGAATTGATAATTTTTTCTCTTGGACTCTCTTCGCTCATCACAAATAATAATGCGCACCCCTTTAGTTAGATAAGCCTGTTGACGCGCGTGCTTTAAGATTGTGCTCCAAGAGAATTGCACCCCTTTATCAAAAATCTCCCAATCAGGCTCAAAGCTAATAACGGTCCCCGTATCATCGCTCGCGCCCATTTTACGCACCTTATTTTTTGGTTTGCCACGTTCGTATTCTTGCCTGTAAATGCCGCCATCGCGATGCACCTCCGCTTTGAGCCATTTGGAAAGAGCATTCACCACCGAGACGCCCACGCCGTGCAAGCCTCCAGACACCTTGTAACTTCCACTCCCAAACTTACCGCCGGCGTGCAGCATCGTCATCACCGTCTCCAAAGCCGATTTTTTAGTCTGATGATGCTTCTCCACTGGAATACCTCGCCCATTATCTTGGACAGTAATAATATTGTTCGCTTCTAAAATTATCTCAATCCGATCACAATAGCCAGCCATTGCTTCATCAATGGAATTATCCAATACCTCCCAAATTAGGTGATGCAAGCCGTCCACTCCCGTAGAACCAATATACATACCCGGCCGCTTCTGCACCGGCTCTAAGCCTTCTAAGACGGTAATATCGCGAGCGCGATAGGAAGCGGATAAATTTTGTTTTTGAGCAGAAACCATATTGTAAAAAATTTCTAATTTATAATTTTCATTAAATTCTCAATGAATCAATTTTAAATGTTTAAAAATTAAATCATTAGAAATTTAATAGAAATTAAAAATTGTCTCGCTGTGCGAGATCTGGCAAAGCCAGAAAAATTTAAAATTGTTCCTTACCCCTCTCTTATGATCGCCCCAAACCCATTCTTCAAACCATTAATGATTTTTTGATGAATCGCCTTGGCTTCCTCTTCTTTCAAGCTCCTTACTCCAGAACGACATACAATCCGGAAGAACAATCCCTTCTTTCCTTTACTAATTTGTTTACCGTGATAGACCTCTAAAAACTGCACCTCATTTACAAGCTTCCCGCCGCTCACTTTAATTTTATTTTCCACCTCTTGCCACAAAGTCTCTTCCGGCACCACGATACTTAAGTCAAATCCCACCGCCGGGTATTTGGGCAAAGGCTGATATGTCTTATGGCTGGAAAAATCTTTGAATAACCCTTCAAAATTAAGATCAAAAGCCAAAACCGGCTCTTTAAGCTTAAAGTTGGAAGCGATCGCCGGTTTCACTATGCCCAAGAAACCGACATCTCGTCCCGCCACGCTAATTTCGGCGCTCCCCCAAGGAGCCAAAAATTTTCCTCCTCCCTCTTTCCAACTCAAATTGCGCACCCCCAAACTATTGAGCAAGTTCTCCACCACAGCCTTCATTTGATAGAAAAGAGCGGTTTTACCATTTTTTTGCCACCATAAACCAACAAGATGCCGCTCTTCGCGAGGCAAAACTTGATCTCCTCCTAAATAGATTCTGGCGAGTTCAAAAATTTTAACTTCCTCTGTCCTCTGCCGATTCTCTTTGGCTACATTTAGAAGACTAGGTAATAGATCCCGACGCAAATATTCAAATTCTTGCGATAAGGGATTTGTCACTTTGAGATTATCCTCTGTCTGGAGCCCGCATTTCGCGAGCAGATCTTTGCCCACAAAAGAATAGGTATAAACCTCGGTAAGACCTGCGCCGACCAGCATATCTTTGGCTCTCTCCTCCCATAGAAATTCGCAAGGTTTAATCTCTTCTGGAATACGTGTATCCAACAATTTGCCTCGCAATCTATGGTAACCATAAATCCGCGCAATCTCTTCCACTAAATCTTCTTCTCCCTCCGTGTCATAGTACCGCCACGCTGGCACGGAAACGATAGTCTTACCCTTCTCTATTTTAGTCTGAAAACCAAGCCCCTCTAAAATCGCAATGGCGCGAGGGCGCGGAATATCCTCACCAAGCAATCTCCTCGCACTCACAGGATTAAATTCTATTTTCTTCCGAACAAATTTCTTGGGGTAAACATCTATGACGCGACTTGCTATCTTTCCTCGCGTAAATTTCTGAAGAAGATCAAGGGCGCGGCTGAAAGGCACCTCCAAACCCAAAGGAGAAAGACCCTTTTCAAAACGCGCCGAGGCATCAGTCTGCAGGGATAATGCGCGCGAAGTTTGGCGGATGGAAATCGGGTTAAAATTCGCGCATTCCAAAATAATCCGTTTCGTCTGGGGCGTCACCTCTGCTTTCTTACCGCCTTTGATGCCGGCAAGGGCGATCGGACTTTTGGCGTCGGCAATGACAAGCATATTATCTTTTAATTCAAAGGTCTCGCCATCTAAAGTGGTAATCTTCTCGCCGCGGCGCGCTCTGCGCACAATGATTTGAGGAATCCCCTTTTGGGTATCCAGCCGATCCGCGTCAAAGGCATGCAAGGGCTGGCCATATTCCAGCATCACATAATTAGTGATATCAACCACATTATTAATCGGCCTTAAAGCCGCTTGCTCTAATCTTGAGGTAATACCCTCGGGCGAAGGTCCTATCTCCACATCCTCCAAGAGAATGCCTAAATAGCGCGGGCAAAAAGCAGGCTCTAAAATTTCAATCTCTAAATTTTTTAAGGACGACACTAACGTGGAGACAGTAGGAATCTTGGGCACAACCAACTTTTCCTTCAAGATTGCCGCTACCTCGCGGGCAATGCCAATGACGGACAACATATCCGGCCGATTAGAAGTCACTTCAATATTATAAATATATTCCGGCTTTCCGCCGCTCACTCTAGAAGATACTTTTTCCACCTTCTCCACCGAAACCCCGCAGAGAGAAACCCGAGAGGCAATCTCCTGGGGCTTAAGATTGGTTTTACAATATTCCAAAAGCCAGTTGTGAGGAATAAGGATATTCATATAAAAAACGTAAAGCTTAAAGCGCAAAGCGTAAAGTGACAATCCAAAACTGCAAAATATTTTTAAATTTTACGTTGTCATTTTACATTTTTCGTTTTACATTTTACACTTTTTTAGAATTGTTCTAGAAACCTTAAATCATTCTGATAAAACATCCTAAGATCCGGAATCAGCAAACCTTCCTTCATTAAATAACAGCGCTCTACGCCCCAACCAAAAGCAAAACCTGTCACCCTCTTGGAGTCTTGACCCCCGGCGCGCAACACATTGGGGTGCACCATCCCAGCGCCGCCCAATTCCGACCAACCCTGTTTGCAATAGCGGCAACCCTTTCCCCCACATAAACCGCAGGTAACATCCACTTCAAAAGAAGGCTCGGTGAAACGGAAATGAAAAGGCCGCAACCTAATTTTGCGCTTTTCACCAAAAAATTCCCGACAAAAATATTCCAAAACACCTTTTAAATGCACGAATTGAATCCCTTGGTCCACAACCAGACCTTCAAATTGGTGAAACATTGGCACATGATTAATATCAATCTGCCTTCTGTAACATTTGGAAATATTCATCATCCGAATCGGCAAAGGATGATTTTCCATCTCCCGCACCTGACCCGAAGAGGTGTGAGGGGTAAGAACAATTTTTTGATTGCTCTTTGTCTTAGATTTTGGGTTTTGCAAAAAGAAGGTTTCCCATTCATCACGCGCGGGATGCTCGGAGGGCATATTTAAGGCTTCAAAGGCGTAATAATCAGTCTCCACTTCGGGATAACGCCGCCTCACAAAACCAATATTTAAAAATATTCTCTCAATCTCCCGAATCGCTTGGGTAACAAGATGCAGGTGTCCCCGCCCTATTTTTACACCAGGTTGCGTAATATCAATAAAAATTCGGGCATTAGAACTACCTACTGCCTTTCTTCTATCTTGAAAGGCTGTCTCTAAATCACGTTTTACGCGGTTGGCAAACTGCCCTACTTCCGGTCTTTCCGAAGCAGGCAAATCTTTAATTCCTTTTAGCGCCTCCGCTAACTCTCCTTTGCGACCCAGGTATTTCACGCGGAAAGATTCCGATTGAGCGGTGGATTGGATAGCGGAAAGATCTGCCAAAGCTTTGCTTTTGATTGCTTCTAATTTTTCTCTTAATTTAGATGCCATAACCTCTACTCATAAAATAAAATTCTAATAGACCTACAGAAACAGCAAAGAGTGTCCCATCCCACCAATTAAGAATCCGAAACTGCTGGAAGATCAAACAGCCGACAATGACTGTTGCTAACAACGCCGCTTGACGAAAAGCAACTCCGACATGGGCAAAAAGAATCTCATTATGCGAGAAACGAATCCGCAGGGCTAACCCCGTGAGGGTAAAAGTTCCCACCAAGCTAAAAAATAAACTCAAATGGAAACAAACTAAACCCACAATCCCTGCGGCCTCGGGATCAATATAGAAAAGAATTAAACCCCAAGCAGTCCAGCAAAAAACCGTGGCGAACATCATCCCAATAACGTATTTTTTCAAAGACATAAAACGAAACAAAAATAAGGATTATTGTTCCCCTTGACATTTCTATTATAAATCATTTTTTAATCTTCCACAAGGCTAGATTTATATACGAGAATAGCAGGAGATATAAGCAAGAAAAACCACAATTTTGTCTCTTTTTATCCATCCCCGTTCCATAGACTTTCAGCTAATCTAAAGCAAAAAAGCCCATTTTATGGGCTTTAAAAGTGTGGTTCGTCCCTATTTATAACGAGACCAAAAAACTTCCTTGCCCATCCTCCCTCGTCCTTCATTTTGAACCCCTTAAACTGAACTACCGGAGCGTCCCTCTTCCCTTCTTAGCTCACGATATTCTAAATAGGTCAAAACAATAATCACAATGTCAAAAACGGTCAGCAACACCAGCCAGAATGAATGATCGTAGCTAAACCGATAAATCTGGTACAAAATAAAAAGAAGGAAAAAAAATATCGCCAAGGGATAAGCCCAGAGCTTCCGTTTAAATAAAGCAACGACTAAAAAAATTTTGATCGCACCATGAGAAAGAAGATAAATAGCGCTAAAAATTTGTGTGTTCCAAGAAAAATTCCGAGCAAAATTAACAAGATAGTGAGAAACAATATCCTGGGGATCTTCAGCAAGTTCGCCTTGAGTCAATAACAAAATAAAACGGTTGATCGCCGCTGGTTTAATGATAAAGAGCAGCCCCCCGCCAATGGTCTCTAAAAATCCATTAATGCCTTTTAAAAAAATACCAATACTAAAGGCTTTATGAACGGCCGATTTTGAGTTTAATTTTTTTTCTTTACTCATTCTGTTTTTAAAATAAATGACTCTGCAGCTCTGAAAGTTTGGCGCACCTATATTCGGGGCAATCTTTGCAATTTTTCAAACCTCGACCCAAACCGCAAATCCTCACCGCGCATTCACGGCAGTGGGTATACAAAGGCCCCTTGGACAGACAACCGCGACAATTGATCTCTCTGGGCTGGACCGGCGGTTCTTGACTGCCTTTCGCCTGATGCCGCACCGTCCACTCGGCGGCTGTCTTTTTCCGCAGTTCATCATTATTATTTTTGGTAGCGATAAACGCAAGGCACGCGCCGCAATCCAAACCGCAGAAAGCAATATTTTTTGACATAGAAATTATTATTTATTTTTTCAAATAAAAAAATTTCACTTTCCAAATCTGTCAATAAAGTAGCCAAGCAGAGATCCTAAAATAATATTCATAATAATTATTGGAATTAAGCTCTTCGGATCTTGCCAACCGATCAAAGAAGCAAGGGGCGCTAGCAGAATTAACGATAGAACAATTCCCTTTAAAACACCTTTGATTTTTAGATTTGAGCTGGCGATCATAAAGCCAGCTACGGTCCAAAAGGTAAAAGCAGAAAGGTTGGCATTAAAGCTTAATTTCTGAATAACCATCGGAATAACATCAATAATTCCAGCCAAAACCCCCAGTAAAATACCTAACTTTATCTTTGACATAATTTTTATTTTTTCGGCCCAAGGCCGATCAGCCTCGGGCTGATAATTTTAAATATTTTTCCGTGCCCGGGAATAATATAGTCGGCTAACCGCAGAATTTTTTCTCTGCTCTTCGCGAGCGCTGTACCGTCCTTCATATAGGGATCCTTGTGGCTGATTAAGCTTATCTCGTCAGTTTCTTGCTTTTGCCCCTCCTGCCACCAAAAAAGATCACCGGCAATAACCACTTTGCCCCATTCCTTTGTCTTCACTAAAACCGAACAGTGAAAGGGATCGTGCCCCGGCGTTCTGATTAGTTTGACATCCGTACCCGGAATTTTCCCCTTGTGTTCTCTTATCCTGCCATCCCAGGAATAAACATTACTGTCATCCCAAACTTGCGCTTTCCGGAAAATAGCCGTTAAAAGAGCGTGGTCTAAATGATAGTGGGTCAAAATAATGTAATGGATCTTTTCTGGAGAAAGTTTTTCGCGCTTTAAGCCTTTTAGCAGGGACTCCCTGTCCATACCTGGATCCACGACAATATTGACATTCTTCTCTTGAATTAAGGTGGCGGTTGAGGAGGCAAATTCCACTCCCCCTTTTTCTTTGGCATAACCTTGGACTAAAATTTTAATTGTGGGCATAAGTTTTAAGGGGTTAATCATAAAAAAAATAATCAGGCAATTCCGCGCTTCTTTTGACGATAATATTCGCTGAAAAGGAAAATTAAAGCCACCAGGACCAGCAGGCTAATTAAACTAAAAGCGAAACCGCCAAGCATTAAGATTGCTGAATCATGAGCGCCGATGCTCTTCATTTCCAACGCATTCTGGTGAAGTAGGGTATTTCTTAAATCTTCGGATAAAAACCCTAAAATTAAAAGCGGCAGCAGGCTTAAGGCGTTATGAATGAAGTGATTCAAGACCGTCCAAGGAAAGCCATAGCGGATCCGCACAAAACCAAGCACTAATCCTAAGAAAAACTGGGGGGCAACCAGCAGCGGAATAAGAAACCAAATCTGGCTCAATTTTGTGTAGTTAAAAATATGCAATAAGGCGAAAATTAAACTGGAGCCATAATATATCCATTGAAAACTTTTCGCGTAAAATTTTTCCGCGCGGCTTTGCTCCACGAACTTTTTCAAAACAGAACTTAAAAGAAAACCAATTATCAAAACGAGGGAAAGATAACAAACAAGACCACGCCAAGAAGTTAAATCAAAAACCCACGGCGGGAAAAATTTAAAAACCCGCGAAAATAAGTAATCACAAACCAACATCAGAAGGAAAATGAGAGAAAAACCTAATTTGTAAGGAGAGTAGCGAAGCCCCAGCCGAAAAGTCATCTCTTCCGTCAAGGGCGCCCAAAACGCGGCAAATAAAAATAATAAAAAAATCTTCTTTTCTAAAATAAACTGTGTCAGCAAATGGTTTTTCTCATCATAACCAGCAAGGTTCAGTAGAATCGCAATCGCAATACCCAAAACCATAACAATTAAGATGGCGAAGGACCAAAGCTTAAAAACGTCCCAAAATTTGGCTCGTGTTTTCTTTTGAATCAAGCGGATTTGATAATTGGGATGAAGGGCAAAATGCAAAAAGGACGCGAGAAGACTGGTATTTTCATCCTGATTTTGAGTGTGCATCTTAGGATAAGAGAAAATTTATATAAATTCATTCTACCATTAAAGCACGGCATTGAAAACAAAAAAGCGCCAAGATTTTGGCGCGTGCGAAGCAAAGTTTTGTTTATCTCCGCGCCAAAATTTTGGCGCGGGGTTTACCTTATAATGATCATCTTTTTAAAAGCGGCAAAACCTCCCGCTCGGAAAGTATAAAAATAAATGCCGCTTCCCACCTTTTCTCCTTTTTCATTTTGACCATTCCAATAAGCCGCCTTATCTGGACCTGTATAAAATCCGGGGAACCTGTGCCCTAAAACGAGCGCGCGCGCAAGCTCTCCTGCTGCCGTGTAAATCATAATTTCTACATTCGCTTCGTCCCTCAATTCATAAGGAATCCACGTTTCCCCATTAAAAGGATTGGGGTAATTTTGACCCACACTGTTATCTTGAGCAATAATGGAAGTAGAGGGAGAATCAGGAATAGATGAATCTTGAACCGCTGAAGGTTCTGCTTTGAACACACTCCCTGTTAAAAAAGTCTGTTCAAACGTACCATCGCCATTCGTATCCATCTGGATAGTTACTCCCTTCTCACCCGCGGCTGAAGCCTCCCAATTAATAAAATATTGGTGTGTTGCACCCGCGGCAATGTTAATATCCGAGACATTAAAAATGATCGGATTCAGTCCCTCCTCCTTAAGCAAGGTAACTTCTAATTGGTAATCACCCTCGCGCGCGCCTACCACTTGAAATTGATAATCCCCCTTTGGATCAGACAAAACCACAGTTTGAGCTACTTCCGGACCGTAATAGCCGGTGTAATAAGAATGAGGAATATCTGTCAGGATACTACCCGCGCCCGTATAATTTCCTTGGGTGTCATAAACCCCGAGCTTGACCACCCCCCGAGCAGTAAGAGCGATATGAGGAGATTTTGGGACAGAAAAGCATTGCCAAGAACTGATCTTGCCGCCCACAATTTCTATGACCCTAAAACCAAAATCACCTTTCGTAGCGCTTGCGGTCTGCAGAAAATAAGGATCAAAGGAACCCGGCTCTTCTATCTGGCTGCCCTCGGCATCAAAATTTTTATTTTGATGCGTATGACCGCTTAAAACCAACTGCACATTGTATAATTTGCAGTAAGTCAGAAAAGGATCACGGAAGTTTGCGATCGCGGCGTCTTCATATTCTCCGCCGGTTCTCTCTCCCTTATCTTTTCTCCCAGTAAAAATCGGATGGTGCATAAAGATAATTTTTTTACTCTCTTTCTCAAAACGAGTGAGCGCGAAAATTTGGGTGTCCATTAAACCATTTCCTTCCGGACCCAAATCCTTTAGGTTCACCCTCTGCCAGTCGCCTGCTTCCAAGTCTAGAGCGAAATCTTCTCCCGAATCTAAACCGATAAAAAGATAGTTTTGATATTCAAATGAGAAGTTGTCATAGCGCGATTCAAAATTGGCGATAAGCGGTTTTACCCCTAGATTTTCTAGATAAGGATAAATTCTTTGATGATAGTTTCGCAGCATATCATCCCCAAAACCTAAAAATCCGGAAACGGGCGCACCGTACCAAGTGTAGCGGTCATGATTGCCAGGCACAAAGTAAACTGGAATGCCGCTACCTTTACTAAAGGTAACGATAAAGGAGGTAAAGGTCGTAAACCATTCGGTTTTACTATATTCCACATTGTCGCCGCTTATTAAGACAAAGGCTGGCTTCGGGTCTAAAGTGTTGATCTTTTCCAAGGTCAGGGCAAAATTGCAGTAAGACTCTTCTTCCGACCAGTCAAGGCTATTGCCGCCAATATGAACATCAGCGATATGGACAAAGGAAAATGGCGTAGATAATGGAGGAACATTACCAAAACGGAAAATGAATAAACCATCATAACCCGCCAAATAAATATAACCCCCTGCGACACAAACTTGCCTTGCCGCTTTGGACGCATTATGAAAATCTATCTCTTGAGGATTGGCTTTGTCTCTAAGATCAATAATCCGCAGGCCTCCGGCATAATCCGCAAGATAAGCAAAATGATCATCTACATCCACAGCATAAGTTTCACCGGGAGTATCTAGGGAACCCACAAGGCGCGGCGTTACAGGATCAGCAACATCCAAAATCTTAAAACCCGCTCTCCAATCCGCCACATAGGCGTAAGAACCCTCTACCCGCACATCATTTGTCCGAGAAGAAGTGGAATAAAATCCCACTTCTTTGGGGCTAGAAGGATCGGAAACATCAATAATTCTTAAACCCAGATCAGAATCTGCCACATAAATATAATGACCGGAAAGGTATATTCCATTGATGCCACACGAAATTCTGCAAACACTGACAATCCGCGGCTTCTTGGGATTCGCGACATCAATGATAAGGAGCGAACAGCCACTAGCCACATAGGCATAACCGCCTTGGACATAGACTCTATCAATATCTTGAGAGGTCTGCACCAAAGCAAGAGACTGGGGATCTGCCGGTTGACTAATATCCACTATTTCTAGCCCTTTATATCGTTTAGCTAAAAATAGAAGTGAATCCGTTCCCGCAATAGCTTCAATGTCATCAAAGACACTGTGGCGAGCAATCTCTCGTGGTTTGCCGGGATCGGAAATATCCAAAATCCGCAACCCGAAACCCTCGCTGGCAACATAGGCGTAACCTTCGTGGATATAAACATCGGTAAATCTGCCGGCTGTGTCATAATGCCCGGCCTCTTGGGGATTTTTAGGATCAGTAATATTGATAATTCTCAACCCAGCGTTTTCACTGCCCACGTAAGCAAAATTACCATCAACCCAGACGCCGCGCGCAAATCCTGGCGCGACAAAAAAACCCACCTCTTGGGGATTTTCGGGGCGCGTTACATCAATAATCCGCAAGCCTTGATCTTGATCAGCAACATAGGCATATTGTCCTTTCACAAAGACAGCAGAAACATACGCCGCGGATAAGGAACAAGAAGCGAGTTTCCGAGGCGAAAAGGGGTTAGAAATATCTATGATCATTAAACCGTAATCGTTATAAAGCACATAGGCGCAATTCCCTTCTACGACCACACTCCAAAAACGCGCTCCAAAATTACCACTGCCTACCAGTTGAGGATTCTTAGGATCGGAAATATCAACAACCTTTAGTCCCTCCTTGCCCGCCGCGACATAAGCATACTGACCTGCAACCTTTACATCAGAGGCAAAGGTATTAAAAAATCCAATCTCCAGAGGATTTCCAGGGTCGGAAACATCAATAACCCTCAAGCCCCCTTCGCTGTTAGCAAGATAAACATAATGACCGACAACATCAAGTCCGTCCGCGTAACCCGGCAAATGTAAAACAGCAATCTCCCGGGGGTTGCCATGATCAGAAACATCAATAATCCTAAGCCCTGCTACCCAATCAGCTAGATACACTAAGTTCCCCCGGACGCAAATGTCTTTCGGCCTAGAACCAAGATACAGTCTACCTACCTCCACCGGCTGCTGGGGTTCTATAATATTTAGGATCACCAGAGCTTCACCTGCGCTCAAATAACAGTAATCGCCTGCCACGCGCACATCATAAGCTGTCCCTAAACCCCACCTTGCTACCAATTCCACATTTTCTCCCACAACGCAATTCACAAAGCAAAACAGAATCAAAAATACTATTCCTAAAAGCATCCGTTTCATAGCAAACCCTCCTTAATAAAAACACAACAAGAATATCCTTTTTCATGCCAGACCTCCTTACAAAATAGATCAAAATCACTCGTTCCACTTCTCAAAATAATTTGTTAAAGGACATAAAAACATTTCATCCCTACCTGTCTAATTCTACTTCTCTCGTTTTTCTCCTGCCGTTCTCAAGAAAAATCTGTAAAATTTATTCCCGAATAAAAAAATCCAAATCAATACTGCCAAAACAAACATTACAATATAATAAAAGCCTTTCTGAAAAGCCAACCCGCCTAAAAAATATATAACCAACATCATCGGCATATTGCCAATCAAGGTAGATAAGAAAAACTTTCCCGCTTTGATTGTGGTCAAGCCCGCGCCATAGCTAATATAATCAAAAAAGGTGTTAGTTGGCAAGCGAATGGCGACGAGAGCCCAGAATTTTTTACGCTCCGAAACCGTCTGCTCCCACTTGTTCACTTTTTGCAAGGACACAAAACGTTTCACCATGGGCTCGCGGAAACGACGGGCAATATAGAAAGCGACCATTGCTCCCAAGACCACGCCCGTCTCGGCGTAAATAAAACCAACAAGCGGACCGAAAACCGCAATCCCCACCAGGTCAAAAACTAAACCCGGAATCGGCGGAATAATCACAGCCACTGATCGCAATAAAATGAAAATGATGGGCGCGACAATCGGATAATTTTTAAAAAATTGAACTAATGTTTCTTGCACTATTGCTAATTATTATATTTTATGTTATGATAATATGTTCGTCTTAAACCACAGAACTGGCATTATAACATCAAAAGGAGAGATTGGCTATGGAAGAAAGGTTGCAAAAAATTCCGGCATTGAAAATTGTTCTTTCCATTTTCTTCGTCATTATCTTAACAGGGCTGCCTATCCTGCATATCTCACACGCGCCGAGAATAGAAATGAACCCGACAAAGAAGGTCGTAGATTTAATCGTTGTCGCTATCGCCTTCATCCTTACTTACGGCATAGGACTTGTAACGATTATTAAAGATATAATAAATAAATTTCGGAAGAGAAAAGAAGATAATGAGGATTTCTTTGTTATTTGGGTTCTCTTTTGTATGGGCGCTCCTATTCTGTATATGCTTTTGGGAACAATCTGGGGGAAGTTAGATCTAAGTGTAATTTTTGACTGGTAGCTTAAATCCGTACATAAGTACGGATTTTTTTATGAAGAGACCGAAACCAATATGTTTTATGCACGAACATTTTGCACCCTAGATAGATAAAGGTATTCATTGGGCGTTAGCCCGTTTAAAGCGCAATTTTCTAAATCATTGTACCACATATTCCAGAGTTTTAA
>Ga0265296_1003516_pt1 | contig 14436 bp, 7 predicted proteins | sample MunlanPumphouse1_FD_189073 | JGI IMG/M metagenome (GOLD analysis project Ga0265296, IMG submission 189073) | Groundwater microbial communities from a municipal landfill in Southern Ontario, Canada - Pumphouse #1 | ecosystem: Environmental > Aquatic > Deep subsurface > Groundwater | place: Canada... | reverse complement strand
AGTTAAAGTAGTCGTGGCGGCAGCGGCGTAATCAGCGTTGCCAATCGTGGCAGTGCCAGATGAGGCAACCAAAGTGATGGCCGGGAAGCCGTCAGCAGCGTTACCGTCAGTCACGTCAGAGCTTTCACTGAAGGTCAAGACTAGCCGATCAACCGTGCCGTCAGCGTTCGCGTCTCCTGTTAGGGCAGAAAGCATGGCCGGTTTGGCGCCGTCAGCGCCAGCCACGGTTTCGGCATCAGCCATTTCATTGTTGGCTGCGGCGACATCGTCAATTTGACCGGCTCCGGCAACGGCGTAGGTTGGGGTCACGGTTAAGGCCGTATTAGCCGTAACAGAAGTAGTGATATTTAAAGTTAAAGTAGTCGTGGCGGCAGCGGCGTAATCAGCGTTGCCAATCGTGGCCGTACCAGATGAGGCAACTAAAGTGATAGCTGGGAAGCCGTCAGCTGCGTTGCCGTCAGTCACGTCAGAACTTTCACTGAAGGTCAAGACTAGCCGATCAACCGTGCCGTCAGCGTTGGCATCTCCTGTCAGGGCGGACAAGAAAGCCGGCTTCGCGCCATCATCAATATTTAAGGCCACGAAAGAAGCGGCGTTATTGGGAGCGGTAGCGGCATCTTTCAAACTATTGGCTATACCCAGAGTTGAATCATAAGATACTGTTGGCGTAGTGCCTCCGCCAGTCTTATCAACAGCGCCAAGGGCTGTTAATCTAATGGTTGTCGTGCTGGCAGCAGCAGCTGATTCAGCAGCTAACGCAATCACCGAACCCGCCGTCGGAAAAGTCCAGTCAGCCGCGTCATATTCACTTAACGCCATTGTTTCTGAGAAAGTTACATCAACGCGATCAACTCTCCCGTCCGTATCCGTATCCAAATAGGCCGCGGAAAGCGCGATCGGCAGGGCTTTATCGGTCGCCGTAGCAGGCGCCCCGGTAAGATCAAGATTATTACCCGCTAAATCCTGGGCGTTACCCGCAGTCCAAGTCAAAGCTGGCGTAGCGCCAGTATCAAATGAACCGAGCTCGGTCAACTGATAAATCAATGTTGCAGTGCCAGAGCCCGTAGAAGTACCAACAATGACTGAATAACCGGTAGCCGCAAAAGCATTGTAGTCCGCGTCATTAACGGCTTCAGCATACACAACTGTGATTCTGTCAATACGACCATTGCTACTATTATCAAGGGTCTGGGCTGAAGTTATGGTCGGGGCGGTAATGTCTATAGTAAGAGTGTTTGAAATTGTTGAACTTTGAGTAACCGCTGTGCCTGAACCAGCCACCGCGTCGCCGGCCACCGCAATGTTCGTAGTAAAAGTTTTAGTATCTTGGCCGACCAAGGTTCCCATATTGTAAACAACCAAGATATTAACTGTTCCAGCAGCGGCAATCTGAACCGGGTTTGAAAAAGTAAAAGTAGTTTTGGTGTTATCTGCGGAATAAACGGTTGGCGTAACAACTAATTGCACATCAGTACCGTCAACCGCGCCCAGCGTTGTGCCGCTGTCAATATAAAATACCACTGAAGTGATATCAAGATTATCGTTGGCTGTGCCAGCTGGAGTTGGCGCCAAAGAGACAATGGAATCTGACGTTCCGGCTCCGGCAGTGAACAATAATTGATGAACCGCGACATTGGTGGCGCTGGCTTTAACAGTCTTGGCGGCTGGCTTAGCGGCTCCATTAGCCACGGTTACGGCTGGCGCCACATTACTTATTGTCAAAGCATTGGCATTATTCATCGGGAAAGCGCCCGCGACTGCGACCGTCATTGCAATATCTGGAGAAGTGGCAAAACCCAAAGTGAAAGTTTCAGTGGTTAGGGCAGCCAGCATGTCAACGGTAATTAAAATTTGCACACTTGAGCCCGCGGCTACTGCCACATCAGTGATATTAAAGGTCTGCTTGGTATTATCAACTGCAAAAGCGGCTGATGCGCCTAAATCCGTATCCCCCGAGTCCGCAATGCCGTTTTGATTGAGGTCTTTAAAAAAATGCAAAGTAGCTTTTGTGTCAACGACAGTTCCTGCCGGCGTCGGCGCTAAAGTGGTAATTGTATCGGTTGCGTCTCCGGAATTAGTAATAATTAATCTGTAAACCGGAATACCTTTAGAGGTTGTAAACTGGGTACCGGGAGTAACATCTGTCTTTGTTGCCGTATTAATGGCCGCGGCTTTGGCCGGATTAACCGGCAGGCTGTACCAAACGCCAAGAGAAATGCTTACAAGCATGAGCATTACCACCGACCATGGCAATACTTTGAAAAATCCTTTTTTGATTTTTTCCGCCATATTTTTGAAATTACGAATTATGAATTTAGAACCGCGAATAAATTTTATTCACGATTAATTCTGAAATTCGTTTTTATTTTTCCCGCAGAATTGAGATTCTCGCGAGATAAGATTTATATTTATTAAATTTATTAGTTATTAAATGTCTTTACTTTATGAGATTGCCACGTCACCCGCCGAATCGGCGGGCTCCTCGCAATGACAAAAGACAACAAAAAAATGCCTAAAAATAAGCATCAAACAAGGTCTCTCCCCCTAGAGAAACTTAAAACTAATTCGCTCGTTTGCGAAACGACAAGCACGGTACAAAACATATTAATTAATCTTATATTCATTTTATCATGAAAAAATAGGTCGGTCAAGAGGAAAGTTATCCACAACACTATAAGCAGAAAAACGCTGAAGGCTACGCCGAAGGACGCTGAAACTTCTCGCGAGCCTTGTCGTAAATTCTCCGTCTTATCTCTAATTTTTCTGTGCCGAAATTGATTAATAAACCTAACTTATATTCTGATCCTTTCAAATAAAGCCAAAATTGTCTCTCGTCTTCTTTTGTCAAAAATGGTTTACATTTGAGCTCAAGTAAAATGGCCTCGTTGACAATCTTATCTGGAATATAACTGCCAACTTTTTTACCCTGAAAATAAATGCCGATCTGCTTCTGATTTTCCACACTTAAACCTTCATTTTGGAGAGCAATCGTCAACGCACGATCCACTACGGACTCTTTAAACGCGCCACCGAATTGGATCCAAACTTGATGGCAGGCGTTTCTTATTTTGTATGTTTCCTGCTCGTATAGGAAATCCGAAACTTTTTGCATAAATTGGCGTTTTTCAGCGTTGTTTTCAGCGTTTTTCGGCTTCTACTCCAGACCCTTGTCCTCGTCAATTGTCGCTATCGCCTGCTCTGCCGTTAGGTTATAATCCGCGGCGACGCTAATGTCCGCGCCGGAAGTATAACTTGTAAAAAATGACTCGGGCACGGCGACAATTTGACTCTCCCAATTCGCTCCAAAAATCGCGACGGCCGCCTCGACGGTTTTAAGCCAGTGCACCACTCCCCCGCGGCTTACGGCATAGACCTTTGGATCCATCACTTGCCAGGGTGAATCCATGCTCACGACTTGTACTAATTTTCCGGGACGGACGGTGACATTGCCGGTTGTGGAGATGGCGGCGAGTTCGGCGTCGGAAATAATTTTCACGGCGGAAAACCCAGTGTACCAGGAAGAATAAGTCGCCGCGTCAGGAAAAATATATTTCAATCCATTCGTGCCGTAATAATAAGTCGTGGTGCTGCCGCTTCCTTTGATTAAATCACCGGCGGAAAAATTAACGGAGGTAAAAGTAGCAACTGGCTGCTGACTAATTTCCACTGTGCCAACCGTGGCTTTTAATGTCGCGTCGCCGGATGAGGTTGATTTTACAATAAAAGTCGCTATGCCATCGGAAAGAGTTGTCTCTCTAACTGCGGTAACGCTATCGGCCGAGCGGCTTGAAGTTAAAGTTACTGTTTTTCCGGAAAGCAAATTGCCTAATGAATTTTTTACCGTCACGTGGACAATTACCTGGCCCACGCCATCGGCCGGAACAGTCGCAGGCGTCAAAGTTACGGTGGAGAGCGCGGGAGAAACCGTAGTCGCGGCGGTTTGATCAACAGTCACAGTAGTCCCCCCTCCGACGGTCTCCAAATTCCCGAGCCAATCCGCGCCCTGTGTTTTTATGGTGTAAGTTCCGTCAATAATATTTGTCCAATTATATTCCCAAGTGGAAAAATTTGCGCCGGTATTTGTAACATTAACCCAAGAACCGGCCGTGCTACCGGAATTAATTTGAATTTGAATTGTGGCCGGAGTTGAGCCGCCCTGGTCGCGCGAGGTGCCCGTGATTTTATAACTTGAGGTGGATAAGATCGCGCCCGCGGCCGGAGCGGTCACCACGGTTTTCGGTCCGCTTGTATCATAATTTGAAACCCAAATCGTTTGGGTGTTGGAATTTATAATTCCCGCCGCCACGCCAGTTGTTCCGGCTAAAAATAATCCCGTGTCGCCAATATCAAAACGGCCGACTGTTCCCGTGTCAGAAAGCGCCGACACTTTAAATTGCAGAGATCTATTAGAGGTAATCACTGATTTAGTCCCGGTTTCAATGCTTACAAAAATCCGAAACCCCGCGGTCGGCACGGTTTTTTGCAACGCCTGCAAATACCAATATCCGCCGGTTTCGTAACGCGTCGCCTCGCCTAATTTTTCATCAATGTCCATTCCCTGGAATCCGACCGCCCCGGCGTCAGCCCAAACCACAACTTTTGAAATTTCCCAACCCCAGGCCGTGCCGTCGTTTTGCAAAGTCAGAGCGTTTAAAACATCGGCCGCGCCGTCGGCTCGCGCCACAGTAAAATCCATCACTAATCTATCAAACTCGGAAGGATAAAAAATCGCGGTCGGAGCGGAGGTGTTTGTGACGGTGATTGTTTCAGATGCCTGCGCGGGGAAACTCGCTACAATTAAAAAGAAAATTAGAACTGGGATAAGCTTCTTCATAATGGCCAAATTGTTAAATGGTTAAATTGTTAATTTTTCGTTTGTAAATTAATGTGTGTAAAACCCAAATGTCAAAATCCAAATGCCAAACCAAATCCTAAATCTAAAATCCAAATTGCTATTTCTTCCTAATAATTGAAGAAAATATTAAAGAAAGTTCATGGGCTTCTTTCCAAAGTTTCCGCAAGCCATTATTCTGATTAATATTCTGGAGTAGCGAATTGAGGCGAGGCCGAAATTCGCGCTTTGTCCTTTGGCGCGAAATTCACTTCGTTCATTTCGCTACTCCGCAGCAAAAATATTTTTTGATTATAGTTTCTTCACCAAACTTAGCCGTTCTTTCTTCCAAATCATATTTCTTTTTATCATTTGGACTTTGGGCTTGATTTGACATTTGAACTTTGGATTTTGAGTTTATATATGATCCTAAATGATTATTCCTCTCCATAACAATTTAGCCATGTAGCCATTTAACAATTTGACAATTTACTTTTTCAACTCTTCCAGCTCGCTCTTTGCCGTCGTGTTTTCCGGATCAAGTTCAAGCAAGCGCTCGTACCAGCGGATGGCTTCATCTTTTGGTCCAAAGTCCTTGTAGTAAACGGCGAGCGGACCGACAAAATAAAGTTCATTCTCCGAATTGGCTTCCAACCCTTTTTTCAAAATAACGGAAATTTCGCCGCTTCTCTCCGGCATTTGGTAGCGATAAAGATCAGCCAAACTGCGGTAGGCGGCAAGCCATTTTGGATTCACTTCTATAACTTTAAGATATGCCCCAGCCGCTTCGGCATATTGCTTGTTTCTAATATAAAGATCCGCGCTGTTCATCAAAAGCAAGGTGTCATCGGGCTTCACTTCAAGCGCCTTTTCATAAAGTTCTATCGCGTCTTCAAGTTTGCCATTATCTTTTTTCCAAGCGGCAATTTTCATATAGGCGCTCGTGTCTGACGGATCATTTTTTAGGGCGTCGTAAGCCGCTTTGATGTCTTCTGGTAAATTTTCTTCTTCGCCGGAGAAAAGGGACGTAACATAATTTCTAAGGTCCCCCATCTTCCCCTGCCAACTCCAAGTTTTCCAGGCGAGAAGTCCGCCCGCGATTAAAACAATAACGACGACGGCGATAATAATTTTCGTTTTTTTGGTCATAGGTTTTGGATTTAACTGTTATTTATGTGGCTTGCTTGTTGTGGCGCGAAATTCACTGCGTTCATTTCACTACTCCGTTGCGCGAGTTTTGGAGTAGCGAATTGAGGCAAGGCCGAAATTCGCGCGTTGTTTTCTGGCGCGAAATTCACTTCGTTTATTTCGCTACTCCGTGTTCCTTTCGCTACTCCGTTATTCATTTATTACAAAATCAACAATCGGATATAATTCAAAACACGAGTCAAACCACTCTTCTCCTTTTATTTTACTCCAACTTTTCGCGCTTGAAAAGGGATAAGCAAAAATGTCCGCCAAATTTTTACAAAACCCGTGTTTTACCGGATTCTGGTGGATATAATTAAAATGTTTCCAAAAATCCACTTCGTCGCGGATACAATGGTCAAAATATTGATACCAAATTTTACGGCCGGGAGTATTATCTTGTTTATTTAAATAACGAGCGCTATCTTTGTGTATTTTTCTAATAAATTCAACTAACTTATATTTCGGAGTAGCGAATTGAGGCGAGGCCGAAATTCGCGCTTCGTTTCCCAGCGCGAAATTCACTTCGTTCATTTCGCTACTCCGCGGCATTTCGCTACTCCGTTGCGCGAGTTTTGGAATAGCGAATTGAGGCGAGGCCGAAATTCGCGCCAACAGATGATAATGATTATCCAAAATAACCCAAGCGTAAAATTCAATTGAAAAACGCTGACGCGCGTCATTAATGGCCTTCATTAATAATTTTTTCTTTATGGAAGTATTAAAATACGGCTTCTGCTCAAAAGTCCTCGACGAAATAAAATAAATTGAATCGTCTTTAAAAATATGAGGAGGCCTGTGCGAGTTTAACATAATGTTGGCATTTAATACTTTAGCGCGAAATTCATTTCGTTCATTTCGCTACTCCGCGTTTATTCCGCTGCTCCGTTGCGCGAGTTTTGGAATAGCGAATTGAGGCGAGGCCGAAATTCGCGCTTTGTTTCCTGGCGCGAAATTCACTTCGTTCATTTCGCTACTCCGTTGTTTATTTTGCTACTTCTTTATTTTACCACAAAATCAAAGCGAGGCGCCGAGATGGCGCCTCGCTTTTTTCTATATCAACGAGTTCAAGATTAGTAGCTCAAGCTTCCACCAGTCAAAGGCAGGTTCTTGGTCGCTGGATGTGTAGCACTCTTATTGCCCACATCTTGGCCAGAACTGTCTCGGTAGGTTATACCGTAATCGGTGGTCGGATTGGTGGTCGGATTGCTAACTGACATCTGATAGGTCTTGGTTGAGAGAGCGCCAGTCGTGTCACCAAATACTCTGATGACTTTCGTGGTGCCAGCCGCAACCTGGAGACCATCAGCCGCAGTCCACTCAGTCGCGCACTTAGAACCCGTGGCATCAGCCGCGGCAGCGCAACCAGAGCCGTTCACACCAATGGTGAGCGCGTTGTAGTTCACGGCCGGAGCAGCGACGATTAACAAACAGATGTCGACGCCATCAGCGCCGTTATACACACCGCACTGAGCACCAGTCGCCGTAGCATAGGTTGTACCAAGATCATCGCTCTTCACGGTCAAGTCGCCCGTGCCGGAGATGGTCGCGGTACCGCCATTCATCAATTCCATTTCTCTGACGATAATATCGTCACCGGTGGCGGTAAGGTTAAGTCGGAGGACTTCCTTATTCGCGCCAGCGGTTTGAGTGCCGGAAGGTGAAGAGGCGTTCAAGCTGACTGTCAGAATGCCTTTGTGGACACTGAAGTCATTTGAACCAAAGACCTGGGAAGCAGCTGTAGTACCAACGCTGTTGATGGTGGACTTCAAGATGATAGCGCCGGAAGATTGACCGTTCGCCGTGATCCAGTAGTCGTTAGCAGCGTTGGCTCCCGCGTTCCACAATGTGTCTGTGAGATCGGCCTCAGCAACGTTAGTTGTTGATTCAATACCGACCTGGACTGTAGCGCCAGTAGAAGTTGAAACCTGGGTCTTTTCCGGTACATCAATCTTCAGGGTAATGGTCTTGTAGCTGTCCTTTGGAATAACCAAAGTACCAGAAGACAAGACAACCGTAGCAATACCACTGGCATTCAAAGAATAACCGGCAGTATTACCAACCAAGACACCGTCAGCGTAGACATAAATCTTCGCGACATTGCCTAAGGTGCAATTAACGCCGCCTTCAGCAGCATTACTGCAGAAGAGTCTCATTTCGGTAATATCAACTGGCTCGTATTGAGTGGTGAATTTGTATTTCATCACTTCATTGGCCATTGAGGACGAAACGATCTGCACAGCAGACGGCATGTCAGCCGCTTTTTCAACCTTCAAGGTACCAGACGCTCTAAGTGTCTGAGCTTGACCAGCGCCGGTAATTGTCTTTCCGGCAGTATTGCCGGTTACTTTACCAATCGCTGTGATATGAGCAGCAGTGTTAGCAACATTGAAGGCATGTGTATCCGCTGTTCCTTCTGATGCTTCATCATAAACGGTTGTGACGTCAGCTTTCAAAGTCAAACGAGAAGTCGCGAGCTTTGAAACCACGATTGGTGTTTGGAAGGTGAAAGCAACAGTACCCGCGAGGGTCGCCGTTGAATTGGAAGTGGTTAAACGCTCATTGACTACTGTGGCGTCGGTGTTATCCGGATCGCCCCAGAGTTCAAGATTGTTCAAACCGGTGTAGAGAGTACAGGCCACTGGACCAGCCGCTGCAACGCAGGTGTCGGTCACAGTGATGGCGCTGACTCTAATGTCTTCGCCACCGGATGAAGCGTCAAGATCAACGTAAGCAAAAACCTGATCCTGAGCATTGATCACCATGCTGCCGATAACTGGGGTCGCGACAGTGGTAACTCTAATGGCCGCCCCCTGTAAGGTCATCGTGTTGCCAGTAATGGCAGTAGCCGGAGGAACCACCGCACCGGTTGAAGTGGTGTAAGTGGTTTTGCCGGAATTCGCACCTTTACCAGTGATAGCGGTAACCGCCATAGAAACAACAATCGTGTTGCCAGCAGTCATTGATGTGGACAAATTCGCTTTGGCATAGACCACAGTCGTGCCAATCGGCAAGGTGTAACCATCAGTGATGGTTAAAGGTTCCGCACCCACGCCAGTGAGTGCTCCATCTTTTGGACCAGCCAAAATGGTACCATCAGCCTTCATCAAGGTGAAATTGGTAACATTTTGTCTTACGCCAGTGGCGGCCGTACCAGTGCCATCAGCTGTGGTGTAGGACACTATTGTTGAAGTGACATTGATCGGCTCGCCAGCTACGGTGAAATCAAAGGCCATTAAAGACACGCCTGTTCCGCCGACCGGAACCGTACCAGTGGCCGGAGCTGAAGCGCTCTTTGAGACAGTTAAGTAGCCCTGATTAATGCTTTGGGTCTGACAGGTGCCGTTAGCCGCGCAGAAATTGCTTCTGGTTGGCGTAATGCCTGAATTGTAGGTGGCGCCCTTAACCATCATGGTGTATGAAGTGCCATCATGCAAATCAAAGGCAATGCTTCTGCCAGAACCGCCGTTCATGTCGGCTTTCACTGAAAGTTCAACATAGCCGCCTTTTGCGACAGTTAAGCCCAAGTTGGAGAACACTGCCCTGCCGCTTGAATCCAGGGCGGCAACAGTGCCGAGTGAAGCTCCAGCCGTATCATTGTAAAGTTCAATGTTCTTAACATCGGTATTAGCCGCAGTGCCATTCTTTACGGCAATAATCTGATCAATAACCAACGCTTCGGTTGAGCCGGCCGAGAGTTTCAATTGAGTGAAACGGAAAGCAACGGCCGCTGGATCAACGCCGGTATCAGCTGTCGGGTGCAAGGCACCATTGTAAAGAGTGGCTGTGCCAATGGCCGTGTTGACCAAAGACATGGTATTGCCCGTGATCGGGAAGGTGCCAGCAACCGTGGCGGTTGTGGTAATATCCGCGACATTGGCAATGCCCAAAGCGTGCTGATCGAACGCCGTTACGGTAGTAATGATGTCAGCCGCCAAAGTTACTGCTTCTGTTGTGCCGGCCGAAACGACAATCGGGTTTGAAGTCAGAGAGAAGGTTGCCTGATGGACTGAACCTAAGCTCTGAGAAGTGCCGCGCTGCACGCCGTCAACAAAAAGTTTTACGGCATTGATGTTGGAATCAACACCAAGACCGCTTCTTGTAACTTTGAGGCCGGTGATTGTGACATCAGTCGCGCCGGCAGTGAAATTAACTTTCGTGAAGTAAACATTAGCCGCACCCTTTGGTACTGAAGCGGCCGCCGGAGTGTCTGAAGCTAAAGCGATAGTTAAGCCGCCCGTTCCGGAAACACCGGTCAAACCTTTGTCCTCATTGATTGAGGCAACGGCTTGCTGAGTGGCAAGGTTGTAGTCGCCAGCCGCGTTGATCTCTGTACCAATCGTAAAATTGGTGAGGAGCGCTTCTGGAACGGCAACAATCTTTGTTTCCCAAGTCGCGCCAAAGATAGCGACAGCGACGTCCGCGGTTTTAACCCAGCGGAGCACGCCACCCTTTTCTACGGCATAAACTTTAGGATCCATTACCATCCAAGGAGAATCCATGCTGACAACCTGGGCTAACATGCCCGGGCGAACAGTCACGTTACCGCCGAAAGGAATGGCAATTAAATCTGCATCTGTCATAGTCGTTACGGTTCCAAAACCGGTGTACCATGACGCATAAGAAGCCTGGTATGGGAAGACATATCTCTTCGCGTCCGCGCCGTAATAATAAACGGCGGTGCCAGTGCCCTTAATCAAATCGCCAGAGGTAACGGCGTTAGCAGTCAATGGCAAAGCCAAAGCGCCAATTCCGATTGACCAGACGATTGTGGTAAGAACAACGGCGAACGTGAAGACTTTCTTCCCGCTCTTAATCAAATCGTTCATAAAGTAAATTCTTGTTTTGCACGAACCAAACTAAGAACAAACTTGCGTTTATTTCTTGGTTTTCAATTCGTGTTTATTTTTATTAACGGCAGTGCTCCCGCAGTACTGCGGGATCGACCTTTTTAGCCGCTGCCTTTTTATAAATTAAGTTAATTAATTTTTAATTTCCAGTTACCAATTACTCCTCTGTTGCCTCTTGTCTTAAATCAATTCCTACTTTCAATGTACTTTCATCAATTTCTTCCGGTTCAGGCGGAGGGGGCGGAGTGACAACTTTGGCCGGGACATAAACTTTTACTGTATTTGTGTTGGTGTTGGTGTTGACTTCGGTTTCAGTGTTTGTAACATTTTCGTCCGTGGTCGTCAAATCAGGGGTTGTTTCGGCCGCGTTCTCACTGCAATTCTCGGCGCAACTTACGGCTTCTGTTTCGGCCAAAGTAGCCGCGGCAGTAGTCGCATCCGAGGCGATTTGCTCGGCTTGTTTGGCTAATTCTTTACTTTCAAGCGCTTTATTTAAAGCAATACTCAAATCCTTTTGGTCTAAGGCCTCGCGGGCCTCCTCTAAAACAACCTTTGCCTGGCCAGCTGTTTGCTGAGCCATAAAAGTCGCGGCCGGATCAACCGGTAAAGTCAAACTATTGGCTTGCCCTTCCGCTGCCGCCACTTTGACTTCGGCGGTTCCAATTTTTTCGCCTATTCTCTCTAAAACCTCTGCTTCCGGTTGAACTACCTCTCCCTGCATGTGCTTTTCCACAATCATAGTCAGCGCCGCGTCACCGGTTTTACCGGCTAAATCTAAACTTTGATTTATATTTTGCGTCGCGTCATTAAGTTCTGGCAATTCGTTCGTGGCTTGAACCAAATCTTCTTGATATTCAGTCGTTTTATTATCAACCATTTGAGCGAATTCAACCGTATTTTCGGCAGACGATTCTTTATTCAAATTTTCCAATTTATTCTGGACCGTGGAAATTTCTTCCCTAAATTTATCCATGGCTACATTAATCTTTTGAATTTTTTTCTGGTCAGAGTCAGTATTTTCTTTTATCTTTTTTATTTCATTAATTCTCTTTCCGGCTAATTCAACGTGAATTTTGGCTGATTCTTTTTTATCAAAAGTCAAAGCCACTTGAACCCTTTCTGAAGCAATTTTCAAACCGTAGAGCGCGTCGCCGGGCAGAGCCATTTGCGAGGCACTGACGGAAAAGCCGCTGCCCAAAACCAGACCAATAATTGAGAACGTCGCCAAGACCGGCCGCGCCACCAATTTCATAACCTTCCAAGGGAAAACTATCTTGGATAATTCAAAAGCCCAATTCTCCCCCGCGATTGGCGCGGTATCTTTGATTTCAGACATCAAAAACTCCCGATTGGATTTTTTCCATTCGGTTCTTGGGGAAACGTTCTTTAGCGCTTTAAGTTTTTTAGTTATGTCGGCTGCCATAATTTAATTTTTTTGCGCTACTTTTTCTTTCAGAGCGGCGACTGCTCGATGGAGCAGGACTCTAACCGCGCCTTCTGATTTTCTGAGAATTTCCGCTGTCTCCTTGACACTCATTTCTTCAACGAATCTGAGAATAATTACTTCGCGATATTCATCTCTTATTTCTTGTAATGACTTTTTAACTTCTTCAAGATCAGAAGCCAACTCAATCTTTTCCACTATATCCTGTTTTGCATCAATGATTTCAACTTGCGGCTTTTCGTCATCACCATTCTCTTGGGGCAGGGCAAGAAATTCTTTTTGATCCTTTGACCGGTAAAAATCTATTACCGTATTTCTCGCCGCCTGATAAAGAAAGGCCCGTAAATTCTCAATCACCTCAGAACCCATTTCATTTATGTATTGCCACGTTTTCAGAAAAACGTCTGCGGTCAAATCTTCTGCTTCTTCTTTCCGGCCAACCTTGAAATAGATAAATCTATAAATCTGATCAACGTAAATATCGTAAAGTTTGCCGTAGACATCTGGGTCACGGGTTGCGCGTAATTTAAGGAAAAGATATTGTTCTTTCAAGCTTCTACTCATTGAGACGTTTTTTAAGATTTTTGTTACAGCCCCATTATAGAGAAAAACCGCTAAAATTACAAATAATTCGGCTACCAACCATCTTGAATTTATTGCTTTTTATTAGATTTGATGTTAAGATTAATATATACAAAACGTTTAGATTAATGTTATCTTATTTATCCACACCCCTCATCTTTACAAATAAAATAGATGTTTTATAATATAAATGTGAACAGTAATTTATACATTACCTTAACAGTAATATAAACTTTTTGCAAGCCCTAAATCATTAATTTTAAATCTTAAAACTAATAAAATAATTAAATAAAAAAATAATTTTAATTTACGCGTTACGCATTACCCGTTACGCGTTACCATCAACTTTATGGCCAACCAAAATCCAATTCGCGTTTCCGTCTCTGAGGCCGCCCGCCTCTTTGGCGTTAATCCCCTAACCGTTCGTCGGGCAATCAAAGATCAACAAATCCGCTATGTCGTGGTTCGAGGAAGATACAAAATTGACTTCGCGAGTTTAGTTAAATGGTCTCAGCAGCGGCCGCTCGTCAAATATAAAACTGAAACGAAGGGATTAGGACAGTACGTAGAAAAATGGCGAATTAAAAATACTCTTTATTCACCAAATCCAAAGGCCGCTGAATAATAATTTTTTAGTTCAAAAAGGACTGGGGAATCACCCCCAGTCCTTTTCTTTTTTTATTTTAATGTGAACCAAGATAAATCTTTCTTACTTCAGAGACAACATATTCCCAATTATAATTTGCGGCAACAAATTTTTTGGCCTCATCCCCCTTTTCCAGAAGATCATTTCTTGCCAAGACATCTTTAAGCCGCAAAGTTAAATCAGAAACATTTTTATTTTGAAAACTAAAACCATAGTCCTTAATTAATTCCATATTTTCCGGAATATCCGAAGCCAAAACAACTTTGCCGTAACTCATGGCTTCAAGCACGGCAACGGGTAAACCCTCTGACTCCGAAGGATGCACAACGGCCAAGGAGTTTAAAAATAAATCCTCAAGCGGCCGGCCGGACTGAAATCCGACAAAAACAATATCAAAATTATCCTTAGCTAAATCTTTAAGTTCCCTGACATAATCATCAGTAAAAGCCGAACCGCCGGCAAAGACCAATTTCAAGTCGTGAAAACTCGCGTCTTTTGTTTTAAGATCCTGAAACGCTTTAATCAAATAATGCGCGCCTTTATGGCGAACAAGACGAGACACCATTAACAAATATTTATCTTTTACTAAACTATAATTTGTTAAAATTTCCGAAGACGGGCTTAGATTATTTTCTCTAACCGCCACGCCGTTTGGAACATAGGCGGTATCCTTATCATAGGCCTCAGAACAATATTGCTGAAGGGTCTTAGAGACAGTAATTGTTTCATGGGCAAAACGACAAGCAGCCCACTCCCCCATTCGCAACATTAATCTAGCAAAAAATCCCCACTTTTGGTGTTTGCGATCAATGCAATGAAAAGTAGTCACGATTTTAATTTTGCGACAAAAAATTCTAGGCAAGAAAGAAAGCAGAGACGGCCCAACGCCGTGATA
>Ga0265296_1003512_pt1 | contig 14447 bp, 14 predicted proteins | sample MunlanPumphouse1_FD_189073 | JGI IMG/M metagenome (GOLD analysis project Ga0265296, IMG submission 189073) | Groundwater microbial communities from a municipal landfill in Southern Ontario, Canada - Pumphouse #1 | ecosystem: Environmental > Aquatic > Deep subsurface > Groundwater | place... | reverse complement strand
GATCATCCTGAGCCTGGCCAAACCCTTTTCGATCGAAGGCGAGCAGGTCCGGATCGGCTGTTCGGTCGGCATCGCGGTGTCCGAGGGGCAGGGGGCGTCGGCGTCGGCGCTGGTCCGCAATGCCGATTTGGCGCTTTATGCGGCGAAGGATGCGGGGCGCGGCGTCTATCGTTTCTATGCCGACGCGATGCACAATCAGGCGAGTGAGCGCAAAGCGATCGAGGACGCGCTGCGCGACGCGCTGGTCAAGGACGAGCTGCGGCTGCTCTATCAGCCGATCGTCGATGTCGGCAGCGAAAGGATCACCGGGTTCGAAGCGCTGATCCGCTGGCACCACGCAACCGAGGGCATGATCAGCCCGTCAAAATTCATCCCGATCGCCGAGGAATCGAACCTGATCGTGCCGATCGGCGAATGGATCATCCGCACCGCCTGCGCCAGCATCGCGCTGCTTGGCCCCGGTTACCGCGTCGCGGTCAATGTCTCGCCGCGCCAGTTTGCCAATGAAAAGCTGCCGTCGACGATTCTGAGCGCGGTGTCGGCGGCGGGCATCCGCCCCGAACAGCTGGAGCTGGAAATTACGGAAGGGGTGTTCCTCGACGAGAGCCCCGAAAATCTGGCGATGTTCCAGAAACTGAAACGCACCGGGGTGCGGCTGGCGCTCGACGATTTCGGCACCGGCTATTCGGCGCTCGGCTATTTGAAGAAGGCGCCGTTCGACAAGATCAAGATCGACCCGAGCTTTGTCCTTGGCGCCGCCGATCCCAGCAGCATGAACGCGGCGATTATCTCGTCGATCGTCGGTCTCGCCACTGCCCTCAAGATGGAAACGACCGCCGAAGGGGTCGAGACGCACGACGATCTGGCGCTGATCCGCGGGCTCGGGTGCAGCCACGTCCAGGGCTATATCTATGGGCGTCCGATGGAATTGGCCGAGGTGCTCGCGCTGCTGCGTGAGGGTGGCGGACGCGCCGAGGCGCGGGGCTATAAATGCGCGCGCGAACCGCGTTTGACGATTTTCCGCACGATCCAGGTCGCCAGTGGCGGGCACCAGTATGAAGCGATCGTGCGCAACATGTCGCCGCGCGGCGCACTGATTGAGGGGCTGTGGAACGTCCCGCCGGGTACGCCGCTCACGCTCGAATTCGGCGCCGATCAGGCATTTAACGCCGAGTCGCGCTGGTCGACGGGTAACCGCGTCGGGGTGAAATTTGCCGAGGCGATCGATATGGATGCGTTGCTCGGGCCGAAGACGGCGGCCCCGGCGCGCGGACGGGTGCAGCGGGCTGCCTGAGTAGACCCGTCATCCCGGCGAAGGCCGGGATCTCAACACAGCATTTATGAGCAACCGGTGAGATCCCGGCCTTTGCCGGGATGACGATGGTATGGGGTGAGGATCAGTCCGCTACTCTACCGCGCACCATCACCCACTCGACCTTTTCCAATACCGTGACATCGGCCAGCGGATCGCCGCTGACCGCGATCATGTCGGCTGACATGCCGGGCGCCAGACGGCCAATCTCGCTATCCATCGACAGCGCCTTTGCCGCGACCGTCGTTGCGGCCGCCAGCGCCTCGCGCGGGGTCAGTCCGGCCTTGACCAGCAGTGCAAACTCGCAGCCGTTGCGGCCATGATCGAATACCCCGGCGTCGGTGCCAAAGGCGACCGGAACGCCCATCGCCTTGGCGCGAGTGACCGCCTTGCCGACGCTGCTGAGAGTCATGCGGACCTTTTCCTCGACCGTCGGGGTGTAGATGCCTTTGCCGAGCCGCTCGCGAATGCCCTCGAACGCCATCAGCGTCGGGACCAGATAGGTGCCTTTGGCCTTCATTACCTTCAGCGCCGCATCGTCGGCGAAGGTGCCATGGTCGATCGTGTCGATCCCCGCCGCCGCTGCGGCTTCGATGCCGCGCGCGCCATGCGCGTGCGCCATCACCTTCAGCCCCAGCGAGTGAGCGGTGTCGGCGATGCTTTGTAGTTCAGGGCTGGTGAAATGCCCCTCCAGCCCGCGGCCCTGCTGTGACAGGACGCCGCCGGTCGCGGTGATTTTGATGATGTCGGCACCTGCGCGCGACGCCTTGCGCACCTTTTCCGCGCATTCGAGCGCGCCGGTGCAGGTATAGCCCTGATCGAGCACGTCATGGACGTCCTCGCGAAAGCCGGTGACGTCGCCATGCCCTCCGATGATCGACAGCGCCGGACCGGCGGCGATGATCCGCGGCCCGGTGATGAAGCCGGCGGCGGTGCCGCGGCGCAGCGAGTAAGCGGTGTATTGGGCCGACCCCGCTTCGCGCACAGTGGTGAACCCGGCGCGCAGCGTGATGCCGGCATTTTTGACCCCGACGACGACGCCCCATTCGTCGGGCTCGACTGCCGCGCTGCGGAAATCTTCGCCGGGATCGCCGGTCAGGTGGACGTGGAGATCGATCAGGCCGGGCAGCAACGTCTTGTCGCCCAGATCGACGACAGTCGCGTCGGCGGGCGCGGAGTTGCGGCCCGCGGTAATCGAGGTGATGCGATCATCGGTGATGACGATCGTCGACGGACCCTGTGCGGGCTTGTCGGCGTCGGTGATGACGCGTCCGGCGTAGATGACGGTGGTTTTGGCGTTCGCCGCGGCGGTCCCCAAAAGTGCAAGCGTTACCGCGGCAACGAGTCCGATTTTGCGCATCCTGTTTCCCCTGACTGATACGCCACCGTGGCGCGCCGGATGGGGGAGGGCAAGTCAGGAAACGGGGAGATGGAGGAAATCGGACATTCGCCTTGAGGCGAAGAGTGGCCGCCCTTTGTTTCCGTCATCCCGGCGAAGGCCGGGATCTCGCCGGTGCGTTTACTCGACAGAGTGAGATCCCGGCCTTCGCCGGGATGACGAAGCAGGGCGATGACCGGCCACTTGGTAGGAGAGGTCGGCTGCGCATAAAAAGAGGGGTCGGCTGGACCGACCCCTCAAGTTTGTCTTCGGGTAATCGAAAGGACTTACCAGAAGAAATCGTGAATCACGTCGACCACTTCGCCGCTGTACGTGTCGACGAGGATCGCGTCGTTATAGTAGCGAACCCAGCGATAGCCGTCGTAGGCGGGCGGCAGGCGATACTGCCACGGATCGTTGATCCAATAGCGGCTGCTGTAGAACAGCGAGCCCAGGCTGAAGCCGATGCTGAACCGCGTGTAGCGATGGTTGCGGTAGGGCGAATAATAGGCGCCCAGTCGGTAGCGGCTGCCGTACTGCTGGCGATAGTCGCGCCAGTTGTAACGGCGGTCATCGCGCCACGAACGGTTCCAATTGCCGCGGCGGTCGCTGTAGCGGCGATCGACGCGGTCGTTGTTGTTGCGGTCGTAACGACGATCGATCTGACCGTCGCGGTTGCGATCGTACCGCCGGTCACGCTGGTCGATACGGTTGTTGTTGTTGCGATCCCAGCGGCGATCCAAGTCGCCGTTGCGATTGCGGTCGTAGCGGCGATCGACGCGGCCATTGTCGTTGCGATCGTACCGCTGATCGACCTGACCATTGCGGTTGCGGTCCCACTGGCGGTCGATGCGGCCGTCGTTGTTGCGGTCATAGGTGCCGCCGCGCTGGCGCTGGGCCTGCTGCGCCTGACGCTGTTCGGCCTGACGCTGGGCCGCCTGACGCTGCTCGTTACCGCGCTGCTGCCATTGGCGCTGACCCTGCTGGTCGTTGCCGCGCTGCTGTTGCCATTGCTGACGCTGCGCCTGGCGCTGTTCTCCATTTCCGCGCTGTTGCTGGCGCATTTCGCTGCGCTGCGGGCGCTCGGCGCGGGGCTGTGCCTGTTGGCGCTGGACGCGCGCTTCGCCGCCATTGTTGCCGCGGCGCGCTTCGGGACCGCGCGGTCCGCGGTCGCCGCGACTGCCGCGATCGCCGTCGCCGCGCTGCGCCACCTGAATGCGCTCGCCAGACGCCTGCGCGGCGGCCGGGGCAATGGGGGTCAGGATCGTTGCAGCGATCAGCAACCCTCCGAACATCTTTTTCATCTCGCCATTCTCCAACTCATGTCCCGATTGCTGGAGAGGCCAGCCGGGATGATGAATCGTTAGTTATCGGGGTAAAGATGATCGGCGGCTGAACCATGCTGTTGCCTGCGGTTCAGCTACATGAACGAGATAGCGTCAGGTGCCGGGCGGCAGTCGCAAAGCGGGGACCGCGCGCGCGGCGTCTTCGGGACGGATGCCCGGCGGCGGCGCGGCGGCGATCCGTTCCTCGCCGCGCAGCACGCGGCCGGCGCGGCGGATCGCGGTGCGGATGCGCGGATAGGTGCCGCAGCGGCAGATGTTTGTCATCGCCGCGTCGATCTCGGCATCGCTGGGGTTGCTGTTTGCGCGCAGCAGCGCCGCGGCGGCCATGATCATCCCCGACTGGCAGAAACCGCATTGCGGCACCTGTTCGGCGACCCACGCCTGTTGCACCGGATGACTGCGGTCGCGCGACAGCCCTTCGATCGTGGTAACGAAACGCCCCTCGCACTCGGCGATCGTGACCATGCAGCTCGGGATCGCCTCGCCATCGATGTCAACGGTGCAAGCGCCGCATTCGCCGGTGCCGCAGCCATATTTGGTCCCGGTCAGGTTCGACGCGTCGCGCAGCGCCCACAGCAGGGGCGTGTCGGGCTCCATCCGATATTCGACCGGACGGTCGTTGACCGAGAATCGTGTCATGCGGGCCGGTTTAGCGCAGCGGCGCGATTAGTCACGCCAGCTTGTGTCGATCCTGTCGACCTTGCGCACCATCGCGTCGAATTCGGCCTTGCCCGCCTGTCCGGGGATCGAGGCCATATACAGGTCGCGCTGGTGGACGGCGATCACGTCCTGCGGGACGGTGATCGGCTTGCCCATGCTCATCGTCGCGAGCTGGATCTCGCACGCGCGCTGGAGCGACCAATATTTGATGAAGGCTTCGGTCAGCGTCTTGCCCATGACAACGGGACCATGGTTCTTGAGCATCAGGATGCGCTTGTCGCCCAGGTTCTGGACCAGCCGCTCGCCTTCCTCCTCGCGCACCGTCACGCCCTCGAAATCGTGATACGCCAGCTGGCCGGCAAAGTTACAGGCATAGAAATTCACCGGCTGGAGCCCGCCTTCGAGCCCGCACACCGCGACTGTGGCGGTCGTATGCGTATGAATGATCGCGTGCGCGTCGGGCAGGACGCGGTGGAACAGGCTGTGCTGGACAAACCCCGCCTTGTTGACGTGCCAGGGATTGTCTTCGTCGACCTTGTTGCCGTCGATGTCGATCTTGATCAGGTTCGACGCGCAGACTTCGCTGAAATGCAGGCCATAAGGATTGATCAGGAAGGCGCCTTCCTCGTCCGGGACCTTCACCGTGATGTGGTTGAAGATCATCTCGTCCCAGCCCATCATCGCGAAAACCCGGTAACAGGCGGCCAGTTCCTGCCGCGCCGTCCATTCGGCTTCGCTATATTTGCTGTTGCGCTTGAGCTGGGTCGCCATGGCCTGTCCCTTTGTCATGTTAGTTTCGTCTTGCTACCTATGCCACAAGGTGAGGGGGCGGCACAATCCCGCACGCGTGCGGGGTGGTCTGTCAGCGGGGCAGGGGCTTTTGCCGCGCAGGGGCTTGCATTTCGCCGCGAATCCTCTTATCGGCCCAGCCATCGGAACGTCGCGGGTTCGCGGCGCTTCTTTTATTGCCCTTATATCGGCGATTTTTGGTGGACCGGACATCGGGCCACCTTGATCGTTGGACGAACCGGAGACGACACGGCACATGCAGATCATCGTTCGCGACAATAATGTCGACCAGGCCCTTCGCGCGCTCAAGAAGAAGCTGCAGCGCGAGGGCGTGTATCGCGAAATGAAGCTGCGCCGTCATTACGAGAAGCCCAGCGAAAAGCGCGCGCGTGAGCACGCCGCCGCCGTCCGCCGCGCCCGCAAGATGGAGCGCAAGCGGATGGAACGCGACGGGATCAAGTAAGACCCGTCCTTCCTTTTAAGGATTCGGATCGTGAAACAGGCGCTGCGGGCAACCGCGGCGCCTTTTCGTTGTTTCTAACGTGATTGCGAGGAGCGAAGCGACGCGGCAATCCAGCGTGGCGTAAAACGTCCGTAATTCACGCTGGACCGCCGCGCACCGCTCCGCCTATAGGCGTGCCCGACAATATGGCCCGTCAGGGCAGCGGTAAGGATCAGCGAAAATGAGCGTGACGACGGTTCCCTTGCGCCCGGTGAGCAAAAGCGGCCTGTGGCTGATGTGGTTCGGCCTGGCGGCTCTGCTGGTCGCGGGTGCGGCCTTTGCCTGGCACATGACCCCTCGCATCGGCTTTGACGTCGTCAAGGAAGGCACGGGCAACAGCCCGACCCGCGCCGATGTCGTGCTGGTCAAATATGAAGGCAAGCTGGACGACGGCACCGTGTTCGATGCCAATGAGCAGGCGCCGATGCAGGTGGCGCAGGTTGTTCCCGGCTTTTCCGAGGCGCTGACCCGGATGAAAAAGGGCGGCGAGTACAAGATCACCATCCCGCCGCAGCTTGGTTATGGCGACCGCGCAACCGGGCCGATCCCGGCGAACAGCACGCTGCACTTTACCGTGACCTTGCTCGACTTCCGTTCGGAAGCCGAGGTGCGCGCGATGCAGCAGCAGATGCAGCAACAGCAGCAGATGATGCAGGGCGCGCCGGGCGCCGCTGGTCCGGGTGGTCCGCCGCCGGTTGCGCCGCAGCCCTAATATCGCGTCGCCCCCGCCAAGGCGGGGGCCGCTTTCCGCGTAGCACAAGGCTGCTTGCGGACGCGTTCAGAGGCACGTGACTTCTGAAACGCCCTTCGCGGGGGCGACGGGTTTAGTCAGCCGCGGCTTTTCCAACCTTTGGCGCGGCCCCAGCATTCCTTTCGGCCTCGCGTTCCAGCGCGACCTTGATCATCGCGACGATCGGGTCGGCGAGGAACAATCCCATGATGCCGAGTAGCGCCCCGAACAGGATCTGCGCGCCGAGCACCAGTGCGGGAGCGAGATCAACCGTCTTTTTGGCGACCATCGGCACGATCAGATAGCCGTCGACCGTCTGCACCACCAGATAGATGACGATCGCCCACAGTCCGGCATCGGTCCCCGCCGAAAAGCCGACGAGCACCAGCAGCACGCCAGAAACGATCGCGCCGATATTGGGAATGAAAGCGAGCAGTCCGGTTAGCAGGCCGAGCAGCGCCGCCATCGGGATGCCGACCGCCATGCAGGCGAGCCACGTCCCCATCCCCTCGACCAGCATGCCGAGCAGGCGGCCCGCCATCAACCGGCGCAGGGTGAACCCCATCCGCGCGGTGGTGATGTAGAAATTTTCGCGATTCTTCATCGGCAGCATCCACGCGACGCCGCGTTCGTACAGCCGGGGTTCGATCGCAATGAACACGCCGAGGACGAGGATCATCACCAGACTGGTGAACGCGCCAACGACCGAGCCGACCGCCGCCGTGACGCGGCCGAATGTTCCGGCGAAATTGTCCGAGATCGTCTTGGTATCGAGCTGGAAGCTGCCCATGCCATGATCGCTGGCCCATGCCGCCAGCCGCTCGACCTGCGCCATCACCACGCTTTGCAGGCTCACCGCCTGCGACGCGATCTGCGATCCGGCGAACATCGCGGTCCAGATCATGAAGAACAGCACCGACAGGCAGACGATCAAAAGGCGCCAGCCGCGGCCGATCGGCAGCACGCGGCCGAGCAGGCGGGTGCCGCCGTCGAGGATGGCGGCCATCACAATAGCGGCGAAAATGAGCAGGATCGGCTGGATCAACACGATGCACGCAGCGATGAGCAGCGCGAGGCCGAGCCAGACGCTCGCCTTGAGCAATTCGGTGCGGACGAGGTGGCTACGGATCTCGGTCGGGCCGGGGGCGTTCGCGGTCGCCTTGGCGCGCGCCTGAGCGCGCTCTTTTCGCTCGACCCGCTCCACCATGAACTCGCTCCCTATTTTGCTGTGCTGCTACGTTCGGGCCGCAAGTCGGTTCCCGCGCGACCCGAGCGCAGCGCGTTGAACCAGCTAAGCGGGTTGTACCATATCGCGGTGCCGTCGGTCGAAAAGCTGATGATCTCGGCCCGCCCCGCGATGACATCGAACGGGACGGGGCCGCCGAGCCCCTTTTGCGACGTGTCGACGCGGCTGTCAGCGCTGCCGTCACGGTTGTCGCCCATCAGGAACAGATGGTCGGCGGGCACTTTGATCGGCCCATAATCGTCGGTGGTGTGGCCCGGCCCCATGTCGATGGTGTCGAACGTCGCGCCGCCGGGCAGGGTTTCGCGGACGATCGGCAACTCCAGTACCTCGCGCCCGTCGGCGCCGCGGGCGATGAAGCGATCGAGACTGCTATCGCCGCTCGGCAAATTGGGATCGACGGGGATCGCGAGCAGCGGCTGCACCTCACGCTTCACCGGCTTGCCATTGATGCTGAGCTCGCCGTTGGTGAGCTGGATGGTATCGCCGGGCAGGCCGATCACCCGCTTGATATAGTCGATGCGCGATACCGGATGTTCCAGCACGACGATGTCGCCGCGCTCGGGCAGCTTGCCGAACAGGCGGCCTGCGGTTTTCGGCGCTAGGTGAAAGCTGACCGAGGCATAGGACCAGCCATAGGGATATTTGCTGACGATCAGCCGGTCGCCGTTGCGCAGTACCGGCATCATCGAATCGGACGGAATATAGAAAGGCTTGGCAACACAGCTGTGGATGCCGAGCACGAGCAGCAGGATCACGACAATATCGCGGATCAGTTTGCCCCAGCTGCCGTCGTCTTTCGTCTTGTCTTTCGCCATTATCCCGTCAGTCCTTGATCGCTTCGATGATGACGAACGCCTGCGCCCAGGGATGGTCGTCGGTCAGGGTCAGGTGGATGTGCGCGGTGTGACCCGCCGGGATCATCGCGGCGAGCCGTTCGGCGGCGCCGCCGGTCAGCGCCAGCGTCGGGGCGCCCGAGGGGGCGTTGACGACGCCGATGTCCTTCATGAATACGCCGCGCTTAAAGCCGGTGCCTACGGCTTTGGAAAAGGCTTCCTTGGCGGCAAAGCGCTTGGCGTAGGTGCCGGCGCGGGTGAACGGCCGCCGCGCCGCCTTGGCGCGTTCGACATCGGTAAAGACGCGGTTTTCGAAGCGGTCGCCGAAGCGGTCGAGCGAATTCTGGATCCGCTCGATATTGCAGAGGTCGGAGCCGAGGCCGATGATCACCTGCCGCGGTCCTCGGTTTGGCGGCGCGAGGCGAAGCGCCAACCGGCCCAGGTGGCGAGCTGCGCGGCTAGCGTCGCAGCGATCGCGATGAACAAGACCAGGGGAATTTCCACCTTGCGACCGCTTACGAGATCCCACCCGAGCTTCGCGAACAACAGCAGGATCAGCAGCGTTGCCCCGACCTTCAGAAGCCCCGACACAAGCAGGAGGGTGTTTTGGGGGCCGCTCACCCTCGCGCCTCGTCCATCAGTACCCGCATCCGCCGCACCGCATCTTCCAGCCCGGTAAAGATCGCCTCACCGATCAGATAATGGCCGATGTTGAGCTCGGCGAGCTGCGGGATCGCGGCGACGGGGACGACATTTTCGTAGGTCAGGCCATGCCCGGCATGCGGCTCGATGCCGTTCTTCCAAGCCAGCGCCGCGGCGTCGGCGATGCGGCGGAGTTCCACCGCGCGTTCTTCACCCTCGCAATGCGCATAACGCCCGGTGTGGAATTCGACGACCGGCGCGCGCAGCATCATCGCCGCCTCGATCTGGCGCGGGTCGGGTTCGATGAACAGGCTGACGCGGATGCCCGCATCGTTCAATCGCGCGACGATGGGAGCGAGGTGGTTGTGCTGCCCGGCAGCGTCGAGCCCGCCCTCGGTCGTGCGCTCCTCGCGCTTTTCGGGGACAATGCACGCGGCGTGCGGGCTATGGCGCAGCGCGATCGCGACCATCTCGTCGGTCGCTGCCATTTCGAGGTTCAGCGGCAGGTCGGTCGCAGCCTGGATGCGTGCCAGATCGTCGTCGCGGATATGGCGCCGGTCCTCGCGCAGATGGGCGGTGATGCCGTCGCCGCCGACCGCCGCGACAATCTCTGCCGCGCGCACCGGATCGGGATGCTCACCGCCGCGCGCGTTCCGGATAGTCGCGACATGGTCGATGTTGACGCCAAGGCGGAGGCGACCCGTCAATTCGCGCGGCTCCCGGGCTTGATCGCTTCGCTGCCCGCCAGATGCTCGGGAAGTTCGTCGGCGGCGTAGGTAGGGAAGTTGATCGCGACGAGGGGATAGAAGGGGACGCCGAGATCGACGTTGCTGCCCGCCGAGCGATCGACCAGCGCGGCCTCGGCGATTACTTCGCCGCCCGCTGCTGCAACGCAGGCCATCGCTTCGCGCGATGACAGGCCGGTGGTGACCACATCCTCGACCATCAACACTTTGGCGCCGGGTTCGATGGTGAAGCCGCGGCGCAGCTCGAAGGTACCGGTCGGGCGTTCTACAAAAATCGCCGACTTGCCGAGCGCGCGGCCCATTTCGTGGCCGATGATCACCCCGCCCATTGCGGGCGACACGACGACGTCGATCGCCTGTTTCAGGTCGCGGGGCAGCTTGGCAGCGAGGGCCACGGCGAGCCGACCGGCGCGCTCCGTATCCATCAGCACGCGGGCGCATTGCAGATAATATTCGCTGTGGCGCCCCGACGAGAGCAGGAAATGCCCTTGCAGCAAGGCGTCGGCGGCGCGGAATTCGGCCAGGATTTCATCATCAGTCATGGGAGAATTGTTCTTTTATCCAGTGCGTCGCCCTGTGCGGACGACCGGGTTTTGGCGGCGAAGATTATCCAGCCGTAAAATAGTGTTAGAGATGCTTGAGGCAAGCGGCAAGCGGGTCTATAGCGCCCGCGAGATTCAGCCCATCCTCCGGCTGTCGCGACGCCTGTCCGACCGCTGCCGAAGAGGGGGTGAAGCGTGATAAAGAACACAGGCAACGGGCGGCACTATCCTTATGAAGAGCTTGAAAACCCTTGTAATTGCGGCGGCTTTGTCGCTGGGCGCAGTGGGCGTCGGCCATGCGCAGGCACCCGCAGCGGCGCCGGTCGAAGCCCCCGCTGCGACGACCGCGGCGAATCCGGCGCCGGCAGCTGCTGATGCGGTCGCACCCGCCGCTGCCCCCGCAACGACCGAAGCGGCGGTCCCGGCTGGCGATGCCACCTATGTGCCGATGAAGCCGACCCCCGGGGTTGGCCAGCCGATCGATGCCGGGATCGATTTCCAGCCGCAGGTCAGCCCGGTCGGCGAACAGGCCTATTGGTTCAACCATGTCATCCTGCTGCCGGTGATCACCGTCATCACGCTGTTCGTGCTCGGCCTGCTGCTCTGGGTGGTATTCCGCTACCGCGCCAAGGCGAACCCGGTGCCGTCGAAAACGACGCACAACACCTTCATCGAAATCATCTGGACCGCCATTCCGGTGCTGATCCTTGCGGTGATTGCGGTGCCGTCGATCCGCCTGCTCGCGCAGCAATATGAGCCGCCGAAAAAGGAAGCGCTGACGATCAAGGTCACCGGATACCAATGGTATTGGGGCTACGCCTATCCCGATCAGGGCATCGGCGAATATGTGTCGAAGATGCTGACCGAAGACCAGGCCAAGGCCTCGGGCGAGCCGCACCAGCTGGCCGTCGACAACCGCATGGTCGTCCCCGTCGGTCGTCAGGTCAAACTGATCATCACCGGCGCCGACGTGATCCACAGCTTCGCGGTACCGGCCTTCTGGACCAAGATGGACGCGGTCCCTGGCCGCGCCAACGAAACCACCTTCACCGCGAACAAGGTTGGCGTTTATTACGGCCAATGTTCGGAACTGTGCGGCGTCGATCATGGCTATATGCCGATCGCGGTCGAAGTGCTGCCCGTCGACAAGTGGGAGGCCTGGGTCCGTTCCAAGGGCGGCAATCCGGCTGGCCCGGTAGCGGCGGTGCCTGCTGCCGCTGCTCCGGCTCCCGCCGCAACGCCGGCCGCCACCACGACCGAAGCTGCCCCGGCAGCGGCGCCCGCCGCCGCGCCGGCCGCCACGAATTAATAAGGGGTCCGACAGATGACCGATATCGCCGCAACTGCACCCGCCCATGGCCATGCTGATCATGCGCATGACGACCACGATCACGACACCCCGGGCTTTTTCGTCCGCTGGTTCATGTCGACGAACCACAAGGACATCGGCACCCTCTACCTGATCTTCGCGATCGTTGCCGGTATCGTCGGCGGCGTGATTTCGGGCATGATGCGGCTTGAGCTCGCCGAACCCGGCATCCAGTACCTCACCGGCTGGGCGCAGTTCTTCGACGGCGCCGCGGGCGACGTTCAGGGCAAGCATTTCTGGAACGTGATGATCACGGCGCACGGCCTGATCATGGTGTTCTTCATGGTCATGCCGGCAATGATCGGCGGCTTCGGCAACTGGTTTGTGCCGCTGATGATCGGCGCGCCCGACATGGCGTTCCCGCGCATGAACAATGTCAGCTTCTGGCTGACCTTCGTTGCCTTCGTCATGCTCGTCGGGTCGATGTTCGTCCCGGGCGGCAGCGGCCTTGGTGCCGGTACCGGCTGGACTGTTTACGCCCCGCTGTCGACCAGCGGGTCGGCGGGTCCGGCGGTCGATATGGCGATCTTCTCGCTCCACCTTGCGGGCGCGGCGTCGATTTTGGGCGCGATCAACTTCATCACCACCATTTTCAACATGCGCGCACCGGGGATGACGATCCACAAAATGCCGCTGTTCGTGTGGTCGGTGCTCGTCACCGCCTTCCTGCTGCTGCTCGCGCTGCCGGTTCTGGCCGCTGCGATCACCATGCTGCTGACCGACCGTAACTTCGGCACGACCTTCTATGATGCGGCTGGCGGCGGCGATCCCGTCCTCTACCAGCATCTCTTCTGGTTCTTCGGTCACCCCGAAGTGTATATCATGATCCTGCCGGGCTTCGGCATCGTCAGCCAGATCATCTCGACCTTCAGCCGCAAGCCGGTCTTCGGTTACCTCGGCATGGCCTATGCCATGGTCGCAATCGGCGTCGTTGGCTTTATCGTGTGGGCGCACCACATGTTCACCGTCGGCATGTCGGTGAACCTGAAGATGTACTTCACCGCGGCGACGATGGTGATCGCAGTCCCGACGGGCATCAAGATCTTCAGCTGGATCGCGACGATGTGGGGCGGGTCGATGAGCTTCAAGACCCCGATGGTCTGGTCGCTCGGGTTTATCTTCATGTTCACCGTCGGCGGCGTGACCGGCGTCGTGCTCGCCAATGGCGGGGTCGATACCAACTTGCACGACACCTATTATGTCGTCGCCCACTTCCACTATGTGCTGTCGCTGGGCGCGGTGTTCTCGCTCTTCGCCGGTTTCTATTACTGGTTCCCGAAGATGTCGGGCCGGATGTACAACGAGTTTCTGGGCCAGCTGCACTTCTGGATCTTCTTCATCGGCGTGAACGTCCTGTTCTTCCCCCAGCACTTCCTGGGCCAGCAGGGCATGCCGCGCCGTTACCCCGATTATCCCGAAGCCTATGCCTTCTGGCACCTGATCTCGTCTTACGGCTATGTCATCATGGCGGTCGGCGTTCTGATCTTCTTCGTGAACATCCTTTGGTCGCTGGTTGCCGGCAAGAAGGCCGCCGACAATCCGTGGGGCGAAGGCGCGACGACGCTCGAATGGACGCTGTCGAGCCCGCCGCCGTTCCACCAGTTCAACGAACTGCCGCGGATCGCGTGACGTTAATCGCCTGATTGCGAACGCCCCCTGCCAGTTCGGCAGGGGGCGTTCGCATCCCGGGCTGGAGTTATCATGGCGCAGAGCCTCACCCATGGCGAAACGGCCCTTCCGGCCGACTGGCGCGACCTGTTCGCGCTGACCAAGCCGCGCGTGATGTCGCTGGTGGTGTTCACCGCGCTGTGCGGGCTGCTCGCGGCGCCGGTAAGCGTACCGCCGGTTTTGGCCTTTTCGTCGATCCTCGCGATCGCATTGGGGGCAGGCGCGTCGGGCGCGCTTAACCAATGGTATGAGGCAGGGCTCGACGCCAAGATGAAGCGGACCGCCGGACGGCCGCTCCCTGCCGGGCGGCTCGATCCGCAGACGGCGCTGCAGTTCGGCATTGGCCTCGCGGCATTCTCGCTGTTCCTGATGCTGTTTGCGTCGAACTGGCAGGCGACGCTGCTGCTGGCGGTGTCGATCCTGTTTTACGTCTTTATCTATACGATGTGGCTGAAGCCGCGGACGCCGCAGAATATCGTCATCGGCGGCGCCGCCGGGGCATTTCCGCCGCTGATCGGCTGGGTCGCCGCTACGGGCAGTATCGCGCCGCTGCCCGTGATGCTGTTCCTGCTGATCTTCCTGTGGACGCCGCCGCATTTCTGGGCGCTCGCGCTGTTCATGCGCTCGGATTACGCCGCCGCGGGCATCCCGATGATGCCGGTGGTCGCGGGCGAGAAATCGACG
>Ga0265296_1003511_pt1 | contig 14456 bp, 10 predicted proteins | sample MunlanPumphouse1_FD_189073 | JGI IMG/M metagenome (GOLD analysis project Ga0265296, IMG submission 189073) | Groundwater microbial communities from a municipal landfill in Southern Ontario, Canada - Pumphouse #1 | ecosystem: Environmental > Aquatic > Deep subsurface > Groundwater | place... | reverse complement strand
AAAGACCGTCAGTAGTCCGACATAGCCATACAGCGCCCCTGCTTGGTGAATTTGCGTCGTATTCAAATTTCTTTTCCGCAACTCCGTTGTTGTATATGCCAAAGAACTAATCCCACCCGCTGGGAGAAACACACTGAGTAAATTTCTCTTCAGGAAAAGATCAACGGCGATTCTCAGATTAATAGAAAGGCCGATCGCCTTAAAACTCTGCACATACATCAATCCCTGAAGCACAATATAAACGATGGTAATTCCAACTCCAACTGAAACCCAGGTTAGGTTGGCCGCGCGCAACTGCGGAATAATTGCCGCAAGCTCTTTCCGCTCATTTCTAAAAAATACGAAGGCCAATAAGATAACCAAAACAGCTATTAGTTCCTTCCAATAGGTCTTTGGTGAAAAATGTCGAATCCGTTGAGCAATAGTTTTGGCCATATGATCGTTTAATGATGAATAACCTTTAAATATATTATAAACACTAAAATAAAGCTAATCGTTTGAAAATGACTAATTGTTAATTTTTCGTCAATTCTTTTCACATTAATCAGTAATTTTCCTGCATGAAAGAGAAAAAGGTTTTGTTCATCGGACTTGTGTGGCCAGAGCCAACATCTTCAGCAGCGGGCTTTCGCATGATGCAATTAATTGACACATTCTTGAATGGCTCTTATCAGATTACTTTTGCCTCAGCGGCGGCTAAATCACCTTATAGCGCACCTTTACAATCACTGGGTGTGCATGAGCAAGCAATCGTGCTAAATAGCGATAGCTTTGATAAATTTATCATTCAACTTCAACCCGACATTATTGTATTTGATCGCTTTATGGTAGAGGAGCAATATGGTTGGCGTGTCGCACAGCAATGCCCTAACGCACTTCGCGTACTCGACACGGAAGACTTGCATTTTTTACGCCAGGCGAGGCAGGCGTCCGTCAAAAATAAAGGTGATTTCTCCTTTCAAGAGTTATTTACAGATACCGCTAAACGGGAAATTGCCTCAATTCTGCGAAGTGACCTCTCCTTGATTATCTCCGAATCCGAAATGAAGATTCTTATTGAAGAATTTCGAATTTCACCCGACATCCTCTATTACCTCCCTTTCCTTGAACATGAGATCAGTTCTACTGAAATTAATCAATGGAAGCCCTTTGAAGAGCGTAAGAACTTACTATTTATCGGAAATTTTATCCATGAGCCGAACTGGCATACGGTTCAATATCTAAAAACACAAATCTGGCCCCAATTACGGAAGATGCTTCCCAAAGTAGAATTGCACATTTATGGAGCCTATGCAACCCAAAAAGTACTCCAGTTAAACAACTCTAAGGAGAATTTCCTGATCAAGGGCCGAGCGGAATCTGCTCGTCTTACCATGGAAAACTACCGAGTACTGGTCGCTCCAATTCAATTTGGTGCCGGTGTGAAAGGAAAGTTTATCGACGCTATGCAGACAGGCACGCCATCTGTCACCACAACAGTTGGAGCAGAAGCCATGAAGGGTAATTTGGATTGGAATGGTTTTATCGAAGACGATCCCGAAACTTTCTGCAGAAAGACTGTCGAGCTTTACGAAAACGAAGATCTTTGGAAAACGGCCCAAGAACATGGTATCCGTATTATCAACGAGCGTTATGAAAAACGAAAATATCAGGCCGACTTTATGACGAATCTATCTTTGTTAAAAGTGCAGATTGACAGGCACCGCCAACAAAACTTTATTAGTCAGATATTGTTGCACCACACGATGCAGAGCACAAAATATATGTCTTTATGGATTGAGGAAAAAAATAAATAGATCTTTAGTTGACTTCACGCCACCAAGGCGCGTATACTGTATCTAATCTATTAAAATGGATCATTTCCCCTATTTTTGGCGTAAGGAGAGTGATCTGTTCTTTGTTCGCTGTCTCGTAAAATTTCTCCATTGGCTCTTTCCAGTCGTGCATAGCCAACGCGAACTTAGAAGAATGAACGGGCAAAATAGCTCGAGCTTTCAGATCCTTCGTTTCAGCAGCCCATTCGTCAGGTAAGGAATGGATATAATGCCAGGCATCGTTATACTGGCCATTTTCCAAGATTGCTAAATCAAATGGACCGAACTGGTCACCTATCTTTTTGAAGTGCTTACCATATCCGCTGTCTCCACCCAAGAAAATAGTGTACTGGGAAGTTTTTAACACAAAGGATGTCCACAAGGTATTATTCCGTGTAAATCTTCGTCCCGAAAAGTGCCTTGCGGGTGTGAAGGTTACCTGAAAATCGGGCGCCAGTTTTATCTGGTCGTACCAGTCACCCTCGATGATCTGATCGGCCTTATATCCCCAAGATTCAAAATGCGCCCCCACGCCAAGACCACAAATCACCCGACCGACTTTATCCCTCAATTTCACAACAGTCTCATAGTCTAGATGATCGTAATGATCATGAGAGATAAACAAATAGTCAATTTTCGGAAAAACCATCGTCGCATAGTCGACAGACATCTTAAATGCTTTATTGCTCCCTGGGATAGGAGAAGCATTTGGGCTGAACACCGGATCAACCAATATTAATTTCCCATCTAACTTCATCAGGTAGGAGGAGTGACCAAACCAAATCAGAACGTCATCTGCGGGAAGATGTGCTAAATCGCATTCCATAGCAGGCAATACGTTGATCGGTTTCAAGTGGGGATTTTTGTTGAAAAGGAAATCCCACAGCAAAGAGGCCATATTGACATCGCCTTTCAACGACGGCGTTACTTCGAGATTATGAAAAATACCATTTTTAAAATTTGGTGACTGTTTCATCCGCTCCAGTCGAGCTCCTTTGAAACTTCCACCAAACATTGGATGAACAAAATAATAGAGTACTCCACTGATGAGAACAATCAATAGAGCCCCTAAAATAATCCATCCCATATTCCGCATCAGAAATTATTCTTCCACATCATGGATTCCACCGGACGGATGGTTTTGCCATTGTATTTTGCGTTACCTTTGGTATTATAAAATGTTTCGATATCGCCTTCTACAGCAAAATAGATCAATTGTCCAATAGGCATTCCCGCGTAAACCCGAACAGGTTGGGCAACCGAAATTTCCAAGGTCCAGGTATTACAGAAACCGACATCACCTTTCCCTGCAGTTGCATGGATATCTATCCCTAAGCGACCAGTACTCGATTTGCCCTCTAAAAAAGGAACATGCTTATGCGTTTCGGTGTATTCTTGCGTAACGCCTAAATAAAGGGTATTGGGTTCCAATACAAAACCTTCTTCCGGGATTTCAAAATGCTGAATTTCATTGTGTTTCTTGGCATCAAGGACACGGTCTGCATACGTTGCCAAATATTTCCCCAAATGCACATCGTAGGAATTTGTTCCCAAACATTTACGATCAAATGGTTGAATGACAATACTGCCATTTTCAATCTCTTCGAGAATTCTTTTATCAGATAAAATCATGTGTATCAAAATAGCAAAAGCGTCAGGCAATGCTATACAAATTCAAAAATACAGTTCTCCCACTAATTTTACTTCATTTTTCCAAACAAAAATCTGGGATTTGTTTTTTAAATTTGGGTATGAGTCTAGTGTATCTACGTGAAATTGATAATCAAACCAAATTTGCAATTTGGCGAATTGAGGAATCGGACGACGATTTACTGTCGAAACTTCAATTGGATGAACGTGAAAAAGCAAAATTAGGGTCCTTCAATAAAGGGAAAAGACGGTTACATTGGCTTGCCACACGTGTTCTCCTGCGAACCCTATTGAACACATCCCGTTATATCGAATGTCCTTCGGATGCAAATGGCAAGCCTTATCTCGCTAATTTTCCCCAAAAAATATCACTTTCACACTCATTTGATTATGCAGCAGCTATGATCAGTACAAAAGGTGAAGTTGGTATCGACATGGAAATCATCAAAACAAAAGTAGAGCGCATCCAACATAAGTTCCTAAAACCTGCGGAGCTTGCATTCATCGCCCAAGATGAGAGCCGATATGAGCAGCTTTATGCTTGCTGGTGCGCCAAAGAAGCGATTTATAAACTTCAAGGCAATGCGGGGGTCTCCTTCTTGAACAACATGACCATACAACCATTCGAATACCAAACACAAGGCATATTAAAACTTGAACTCGACAGCGATCAAAATAAACATATTTATGATGTATATTACGAGAAGTTTAATGAATATATGCTCGCCTACGCTGTAGAATAGGTCCTTTAAAAAAATAATTTTTCTCAATTTCAATGAATTAGCATCCAAACAGCACTTTTTTTTTGCGCTTTTTGAAAAAGCTTCTATATTTGCATCATCGAAAACGATATGGCCCGTTCGTCTAGGGGTTAGGACGCAAGATTTTCATTCTTGAAACAGGGGTTCGATTCCCCTACGGGCTACAAAAAGCGACTTCAAAAGAGTCGCTTTTTCTATTTAAAGCCTACACCTTTTTAATGCCTTTGATAAGCATATTGCCTCTCAAAAAAATCAATAGAAATCTATTACCAGCGTAGTCAAAAGCATACAACCTAGTTGTTTCACGCCCTATCCAAAGGTTCAAAATTTTCAAGCCGCATTACCTGTGCAAATTGTATCAGTTCAGCTTTTAATTGTTCGATCGTCAAATTGTCTACCTTTTTAGGTGAGTAAACTTTAATTAATGAATCAACGTCTAAATATATTCTATCTTGCTTGAAACTTGCCACGAAAGCCGTAAAGCGTTCTCTTTCTACTTTTGGATGCTTAACTAAAGCCCTAAATTCAATATTACTCGGAAATCCCATGATAAGTCACTCCGGAAAATGGAGTGACTTTCAGCTCTACCAGATCGTAAGTTAGGCTATCATTGATTTATGTGCCTAAAATAGGATGTATGCTATTATAGTCCTTTAACATATACTTCTGCTATAGCGGATGAAGGAGGACGATTACTTGCTGTTACTGTACATTTTAAATAACGGGCTTTTGTCGTCGGAACATTAACGGCCAACGTTGATTTGGGACTATTTGTTCCAAAATCAATCTTTCCTAATGGAACATATGTTTTGTTATCATTACTAGCCGAAAACTCAACAACTTTTAAATCATTATTCCAAAGTCGCCTTGTCAATTCAATCATCATCACATTATATTCTTTGCCAAAATCTATAATCACGTAATGTGGCAACGGTGGTTCTCCGCCCATCCATATGTTATGCCAGAAAGTATCTGGGTTTCCGTCCAGTATATTTTCCTTTTCACCACCGCCAATCCATTCGGAAGAAGCAGCGATGACCTTCCAGCCACTACGTGGAATATCCGGCGGCTGAAATGAAACAGGAACTAATATTGTCGAAGCAACGGGGTTAATACTATTTTTTGAAACAGACTTAATCCGTAAAGGCAAAGCATATTCTCCGAATAAATTGGTTGCTCCATCAATAAGTCCCTTTTTTTGAATGGTGTATGAGAAACTCGCTTTATTCTCCTTCTCAGCAATTTTATAAGGTGCAAGCAAAAGCTGATAAGCCGCTTTCGGCAGTAATTTCAACTTCTTATCATCTGATACCGTCCCATTGTAATCATCCAAAATCATGGGATCTACTTCAATTTCGTAGTCAAGATTCCATTGATTAGGATAGTTTGTCACCAATGTAGCTTCTCCTATAACTTGTTCAGCACCAGTGGGGCTTAATTTGATCTGATCCAGCTGCAGTCCTGGCGATGTGAACTCCAAAAAAGGATCTTTAACGTTGGGAATGAGCAATGTAGTTGCCATTTCGGGTTTCAGCGCATGCAATCCTTCAGCTTCAATACGGCAAGGAAGCACATACAACTCCTTATACTTTCCCTGCAACGCTTTTATACGTTCGCTATCAAAAACAATTGCTATATCATGTAAATAGTCTTTTTTTGAAAATTCTAAAGCGGTATTGTCGATTTTATAGCAATCTGCGGGGAGCAACTTATAGTTTGTACCCTCTTGTGCATTATATGCAGCTAGATAGGCTTCGTCAATCTTAAAGTTGACCTTTGCTTCCTGCTGCCCAATTCCAGCCTTCACAACAGTTACATTATAATCAAACTTTCCCCAGTCAAATACCGTTATTTTATTCTCTTTAAAGTCTCTGAAATAAATGGTGTCATCGACCATATTATTCATTCGATCATCCTTTTGACATCCATTCATCAAAACCAATGTCAGCAGGAAAATACAATAGGAAATACAATTTCTCATCATTTTCTGTATTAGTAAATAAGTACTACCATCCATAGTTTTGCGTCATGTTGACCATCTCACTCAGTTGCTGCTGATGTATCGGAAAGAAATAGTGTTTTGCTTGAAATACCCGTTTGCCAGGGAAGACATCTTTTGTGCGTTCCCATGAAGCCTCATAGGTTGTCGCTGCAACATTGCGTGTGTAATAAGGTTCATTCATTTCCTGTTCTGCAATCATCCATGTTCTTAAATCCGGATAGCGATGTCCTTCAAAAGCCATTTCTACCATGCGCTCTTTACGAAGAAGTCCTCGAAGCAATTCTTTATTTCCCAAGACTTCAGGATAAGCCTCCTCCAATTTATTCAATCCGCTGCGTTGGCGAACGAGATTAACATATTTCAGGGCCTCCGTTTCATTTCGGTTTGGCTTTTCATTACATGCTTCAGCATAATTGAGGTATATCTCTGCCAAGCGATAAAAAGGCCAGGCAAACTGTCCCCAGTTTCCAGATTCTATATCGTTTGTTGGGTCACTCATCCTCCGCCAGAGATATCCCGATTTTACACAGTCGCCAGTTTTGGTATAGGTCGATGTTCCTCCATCGAAAAACGTCACCTTTTTGTCGCCATGCAACCTATTAATCCAGTACATTCCATTCGCCAGAATAGATGCATAAAAACGTGCATCACGTCCCACACAACTGTTATGTGCTTTAAAGGCAGCAAAATTGTCCAATGGATGCACGTAGTTATCTGTAAATCCAGTTTCTTGGTAACCAGATTTTTCATCAATAATAGGTTGGCCATTGCTACTGTAGCCCGTAATTGGATAACGTCCAGAGCTCGCCATTGGATAAGAATCGACCAATTTCAATGAAGGAGCATATCCACCCCAGCCCATCGTAACGACTCGCGGCGGCGCGGTACGAACATTATAATTAAAGCCATCGTCTGACCAGCGGCCCCAAATAATTTCCGAATTCCACTTTTCAAAATAAATACCCATATATGATTTTATCGCACGACGAAAGTTGTTCGTCTCTTTATTATCCTGATACAGGGTATATAAATTTAGATCAACGAGATCTTTAGCCGCTTGGGCAGCTAGCTCCCATTTAGTAGGATCAACAGTTTGAGGAAACAGGAATTCACCATTTCTATTCTTCAAACCCACATATAATTTCGCACCATTAAATAACGGTCGTGCCATGTACAACAATAGCTCTGATTTAGCGGCCATTACTGCACCTTTGGTCAAGCGACCATACCAGGCCTGATCGGTAATCTCCTTAGGTAATACAGCAGTTGCTTTATCAAATTCCGAGAGTATAAAATTAACGTTGGCTTCCAGTGGCATGCGATCCACTGTCTTAGCATCGATCTTATCGTCTGCAGCACGATCACCCCAAACAAATACAGGCCCGTAGCGTTTTAACAATAGGTAATAAAAATAAGCGCGTAAAAACCTGGCTTCCGCCTTCATCGTACTTTTAGTAGATTCATTGAGCTCTACGTTTTTATCAACATTATTGATAAAAATGGTCGCCTGGTTAATGCCTTGATAATTATGTACCCATGTCGCATAATCATCTGTTGTCACCCCCCAACTTCCATTTGTGAAGTTGAGCCAAGGTACCCATGCTACCCATGAGAACAGCGCTTCATCGCTAAGCGGCACATTCCCCCCCTCACTATTAAATAGATCATGTTCAATGGGCAAGTAACCATATACTTGCGCGAGATACCGTTCGGTTGTTGTACGCTTCTGAAAGGTTTCATCAAGGGTCTTCTGGTTTGCCAAATCCACATCCAAATACTTACTGCATGCCCCAAAGAAAACCGGTACTAAAAGACAAGTCAAGAGGTAAATATATTTTTTCATCGTTTTTTCGTTTAGAATATCACACTTAGACCAATATTAAATACGCGCATTTGCGGATAACCACTTCCCGAGACCGTTTCCAATTCTGGATCCCATAATTTGAATTTACTGAACGTAAAAACATTGACTCCTTGGGCATAAAAACGCATTGTTGACATTTTCCATTTTTCTATCCAACGTTTAGGTAGTGTATAACCAAACTCCAGATTTTTTAAACGGATAAAGCTCATATCGCGCTGCCACCATGTAGATGCCTGAGAATTATTGGCAATATTGAGAGACATACGCGGATAAATAGCGTCCGGGTTTGGGTTATCAGCGCTCCAACGATGATCTGCGACATCGGAATAAATTTGTCCTGCATTCCAGATATTGCCTGTCTGCCCATACAAGGGCCCTCCGGCAATAATTCGCGTAATGTCACCCACACCATGAAAAAATGCGGCAATATCAAATCCTCTCCAGGATACACTCGTTCCAAATCCATAGGTCAACTGTGGCATATCAGTATCACCTATTGCGACCTTATCCTGCTCGGTTATCTGTCCATCTCCATTAATGTCTCGATACTTGAGATCTCCCGGATGCGGACCATCTCCGTATTTCTGCACCGGACTGTGTGCTATTTCCTCGTCGGATTGGAATAAGCCCAGCGCTATCAAGCCCCGCTGCTGCCCCCAACGCTGTCCGATATCCGATTGGTAAGCCCACACGGGAACTGGTTTGTCATCAAATAACTTTTTATTACGATTATAGGTGATATTCCCACGAATCTGAAGACCGAAATCTCCCTGATGGTGATTAAATTCCAATGATCCTTCTATACCCCTATTCTCCATTTGACCAATATTGACTAAAGGTTTCACATTTACCCCAACAACAGAAGGCACACTCTCCTGTGGGATATAAATCCCATCGCGCTTCTCAGCGAAATAATCCGTCTGAATGGTCAATTTATTAAATAGCGTCAATTCTAAACCAATATTTCGTTTCAATGCACTCTCCCAGGCTACCAATGGATTTCCGGGATAACCTGTGGCAATTCCAGTCAATGGTTTTTGCCCCCCTATACCAAATGAATATCCTCCACGGTCTTCCATCTCCGAGTTGTAAGCAAACCGACGTTTTCCATCAATTTTATCGCTACCAATCTTACCGATGGATCCGCGAATCTTCAAGAAGCTAATCACGGGTAATAAGGACTCAAAGAATGGCTCATTACTTAGCACATAACCCATCGCCAAGGACGGAAAGAATCCAAAACGCTTCTTAGGAGCAAAGTTTTCTGAACCGTTATAACCAAAGTTGCCTTCGATAAAATAGCGATCCTGATACGAATAAGTCAGACGGGAAGCAATTCCGGTATTTCGATAAGGCAACGCAGCTATATAATTGTTCTCCGGAAAATTATTCGTGCGCTCACGCATAGAGAATAAAAATAGCCCCCCGAAACGATGCTTCTCCGCAAACAATCTGTCGTACATTAATGAACTTTCAAAGTTGATTGCGCGCTCGCCAGAATGCCAATCCTTTAATGTGAAATAATCACTTCCAGCGCCATTATCTTTCAAAATCAAATTTCCATCACTATCCCGGGCATTCGTCTTATCCACATAATAAGTGATAGGATTTTTACGTCTGTCCAAAGAAGTCGAATTTTTAGCATCCCAAGAGAATTTGACATTTGCTCTTAATCCAGGTGTGATCAACTCTGAGAAATCTTGCGTTACGCCAACCAGCGATTGCGCATTATTCCAAAAATCCTTTGAGTATCCTGTTGTATTCAGAAAATAATAGGGACTCATTGCATAGGCACCATTAGAAAATTGCGTTGGAATTGCCACTGGTGTCGTATGCAAGATAGTCTCGTACATCGTTCCCAAATCTAGTCCCAGACGGTTCTTTGTTTCAAATTGATTGGAGAGATTTAGGTTTACCTCAGTTGAAGGAGAAAGCTTGATATCTACATTAGATCGGAAATTGATCCTGTCAAAGTTCACCGAAGGATCATAGTTTGATGTTTTACGAGGCTGAAAGATGCCGTTCTCTTTCATGTAAGAACCCGACACATAATATTTGATAAAATCTCCACCTCCGGTCACATTCACATTCAAACGTTCATTCGACGTTCTTTTCTTAAATATTTCTTGCATCCAATCCACATTAGGATACACATCCGGATCCACTTTATTCACGTACTTATTTATTTCTTCTTGTGTTAATGGTACTTTACCAGAGGCTTCAAAGTTGATATCATTATAATAATCTAACCATTGCGTAGCATTGGCCAATTTCGGCAGTCGTGTCGGCTCCAACATCCCCCGTTCGACACGAGCATTAATTGTTGGTTTGGCACTTTTCTTTCCTCTTTTTGTTGTAATGATCACAATGCCATTCGCTCCCCTTACACCGTACACGGCTGTGGCTGTTGCATCTTTCAAAACTGAAAAAGACTCTACATCCTCAGGATCAACTAAATCCATCGGACGTTCGATACCATCGACTAAAATCAATGGGCTATTACTTCCAGCAAAACTACTGACCCCCCGTATCCAGAACGAAGTTGCGGAGCCCGGCTCTCCCGAGCCTTGCACCGTGACAACCCCCGCCATCTGTCCCGCCAACGAGCTACTAAGTTTTGCGACCGGGGTTTTCAATTGCTGTGGAGAAACACTGCTAATTGCGCCCACCACACTGATTTTACGTTGTTTTCCATAAGCAACAACAACGGCTTCCTCCAAATCGCTTACTGCAGGCTCCAAAGTGACATTCAGCTGATTTGACGTACTAATATTACGCTCAAACGACTGAAATCCCACCAGCGAAAACTGCAGCACCTTATACTGATCTTCAATTTCCAAGGCAAATTGCCCCTGCGCATCGGTCTTCGTTCCAATATTTGCCCCCTTAACCGAAACCGTGACACTTTCCAATGGCATCCCCTTAACATCCGATACAACCCCTCTTATTTTACGTCGCTGCAAGATCACTGCGGAGCTGGAAGCAACTGGCAGAGAAGCGGCTTTGGCCATAATCAATACCGTGTTCAGATTCAATTCGTAGGTCAGATTTCTTTCCGATAGAAACTCTTGCAGCACCTCTTTAAAGTTTTTGTGATTTGCTTTAATGGTCACTCTTTTCTGTTTATTGATCAAACTGTTATTGTACAAAAATTCGTACCCCGTTTGTTTTTGAATCTCATCCAGGACGTCCACCAAACGTCCATTTTTTATATCCAATGTCACTTGTTGACCAAAGCTAGATGCATGAACATGCACCATGGAGATGATGAGGATTAGTATGCATACTTTCATCCTGATAAATGCTTTTACAAAGAATTTTTGTGTAAAAAAGCAACTTTTGCTATTCCTTTTATACATTTGTATAGGTTTGGTGTTAAATGGTTTATAACTCAATTAGGTTTATTTAATTGCTAAACTACGATCGGGAGTGTTGCGAGCACTTCCGATTACTTTTAGCTCAAGGTCTCCTTATTACATAACAAGGACCCTCCCATCCTGAATTTTAAATTTATAATTGGATATTTTTTCCAGCTGCCGCAATAAATCCGAGAGCTTTTTGGTCCTCTTTATCATCCCCGTAAATTTATCGCTGGACGATGAATTCATCTTGACTTCCTTGATATCATACCATTCACCCACTTTTTGCAAGACAGTCTCAATATTATCTTCGGTAAAGCGAAAGAAGCCATCCCGCCATGCGAGAACCTCTTTTAAGTCGGCTTCCTGTACCACAATTTGTTTCGTATGCAGATTAGTTTGTGCCTGCATTCCTGGGCTTAAAATCTGCTGATTATGCCCTGCAGCTACAGCAACCTTACCTTTGATTAAAGTAGTCAGGATTTTAGTTTTACTGAGATCGGAGGCAATATTGAATTGCGTTCCCAACACTTTGATCTGGGTTTGTTTCGTCTGAACAATAAAAGGTTTGCTACTGTCATGAGTAACATCAAAATAGGCTTCACCATCCAAGGATACCGTTCGGGTGTGATCATCAAAATGCGTCGGATAGGTCAAGCTAGCGCCCGAGTTTAGTTGAACTTGTGTGCCATCAATCAGCCTCACGGTTAATGCACTACCTTTTGGACTAAGGAAAGTTCTCATCTCGGACTTGCCTTTGCCATTATTTCTAATTTGATACACTACTGTCCCATCTGTTGCTTTAACGATGCTCAGATCGTTTTTATCCAAGGTTTCAGGATGCTCTTCTGAAATTGAATATTGATCACCATTTGAAAGTTTAAGTATAGGCGCACCGTTTTCCGGCAAGGCGATCTCCCTTGGCGAGATGGCTTGTTGAGACGTTGTTTCCTGCGCGTTTTGCTGGACCAGAAACAAAATTGAAAAACAAAAAACAACAATTGCGGCTGCAATCGCCCCCCATTTGATGTAGCGCAGCTTTGATTTTCTTTCATCTCCTATCTCTTCATGATTTTTCCCTATTCGACTTGAGATCTGATTTAAAACCTGCCCCCTGTTAAACAGCTCCGAGCGTTCAGGAATTCTTTCGCCCATACGTTCAAAAAGATCGGAGAATTCAGCTTCTTCCAGCTGATCTAATTGATCGAGCATCTCTTTCAATTCCGAACGAGAGATTGTACTTCTAAAATAATGGGTTAGCAAATAGCGTAGTCTTTCTTCTTGCATGGTCAAATTGGTTCGTACTTTCTAAGTATTGATTTTAGACAGTACACCGCAAAAACAGAAAAGGACTACACTGAAAAATATTTTTTTTAAAAATTTTAGATCAAGCCGAAATCACCTATGGCCATAATAATTTCTAAATAGATCTTAAGCCTTGCCAGAAAAAATGTAAACAGGCGCTTAATATAGATACATCAATAAATGAGATCCTTTTTCAGAAAAAATAAAAAAATAAGGATAATAGCGGATTTCGTCCAGAACGGACTTGTTTTAAATGTTTCGATGCTCTGGCAAGATGGTTTTTTACAGTGTTCTTAGAAAGATTTAGTTCCTCTGCAATTTGATTGTGAGGTATTCCTTCGATTCGGCTTAATGTAAAAACAAGTTTTTGTTGTTCAGGAAGTAGGGCAAGATAATTTTCTATTTCACCAGCAAGTTCCTTTCGTTCTATTAAACCGTCGGCGCTATCCGAATGATGTTCAATATGGTAATATAGAAGATCAAAGGCCGAATGAGAACGTTTAATACTTCTTAGTTTATTGAAACACTCTCTTTTAGTCAATACATAGAGAAACGGCCAGAGATCCACATCCTGTTTTATACTTTCTCTATTGGTCCACAGTTTCACGAAAACTTCCTGCACGACATCCTCGCTCCAGCCTGTATCTTTCAACAGGTGGAAAGATACATCGAAAATGCGGTCTGCATATTGTTCGTAAAGTTTTGGTAAAACAGCCTGCTTTCCTATAGAGAGCGCCTGGATCAAATTGGCTTCATCGTTTTCTTTTCTCATAACTAAAGCGCCCAATCTTCAGTTTATTGGTCTTTGTGCTTTTCACAGGTAACAATTAGATTACAAGGCCAAGTTAACAATTATTTCAACATCTTTATTTTAAAAAATCAAGCATATTAAATTTTTCCAAAGCGATCTTCTAACTAATAGATCGCTTTGGGTTCGGATTTTTCTTGCGCTTCTTTGTAGCGCAATACCTGCGATAAAATTGCTGGATTTTCGATCTCTTTAGGCCTAAACTTTGTACTGTTCATATACGTTAAAATGGAGCTCAACAGCTGTCTTGCAACGGGCCTATTGGCTAGATCCGCCTCCAGATCAAACGAAGCGATCATCAGCTTGCCTGATCCTACCGTTCCTTCAAAAAGAGATGCTAATCTTCTATTATTGGCAAAGTTATCAATGAGCTCTACAACTGCATTTCCACCTTTGACCTGATCCGTAATCATCGTAGTCGATTTAATTTGGAGATCCCACCATTGCCAATCTGTATGATTATCTGTCGGGAAATCGGCAAATACAGGGTGTTTAGGGTCACAAAGCAAGCCCATTGTACCTGCCTGTTTTGGAAAATGTACCGGGCTCCAAAAAACAGGAACGAACTTCCCTTCAATACCGTTTATTTTCTTCCAATCGGGATTTAAAAGTACCTTTTTCCCTTCTTTCAGCAAGTGCATTGCTTCCTCCAATTCGCGCGTATAGCTAACTTCCCCAAAATCAACGGCTACCTTTTGAGGATACACCCAAATATTCCAATGATTTTCGTATGAAGTACCCTCAAGTTTAAGTTGAATAGTCAATTTCTTCGCCTGTCCAATTGTTTGTAATGGTATTTCTACATGCCCCACATTGCCTTGATGCCCCTTTCCAATGGTTGACTGAAAATGTCCTTGTGCGACTATTTTTCCCGCATCTTTCAGGAACCAACT
>Ga0265296_1003510_pt1 | contig 14461 bp, 11 predicted proteins | sample MunlanPumphouse1_FD_189073 | JGI IMG/M metagenome (GOLD analysis project Ga0265296, IMG submission 189073) | Groundwater microbial communities from a municipal landfill in Southern Ontario, Canada - Pumphouse #1 | ecosystem: Environmental > Aquatic > Deep subsurface > Groundwater | place... | reverse complement strand
CCAATAATCATGGAAATCATTAAATCATTTTAATCATGGTTCAGACAAAATAACGCGGCGAGATTCCTCTCCGTTCGACTCGGCTCACGGCTCTGAGACCTATCGAAGAGCTGGCTCGGAATGACGGTATCAAGAGAAGGCCGGGAGAGAAGGAATAAAAAAACACCCAGGCAGTCTTGGACCGTCTGGGTTTTACGTTAACGAAAGATCTTTTCTTTTTCGGTCGATCCGAAGGAAACCATTTTTACCGGAACCTTCAGGCTTTCCTCGAGGACGCCGGCGCAGAGATCATAGAGTTGATCTTGCGTGGCTTTGGGCGAGATCTCGTAGGTGGTGATTTTGGGGACGCAGTTTTGCAACTTTTGTCCGAGAGCTCTCTGGTGAGCCAGTTGAGCTTCATCCTCGCCGAAGCGAACTTTTATTCTGCCTTCGGGAGTGAAGAACTCCGGATCATCGGCGCCGCTCTTGTAGCGGTGGCAGACTTCCCATTTTCCGTCGGCCTGAACTTGGTCGAAACAGTTGATGAGCAGGCCGCCGAAAGCTTCTGGCCCGCCGCAACAAGCGATCGCGTAGTTGAGCAGTACCAAATCGATTGGACCAATCAGAGTTTTTCCACGATATCGGTCGCCATCAACATGACTGCCTGGCAATAGACGCTGAGCCATTGTCGGATCAATGGTCGGCATCCGTCCGCCGAGGCCATGTTGAATTTGGTAGGCGCGGTGGATGCCCAGATTCACGATGCGTCCGCTGTAGCCAGCCTCCCTCAGCACCTGATGCGTGAAATGCGGCAGAGTGCGAATGGCGCTGGTGTGCGGGTCGAAACCTTGGTAGTGATCGGTGAGGATTCCATGCGAGGTCTCGACGATGGCCACGCCATCCTTGGAGAGAATCTCTCGCCCCAAGAATTCCGGATCAACGATCCTGGCCATTTGCGCTGCTTCCTGGTAACGCCTCATGACGTAGTCGAGGAAGGCATCATTGTCGAGAAGACCGATTTCTCTTTCAGCTTCTTCCCGGTCTTCTGGTAGGAATTCTCCGTGGATGATTGAGGCAAGATCTTGAACGATCTGCTTCCGAACCGCGACCATCTTGTCTCGCAAGCCGGGCCGTGAAAGGTCACAAGCGAAGATGGCGAGTTCCGGAAGTCTTTGCGAGTAGCGGTAGGTCTCGCCAGCGCCGGTACCGATTGTGCCGCGAGGGTTTTTGCCCCGCGCCAGTTCTTTCAGGCGCGAGGAAATTCCGTACCAGGGCGTGGCGCACAAAGTTCTTTCATCTATTGTGAGCAGATCAAAGGGGCGATGAACGCTGTGCTCGTATTGTAGGGAGGCGGCTTCGTTCAGTAGACCTTCTGCCGAGATGATGAATCGCGGCAAAAGGTGGGTTTTGACGCCTTCGAGGGTTCGGCAACCCCATTGACTGAAGGCGACGCGTTGACCGGCCGAAGTGCAAACACCATGGTGGCCTTGAAACGCGCCGTCTTTTAGGATCGTGTGGGCATGGGTGAGTTCGCCAACGGCGTGAGTATCACCGCCCTTGCCACCATCTCCACGACCGAGGTCTTTGATGTTGGGAATTAATCTTACCATTCTAACCTCCTTGTGGTTGTGGAGTGGTGACAGGGCAGTTTAGTCGAGGAATTTCGACTTAGAGCCAAGTGTCTCCGTCGTCTTCATCCTTGTCTGCGGCCGGTTCGCTTTCGGCGAGTTCGTTCGGATCGATCGGCCACAGGTCGGTCTTCTCACGGAAGAGAGCGCCGGGCTTGGGGCGTCGTGCGAAGTTGGGCAGAGCCATCTGGGCGCCGATCGGGATGTTGGCGACAGAGCGGGTGATCTGCCGGGCATCAGACTGGCTGACTCCTTGTTCGGTGAGGAACGAGGCGACCTGTCCCAGACCCAGTGTGCCTTCGGTCAAGCCGATGATCACAGCTTGGACCAGCGGCAGAAGTTCGGTACTCGGTAGTGCGATGACACGATTGGCACCAAAGACCTCAACCCAGGATTTGGTCACCAACGAATTGTCTCCTACCTGGAGGAAGAAGGCATGCGCGCGCTTGAGCAAATCCTGGACGACCTCTTTTGTGGTCGGCAAGTGATGCCGGTTGATCTGGTGACCGTTCTCGAGCACCTTGTCGAAGATCTCGTTGCCGAAGACGCGAATGAGCTGATCTTCGCCGAGCCATTCTCGTCCATCCTCGTCCGAGACGGTGAAGTCGTAGCCTTTCTGGCCGAGCCGTTCCAGGTAGGTTGCCGTCAGGTAGGCCGCGCCGAAAAGCCCGTACTGGGGATCTTCGGTGTGATCTCCACCAGCTCGTTCCGGAACCATGAGAGTGAGCTGCTCGACGATCTTGCGGGCGTCCATTTCGAATTGTGGACGGCAAAGCACGAACATGTCCAAGACGTCGCCGAAGATTCCGATGGCGATCTGGAGATCGCATTCGGGCAGGACACTGCTGCACAGGGTGTAGGTATCGGGCAGAACCCGAAGGGCGATATCGACGTTGCCGCCCATGCTACCAGTGGTATCCAACCGAACCTCAACGGGAATCGGAGTACCGACTGCGAGCCGCCAGGGACCGCTCGGCAGTTGTACGAAACGCGGCAAGGAACGGCGGATCACGCCGTAGCCGGCCGGATCGACGAGGGGGTGGAGCCTGCCAGTCTCGCGTGCCTTTTGCTCGGCGCGGGCGGTTGCTGGTCCCGGAGATGATGTGTGTTTCTCGACTTCTCCAATGAAGACTTCTCTCGATTGTGTACCCTTCTCTTCATCTTTTCTGGACATTTCTTCTTTCTCCTTCGTTTTTTTGTTTACAGTGGTATGGAGGTGTAGGGGTGATATTCTTTTCCCCAGAGCTCATCGATGAGCTCGTAGAACCTGTCATGCGCGACATGCGCATCCGACTGACCTCCGTCAGCCAGACCGAGGAGATGAAGGAGATACGCATCAGCGCCAGTTTCTCCATCATCAGGAAACTTTCGCGTCTCGTAGTCGCCACCGAGGATGGTGATGATCGCGCGAGCCGCTTGCGTGATTTCTCTTCGTCTGATGCTCGAGGGGACGACTCCGTCCGGGTGGATCACCGCCCTGGTCCAGTTGAAAAGCACTACGTAGTGTTTTTCGTGCTCGATCAGGATTTCGGTGATGTTCACTCGTCCATTCTCGAAGCCCAGGCTGTGCGCGAGCGCCAGGGTCTTCAGGACTTTCCCCAAAGGCCAGACGCTGGTTTTCAGGTCGACGCGTTCACGGTCTTTCTCTGGAATGTTGCGAAGCGGAACCATGACTTCCACATCTTCAACGCCGGCGAAGCCGAGAATGTTGACCCTTCGTCCGTCCTGTTCTCCGCAGATGAAACTTTCGATTGGTTCAGGGAGGCCGAATTGGTAGTTGAGCGGAGAGGCCGTCTCGGCTTTCACTTTCGCGTAAGCTTCGTCCAACTCTGCTGCTTTGCGCAGGAGCTCTCCAAGGATGTAGGTGGCGCGATCCAGGGCGCCGTTTTGCGTGGCGTCCGCGGCGATTTGGAACAGGCACTTTCGTCCCGTTCCTTCTTGCACGCACAGGTACATATTGAACACGGAGTTCCTTCTTACCTGTCTGCCGATCTTGTAGCTGTTGGTCGGACCAGTGATGATGTCATTGTCGTCCATGTCCTTCTCCTTTTTTGATTGTTCTTCAGTTGTGAAAGTCCAATCTTCGTCTGCCTTTTCCCAATAACTTTATTGAGAAAAGATAGAAAAGAGGCGAGCACAGAATCTTGGATTAAGTCCTACAGATTCAGGCTCGCCTAGACGTTAGAGCTCAGTACGAGCTATCGGATCGGTCAGAACTGACGGCTGCGGTCGAGGCGGTCGCCGATGCCGGAGGGAGGGGCATCGTTGAATTCTCCGGCGACGCCAGAGAGATCCGTGGGCGATGTCCGACGACGGCGCGGGCCCATCTCCGGCCGGCGCGGGCCGCGCGAGAGCATCACGCGAAGCGTGGGCAGGGATCCAGTACGAGCCGCCTCGTTGAACTCGGCGATCGCGCGAGGCGCCTGGCCGTGGAAGACCAGACGGTTCGCGCCGGCCTTCATGTGGTCGCGGAGCCATGCCTGGTGGGCATCGGAAACCGGATCGATTTCCTTCGTCTTGGCGACCGCGAGGTAGGCCACCTGTCGTACTTCGAGCGAGACGCCGGTCCAGTTGACACGGCCGATACCCATGCCGCTCTTCTGCAGGGCCTTCGAGGAATTCAGCGGATCGGCATCGTAGATGCTCTGGGCGTCCACACCGACGCGAATCACCTCGTGCGGGGTTCCTTCGCCGTCGAAGTAGATGTTGTTCTCGGCTGCTTCGCGTCCTTCTTCGAGTCCTTCGATGTACTCGGTCGTGAGTTCGCGGTTGAGACCGCCGTCGCCGTTGATCACGACGATGGGCACGCCGAGACGTCGTTCGACTTGCCCCATGATCATGAGGAACATGTCGCGACGCTTGGGGTTGTACCCGTCGACCATGATTCTGATCGGCATCATTGCAGAGAGATCCATGTCGCCGCCATTGCCGGTCATGAACATCATCATCATTGACGAATCGAGACCCATCGAACTGGCGAAACTGGTGATGTGTTCCCTCGTGGGCTGTTCATCGTCGCCCAGTTCCTTGGTTCCGTCGACCTTGGCGGCCGGTGCCGGTGCCGGCGCCGGGGCGTTGCGGATGCCGCGGATGGCCTTGTTGATGAGGGCGGTCGGCACCTTGAGGCCGGCGAGGGCGGGCTTGAGGTCGGTTTCGGGGGTGTCTTCGGCGCTGCCGAGCATGTCGATGGCTGTATCGGTGATGTCGCCGACGATGGGGTTCAGCGCGGCTGCGACTTCGTCTTCGCTCTTGCCGAGGGTGGCGAGGAGTACGGTCCACTTGGTGGCGCTGCCTTCGTTCAGGGTGAGGGTGGCCATGTTCTGGCTCTCCTTTTCTTGGGTTGTCTCAAACCGTCGGGAATCGACGGGGATTTGCCAGAGAGTTTTTTCTCAAGCAAACGTCCGTCGGCTCCAGTTTTTGGCCGCATCCATTTTTAAAGAAGAAAAAATCTTAGTGTTTTTTTCTATTTTTGTCAAGGGCTTTTAGGGTTTTTTGTGTTTTTCCTAAGTTTTTAAGGAAAAAGGTGGGTTTTTTTGGGGTTTTGGGTTCTTTTGACACTAACATCGGTTAGGTTGGTTGTCTGAACTGGGATTTTTGGGATTAAAGGATTTGAGGGATTTTGTTGGTAGTGTAGCGAGGCGAGATTTCTCTATGATTCGGAACGACAGGATGATTGATTATCGGAATGATAATCGATTCCGTTAATCCCGCTAATCCCAAAAATCCCAGTTCAGACAATAATCCGCTTCGTGTTCAACATACACAAAGTAACATTTGAGGGTAAAGGCTGTCAAGGGGTGGAGTGGATATGTTTGGGGTTTAAGGGGCATAAGGGGCGGAAGGGGCTTAAGGGTGTTGGTAATACCCCCTACGCTCGTGGCGAGCTACGGAGGGTTATTTGCTTTGGTTGGACGAAGGCAAATAAAAAGACCCGATCAGAGGAGCTGAACGGGTCGGAAGTTACGCGGCGTATCTTGCGTTGAATTCTTCGATGAGGTTTACGGCGCGTTCGAGTGCCCAGCCCTTGGTGCAGAGGCTGTCGCACAAGAGGAGGTTCCGATAGCCGATGTCTTGGAACCAGGCCAGTTCAGTCAGATCAGTACAGGCTGGATCGTCTTCGTAGATTACGGAAAGCAACATGCGCGAGCCGGCGCAGGCTTCGGGATCTTTTTCGATGAGCAGCCGATGCGCCTTGAGAATGTCCATCGGATGATCCAAGGCGTGGTACATGTCGCCGCGCGCCAGCACCAGACTTTCGCCAGGCCGTTTGTGAAAACGATTGGCGACAAAGTCGAGGCCTTTTTTGTCTTCGATCTTCAGCCTGATTTCGATTTCAGTGCTGGCGATTTCTCGTAGCTCGTCGGCGTCTTCTTCACCCCAAACGAACGAGATGTAGAATTGCCTGAGGCCGGCGGCTATCACCATGCGGATTTTTTCTTTTTCATCCTCGGTAAAAGGCTGGCCGAGAATGTTGAAGCTGGGGTGGTTGATGTACAGCGAACTGCCCGGATAGACGATGTAGTTTGGACTGACTTTGAAGAGCAGACGTTGTCCACCATCTGTCAGTTCTCGAATGATGCCGAAATCGTCTCCGGCTTTGAAGATCACTCTCGGTTCGGCGGCGACATCGACTTCGATTGGATGGTTCAGGGTGATGTCCAGAAAATCCGTCGGCCCGTTGTTGACGCTGACCACTCTTGGCTGGCGGCCTTTGACGTCGAACCAAAGGGGAACGGACATTTCCGTGGCGCGAAGGATAGCCAGCTCGTTCGCGAGTTCCGGAATGGTGATCCCGGCGCTGTTGAAACGGATCCCGTCTATCCTTTTGTCCGCCGCGAATTGTTCAAAGTGCGGAAAGCTCGGCAGGAGCGTGATGTGGAGTTTTGTTCGGCTCATCACGTCACATCAGCGGCGCGCTTTTTTTGCCGCGGCCGAGACCTTTGGCCGGCCGTCCCGGACACGGATGCCTTTCTTGGGCTTCTACTCCGTTGATCTGCTCCAGGGCATCGTACACCGGAATCAGCTTTTCGATTTCCGGTTTTCCGGCCCCGTCGACCTGTCTCGCGAGGAGTTCGGTGTAGAAGTAGTCGACCTTGCCGCTGGTTTGCGCCAGGATGCCGAAAAGGACATCATTCATTCGGTCTTTTTCTTTCAGTTGTGCGATGTGATCGGCGCCGACCAGTGCCTCCCAGCTGGCATAGACCTGCCTTGAAATCGAATCGGTGACCGTGGTGTTGTCGCCGTATGGTTTCAGAATGATGTAGATGTCCCAGCCGTCTTTTTTGAGAAGGTCGAAGATCGTCGCGGTACGCATGTCGCCTTTGGCGCGAATTCCCAGTTTTTTGGCATCTTCATGTTCCGCGACAGAGTAAGGACTTTCATCGGTGAAGATGGTCAGAACCTTTCTCGTGGCTTGCGGCGCCTTGACTTGCAGAAGCACGTATTCAGCGACGAGTTCCGAATTTTCCGAATACTGGCCGCCGCCGTTGAATTGCACCTTCAGCTCAAGAAGCATTTCCCGCGCTTCCTGTGCTGTTCTTACCGGTCGGCGGAACCTGACGGCATAAGCGTCATTACTTCTCGGTCGCAAGTCTCCGAATACGCCGAGAAGAACCTCGCTTGTTGATCCGAGGAATTCGGTTTGTATTTCGCCCATGGTATATGGCATTTTGGCGAAGATTGCCGCCGGCCAGGTCAGTGTCGAGCCGGTGCCATCGATTGACAGAACGAAAAGACCGTCTTTGGTCTGGCTGACGATTTCCGGTGGCAAGGCGTCTTTGTTGGATTCGCTTTGCCTTTCCGGATCAACGTGGTCGCGGTGACGCGCGGCAGGAGCCGGACGTGCCGAGGCGTGATGAGTAGGAGCTTCATTCCATACTCTTGCCGCTTCGCGGTGTGTGCTTTGGTATGACGATGGTTCGTATTTGAAGTCATCGGACATGATTTTTTCCTTTCTGTTTGAGGTTGATTGTCGCGACTAGAAACTGGGGAACGGTTTTATCTGGATCTGGGATTTTCCGTCGCCGAATTCGGTCACTCGGATTTTTCTCAGAGTTTCGATCGGGTTTTCTTCCGAGTCTTCTTCGGGCCAATCAGGACGTTCGGCGATGTCGGGGCTGACCATCTGCCTGATGAATCGGCGCAGGCTCAATGGAAGAATTCCATCAGGAATCGTCCGGCTGTCGAGCCCGGTTGGACCGGCCATCATTTCGATGATCGTTCTGCCTAGGGCAAAAAGGTCGGACTGAGGGACCAGAGGTTCGCCATTCACCTGTTCCGGCGGCGCATACTTGTCCGAATATCCGAGACTGACCACACCGGTTTCGGCCTTGGCCAAGCTGAAGCCGACCAGGCCGATTTGATGATGGTCGATGTCAGTCAGGATGATGTGTTCAGGGCGAACGTCGCCGTGAACCTTGCCGTGCGCTTGCAGGTATCCCAGAGCTTGAATCATTCGTTCGGCGATCCACGAGGCGTTGTATGCGTCGAGGGTTCCGACCTTGTCGAGCACTTGGCGCAGGGTTGGTCCCGGGAAGTACTTCATGATGATGAGAGCGCTGCCGTCTTCGAGAGTCAGAAAGTGGCGAACCACTGGCAGAGCCGAATGGCCGAGATCCCACATGGCGCGCGCTTCCCGCCTCAAGGCTTCGATGTTTTCCCTGGTGACCAGGTAGCAGTGCTTGGCGCAATCCAGTGTTCCGAGTTCGATGAATTCGACGAGATAGGTTGTTCCCAACCGGCCTTCGCCGAGTTTTTCCAAAACTCGCCACTGCCCGCCGATGATCTTGCCGCCCTTGCCGCTCGACTTTTTCTCTTCTTTTTTCTTGGCCGGCTTTGGCGGCAGGTTGGTGACTTCGCGGCTGTCCAAAAACTCCTTGGCTTCTTCGAGCACGGCATCGAGCCGTTCATCGTCCAAACCGAATTCATTCGGATGCTGAAGCAGTTGTCTGACATCGGCATCGCCGTGAATTCGTTTGTGCGCCAGCCGCATGTAGGCCAGAAGGCCGTAGATGGGCAGACCGATGTCTTCCATGGCTGTTTGAAGCTGTCCGTCCATCCGTCCGCCGAGCGCAGCCAGAATGTCTTCATCCTGCAGTTCCAGGGTTTCGCCGGGAATGGTTCGGAAGTCTCTTCGAGTTTCGGGCGAGACCAGAGCGCCGTCGGTCCAGACCAGCATGCGCAGTTTTATGGGCACGATTTCCACGTGGCCACCACAGCAGTTGGGATTGGGACAGGCGTTGCCAGCATTCGTGATTTCGCTGACGCCGCCGGTGTGAGCCAGAGGAAATTCGCCGCAGGTGTCGCAGACCAAGGTGTTCGGATTGATTCGTACCAGCAGTTCGATCATTTCACCGACTCTGGTGGTCGCTACTCTGACACCGGCTTGATCCAGGGCAAGACGCAGATTTTCATCCGTCACCCGAGCCACTCGCCCGAAAGTGATGTGCTCTTTTCCGAACAAAGACTCGACGAGACGAAACATTTCGTCTCCAGAGATTTCGAAATGCCGAGCAAACATGAGCTGCAGAGCCGTGACAAAAGCAGAAGGAAGGGAAACATTAGCGTGTTCTGTTGTCATGGGAGTTGCCTTTCTTTTTTTATTTGGGGTGTCTGAAGTTGTGAACGAACCTTGAGAAACAACATTGTTTCCCGGTTTAAAAAGGAATTTGGCGCCTTTTTGAATCGAGAAATAATGGATAAGGAATATTAAGCGGAAAAGACGAAAATGTCAATATTTTTTTAAATTCGGTCGCGAATTAAAATAGGAGTCCTTCCAGACCACCCACGTGGTCTGTTTTTTTTTGCTAACTTAAGCCCCCGACCCTTGACATTTTGTCAAAAATGTGGTATTATTTTATGTTTTTTGGAGGCTAATTCTAGTTGACCAAAATACGATTTGTCCAATCCACCCTCACTCCAGCCGGAGAAGAAATGCACGAAAGGGATATCCACGCCCCCGTAAGGACCGAGCAAATCGTCGATGACGATCTGGCCGACATGGAGAGGAGCGACGGTCGCTGGGCGCACCCACGCAACCCCATCAACGGTCGGTTCACCCCCACCGGCGAAACTGATCTCGATATGGTCGAAGCGACCGTCGCCGGCCAGTTCGTTGGCGAAGACGACGACTACGATAGCCACGACCCCATCGACGACAACGATCCGGAAACCATCCTCATCGCGCGCGAGGAGGGCAACGAAGAGCAGGAATTGATTGAGGTCGAAGACGACTTCTGCGACGACGACTTCAACTCGGATGCCGACACGGGCGAGGATGACTCGGACATTTTCCATGACCGACCCATCGTCCTGCCGGGGAAGTACAAGAAGCACAACAGCAAGTCCTTCTCCAGGCCGGACACCGAGGATCGCCGGCGGCCACAAGAAGCTGGTCAGCCGGATGCGCCGGAAGCGTCGCGAGAATGACCCGTTCCACGCCCGGCCTGACCAGATGCCCGACTCCCTCGAGGACAAGGCACTCTGGACCAGAGTCGAACAGCTCAACCGTTTCGGCCAGTCCGCCACCATCATTCTCTTCACCGAGGAGGAGTTGTTGGCTGCCTAAGCCACCTTCACCTCCAACTTTCAGAGCCGGGTGACTACGTACTGTAGTTGTCCGGTTCTTTGCTTTTTAAGAGATGGTTCAGGAGTAGAAAATAGGGATAGATCACTCATCTATTCTCACATCTTCGACCTTGTCTCAGGTAGTCAGGCATGCTATACTAGACGCGTAATTTATCTGGTTACGAATTACGAATTTTGATATCTTCCCTCTCCCCTTACCCTCCCCCGCTGCGGCAGCGAGGGAGGGAGAATTCGATGGTCACCATCGCCCTCCCTCATCGCCACGATGGGGGAGGGGCGGGGAGGGGGATTTTAAACCCCCTATGAACATAAGTTGGCACGGCCTATCAAGTTTCGAAATCACAACAAAAACCCCGGCCGGGGAAGTGACTTTGGTTACTGATCCGTACGCTAACGAAACCGGTTTGCGTTTTCCGCGCACGCTTACGGCTGATTTGGTGGCGGTAAGTCATGATGAAGCTGACGCGAATAATATCGAAGCGATTCAAGGCAAACCCTTTGTCGTGAACATGCCGGGTGAATACGAAATTAAGGGAATTTTTGTTTATTCCATTCTGGCTCCGCTGGCGGAAAAGGGCATGGAAGATCATCGCATCTTTCGTTTTGAAGTTGAGGGCATGCATTTGGCGCACTTGGGCGCTTTAAATCGCGTTTTGACCGATGATGAATTGGCCGAACTTAAGAATATTGATATTTTAATGATTCCGGCCGGCGGCGGGCGAGTGCTTTCGCCAAAATTGGCTTCGGAAGTTATCGAGCAGTTGGAGCCGCGCGTGGTTATTCCCATGGTTCATTCGGTTGAGGGCTTAAAAGAAAATTTAGGCACGGCCGATGCTTTTTGCAAAGCCTTGGGTGTTTGCCTGCGCGAGACAACCGGTAAATACAAAGTCACCAAACGCGATTTGCCTGACGAAGACATGTTAGTAATGACCCTTGAGCGCGTTTAATATGCGGATCAATCAACTCCCGCCGCAACGCAAAAAAGTTTTTTACGCGAGTGTCGGACTGGCTATCGGCTTAGCGTTGGTTGGCTGGTTTTTTTCTTTTAAGCAAACTTGGTCGAGCATTAATTTTTTCTCCAAAAATACTCTTTCAGAGATGGGAGAATTAAAAAACGGGGTTCAAGATATTGGTTCTGATTTAAAAAACGATATGCAAGGGACGGTGGGCGAGGCTGTACCGGCAGTTAAAGACGCGGCCGAAGCAGTTGGCGCGGCCGTGGAACAAAGGCAGGAAGCCACCGAGGTGGTTGGCAATATCATGAAAGAAAATTTAGAAAATCAATATGGCGAAACTCAAAAAAACAATCAAGCGCCAAGTGAATAAAGACGACGATACGGAAATTGTGCCGTTAAGCGACGCGGCTTTGGCCGGGCGGCTGGAGGCGCGCGATATCAGTCGCGAAATGAGCGAGGCTTATTTGGACTACGCCATGTCGGTTATCGTCAGCCGCGCCTTGCCTGATGTCCGCGACGGTTTGAAACCGGTTCATCGCCGCATTTTGTATTCCATGTGGCAGGTTGGACTCAGAGCCAATTCTCGTTTTAAAAAATGCGCCACCGTGGTTGGTGAAGTGCTTGGTAAATATCACCCGCACGGCGATTTGGCGGTTTACGATTCTTTGGTTCACATGGCTCAAGATTTTAAGTTGCGCTATCCGCTTATCAACGGTCAGGGCAACTTTGGTTCGCTTGATGGCGATTCAGCCGCGGCTTATCGTTACACTGAATCTAAATTAAAAAGTATTGCCGAAGAAATGTTGGTGGACATTGAAAAAAATACTGTTGATTTTAAACCGACTTTTGACGCCACTCATCAAGAGCCGACGGTTTTGCCGGCCAGAGTACCTAATCTTCTTATTAATGGCACGCTTGGAATTGCCGTTGGTATGGCCACCAACATTCCGCCGCATAATTTGACCGAGATTTGTCAGGCGACCGAGTTTCTTCTTGAAAATCCCGAAGCCACGGTTGATGATTTATTAGAGTTTGTTAAGGGTCCTGATTTTCCAACTGGCGGCATTATTTATGATTGGAGTGAAATCAAGCAGGCTTATGCCACTGGTAAGGGTCGAATTTTAACTCGAGCCAAAACTGAAATTTCCGAAGACAAAAAAGGCAACTTTCGAATTATTGTTCATGAAATTCCTTTTCAAGTTAACAAAGCCACCTTGCTTGAAAAAATTGCCGAGCTGGTGCGCGACAAAAAAATCGAAGGCATTCGCGATCTGTGGGACGAATCAACCAGTGATGGCGTGCGAATCATTATCGAATTGAAAAAAGACGCTTATCCCAAAAAAGTTTTAAATCGCTTGTTTCAATTGACTCAACTTCAAGAAACTTTTCACGTCAACATGCTGGCCTTGATTGATAATGGCATTCAACCGCGGGTTTTAAATTTAAAATCCGTGCTTGAGGAATTTTTAAAGCATCGTTTTGTCGTGGTTCGCCGCCGCACCCAATTCGAGCTTGATCGCGCCAAAGATCGGGCTCATATTCTCGAAGGCTTGCGGATTGCTTTGCTCCACATCGACAAGGTCATCGAGACAATTAAAAAATCCAAAGATAAGGATGACGCCCGAGTCAACTTGATGAAAAAATTCAAGTTGTCCGAACCGCAAGCCACGGCCATTTTGGAAATGCGTTTGCAACAGCTGGCCAGTTTGGAACGTTTAAAAATCGAGCAGGAGTGGGAGGAAAAACAAAAGTTAATCGCCGAGTTGGAAACGATTTTGAAATCAGAAAAGAAATTGCGGGCCATAGTTAAAAAAGAAGTCACGGAAATCAAAGAACAATACGGCGACGCGCGCCGCACCGAAGTGGTTAAGCAGGGCATTAAGGCCTTTGCCATGGAAGATTTGATTCCTGATGTTTCGACGGTTGTCATGATTACTCGCGGCGGTTATATCAAACGCGTTTCGCCTGACGCTTTTCGCATTCAAGAGCGCGGCGGCAAAGGGGTGATGGGTTTGACCACAAAAGAAGAGGACGAAGTCGAGCAAATGTTTTCGACCACCACTCATCGCGACATTTTGTTTTTCACCAATCGCGGCCGAGTGTTTAAAACCAAAACTTACGATATTCCCGAAGCCGCTCGCACGTCCAAAGGTCAAGCCCTGGTTAATTTTCTTAATTTGGCGCCGGGTGAATCGGTTACTTCCTACCTCTCCTTCACCGGATCCGACGCTTATAAATATTTGTTTTTCATAACCGGCAAAGGCACGGTTAAAAAAACCGCGATTGAGGAATTTGTCACCATTCGTCAAAACGGTTTGATTGCCATTAAGTTAAACGATGGTGATAATTTGGAATGGGTCAAACCGACTTCGGGCAAAGATGACATTTCGTTGGTGACATCCAATGGCCAATCCATTCGTTTCAATGAGGATGGCGTTCGCGCCATGGGCCGTTCGGCCGCTGGCGTGCGCGGTATTCGTCTCAAGGGTTCGGATGTGGTTATTGGTATGGATGTGATAAATACTGAAATGGCCAAACGTAAAGATCAAGCCCAACTCATGGTGATTATGGAAAACGGTTTGGGTAAGCGCACGCCGATTGATGAATACAAAACCCAAAGCCGCGGCGGCTCCGGTATTCGCACAGCTCACGTTTCCGCCAAAACCGGCAAAGTGGTCGGCGCGCGAATCGTTGACGCCAATGACCCTCGTGACCTTATGGTCATCTCCACCGGCGGACAGGTTATTCGCATCAGTGTTAAGTCGGTTTCGATTCTCGGCCGCGATACTCAAGGCGTGCGAGTTATGCGGTTTAAGGAAGATAAGGACAAGGTGGCGAGCGTAACTGTAATTTAAAAAAACATAAAAAAACGCGCGAAGTATTATCGTGCCTCGCGCGAAAGATTCTTTTTAGCCAACCATTTTAGAAGCTTCCTAAATTCCGGTTCGGTCTCTTCAGCCTCACAGAGATTGTCCGCACGACGAGGCAGAAACTTCTTATCTCCGTTCTTCATGTGAGAACTGGCCGAGTCGCATACCTTCATCATCCGTCCGAGTACTCCGACGCCCATTTTGTCAGCCAAATACCCGAGCAGAAATCTTTGCAGATCCATGATTGGAAGTCGTTTTAATGCCTCCAAGTTCACTTCGGTTTGCAGAGAAGTCTCGGATCATACGCAAATTAATCAATTCTAATAAATAAACTACAATAGTGATTAGTCTAACTTTTAACTAATCACCCGCATGTCTATTAATGAATTCAAAACACTGGAGTTAATTTTTCCCCAAGGAATTTTTGAGTGGTTTGATATCG
>Ga0265296_1003507_pt1 | contig 14470 bp, 15 predicted proteins | sample MunlanPumphouse1_FD_189073 | JGI IMG/M metagenome (GOLD analysis project Ga0265296, IMG submission 189073) | Groundwater microbial communities from a municipal landfill in Southern Ontario, Canada - Pumphouse #1 | ecosystem: Environmental > Aquatic > Deep subsurface > Groundwater | place... | reverse complement strand
GGCAGGGAATACCATCTTGATGGCCAGAGCTATTTGCACTGCCCTAAATGTGCTGAGGCGATTGAGATAAAGTAGTTATCCTTGTTGTTTTGTAAGCCTCTGCCCGCAGGGCAGATTTTTCTTGACAATTATGCATTTTCAATGCATAATTTACTTACGATGTATATAAACCGCCAGCTTTCTCCTTATATCTTAAAAGCTTCACGCCATTTTCCGGTTGTCCTTTTAACCGGGCCGCGGCAGTCAGGAAAAACTACGCTTTTGCGGAACTTGTCTGTCTCCGGGCGCACCTTTGTGAATTTAGAAGATTTAGTTATTAGGGGCCTTGCGCTTTCAGATCCTAAATTATTCTTCCAACGTTTTAAGCCGCCGCTTATTATTGATGAAATCCAGCATGCCCCACAGCTGCTTTCCTATATAAAATTACTGGTTGATGAACAAACTACCCGCCTTAAGCCTGCGGTTGGTCTTTTTTGGCTAAGCGGTTCACAAAATTTTGCTTTGATGAAGAATGTTTCTGATTCTCTTGCTGGCAGGATTGCCATTATGCAGTTGTTTGGCTTTTCCCGTTACGAGTATGCTTTTGACGCGCTTGCGCGCCGAACCTCGCCGTTTTTTATGGGGAAAAAGAAATACATTGGCTCTGTTTCCGGCGCCCGCGAACTTTTCAAGTATATTGTCCGCGGTTCAATGCCAAAACTGATCGTGGATAAAAAACTTGATCATCAACTGTATTATTCATCGTATATGCAGACATATTTAGAGAGGGATATCCGGGGAGAAGCCGGCGTTAAGAACTTGCGTGTTTTTGAAATATTCATCAGGCTTCTGGCTGCAAGGGCCGGCCAATTGTTAAATATGGCTTCGCTTGCCCAGGAAGCGGGGGTGGCGTTAAATACCATTAAGTCGTGGGTGAGTTTGTTGGAAAAAACCTTCCAGATTTATATTTTAAAGCCATACCATAGCAGCCTGAATAAAAGGGAAGTAAAAACTCCCAAGTTATATTTTTTAGATACCGGTTTGTTGTGTTATCTTACGCAATGGAAGGATCCGTCTACCGCTTTTTCCGGACCCATGGCAGGCGTATTATTTGAGAATTGGGTAATTACAGAATTGGTTAAGAGTTATTGGCATAGAGGGCAGGAAGCGCCTTTTTATTTTTATCGCACAAGGGATGGCATGGAAGTAGATTTATTGTCTGTAGATGCGGATGGAATTATTGCCTGCGAGATAAAGCTATCGGCGGCTCCTAATGCGTCATTCAAGGCGCTGAGGCAATTAGAAGATAAAAAGATGATTAAAGAACGATTTGTTTTTTCTCCCTCAGAAATTAGTTTGCCGCTGGATAAACGCACAACGCTTTTTCCTGTTAGCGCTATAATTTGATGGAACCCTTACGCGGCGGCCTTTGGTACCGCAATAAAAGGTTCGACAGAAAGTATAGAATAGATTAGTCTAATTACGATTAGGCTAATTGACGACAAGATTGAAAAATGGCGGGATAGCATTTTAATGCCGATAGTAAAGGTTGCCGGAAAAATCAGTTGTGGCCGAGGATTCAGGCGATAATTTCCAAAATGGAGGATGAGAAAATGAGTATGACTATTCAGGAAAGGGGGCATCTTCTAAATGATGAGCTGCGGCGCCTCGTAGAAATAATTGTCAAAGAATATTATCCGGAAAAAATAGTGCTCTTTGGGTCATTGGCTTCCGGTAAAATACATCCCTATAGCGATATAGACTTAATGGTGGTAAAGTCCACCCAAAAGAGGTTTATAGACAGGCTGCATGAAATTCATCGTTTGGCTAAGCCGAAAGTAGGGGTTAATTTTGTTGTCTATACAGCAAAAGAGATAAAGGACATGACAGAGGAAAAACGTTATTTTTTAATCAATGAAATTCTGGGGAAAGGAAAGGTACTCTATGAGAAGCAATAATTGGTTTGAATTTGCTAAAGAAGATTCAAGGATGGCAGAAGTTGCCCTTAGCGAACAAATTTACAATCAGGTTTGTTTTCACTGCCAACAAGCAGCTGAAAAAATTTTAAAAGGCTACCTATTAAGCAGGAATCAAGATGTGCCTAAGACCCATTTTTTAGACGAACTCTTAAATTTGTGCGCCCATATAGACAAAACCTTTGAGGATCTAAGAGAATATTGTGCGACGTTAGATGATTATTATATCCCGACACGCTATCCTGATGCCTTGCCGGGAATTCTTCCTGAAGGGTTGCCTAATGATAAAGACGCGTTGGAAGCGCTCAATTTTGCCGAAAAAATAAAACAATTCGTAATAGAAAAGGCGGGCTGACGCAGAATAACGTTGAGCAATCCGGAGCAAGACGGATTTATATTAGGCAACCGCTCTTTTGCTGATTTCTACCGTAAACTCCGCGGGGAGCGGAGTTTTTTATCGCATCTTTTTAGCTAAAAAAACTTTGCTGCGCGATGATTTTATGCTATAATTGTTTCAGATTATGAAGCGATTATTTAGCCTAATCGCTTCAAGGAAAGAAGGGTAATAATGAAATACATTTGGGAGCATAAAAATTGGTTTAATTTTAAATACGGCGAGTCAGTTTTACTTCAGCCGTTAAGCGCCTTAAGGGTTTTGCAGGGTAAGTTATTAGGCCGCATTAAATCCCTGGATATTAATCTTGAAACAGAGGCTCAGGCCGGAATTTTAGTTGAGGAAGCTGTGCGTACCTCCCAAATCGAAGGGCAGAAGCTCAACCGGGATATAGTCCGTTCATCGGTGGCGCTAAGGCTTGGTTTACCTAATGGGGTTGGCCAGCACGACAGAAATATTGACGGGCTTATAGATGTGCTATTAGATGCCGTGCGTTTTCATGATAAACTTTTGACATTAGAGCGGCTTAACGGATGGCAGGCGGCATTATTTCCTTCAGGACATTCGGGCTTAAGGAAGATTAGGGCAGGGAAGCTGCGGGGCGATGAGTCTATGCAGATAGTATCGGGGTCTATTGGTAAGGAAAAAGTGCATTTTGAGGCGTTGCCGAGAGAACGGCTCGATGAAGAAATGAAATTATTCTTGAAGTGGTGGAATTCTTCATTAGGTTCTATGGATGGCATATTGCGCGCGGCAACTGCGCATTTGCGTTTTGTAACAGTTCATCCCTACGAAGACGGCAATGGCCGGTTGGCGCGGGCATTAACCGATATGGCATTAGCTCAAGATGAAAAATTGAAAGTCAGGTTTTACAGCGTATCTTCAGAGATTATGAAGATGAGAAACGAGTATTACGAAATCCTTGAAGATGTGCAAAAATGCCGGGTTGATCTGACGCAATGGTATTTATGGTTTATCAAATGCGTTACCGCGTCTATAGCCCATTCTCAAGATATTATTGCTAATGTATTCGCGCGAGTTGACTTTTGGAACCAGCATGCTCAAACTGAGCTTAATCAGCGCCAGAAGAAAGTTTTAAACCGTATTTTGGAGGCAGGGGCCGGAAATTTTACCGGAGGCCTGACAACGCGTAAATATGTGAGTATCGCCAAGGTCAGCCGCGCTACAGCTTTCCGTGAAATAGCGGATATGCTTAATAAGAAAGTCCTGCGGCAATTGCCCGGTAAGGGCCGCAGCGTCCATTATGATTTGGTATGGCCAAAAATAGGCCGTGAGGAATAAAACAGATAATTTTGTAAAAGGCAGATGGGGTGTTATAATAGATGTATCCACTTTTCGGGTTTGAATTAAACCAAAAAGAGTCTAACAAAAGGGGGTAGAAAATATGAGGAAATTAAGGCTATATCTTGAGACTTCTGTTTGGAGTTTTTTCTTCGCTGATGATGCTCCTGAAAAGAGGGATGTAACCAAAAGATTTTTTGATTCGGCCTCCAAAGAAGTTTATGAGATATTTTTTTCCGAAGTAGTTATCCGAGAACTTAATAATGCTCCTGAGCCCAGAAAAACGTCATTTACCGAGTTGCTCAAAAAATTTACACCTATAAAATTAGAAATTACAGATGAGATAGAAGAATTAGCGAGCCTATACATAGAGCGCAGAGCTATTCCTGCGGCTAAGAGAAACGACGCCCTTCATGTAAGCGTTGCTACTATCTATGAATTGGATGCGGTTATTACTTGGAATTATCAACATTTAGCTAATTTAAGGAGGGCAGAGGTTTTTAATGGTATAAATCTTGAACGCGGCTATACTAAACATTTAGAAATAGTGACTCCTATGGAGGTGAGTAAAAATGAAAGTTGATAAATCATTACAGGAAGTTTGGGATTGGAAGGATAAAGTCTATCAGGAAACTAAGCATCTCACCATGAAAGAAGCCGTAGAGAATATTCGTAAAGGGGCGGAGGATTTTTGTAAAAAATATAATCTCAGTTTTAAAACCTTGCATCTATTACAGAAATAGCTTTACGGGAATATTTAGATTACAGCCTCCTCAGTAGAATCTGTGGGTTACCGGAGGCAGGGGGAGTTCCCCAAGTACATGATACAAAGCGAGTTCTGCTGTTCTGAAGCATCGAAAACCATATGATTTTCTCATAGTGAGTTTTACTTTTAAGTTCAAGCCCTCAACAGGGCCGTTTGATAAACGCTCTTTGACAGAAAAATAGTTCAATAAAATATCCTGGTGCTTACGCAAACTCTTGGCGGCCTTTTTAATCTCTGGTAATCGAGGCCGCAGGGCTCTGGTTAATCAGGCTTTTAAAAATCGTTCGGCTCCCCAGCGGCTTTTGTATGTCCAAATCTGTTGAAATGTTTCTTTGAGCAAGCAGCAACGCACGGTCTTCAGATTGTACCGGAGTAAATCATTAAGCTTGGCCAATTGAGATGATTTCTGGTTTTTTTTATTCTTGAGCAGACACCAGCGCGACTTTTCTAAAATCGCTGTGAATCCATCTTGTTTTAGCTGGGGCATCTCTTGTCGGCGCGTTTCGTCAACCGCTTTATTTAAATATTGCGCGACATGAAACCTATCTAAGATATGTACAGCATTGCTGAGTTTACGCTTGATGACTTTTAAATACGGCTTCCAAAGATCACTACACACGGCTTTAATTTGATCCGTATGGCCTTTAAAACGATAAAAGAATCGCAACAATGTTTTCGCTGTTCGATCCTTGCCGACAAATAACAACCGGCGGTATCCAGCGTCGATCTGATAAACCAGCGTTAAGTATTTATGGCCAACTTGATATTGAACTTCGTCAACACCGATAGCGCGAATATTATCCAGAATACGATTCTTAAGTCTGTATTCAACGACATATTCAACCGATTCAGGCACATTTTGCCAGGTTACTTGAAAATGTTTGGCTACACCCTGCCAGGATAAAAGCTTGGCCCAATAAGCCAAGAATATTTTAAACGGCTCACAGATAGGACTTTTGCCATCTGCCCAGGGTATATGCTCAATGATAACTCCATGTTCAGGGCAATTTACCCGGCATGGCGTATAAACAAACTCGACTTTTAATCCCCATAGAGGGATGAATCTGAACCGTCGTTCTTTTAATCGGTCGTACCCAGGGGCAGGCCGACAGCATTTATTGCATCGCCCAAGACTGTTTTGGCGCCGGCTGACGGCTACGATCACATGGTCATTAATCAGGCTCACATTGCCGTAAATGAAATACTTGACAGGGTAACACTTGTTTAGTAATGTCTTAATAAGCATTGTTGAGTCCTCCAGTTGTTGAATGTTGCGAATACTTCATTCTAACATACTGGTCAACAATGCTTATTTTTTTACAGATTCAACAGTTTTTTACCCACAGATTCTGAGAAAGAGCCATATTTTGGAATCGTTCTTGGCTTGATTTCTACCGTAAGCTTCGCGGTGCCTGGAATTTTTTATCCTATCTTTTTAATAAATGAACCAGCTAGTTAGCGTTATAATTCCCGCCAAAGATGCCGAAAAGACGATAGAGAAATGCATAATTTCTTTGTTAGGAATAGATTATCAGAATTTTGAGGTAATCATCATAGATGATGGTTCACAGGATAAAACCGCAGAAATTTTAGGGAATTACGTGCAGAAAATAAAAATTATCACTAATGCCAATTGCCTAGGCCCATCCGAGGCAAGGAATACCGCTGCCCGGCAGGCAAGGGGAGAGTTAGTGGCTTTTACTGATGCAGACTGCATTGTAGATAAAAATTGGCTCAAGGAATTATTAGAAGGTTTTAGGCGGAGCCCTGAGGTAGTTTCCTGTGGCGGCACTCAAGAAATTCCTGAAGATGAGAGCCAATTCGGCCGAAGCGTAGCTAAATTCTTTAAAAAAACAGGTTTTTTCACGGATTATATGCGTAAGGCTAAAGGGAGCCTTATGGAAGTAGGGCACAATCCTTCTTGTAATGTGATGTACAGAAGAGAGGTTTTTCTTAAAGAAGACGGCTTTTTAGCGGGACTATGGCCAGGGGAGGACGTAGAACTAGACTACCGTTTGAGAAAGAAGGGTTATAAATTAATTTTTAACCCACAAGCAATCGTTTATCATTACCGGCTCGCTAACTTAAAAGCTTTCCTGCGGATGATGTTCCGTTACGGCCAGGCCCAAGGTTTCTTGGTAAGGAAATACGGGCTATTCCGGCAGCTGCATTTTTTGGCTATTTTTAGCCCAGTCCTGCTGGTTTTATGCTTAGCCGGTTTACTCCTAAATGCCCGCCTGACACTTGCGCTCATTATTTTGTTCTTCATCGTTGTTCGGCTTAGTTTTTCTTCTTTGGCCCCCTTAGGCTTATTTGCCTGGTTTTATGGTTTTTTCATTGGTAGGTTATTCCGTAACTGCTTCATTTGCAGAGAGATAACGAGTTCTAACACTATAGGTCAATACAGGTTTTGATACTACAGGTTTTTAGGGATTATCTTACTGAAGGACGCAGAGATGAATGGCTAACTTTACTGTAAGGAGTATTGCGGGTAATTTTTATTGACGAAAGGTAGGTTTTTAGAGATGAAGATTTTTGTTATCAATCAGCCATTTATACCTAATTTCTGCCGTTGCCAGCGCTGGCCGGCAAGGACAAGGGGCAGGGCCCTAAGGCCTCCGGATTGGCTTTGTTATGCCGCTGCGGTTCTTAAACAAGATGGTTTTGATGTTGAGCTTTATGATTTTGTCGCTAATAACTGGGATAAGAATAAGTTAAGGCAGTTGGTCGGGGAAAAAAAACCGGATTTTATTGTCTTGGATTCTACTACCCCTTCTATTTATTCTGACATTGAATGCGCAAAGACAGTAAAAGAAGCAAGCGCAGCAAAAATAATAATGGTGGGCACGCACGCTACGGCTTTGCCGATTGAGACGATGAATTTTGCCAAAGGCGATGTTGATGTTATTGCCTTGGGCGAGTTTGACTATACCATCAGCGAGATTATAAAAAATTGGGAAAACTTGCAAGAAGTTCAGGGAATCTGTTACTGGCGTAACGGAGAGGCTAAATTAACCGCCAATAGGCCCTTAATTGAAGATTTAGACGAGCTTCCTTTTCCGGCTTGGGAACACATAGATATTCTGAAGTATTTTGATGCCGGCCGGCTCTATCCTTATATTGACATCATCGGCGGCAGGGGCTGCCCGTATCAATGCACTTTCTGTCAATGGCCGCAATTGATGTTTGGGCATAGGTATAGGTTTCGTTCCCCGCAGAATATTGTTGATGAAATAGAGTACGATTTAAAGTTGTTTCCCAAGTTGAAATACGGGGAATTCTTTTTCGAGGATGATACTTTCACGGTCAATAAAGAAAGAGCTTATTTTATCTGCGAAGAGATAGCCATCCGCGGCTTAAGGATTAATTGGTCTATAAATGCTCGTCCAGATATTTATGATTTAAAATTATTTCGCGAGATGAAGAAGGCTGGTTGCAGAGAATTTCTTGTTGGTTTCGAATCTGGGGTCCAGGAGATACTGGATAATATCAAAAAGGGTCTATCTATTGAGCGGTCGAAGGAATTTGTGTGGATTGCTAAACAGGCAGGAATTGCTTTGCATGGCTGCTTTGTGTTTGGGCTTCCCGGAGAAACTAAGGAAACTGCGCAGGAAACCATTAATTTCGCCTTAGGGCTTAATTTGAATACCTTGCAGTTTTCCGCCGCAGTCCCTTTGCCGGGCTCGGAATATTTTAATTATTGCCAAAAGCAGGGATTATTAAAGTCAAAATCATGGACCGACTGGCTTGACGGCGGAGAGCAGGGGGCTGTAGTTGATTACCCCGGCCTGACGATATCCGAGATTAACAATTTGGTAAATACAGGGCTAAAGAGATTTTACTTAAGGCCAAAATTCATTTTTAATTTTCTTGCCCATAATAAAAACAGGTATGATGTTTTCCGTAAATTAAAAGGTGCCTCAAATTTCTTTTCGTATCTGGTTTCCCGATAGATGGATAGTTTTTTTATGGATTCGCGGCCGCAAAACTGCGCCATTAACGACGCGGCTGGAGGGTGAAGTCGTTTTATGGCCCTAATATGATAAGAATTATCTGGAGGTTCACTGATAAATACATTTTACTCGGGCTAATTTTATTATTAGCTTTTTGGGACAAAATAAGCAAACCTTTTTGCAAGAGTAATATTAAAAGCGAATATAAAAAGATACTCATAATAAAGCTCTCTGCTTTGGGCGATACCGTAATGATGGTGCCGATAATGCGGGCTTTACGCAATCGCTTGCCCGATTGCAAAATTTCTGCTTTAGTTACAGGTTTAAACGAAGAAGCGCTTAGGGCATGCCCTTATCTAAACAGAATCTTAATCCTTAATTTACGCAACCCAAGAGCGGCAATAAGCGTCATTATTGAACTAAGGAAAGAAAAATTTGATTTGATTATTGATTTTGAACAGCGGATAAAACTAAGCGCTTTAATCGCTTATTTTGCAGGCGCAAAGCAGACGACAGGTTTTGTGACTAAAAGCTATTTCCGTCACTATCTTTATAGCAATAAGATTACTCATAAAAAAGAGCTGCATGAGTTTAAATGCATGTCTGAGCTGGTTAAAGATATTACGGGAGAAATATGCGATACCTCCCTTGAGTTTTGGATTTTGGAAAAAGATAATAAATGGGCAGAGGATTTTTTAAGCATAAATAACCTGATTGCTAAAAGGCTTGTTGTTTTGCATCCCGGTTGCGGTGCGGTATATCTTAGAGGGGCCAGGGCGAGGGAGTGGTCAAAGGAATATTTTGCGCAGCTTGCAACTGCTTTGCAGGATAAATATAATGCGCAGATATTGATTAGCGGAAGCAGGGAAGAAATAGGGTTAGCTCAGGAAATTAGTTCCCAGATGAAAAATAAGCCATTAATCCTTTCCGGCAAGGTTAATATTGGCAGGTAATGTCTTATAATACCTCACTCGTGTCCAAATTAGCTATTGAAAAAGCCTAATCTTGTCCTTAGAATGTTGATGGAACTCAACCGTCAACCATGCCGATGTCGTCGGCACACAAGGAGGATTAGGCTATGAGTTATCATACCACAATCTTAGGGCAAATGCTAAAAATGTTTTCGAGACTTGAATTTCAAAAAGCTGTCCGTGAGACCGGAACCGAATACCACGCCCGTGGATTTACTTCTTGGAATCACTTTACAGGCATGCTCTTTGGCCAACTCGCCAGCCAAGATAGCCTGCGCGGTATCGAAGCAGGATTAGCAACACAAGCGCAAAACCTCTACCACTTAGGCATCAAACCCGTTCATCGGTCAACATTGGCCTACGCGAACGAACACAGGACGTATGAGCTTTTTAAAAAAATATTTGAGTCCATGCTGTCCAAATGCCAGCCCGTGGCGCCCAGACATCCGTTTCGCTTTAAAAACCCTCTCTATAGTTTCGATGCCACGGTGATTGATTTGTGCTTATCACTATACGACTGGGCCAAGTTCCGTACCACCAAAGGAGCTGTCAAACTCCACCTCAAGCTCAACCACGCAGGGTATCTGCCCACCTTTATGGTGGTGACAACCGGCAAGGTGCATGAAACAAAAGTCGCGCCTTCCATTCCCTTAGAAAAAGGCGATGTTGCTATCTTTGACAGAGGCTATACCGACTTTAAGTGGTATAAAACTCTCGACGACAAAGGGGTATTTTTTGTCACCAGGCTTAAAAAGAACGCGTATTATTCTATTGTCGAACGCCGCTCCACCGAAAAATACGAAAATATTTATTCCGATCAAACTATTGCACTCAAAGGATTCTACTCAAAACGAAAATTCCCGCGCACGTTACGCCGCATCCGTTCCAAGGATCCTGAAACCGGCAAGATTATCGTCATCTTTACCAATAATTTTACATGGTCAGCTGCCACCATCGCTAAAATTTATAAAGAACGCTGGCAGATTGAGCTCTTTTTCAAATGCATCAAGCAGCAGCTTAAGGTCAAAAGCTTCGTAGGCACTTCAAAAAATGCCCTGCTGTCCCAATTATGGGTGGCGTTAATCACCTATCTGCTTTTAAGTTACCTGAAATTCAAATCGAAATTCAGCTGGTCGATTTATACGCTTTGTGCAATTCTTCCCATTAACCTTTTTTCACACAGGAATCTCTGGGATTGGCTCAATGCGCCATTCCACGAACGTAGCAAAGCACCACTAAAAACGCTACAGCACGAATTTAGTTTCGGCTAATTTGGACAGCAATGATAATACCTGTAAAAGTAATCTTGAGAACGTAATGTTTGCCTGCCAGCAAGACAAGGTTTGGTATGGCTTGAATTGAGATCGTGGCTGTAGTGTAAAATTAGAGGCCAAGAATTTAAGCCACTACAAATAAAAATGGCACATCGCTCCTTTCGGCGGTAGAATACCGCTGAAGATTTTAAACCAACGCCCTTTATCAGAGGGCAGAAAGGAGAATGTGCCAATGCATAGGATACCACCAAGTAAGCGTATGGAGCAAGCATTTTTTCAGAGTGTCTTTGAAGGTTCGGGTTTTCTCTCCGGGATGGTTCAGGCCGGAGCGCAGCTAATGTTACAACGGGCATTAGAGGAAGAGGTGACTGTGTTCTTAGGAAGAGGCCATTATAAGCGGGGGAAACGTTTACAGAACGGTTACCGTAACGGTTATGAGCCGGCAGCAATATCGTCGGGAGAGGGAAAGATTCAGGTTGAGCTGCCGCAAACCAGAGAAACAGAATTTTCTTTCCGCTCGGTGATTTTAGAGTTGTGGCAGAGAAGAAGCGAGAATTTAGAGAAGTTAATCCCTGCCTTGTATATAAAGGGTCTTTCCCAGCGAGATATTGAGCGGGCATTGAAAGAGAATTTGGGCGTGGATAAGGTATCTCGTTCGGTAGTATCAAAGTTAAGCAAAAAAATCTATTCTGATTTTGATCAGTGGCGCAAGCGGGATTTGTCAGGCTATAAGCTCCTCTATCTTTTCTTGGATAGCCATTATCTTGCCCTAAGACAGGGTACGGATAAGAAAGAAGGTGTCTTGGTGGCCTGGGGTATAACTGAGGAAGGCAAGAAAGTTCTTCTGCATATTGACCGCGGCGAGCGCGAAAGCTACGACTGCTGGAAGACCTTTGTTGAGGATATGAAGATACGCGGCTTGAACGAGCCTCTTCTGGCAATCCGTGACGGTAATTCCGGCTTAAAGAAGATGGCCCGTGAGTGTTTTCCTTATTCTTTCGCCCAGAGGTGCCAAGTGCATAAGATGAGGAATATCCTTTCAAAGTTACCAAAGGATATCCATGCCAAGATGAAGCGGCTGATTCATTCTGCCTTTTACGCGAAAAACTACCCAGAAGGGTTAAGGATAGCCAAGGATATAATTGCGCGCTTTGAGAATGAGTTCCCTTCGGCGATGGAATGCCTTGCGGAAGGCCTTGAGGAAACGCTGTGCGTGTTAAAATTCCCGGCAACGCATCGTAAGAGCATTCGCTCAACAAATCTCTTAGAGAGACTGCTGGGAGAGAGTAAGCGCCGGACAAAAGTAATCCCTCGTTTCCCGACGGAAAAGAGCTGCTTAAGTTTAGTCTACGCCGTCCTGATTGATGTGTCTGCGCATTGGCATGGCCTGAAGATGACTCCGAAGACAATAGAAGAGCTGCGCGGGCTGCGCGCTTTGTGCCGGAAACAGAAAATACCAACGCCTGAGCCTGTTCAGCCGAAGGATTTGGAATTGGTAACAGTATAAAATTATGAGTTGCGGAGCGATGTCTCATATTTACTTTTACAGGAGAAAAAAGACTTGACCAGATAAATTATCGGTATCTTATTTACTAAAAAAAAGATGAATGAAGATTTGCTGAGTATTGTGATGGTTGTCTATAATCATGGGCAATACCTTAAAGATTCGATAGAATCAGTTATTTCTCAGGAATTTAAGAATTGGGAATTAATAATCGTAGATGACGGATCACGAGATAATTCATTGGAGATCGCCAAGATCTATGCCCAGGAACATTCTGATAGAATTAAAGTATTTACTCATCTACCTGGGAAGAATTTGGGGATCGCCGCTTCTTATATTCTTGGAATAGGCGTCTGTCGAGGAGGATTCGTGGGTTTCCTGGAAGGCGATGATATCTGGTCAGAGAGAAATGCGCAGAATAAGATCGATAAATTATCGATAGAGGGAGTTGGTTTAGTCTACTCTGACGTAAAACCTTTCGGCGAAACAGAAACAATAGCTATGCGTAGATTGACCTCAAGGCCGGTTGTTAATTTACCGACATATATGCCATTTAACGCTTTCCCGCGCATATTAGTTGATAACTTTATACCATCATTCTCTGCTACTATCGTAAGAAGGGAAATGTTGCAAGGAATTGAGTTTATATCAGACCCTAAATGTTCCATGTGGATGGATTGGTTCATATGGATTCAGGTAAGCATGAATACGAAGTTCTTTTTTATACCGGAGAGGTTGGTTTTCTGGCGTATATATAGGGAAAGTTATTGTAGTAGGTTCATTTCAAAGTCCGGCTTTATCAAGATGGTATTGTTAGATTTACGATATCGGGGCCTACTTATTGAGAAGCTTGTTTTAACAGCAGATGTGGATTACCGCGCTAAGTTTAAGAGGTTGTATTTGTTATCCATAGCTTTTTTTAAAAAAATATTTTATACATTTATAGTATGGAAACCTGCAATTTATGTAAGGATGCACTAATTATGGAGCAAACTCTTATTGCAGCAAATGAGGGTTTGAAAAAAAATAATGTATGCGCTGCGATTATATGTTATTATCCTGACCAGCATTTCTTTAATCGTTTAAACCTAATCAGGGAACAGGTAGATTGCATCATTATTGTTGATAACAGCGTAAATGCTTTTGTGAAATTTTTTTTGCAGACAACCTCAAGTAATAATAAAATCACGTATATCTTTAACGAAAAAAATTTTGGAATCGGCATTGCTTTGAATCAAGGATGTAATTACGCTAGAAAGCTTGGTTATCAGTGGGTGTTAGTGCTGGACCAGGATACTACTGTTAGCCGGCGTATGGTTGAAACATATTTTAAAATTTATGAATCATTGGACAATAAGGAAACCGTTGCCATAATCTCTTCAAATTTTAAAGATCCTTATAGCGGGAAAGTAGAGTTTAGGCAACAAAAATACCGATGGATTGAAACTGAGGCTGTCATCTCAGCCGGTAGCTTAATTTCTTTGCCCGCATATAATAATATCGGCCATTTTAAAGAGGATTTTTTCATTGATTCTGTAGATTTTGAGTACTGTTTGAGGGCCCGCCAAAAAAGATATAGAATAATTTTAGTGATGGAACCTCTTATGCTGCAACCTATTGGGAAGTCCATAATACATTCAATATTCGGGATACGATGGTTAACTTTAATTACAAAAAATCATGCTCCTCTCCGTTATTACTATATGACCCGTAATAACCTGATGCTATCCAAGGAGTATATGGTTAAGGAGTCAAAATGGATTACAATAGCAGTAATTTGTCTTTTAAAGGCGTTGTTTCTCATGTTATGTTTTGAGAAGGAAAAGCTCCTTAAAATAAAGTATATTTTTTTAGGGATTTACGATGCTATTGTTATGGATATGAAGCGAAAATTTTTAAGCGCGCCTCCCGGAACATAAAAAACAATAGTTAAACCATGAGTATCGGCAAAAAGGTAACTCAGGCGGTAATTTTAACTGGCGGCGAGGGCAGAAGGTTACGACCTATTACTGAAACGATTCCTAAGTCGATGATTCCTATTAAAGGAAAGCCTTTTCTCCGATACCAATTAGACTTGATTAAGACGTTCGGAATAAATGAAGTTTTAATTCTGGTTGGATACCTTGGCGAAGAAATAATAAAGTATTTTAAAGACGGAAAAAAATTCGGTTTACAGATTGATTATTCATTTGAAAAACAGTTGCTTGGTACCGCAGGCGCTTTGAAGAATGCGGAAAAAAAACTCAATAATTACTTTTTATTATTGAATGGCGATCACTCGTGTCCAAATTAGCTATTGAAAAAGCCTAATCTTGTCCTTAGAATGTTGATGGAACTCAACCGTCAACCAT
>Ga0265296_1003506_pt1 | contig 14473 bp, 13 predicted proteins | sample MunlanPumphouse1_FD_189073 | JGI IMG/M metagenome (GOLD analysis project Ga0265296, IMG submission 189073) | Groundwater microbial communities from a municipal landfill in Southern Ontario, Canada - Pumphouse #1 | ecosystem: Environmental > Aquatic > Deep subsurface > Groundwater | place... | reverse complement strand
AGCCGAGTCATTCAACGCCAAGCTTAAAGGGTTTCGAGCCTTAGTCAGAGGAGTTAGAGATATCAAATTCTTTCTGTTTAGAGTTGGAAAACTGTACGGTTAGTCCAGATGATTTGCGTATGATCCGTAAACACCCCGCCTTCGACCGGTCAAAAGGCGTACGAACAATGTGTTGTCAAGGCGAAAGTGTGATTTCCGTACAGTTTCGTCGGATAAGCATTTTTTGCCTGGACGCACCATTTATCGGCAACTGCCTCTGGAAGGAATTGCCGGGGAGTTCAACAACATGGGTAATCCAATGCTGAGTGGAATCTACAAAGAAAAAAGAAAACTTCTCCAGCAAGCGCTTCGTCTCCAGCGAATCACGAGAGTCCCTGGTAGAGACCAGTCTCTTAGTGATCGCCTCGCCCTCGTGATTCTGAAGTGGCTCGGTCCACAAGTCACGACCGATCGCTCCGGTGGTGAAGATTTGTGGATTCCCCACAATCTGTTCTACTTCTTCGGCATCCTAGGCGACACCTCCGTGGCAGAACTCCGACGCATAGAACTCCGACGCCTGCTCATCGGAGTCAGGAATCGCCACAGAGAGGAATTCGCGCGGTGCCTAGTCGAAATGCCGGACGACATCCGGACATTTGTCATCGATTTCTCGACGCCCAGGTAGAAGCCGTCGTCGTTCGCGGCACTTTACACCCTTTCACAGACATCGCCCTCGCGCGGTCTCTAGTGTGAGGGTGGTTTTTTATTCAAAAGAAGACAAGATGCCAGCGCCATTGATTTTAATTTGAAAAAATGTTAAAGTAACACCGCTTAAATAACTTAAACAAAACGTATGGGAAATTTTAATCGAGGCGGACAGAGTTCGGGCGGCGGGTTTAATCGCGGTGGTTTTGGTGGGCCTAAAAGATTCGGCGGCGGCGATGGCGGGCGCCCCACAATGTTTAAAGCCACTTGCAGCGAATGCGGCGACGAGTGTCAATTGCCATTTAAACCAAGCGGCGAACGGCCGGTTTTTTGCAGCAATTGTTTTGCCAAACAAAATGATGATGGCGGCCGACCAAACAGGTTTAATGATGACCGACGCGAAAGGCCGGAACGCCCGCGTTTTGAGGACAGACAAATGCATGACGCGGTTTGCGCTACTTGTGGCAAAAATTGCCAAGTGCCGTTTCGTCCAACGGCCGGCAAACCGATTTATTGCGAGGGTTGTTTTGATCGCGGCGGCGGTGGCGACAAAACGCCAAAAAATTCCGGTGAAATAATGGATCAATTTAAAATTTTAAACAACAAAATTGATAAGCTGATGCAAATATTGACGCCGACGGCAAAAGTGGAAGAAGTAAGAGATTCCTCGACGGCTCGGAATGACAAGGAAGTTAAAAAAGAAAAAAAAGTTAAAGCTAAAGTTACGACTAAAAAAGCGCCGGCTAAAAAGAAAAAATAAAAATTAAAAAACTCTGACTTTCAATAGTCAGAGTTTTATTTTTACCAAAAAATTACTTCCGCGAACCGGCCACGGATAAATTCCCTGCTCCGTTCATAAACCGATAATAAAAATATTTAACCACCTCGGTAATCACAAAATACAAAACCACCAAAGAAATTATGGTTAAAAGCCAGATCGGCTTTGGGGTAACAAAAGAAAAAAGCTGGTGTCCGAAAGAAGTAAAAGGAATGACAATTGCCGTTATTGAACCAACCAAGGTTAAAAACAAAAGGATCGGCGCCGGCGCTTTGGCCAAGAAAAAAGGTTTTTTTGTTCTGATCGACATGGTCAAAGCCAATTCGGTTAAAACACTGGCGATAAACCAATTGGTCCACAAAACCTCGGGCGAGATTCGCGAAAAAAGCGCGAAGAAAATAAAATCAAAAATCGTGCTGATTAAACCAAACACCAAAGCCATCAAAGCCACTTCTTTCACGTCGTAATGCCGCGGCCGTTTCAGTTCTTCCGGGTCAACCGAATCCATGGCAATGGCGATCATGGGAAAATCGGATAGTAAATTAAGCAGCAAAATCTGAACCGGCAGCATGGGCAAGTAACTGACGAGCAAGGTGGCCGCGGCCACGGCGACAAAGTTGCCAAAGTTGGAAGTCAATGTTGACTTGATATATTTAACGGTATTGGCAAAAATTTCCCGGCCTTCTTTGATGCCGGAAACAATCACGTCTAAACTATGATCAAGCAAAACCAAATCAGCCGCCTCGCGAGCGATATCGGCGGCTCCGTCAACCACCAAACCAACATCGGCAATCTTTAAAGCCGGAGCGTCGTTAATGCCCTCGCCCAAAAAACCGACTTCGAATTTTTTCTGCAAAGTTTGAATGATTAAAAATTTCTGTTCCGGCGAAACTCGGGCGAAAATTTCTTCTTTTTCCGCGGCTCGCAAACGTTGCGGTGCCGGCAGTTTCAGCCAAGCGTCGCCGGTTATGACTTGATCCGGCGATTTTATCAAACCGATTTCAAAACCGATCGCGCCGGCCACTTCCGGACTGTCACCGGTTAAAATTTTGATTCGCAAACCCAACTTTTCGCTGGCCGCGATAGCCGCCTTAGCTGTTGGCTTAATCGGGTCGACAAAAGAAATTAAACCGACGAATTCCCAATCTTGGTTGGTTTGGCAAGCAATAGTCAAAACCCGACGGCCTTTTTGACCTTCTTTTTTGGCTAAAGTCAAAATTGTTTTTTCTTTTTCATCGGAAATTTTCAACAAGGGCAAAACCGTTTCCGGAGCGCCGCGCATAAGGGAAATAAATCGTCCGTTATCTTTTACCTCGACGCGATTCCAACGTTTAACCGGATCAAAAGGAATTTCGCGCCGGCGTAACGCGGTAAAAGCTTTAACTCGTAATTTTTCGGATAAAGCTTGAGCCAAGGCGCCGTCAAAATTGGCTCGCAACGGTGAAGCGGTCGGATCAACGGCCGGGGCGGCCAAATTGGCATACCACAAACACCGGTCTTTATCTTCGGAAAAAATTTCGGCCACTTTCATTTTATTTTCCGTGACCGTGCCGGTTTTGTCAGTGCACAAAATGTCGATACTGCCCAAATCTTCAATGGCCGACAAACGTTTGGCCACCACTTTTTTCTTGGCCATTCTAAGCGCCCCGCGCGAAAGGGTCATGGTGGTGACCAACGGTAAAGCTTCGGGAATAACCGAAACCGCCAAAGCCACGGAAAAAATCAATAATTCCGGAATATCAACACCAAAACCTTTGACAATAATATTGGCCGCAAAAACAATAACCAAAGTTATCATGATGACTCGTAAAATAAACGAGCTAAACTCGGCAATGCCTTTTTCAAAAGTTCCCGGCGTGTCGGTTTCCGTGGTCAACTCCGCGATTCGGCCAAATTCGGTTTTTCGGCCAGTGGCAAAAACCAAACCCAGGCCGCGGCCGGAAGAAACAATTGTCCCGGAAAAACCGATATTTTTGGCTGAAGAAAAATCAACCGGCACATTCTTTAATGTAGTCGAAATTTTAATGGCCGCTTCTGATTCGCCGGTCAAAGTCGATTCGTCAATCTGCAAATCATTAACTTCCAGCCAACGCAAGTCGGCTTGAATTCTGTCGCCGGTTCGAACGACAACCAAATCACCCGGTACTAAATCGCGACTATCAATTAAACTCTCTTTGCCACTCCGTTTGACCAAAACTTTTGAAGAAACAAATTTTTTTAAAAGCAAAACCGCGCGTTCCGAATGATATTCCTGACAAAAACCGATAGCCACGTCAATGGCCACGAAACCGACAATCATAATGGCATCAATTTTTTCACCCAAACAAAAAGCCAAAATCGCCGCGGCAATTAAAAGATACAAGAAAGGCGACTTGAATTGTCGAATTAAAATCCGCCACCAATTCACGACCGTCGAACGAATTTCATTCGAACCAAATTCTTTTAAAAGTTTTTCGGCTGCCTCTGGGCAAAGTCCTTTTGTCGAAGAATCTAAGTCTTTATACAGCTCTTCAGCCGAGCGTACGGCAAAAAATGAAAAATCTTTTTTATTTCTTGGAAGATCGGCCATAATTAAAATTAAAGTTCAATCGGAATCGGCTCGCCCAAATATTTCGGCTGGGCATGAAAAGCGACATCCAAAACCGCTTTGACTCGAGCTAAGGATTCCCGAAGTTTAAAATATTCGATTTTTAAATAATTCTGCCGATCAGCTGAAACCCCATAAACTTCCAAACCGACGTTTTGGCCGATGTAAATCGCTCGCGACAAATGATAATTTTGCGAAACAATCAGAGCCGAGTCGAGTTGAAAAATCTCGTGAGCTCGAACCATGGTATCGTAAGTGTCAAAACCCGCGTGGTCAAGGACGATGTCTTCATCGGGAATTTCTTGGGTCAACAAATACTCGCGCATGGCCTCGACTTCATCATAATCGGTTCGGCCATGGTCGCCGGATAATAAAAACTTTTGCGCCTTCCCGGCCCGATACAAATCAACCGCCGTAAGCAAACGATCGGCCAACATGTCCGAAGGTTGACCGGAACGAAGGACACTCGCCCCAGGAACGATGACGACAGCCGCGCTCGGCGCGTCAGCAACCGAAAAAATCTTTCCCTCGGCCGAATGTAAAACTAAAAATTGGGAAATGGAAAATAAAATAACTGTCATCGCGATGATGATTAAAAAAATTAGACCAGTGATTTTGTAAAAGCGTAAAAGCGTATTGGTTTTGATAGTTTGGCGTTCGGGGACTAAGGTTGACTTGGATAGGCGGCGTTCGGGGACTAAAGGGGGTTGGTTTATTCTTTATCTTCGTTTCGCAAAGATTTAATATGATTGCTAATTGAAGCGGCTAAATGATTATAACGACGGAACAGTGATTCATAATAAGAGCCGCGGCCGCTACCTTCAGCAATATTTGAAAAAACCGAAACTGCAGCTGAACGAAGTTAGGAGGTTAAACCATATCTTTCTTCGACAGAAAATTTTGAAGTAATTACATAAACCTCATCGGCTAATCTTTCAGCCTCGTTCCAATCCCATAATTCATAGAATGATTTTGTCTGCATAAAATCCAATCCCTTTAGTCCCTTCTAGTCCCCGAACGCCAACCTAAAAAACCAAAGCCCGAATGCCGCCCAGAAAACCACTACCCCCTCCAACACCAATATGATATCATAAAAACATCCGGACGCGGTACTGTTTTGGGCTAATTTGGTTCATGGGTTTGGAATTATTGTCGCCTTGGCGGCAATATCAGAACCCCGCGCTATCCCGCCGTTGGCGGGAAATCGTCAGACTCTTACACCATTGGTCGCAAGACTATCCGTGTTTCGAGACTGCTTCGGCCTAGCCTCTCACAAGAGGTGGGGTACCGACTGTTTTAATGAGCCAAATCAGGCCGCGGACGGATACAAAAACATCCCATTGGTTTGGGATGTTTTTTTACTGACTCCTCTCCCATCTATGCCTTTTAATGAGGGAGAGGATAAATGGTGAGGGGGGTTAATAATCCCTCAACTTAACAATCATCGGATGCGCCTGAATCTTTTCGAGCGCCTTGGCTTCAATTTGGCGAATGCGCTCGCGGGTGACGTCGAATTCGCGGCCGACTTCCTCGAGGGTGTGGCTGACGCCGTCGGTGAGGCCGAAACGCATTTCGAGGATTTTTTGTTCGCGCGGGGATAAATCCTTCATGGCCTCATGAACATAAGTTTTCAAGAGTTCGCGGCCGGCCGCGCGATCGGGCGAAATGTTTTTGACGTCTTCGATAAAATCCTCGAGTTTGGAATCCTCGTCATCATCACCAACACTTGTCTCGAGCGAAACCGTGTCTTGCGAAATCTTGATGATGTGGCGAATTTTATCAATCGGCTCATCCATTTCTTGGGCGATTTCCTCGGGCAACGGTTCGCGGCCAAGATCTTGAATCAAACGTCGCTCGACTTGTTGGAAACGATTAATGGTCTCGACCATGTGGACAGGAATACGAATGGTGCGCGACTGATCGGCCAAAGCGCGAGTAATGGCCTGGCGAATCCACCAAGTGGCGTAAGTGGAAAATTTAAAACCTTTGCGATACTCGAATTTCTTGACAGCGCGGAACAAACCGATGTTGCCTTCTTGAATCAAATCCAAAAGCGACAATTGTTTGCCGACGAATTTTTTGGCAATGGAAACTACCAATCGAAGGTTGGCTTCGATTAAACGCCGCTCGGCCTCGTGATCATTACGCTCTTTGCGCTTGGCCAAAGCCACTTCTTCCTCGCCGTTCAAAAGCGGAATTTTACCGATCTCTCGCAAATACATTTGGATTGAATCTTGAGTCAAATCGGTGATATTGATTGAAGGCGCGGCCGATGGACCATTAACCAATCTGATTGATTCCAAAGCATCCAAATTTTCTTGGCGATGACCAAGAATGCCTTCCTTCATTTCCACCAAATGAATGCCGGTGCGGTCAATTTCATCCAAAAATCTTTCGTAAGCTTCAATGTAATCTTCCACCTCGGGAAAAACAAACAAAACCTCGTTCTCGGTAATAAAACCGCGCGTTTGGCCGCGTTCAATTATTTTTTGAACCTCCTCCTCCGACGGCGGCTTAGACCGCACGTAACGCTCGGTTGGTTTGGTTTTTACCATCTTTTTAACCCGTTTAACCGGTTTGGTTTTAACCGATTTTTTTACCGCCTTAATCGGGCGTTTGATATTTTTTTCTTGCCTCGCCGTAGCCCGGCGAAGGGAGGTCTTTTTTTTAAGCATAAGGAAAAACGCTAAGACAACCGACAATGGCCGGTTGTTAACGGAGTTCTTGAAATTCGCGCATGAGTTTAGACACGGTTTCTTTATCACCCCGCGCTTCGGCTTGGCGGAGTTCGGCCTCAATGGCTCTTCGACGCGCGTCGCGAAGTCCACCGTTGAGGATATTCAATTGCGCGGCAAGCTCTTTGCGGATATCGGCCGCGGTTAGCTCGTTCGCGATGGTTTCGCCTTGCATGCCGAGTCGAATAATCAGGGGAGCGAGGACGTCATGACCCTCGGCTTTAATCGCCCCGAGAACCCATTGAAAATATGATGGGTCGGAACCCGACAAAAATCGAGAATAAGTATAACCTGAATTTAAAAAGCTGTAAAGTTCGCGAAGTTCGCCCTCGGGCAAAGTTTCCGGTTTGAGTTGTTCAAAAAAATCCGCTTGAAGTTCGGGAACTTGAATAAACAAGCCTAAAATCAATTCCCCGGCCAAATCAACTCTTGATTTGGCCGCCGGAATAATTGGAGGGGATTTGATTTCATTGGTTGATGGACGAGCCGGAGTTTTTACAATCGCCCCGCGCAAAACTTTTAAATCAGTCCGCAACAAATCAGCCACAGTCTGCAACCAATGTTCTTTTTCCACCACATTTTGAATCATGGCCAGTTCGGGCAACAGTAAATCACTGACTTCCCTTTTAACTTCAACTCGCGACAAATCTTTTCCTTTAGTTGCTCGCTCAATTAAATATTCCATGACTGGAATCGTTTGTTGAACAGCGTGGCGCCACAAAGCCGGATCTTTTTGCACGGCTTCATCAGGATCCTTCCCTGCCTCGGGCGGCAAAAGCGCGACTTTAATTTGAAAATCTTTTTGTCGAGCTAATCGAATACCGCGTTGAGCCGCGTTAAAACCGGCGGCGTCCTGATCAAAAGAAAAAATCAAGGTGTCGGTTAAACGTTTAAGCGAATCAAGTTGTGTTTCAGTCAACGCTGTGCCTGAAGAAGCCACGACGTTTTCAACACCGGCTTTGTGCGAAGCCACCACATCAAGATTTCCCTCGACAATAATAACCGCCTTTTCCAACTTGATCGCTCGCTTGGCCAAATCTAATCCAAAGAGCAACTCACTTTTGTGATAAATCGGCGTCTCGGGCGAGTTAAGATATTTCGGACCTTCATCGCCTTTTGCTCCGGGCATGGCCTCGCCATGCACCGTATGGTGCATGACTCGACCGGTAAAGCCGACGGTTTGGCCGCGGACATCGCGCAGAGGAATCATTAAACGGTGACGGAAACGATCAATGTAACCGGAACCCGAGCGGCGCGACAATAACAAACCGGCTCGCTCGGCGTCTTTGGCTGGAATATTTTTTTTCTCTAACAACCCGGCCAGCGTGTCCCAAGCGTCTGGCGTAAAACCAATGCCGAATTTTTCCAAAAGATCGGGTGTGATACCGCGGCGCTCGACATAAGAACGAGCCTCGGCCGCAACCGGCGCGTCAGACAAAATTTTTCGATAACACGCGGCGGCAAATTCATTGACCCGGATCAAGTGTTCGTTTTCGTTGGAGCGAACGGAATCGTAACGCGGCACTTCGACGCCGGCTTTTTTGGCCAAAGAACGAAGAGCTTCGGAAAAATCCACCCCCTCCATTTGCATGACAAAACCAAAAATGTCGCTGCCTTGATTGCAACCAAAACAATGCCAAATCTGCTTTTCCCTGGACACATAAAACGAAGGCGTCTTTTCCGCGTGAAACGGACAAAGCGCCTTAAAACTGCCGCCACCGGCCGGTTTAAGCTGCAACGATTCGCCGATTAAATCGGCAACATCGATACGTCTTCTAATTTCCTCTCGAGTGTCCATAATCTGCCTTTAGTTTGCCTGTAAATGCGCGTTTAGGCAAGGACGAGGGACAGAACCGGTGATGAATAAAGTGTCCGATCGGACACTTTATGCAGCATGGCCTTCTTCTTTTGCTATAAAAACCTTAACCCACTTTTTTATCTTCAACATCTTGAAAAGAGACAACAAAATTTCGGCATCGTCAAATTGTGATATCCAAACGCTCTTTTGAAGAGGAATAAAGGCCTTGTCAAACAAAAATTTACGCAAAAACCTACGATGTTTTCTTGTTTTTTCCGGAACATCAAAAACCACGATACAGATCGTCCCATCAGGTAATTTTTTTGAATAGTTTAAAGAAAGCTTAAAAAATTCTATTACCCCATCAACGGTCAAAGCCGCCTCAATTTTATTTGATTTTTTATTAAGAGTTATCAATCCCTGTCTTTTTAGACGATTTAAATCGCCTAAAAAAATGTGTCTGGTTTTCTTGGGGATAAAAAGATCAGAAATTTTCCGATTCTTTACCTTACCTATTTCCAAAATAATCCGAGCCGCCCCGGAGTGAGATTGAACGCGTTGGACGATTTTTTCCGCTTTTTCCGCTTGCAGCATAATATGTCCGATCCGCCTTCGCCCACCTTCGCTAGGGCTACGGCGGACACGGTCGGACACTTTAAACAGCACGTTTGCGACGCTTCGATTTAGCTGTCCAATTGTCCGAATTATTAATTTTTTAAACCTATTTCTTCACAAACAAACCCCACAAAAGCCCCAAAACCCAACCAGCCACATATCCGACAACAAAAGTCATGACAATCAGCAAGGCGGCGTTGCCGAGATTAAACGGCGCCATGGTGTATTGGAATTCGACATGATGCAACATCAAAATCCAATCCATAATTGGTTTGGCCACCTTTAAGGCTACCAAAAGCAGCCAAACAAAGTGAAAAAAGGCCATGAACAGACCGAGACTTAAACCGAGAAGGTTTTTATTTTTTTTCATACTCCTCCTTGTGATTATGAATTAATAATTGGAAATAAAAGCGAGACAAATACAAGCCGCAATCGTTAGAACCAAACCAATCTTTTGGTGATGCCGTAATTTTTCTTTATTAAAAATTAAACCTAATAAAACTGTCAAAGCAATGTATCCTTCACTAATACCCGTAGCGATAGCAATGGGGATAAACAAGGTAGCCGCGGTGAAAGAAATCCAAGCAAAATTCGTAAAAAATCCGACCGACAAAGCCAAGAATTTATTTTCCTTCCATAAATTCACCACTTCCACAAACCGTTTCTGAATCAAAATATAAATCGCTATAAAAATAAACACCACGGTGGCCGAAAACCAGTTAACCAAAAGTGGATCGCTTTCCCTGGCGACCACGGCAAAACAAAAACTAACGCCGGCCACACCAAAAGTCGCCAAAATAGCTTGCCAAACACCGCGTTCAGTTCGCAAACTCCGAAAATGAGTAAAAGATTTGGTAGAAACAAAAAATAGACCAGAGGCCAAAATCAGCACCAGAACAACTTGCCAAAAACCAAGTTTTTCTCCGATAATTGTCCAACTCAAAATGGCAGCCACGACAATTTCAAAAGAAAAAACCGGGGCAATTACCGAAGCCTTGCCGCGTCGTAAAGCTTCATAATCAAAAAGCGAAGAAACAAAAACCAAAATTGCGGCTAATAAAAATAACCAAAAAATATTACCAGTAAAGATATTATGAATATCTTTGAAGACAAAAGGTAATAACGCGATTGCGGCAAAACCAGAAACAAAAAAAAGAGCCGAAAGATCACCAAAACGACGGGTGCTACGTTGGACAAGAAAATCACCGACCCCCCAACTGGCCATGGCTAAAAAAGCAAAAAGAATACCCATAACAATGAGTATTCTATCATATAAAAGTATTTAAGAAAAATTATCGATTGGAAAAATAAATGACGCTCACACCAGATAAAATCAAAAGGCCGCCAAAAAAGGTAAAAAGATTAATAGAAACCTCTCGAAAAATCACCCAAGTAAAAAGTACAATAAAAAAAGGGTACGAAATCTCGACCAAACCGGCCACCGCGGCATTTTTATTTTGTACCGAGGCAGCAATTAAAGCTTCCCCAATCAAAAAACAAATTATGTTAATCGCCAGAAAAATTAAAATTTGACGCGACGAAATAATTGTTTTTAAATCTTGACCTAAATGACCTTTAGCTAAAACCCAACCGGCGACTAGTAAAAAACCAAAAACAAATTGTAGAAAGACATAAGAAGAAACCGAAACTTTATCTAGAACTTTCTCGGCGAAGACATATTCAAAACCCCAAATTACAGCCGCACAAAGAGCCAACCAAAACCACATAATTTACCTGTTACTTAATTTAAAAAAAATTAACCAAAAATTTTACTAAAAAAACCTTTCTTCTCTTCTTCGACCGGCTCAGCTGGTTCCGCGACGCCCATGGAACGAATGGTTCTGGTAAGGCGAGCCATTTCATTGGTAATCATCGGCCCTTCGTATTCGCCGCCGTGCATGGCGCCAGAACCGAGATTCGACGGTTTTTGATCAAGATGAAGATTGATTTGCAGGCCGCCGTTTTTATCCTCGACATAAGCGTGAAGACGCGGAAAATCGCCGCCAGATAATCGGCGCGAGAAGCTGACTTGCCCGCCATGCCCCAAATGTTCGCCATAACCCAAGCGGCGCATTAAATTTCGGGCATTGTCCGGCAAAGGACCGGCTAAAAAAACCTGCATAATATTTTTTGTTTGGCCAGGAAAGTTAGAATTCTTTGTGATCTTGAATTCAAATTAATTTGTCGAACAATTGGTTTGGGCGGAAGAATAATCACCGTCGGTTTTTTTAACAACTGTTCGCGGGCGCGATCAAGCAAAATTTCTAACCGATGTCCTTCCTCCATAACCAACGGATTATGATAGGCCCAAACGAATTGGTGATTGCCTTGACGGCTGCCGTCCTCTTGGTCAAGATGAATGTTTACTTGCAATCCATTATCTTTCGGAAAAACCGAAGCATGGAAACGCGGAAAGCGCGCTTCGGGAGCAAACGGAGATCGCACAAAACTCACGAGTTCATCAACCTCTTTATGCGGACTAAAACCAAACCAACGCATGAGCTCGGTTGCCTTCTCCGACGGGAAGTCCGGAAGAAAGCATTTCATACTTTGGGAGAAATTATTTTCTCCTATAACTTAATATAACTCCTAATTCGTCAAGAGGGCAAGTGCAAAACTTTTATTGGCCGAATCTTCGATGGCGCCCGGCAAAATTTTCCAGCGCCGCGGCAAAATCTTCTAGCGAAAATTCCGGCCAGTTGTGTTCACAAAAATACAGTTCAGAATACGCACCTTGCCACAAAAGAAAACCAGAAGTCCGCAACTCGCCCGAAGTTCGAATAATCAAGTCGGGAACCAGCTGGCCGGCCGTATAAAGATTCTGTTCGATAATCTCCTCGGTAACTTCGGCCGGCGGATTTTTAAGAATTTTATTAAAGGCATCAACTAACTCCTGTCGTCCGCCGTAATTGATGGCTAAATTCAAAACGATCGCCGAATTGTTGACTGTCAGTTCTTCGGCCGCTTTGATGGCCTCTTGCAAGGCCGGATCAAGCCCGTCTTTTTTTCCTATCACCTTAACGCAAACATTTTTGGCGTGAAGTTCTTTAACATCTTTGGTAAACAAATTTTTGATTAAGCCCATCAAATAACTAACCTCTTCTTGCGAGCGCTGCCAGTTTTCCGTGGAAAAAGCGAACAGTGTTAGTGTGCCAATTCCCGCCGCGCGACACCAATCAAGAATTTCACCGACTTTATTGTAACCGGCCAAATGACCTTCAAAAGACGGCAACCCTTGCGCCTTAGCCCAACGGCGATTGCCATCCATGATAATCGCCAAATGTTTAATTTTCACCTCAGCCATATTTTTTATTTAATGCTGAATTTTCCGACAAATGATTAATTTTTCGATCGTCTCACGCGCTTATGATAAAACAAAACATAAATAAAAAGGACGATTAAAAACAAACTACCAAAAACCATTAAAACCCGGGGCAACCTGAAAGACCCTTCTTCTAAAACCAAGTTTCCTTGACTATCTAATAAACCATCGCCGCCATTCTGCCCACCAAACAATGTCGTGTCTTCTTCTTTAGGTTCGATAATTTCCTCGCAGCTAAAAATCCCTTTGTTTTCTAAATCTAAGATCGTTTCAAAAAAATAAACCGCACCACTCGTGCCGGCAGCCACATATTTGCCATTAGCTGAAATATCCAGTTCCCCAATATATTCTTCGGCCTCTATCTCCACCCCGCTCTTCCTTGTCCCGCTTTCGAAAATACGAATTTTTTTATCCGCTGAACCGGTCACAAAGAATGAGCCATCATCGGCCAAGTCAAAAGCACCGATTGAGGAATTAATTTTTAATTTTTCGATCGGTATGTTTGATTCTTTATTAAAAATCAAAACCTCGCCTCCAAAAGTACCGGCACTGATTAAACTTCCGTCCGCTGTCATTGCTAAGGCACGTACCGATCTGCCTTGAGAGGTTTCATATTTCCACAAAATTTCTTTCTTTTCCGCGTCCATTAAAACAATCGCTCCATAACCCGATTCCACACCAAAAACCACCAAATCTCCCTCGACGGATATTCTGGCCTCGTCAATTGGTGATTCTTTTGATAAGGGATCGGATTTTATAATCGGCTCGGCTGAATCTTTGAAAAAAAGATAGCCACGCCGATCCGGGCATCCGGTTGCCCCAGCCACCCGCGAACCGTCGCCCGACAAATTTACCTCATGCCAATTACCAGGGGAATGAAATTGCCATAATTTTTTGCCTTTTTTAGCGTCAAAAAAAAGCAAGACATTACTATTTTGGTCTTCTTCAGATCCGGCCATAGCCACAGCCGCGTACCCACCGTCTCGAGAAAGGTCTACGCCATAGGCGCCGCCGCCATTATTGCCTAAATTATAATCCCAAAGGGGTTTATTGGATTCTTGGCCAAACATCAACGCCTGACCGTTTAAAGCGGCAAAAATCTTTTCCCCGTCTGCCGAAATGGCCACCCCGCCTTTCACATCACCACCAATCGCCCCACTGACCGAACTTTCGTAAGCCCACACCGGTTTGCTTTGTTCTGTGTCAAAAAAATAAATATGGTTAGAGGTCTGGGCGGCTAAATATTTTCCATCTTGAGAAAGAGCAACTCCACCAACCCATTCTTCATGCGTCGCGTAACGCCATTTTACCTCGCCGCTGGTCGTATCAATAAAAATAATTTCATTATCTAAAAAATCCGCGTCAAAAAGAACTGGCCCGTTATCCGGCGAGTCGATAATTGAATCACGTGTTTCCCCTAATCCGTTAAAAGCTTCAAAATAATAAAAATTAGAGCCAAATTTATTAGGAACGTTTTGGTAAATATATTTAACCCCTTGTTTGTAGTCAAAATCTTCGGTGTTTTCTTTTTCCATGTCAATCATCTGCCCGTTAAAATAAATTTTCACGTATTCAGGCGCTCGCCCTTCTTTGTCGCTGTAAATAACGGAGTAGGTGTATCGCTGGCAGGGCGGACCCCAAAAAGGATAAACATGCCCTTGGGACAAAACGGGATCGTTTTGAGTTTCAAGCAGTTTTGGAATAACTCCGGCCGGCAAATCTTCGGCCAGGGCGCTATTTCCTGAAAGCAATGTAAATAAAAACAAAACCAAAACACAGAATTTTATTTTATTGTTTTTTTTATTTTTATCAAAATTTATTTTTGTTTTCATAGTAGATTTCTAAATTAACGATAATTTGAAACCCCTAGTTGAACCGTGCAGGCGGATTTCCCGCACACGGCTCTCCGCTAATATATTCACCAAATATCATACATATTATACGCAAGAGCTGG
>Ga0265296_1003505_pt1 | contig 14478 bp, 14 predicted proteins | sample MunlanPumphouse1_FD_189073 | JGI IMG/M metagenome (GOLD analysis project Ga0265296, IMG submission 189073) | Groundwater microbial communities from a municipal landfill in Southern Ontario, Canada - Pumphouse #1 | ecosystem: Environmental > Aquatic > Deep subsurface > Groundwater | place... | reverse complement strand
GCGCTGTGGCTGTGGAGCCGGCCGCTGCCGCCGCGGTCATCCTGAGGCGCTGCTGAGGTGGCCGGCCAGCGGTCGGCACTACCGTGGAGGGCATGGCTATACTTGGGGCATGAAGACATCCCCCCGTACCCTCATCTCCCTGACGCTGGCCGCCTCGGCGCTGCTGGTGCTGTCGGCCTGTGGCAACAAGGGCCCTCTGGTCATGCCGCAGAAGCCTGTTCCGGTCGAAGAAGTGGTCGAGCCGGCCGCCGAACCGGCCGCCACCCCGCCGGCGTCCGATGCCGACGTCGGTGCCACCCCGGTCGCGCCCGATCCGGTCGACGCGCCGGCACTCAAGGCCGATGACGGGAATGAATAAGGCGGCACCCCGGGTACTGCGCTTCAGCAAGATGCACGGTGCCGGCAACGACTTCATCGTGCTGGATCTGCGCGACGGCAGCCCGCCGCCGGATCCGGCGCTGGCGGCCCGCCTGGCCGATCGCCATACCGGCGTCGGTTGCGACCAGATCCTGACCATCGAGCCGCCCAGGGCCGACGGATCGGTCGCCTCGTACCGGATCTGGAACGCCGACGGCTCCAGTTCACAGCAGTGCGGCAACGGCGCGCGCTGCGTGGCGGCCTGGCTGGTCCGCGACGGTGCCGCCAGCGGCGATGCCTTTGCGATCGACAGCCCGGTCACCACCCACGCGGTGGAGCGCCTGGGCGAGCATGAGTACGCCGTGGCAATGGGCGTGCCGCGCTTCGAGCCCGACCAGGTCCCGTTGATCGGTTTTGCACACGCCCGCGAGGAGTATCTGCTGCCGCTGCAGGGGGACACCGTGCGCTTCGGCGCGGTCTCGATGGGCAACCCGCACGCCGTGATTGAAGTCGGGCTGGTGGATGCAGCACCGGTCGAGCGCCTCGGCCCGCTGCTGCAGCAGCACGCCACCTTCCCGCAGTCGGTGAACGTCGGCTTCGTGCAGGTCATGGACCCACGCCACGCCCGCCTGCGCGTCTACGAGCGCGGCGTTGGCGAGACCCTGGCGTGCGGTAGCGGTGCCTGTGCGGCGGCGGTGGTGATGATGCACCGCGGCCGGCTGGAACGTGACGCCATCATGTCGCTGCCCGGTGGCGACCTGCGCATCCGCTGGACGGACCCGACCGCCCAGATCGTGATGTCCGGGCCGGCTGCCTTCGTCTTCGAGGGGGAATGGAACGCATGAGCGAGACCGTCGAGAAAATCGGAGCGCACGAAGTCGCCGCCTGGCTGCGGCGTCACCCGACCTTCCTGAAGCAGTTCCCGGACCTGGCCCTGACCCTGGTGGTGCCGCGCGATGACGGCCCGACCGCGTCGCTGGCCAGCTACCAGCTGGAGGTGCTGCGCGACAAGAACCGCGAGCTGCAGCGTCGGCTGGCCGACCTGGCCGCCAACGCGCAGATCAACGAGCGCCTGGCCGTGCGCACGCACCAGCTCACCTTGGCGCTGATGAAGCAGTCCAGCGCCGGTGACACGCTGCGCGCGATGGCGGCCTCGCTGGAAGAGGATTTCGCCGGCGACCTGGTCCGCCTGGTGCTGCTGAAGCCGGTCGCCGGACTGGAACAGGCGCCGTGGTTGCAGATAGTGGCCGCCGACAGCCCGGCGCTGTCGTCGTTCCGCGATTGCCTTGGCGACGGCGAGCCCATCTGCGGGCGGCTGCAGCCGGAAAAGAACGCGCTGCTGTACGGCGACCGCGTGGATGATGTGCAGTCCAGCGCGCTGCTGCCGCTGCCGGGCGTGGGCCTGATCGCGGTCGGCAGCCGCGACGGCAACCGCTTCTATCCCGGCATGGGCACGCTGTTCCTGCGCATGATGGGGGAAGCGCTGGTGGTCGCGCTGGCGCGCTTCGACCCGGCCTGACCCGCCACGGCGCCGTGCCCATGACCGCCGTCGCCGCGTTTCTCGCCCACCTGCAGGTGGAGCGCCGCATGTCGGCGCACACGCTGGATGCCTACCGCCGTGACCTGGAGGCGGTATCGGCATGGGCGCAGGCGCAGGGCGCGGCGATCGAGACCCTGGACAGCGAGCAGCTGCGCCAGTTCATCGCTGCCGAGCACCGTCGCGGCCTGTCGCCGACCTCACTGCAGCGCCGGCTGTCGGCTTGCCGCAGTTTCTATGGCTGGCTGCTGCGGCACCGTCGCATCGAGGTCAGCCCTGCCGCCACCCTGAAGGCGCCCAAGGCGCCACGCAAACTGCCACAGGTGCTGGACGCCGACGAAGCGGTGCGTCTGGTCGAACTGCCGACCGATGCGCCCCTCGGCATGCGCGATCGCGCACTGCTGGAATTGTTCTATTCCTCGGGCCTGCGCCTGAGCGAGCTGTGCGCGCTGATCTGGCGCGACCTGGATTTCGCGACCGGCCTGGTCAACGTGCTGGGCAAGGGCAACCGCCAGCGACGCGTCCCGTTCGGTTCGCACGCACGCGCTGCCCTGCAGGCGTGGCACGCCGAATGTGGTGGCGCTGCCGACGCACCGGTGTTTCCGGGGCGCAACGGCGGTCCGATCACCCAGCGTGCGGTGCAGATCCGCATCCGCCAGCTCGCCCAGCGCCAAGGCCTGTTCAAGCACGTGCATCCGCACATGCTGCGGCACAGCTTTGCCAGCCACATTCTGGAATCGTCCGGTGACCTGCGCGGCGTGCAGGAGCTGCTTGGCCATGCCGATATCGCCACGACGCAGATCTACACCCATCTGGATTTCCAGCACCTGGCCAAGGTCTATGACGCGGCCCACCCGCGCGCGAAACGGCGGCGAAGCAGCAACGAAAGCTGAATCGATCCGGTGCGTCAGCGGGGCGCAGGGCAGGGTGGCTTGAAGCCCGGGGCAACGACCCCACCTCAGTCTCTGTCACCCCGGAGGCCACATGGACCCCAGTCAGAACCCCAACGTTTTTCACGCCACCACCATCATTTCGGTGCGCCGCAACGGTCACGTCGCCGTCGCCGGCGATGGCCAGGTCACGCTCGGCCACACGGTGATGAAGGGCAACGCCCGCAAGGTGCGCCGTCTGGGCCGTGAGGGCCAGGTACTGGCCGGTTTCGCCGGTGCCGCCGCCGATGCCTTCACCCTGTTCGAGCTGTTCGAAGCCAAGCTGGAAAAACACGGGCAGCTGCAGCGCGCCGCCGTCGAGCTGGCCAAAGATTGGCGCACCGAGCGCCGCCTTGGCAAGCTGGAGGCCCTGCTCGCGGTAGCCGACAAGGACACCTCGCTGATCATCAGCGGCACCGGTGACGTGATCGAGCCGGAGGACGGCATCATCGCCATCGGCTCGGGCGGCTCCTACGCGTTGTCGGCCGCGCGCGCGCTGCTGGCGCACACCGAACTGGACGCCCGCACCATCGCCACCGAATCGATCAACATCGCCGGCGACATCTGTATCTACACCAATCGCAATGTGGTGGTTGAAGAGCTGTAACGGAGCGCCGGCCAGCGGCCGGCACTGCCACGGCGCCGACCCGATACATGGCGTAGTGCCGGCCGCTGGCCGGCAATCTCGATCAACCACATTCACTCGTGAGCACACCCATGCCGCACAAGATTGAAGTTTCTTCCGCCACCATGACCCCGCGCGAGATCGTGCAGGAACTGGATCGGCACATCGTCGGCCAGCATGATGCCAAGCGCGCGGTCGCCATCGCGCTGCGCAACCGCTGGCGCCGCATGCAGTTGCCGGCCGAGCTGCGCAACGAAGTCATGCCCAAGAACATCCTGATGATCGGCCCGACCGGCGTCGGCAAGACCGAAATCGCGCGCCGCCTGGCCACGCTGGCCAACGCGCCGTTCGTAAAGGTCGAAGCGACCCGCTTCACCGAGGTCGGCTACGTCGGCAAGGATGTGGAGCAGATCATCCGCGACCTCGCCGACACGGCGGTCAAGCTGTATCGCGAGCAGGCCAAGGTGCGCGTGCGCAATCAGGCCGAAGAGCGCGCCGAGGACCGCATCCTCGATGCGCTGCTGCCGCGCCGCAGCACCGGTATCGGCTTCGATGCCGAGGCCGCACGCAATGAGCCGTCCGCGCAGGACAATGAAACGCGGATCAAGTTCCGCCGCATGCTGCGCAATGGCGAACTGGACGCGCGCGAGATCGAGCTGGAAGTCTCGGCCAATGTTGGCGTGGACATCATGACCCCGCCGGGCATGGAGGAAATGGGCCAGCAGCTGCGCCAGATGTTCTCCAGCATGGGCGGCGCCAAGGCGCAGAAGCGCACGCTGAGCATCAAGGCCGCGCGCCCGCTGCTGATCGAGGAAGAGGCCGGCAAGCTGGTCAACGAAGACGACATCCGCAGCGCGGCGATCGAAGCGTGCGAGCAGCACGGCATCGTGTTCATCGACGAGATCGACAAAGTCGCCAAGCGCGGCGAAGCCGGTGCGTCCGGTGGCGACGTGTCGCGCGAAGGCGTGCAGCGCGACCTGCTGCCGCTGGTGGAAGGCTCCAACGTGTCCACCAAGTACGGCACGGTCAAGACCGACCACATCCTGTTCATCGCCTCCGGTGCGTTCCACCTGGCCAAGCCCAGCGACCTGATCCCCGAGCTGCAGGGCCGCTTCCCGATCCGGGTGGAACTGGGCGCGCTCAGCAAGAATGATTTCGTGCGCATCCTCACCGAGCCGAAGGCCGCGCTGACCAAGCAGTACGAAGCGCTGCTGCTCACCGAGGGCGTGTCGGTGGCGTTCACCGCCGATGCGGTCGACCGCTTGGCCGAGATCGCGTTCCAGGTCAACGAGCGGCAGGAAAACATCGGTGCCCGCCGCCTTCACACGGTGCTCGAGCGACTGCTCGATTCGCTCAGCTACGAGGCCCCGGACCGCGACGGCGAGACGATCAGCATCGACCACGCCTACGTGGACGCCCATCTTGGCGAGCTGGTGCAGGATCCGGATCTGAGCCGCTACATCCTGTAAGGGGAGGGTGGCATGAATTGAAAGGGCGGCACTTCGGTGCCGCCTTTTTTTCGTTGGCTCGGCTTTGGCGGGACGTGGGGGTTTGCGGGGGCAAGGTCAACGGCGTATTCGATTGGGGGCCATGCGTTGAACGGGCGATTGGGGTAATCGGCAGTCGTCGCGCGACCGACGCTACCTACGTTCGTCCGGCATCCACGGAATCGCCCCGTGCCCTTCATGCGACCCGTCTCGGCGGATCCATGCGCTGCGCACCATGCGCCACGGCGATCAGAAAACTCTGACATCGGTGCAGGGAAACCGCGCGTCGCGCTCCCGGTTTGCCATTTTGCCAAATTTGGCAACTCCAACCCATTGGCGCGCCTCTCACGTTTCATTACCTCCGGCGATGAGCAACTGATCGCCGACGGCTGGAACATGACGCCCATCTACCGGGATGCCATGTCGCTGGTCACCAAGACCATCAGTGGCCCGGGCATGCCCACCGCGCAATGGACATACCAGTACACCAACCTGGGGTGGGAATACGACCGGAACCTGACTCAGCAAGGGTGGCCCATGATTCCTGCAGGTCAGTCGGAACCCAAGATAACGATCGAAACCTTACCCGATGGCGTGATCAAGACCTACGAGTTCGGCAAGGAAGTCGCCTACAACGACGGCCTGCTGCTGGGCACTACCACCACCAGCGGCGGCAACGTGGTTCGCGTGGACCGGAACAGCTACTACCCCAACGCGCAGTTGCCCAGCGCGCCGTTCCCGCAGGCCGCCGGCCGCAACCTGAAGTATGGAGCCACCGAACTGGGCGAGCACCTCAATCGCCCGGTACAGAGCACCACCGTGCAGCAGGACGGCGTGTTGTTCACCCGTCAGGTGCAGACGTTTGATGCGTCCATCCGCGAAGTCGCCGTGGTGGAATCCAACAACGCCGGCTTCAGCCGCAGCAGCAGCACGGAGTACTACGACAATGCGCAGCTGTGGGTGCGCGGGCAGACCGCCCGCGGCATCGTCAACGGCATCGAGCAGTCGCGTACCGAGTTCGACGGCAACACCGCCCAGCCGCTGCGCGCCTACAGCTTCGGCAAACCAGCCCAGCAGGTCAGCTATGCCGCCGATGGCACCGTGGCCACCGTTACGGACGGGCGCGGCAACACCAGCCACCTCTCTGGATGGAAACGCGGCGTTCCGCAGCAGCTGCGACTGCCCCCGACGCCCGAGGCACCCAACGGTGCAATCCGTCAGGTGGAGGTGGATGACAACGGCTGGATCACTGCGCTCACCAACGAGGTCGGTGCGACCACGCGCTACACCTACGACAGCATGGGGCGGTTGCGCACCCAGCAGTTCCCCACTGGCGACAGCGTGGCCTGGAACGGGGCCACGCTCGATCTGCAGCGCCTGGGCGCTGCCCAGTACGGCGTACCCGCCGGCGCATGGAAGCACTCGCGCACCTTGGGCGGGCTGCGCACGGATACTACCTGGACGCCATGTTCCGGCCGGTGCTGGTTACCCAGAATCTCAACAATCTGCAGACCGGCAGCTACCAATACCGGGTGCGTGGCTGCCGTGAGGTGTGCGGCGACTGGAGCAACATCGCTGCGGTAGCCGTGGAACTGCCGCCAAGCGGCGTGCAGACCGTGACCACCCCGGCCACCGCCTACAACGGCAGCTACACCGTCAGTTGGACCGCGTCCGACGGTGCCGCCACCTACGAACTGCAGGAAAGCGCCAATGGCGGCAGCTGGACGCTGGTCCAGAACACCGCCGCCCGTTCGCTGGCCATCAGTGGAAAGCCCACTGGCAGCTACGGCTACCGCGTGCGCGCCTGCAACCCGGTCGGCTGCACCGGCTATAGCGCGACTGCCACCACAGCAGTGGTGTACCCGCCGACGGCTGCCCCCAGCCTGAGCGCCCCAGCCCGTGTGGGTCCGGGCAGCATCGGCATTGGCTGGAACGCCATCGCCGGCGCGACCCGCTACACCCTGCAGGAGAGTGCCAACGGCGCGGCATGGGTGACCTTGCTTGATGGCAATGCCACTTCGTATGCCACCCCTGCGCGCGGCGTAGGCAGCTACGCGTATCGCGTGGCGGCGTGCAATGGCGCTGGCTGCGGCAGCTGGTCGGGTAATGCCGGCGTCACCGTGGTCAGTGCGCCGACCCTGGAACCGGTGATCAATGCGCCGGGTTGGGTGAATGTGCGTGACTACGCCTTCAGCTGGAGCACGCCGGCCAATACCGAGTACTTCATCCTGCAGGAGAGCGCCAATGGTGCAGGCTGGGTCACGCTGCTGGCTGATGGCCGCACCTCGGCTGCAGTGGGACGGGACAATGGCAGCTACGCCTACCGCGTGCAGGCGTGCAACTTCGTGGGTTGCGGACCCTGGTCGGGTATTGCCACGGTCAATGTGGTGCTGCCGCCGCCGGCTACGTCCTTCTACATCGCCACTTGGCTGACCACGCGACGTCCGCCCTATCAGGTGCAGTGCGAGGCGGGTTGGCGTGAAGTGCCGGGAGCGACGGAGTACCAGCTGGAATCAGGTGGCGGCGGTGAGCGCCTCTACACCGGGCCCTACGGTTATGTGAACGCGCGCGGCGGTGCCTACTGCGCGCATAGCTATCGCGTTCGCGCATGCAATGCGGGCGGCTGCTCCGCATGGACCGCAGACTACCCCGTCACCACTGGCGTCCTGAGTGACGAATGACCATGAACGGAATCTTCAGAGCAGTTGTACAGAGTGCAATGCTGTTGCTGGCCTTCACTGCCAGCGGCCCGGCCGCCCACGCCCAGGAAACAGTGGAGTACATCCACACCGATGCGCTGGGCTCGCCGGTGGCGGTGACCGATGCCAATGGCGTGGTGATTGAGCGGACCGTCTATGAGCCGTATGGCGCGGTGGTGGGTGGGCAGCCGAAGGATGGACCGGGGTATACCGGGCACGTATCGGACTCGGCTACAGGGCTGAGCTACATGCAGCAGCGGTATATGGATCCGGAGATTGGAGGATTCCTGAGCGTGGATCCGGTGACGGCTGATGCAGACCCATCGGTCCAGTTCAATAGATTCAGGTACGCAAACAGCAACCCTTACCGATTCAAGGATCCCAATGGGCGGCAGAGTATTTCTGTTGTTTACGCCAACCCGAGCAGCCCGACTTTGTCAGAGCTCAAGACTGAGCGAATGGGCCGAGAGGTAGTCAATCTCACAGCGCGAGGCGTAAGAGCAGGCGGAAGCCCCGCTGAAATTGCAAACCTGAAGAACTGGAAGGTAAAAATAGACACTACGGCCGCCGCAGCTCCATCCACGAGTGCCGCAGGTGAAACGACAGCTAGACTCGTAGACGGTAAAGTGGATCAAGTTCAGACTACGCTAAGCAATAAGATTCAGGCTCTAGAGTCACCGGGCGAGCTGAAAATTGACGGTGGCTTGGTTGCCCAAGGCGGAGACACTGCCAAGGCCGCATTTGGCTTCCATGAATTCGCTGGTCATGGAAACGCAGAAAACCTTAGGATGGACTCCGCCGCAGGTGCCGAGAACATGGCAAGTGATCGTGCCGTAGAGATACTTTCCATAGACGAAGAACTGCTGGTCAAGCCCAGGATTGAAAGATGACATTTCCTACAGTGCTCGCAACCCTCTTCGCGGTGGCTAACGCCCAGTCCGCTCTTCCACAGTATGGTGGGGACGCAGGACAGTATCGCTATGAAAGCGTCTCAGATCTATCCTTCGAAACCTCCGCGATCACAATTGATTTGGACAAGAAGACGCTTGTTTACCCCGCGACAGTGACCGAAATTGAAGCGTGCCCTGCCAATCGCAGCCGGTGCTTCAAGACAACGCGGATGAGCTTCTGCGCACCGACCGATCCGGAGATGCGCGCGAAGGAATGGGAATGTGGAGATGGGGATCTCATTTTCAAGCTGGAGGGCGAGCGCACGTTGCGCATACTCGGCGACGAGATCCACACCTTCGTGATTTCACGTCATGGGACCGAGTACTTCTACAGCCCTGAACGTGGGCTCGTGATGTTCAGGTTCGTCAACCAGCCTATCTCCGAGGTGTACTGGTCTGTAGATGGGCGAGGATTTGGAACTGACGAATCCGCGGCCTCGAGGTAGGTGTCTTGATCGGGGTCGATTGCAGACCGGGCACAAACGGCAGCCACGCGACTCTGATCCAGTACTCCAATATTCGCTCGGGGAGCACGAGCCAACAACGTACCCGTAGCTCGACTACCGCGCGCCGGCCAGCAGTTCGGCCGGCTGCACGGGCTACAGCGCCACCGCCACCACCGCCGTGACATACCCGCTGACGGCCGCCCCCAGTCCAAGTGCCCCCGCCCGTGTGGGTCCGGGCAGCATCGGCATTGGCTGGAACCCCGTCGCCGGCGCGACCCGCTACACCCTGCAGGAAAGCGCCAACGGTGCGGGCCGGGTCACGCTGTTGTCTGATGGCCGCACGTCGGTCGGGGTCAGCCGAGGCAATGGCAGCTATGCCTACCGGGTGCAGGCTTGCAACTTCGTCAATTGTGGGGCTTGGTCGGGGTTTGCCACGGTCAATGTGGCACTGCCGCCCCCGGCCACTTCCCAGGGCAGCAACCTACAAGGACGGCTACACTGACGATCACGTCATGGCGAATCGCTCGGGCACTAGGCTTCGAGCTTCCGATGAAAATGGAATCACTCGCAACGACACTACACAGAAGCTTAAGCTCAGCGACTTCAAGGGCGTGTTCCGAGCGGAAGGAAGGCTGGACGCAAAACGATTGGATCGACAATTCTCCTGAAAGTGATGGCAGGAGCACCAAACGTGACCGCGCACAACTCGCTACGAATTTCAGGCATCACTGTGGTTGTCGTTGCAGCTTTGAGCGCAACGTCATGCAGCAGCCCGCAAGGCTGCAACTATTCCGTGATCAACCACGAATCCCATAGCAGTCTCGCACAGCACTACGAAGTTAATGTGCAAGGTGCATTGGCAAAGGATAGCGTCCCTGAAGGACCAGCCATTGAACTACAGCTGATAACTGTACAAGTAGAGTTTCCGAAGCCGGGCACGAGAGCGTGGAGAGTATTCTACGCGCTGACCGATTCTGGGGGGCGCTATTTGTCGTCTGGGACTTGCGCACTTGGCCTGCAGGAATGCAGCAAGATGATGATTGATGCAGCACGCGCCGCGTGCCATGTAAAATGAACGTAGTAACATACCGCGCGTTGGCGCTCACGTTGATTGGCGGCTTGATGCAGGGATGCGGAAGCGAGGAGGCCGTTTCGGAGAAATCCATCAACGATCAACCAGACAGTTCTTTAGCTGCTGAATACATGTCGGCGATAGCTGGAGTGGCCGAGGGCCGCCTTTCGCCGCTTTCAAAGCTGAACTGCAGCGCTCGAGTTGTTTCGGCCGTAAGTGGATATGACATCGGCACTGGAGAGCGTGTGCGCACGCGTGTCTACTACGTACTTTTGCGAAAAGATGGAAAGCTGTTGCACGCTGACAGCTGTGGAGGATCACCATCTGAATGCACAAGCATAATCGAGGCACGTGCGCGCTCGACCTGCCCTGTGCAGTAGAGGGAAGTGTCGTGAGAGGCCTTCACAACTACAGCGCGGTACTTCCGAGTGTTACCGCTTGGGGCCCGGGAGCGGATCGAATGCGGGAGTATGGACAGCATCTGGAAAGCCCCTTGGGCGATCCATGCTTTCGCGGAAGCGGTCAGGGTTCAGCACGACCACATCGCCTTTGTTGAACCATTGCAGGACGTCAAAGTGCTTGGAGCTCTCCGCCCAGCCACACGCGTGTAGAAGACTGTTTCGCATACGGCGCATGTCGGAGAACGGTGGGGAGCGCACAGCGTTCAAATCCAGGCCCAACGCCCTGGCAATCTCTCCCCGGGTTCTATGCTCCCAGTGAGCATGGATCGACACAATGTCCAGCGATGACGGGGTGCGGATGTTGAACCCATCCGGCGCAGGCCTGGAGACGAGCGCCCAGAGTGGACACATGCCGCCCGGGCAGTGACGTTACCTGTTGGTCGGCGAGAAGTTCTGAGCCCCGCGCGTCTTTCGCCACTGGATGCACGCGATCGCGGCAACGAAGAAGACGCTGCACAGGTAACTGCCTTCCGGCCCTTGCGCGCCACCGGTCAGGGTGTCGAGGCCTTGCGGGCGCAGCGCCACCAGCAGCGCCGGCAAGTGCGCATCGATGCCGGTGACGGGCAGTTCGAAGCCGGTCGCGAGCAACCAGTTCCACCCCGTGTGCCAGCCCATCACGCCCCAGATACTACCGGTCCGCAACGTCCAGGCGCAGGCGAGCAGCGAGAACAGGAACGTGCTGAGTATGACCAGGGGCGGCTGGTGCGGACTGAAATGCAGGAAGCAGAAAACGAGCGACACCAGCAGCACGGCCACCGCGACATTGGTCTTGCGCGCCACCGCCGACAGCATCCAGCCGCGGAAGATGACTTCCTCCACGCTCGCCTGGAACATGAAGCTCAGTAGCAGCAAACCGATGTGCAGCAGACTGAGAACGCTGTTTGGCACAACTACGCCAGCATCCGCTACCGCTGCAATGCGGTGCCTTTGATCTTCGGTGGTCATCGGCCACCTGCCGAAGGCCGGCCGGGGCGGGTTTGCGGGACCGTCTAGATCAGGGGTGTGTTTGACGAGCCTCCAGGGACGGATTCACGGGGTGTCCCGCAAACCCGCGCCGGACGGCCAAACCCACGGAACCGATGCCCACCGGCTGTTCGCCTGACTGCATGAGGCCGCCCGGCGGAGCCGGCACCCAGGGAACCCATGCAATCCGAGGAGCCGGCCAGCGGCCGGCACTACGCCTCGTCGTCGGTCGGCAGCGCCGTCGGCGCGGCACCCGGGGTGAACACACCCGGCTTCACGAACGCGCTGAGGATCGCGTCCAGGGTCTCCGCCCCGTCGCGTTTGATCTCGAACAGCTCCGGTTCCAGCATCGCGCTGTACAGCACGCCGGTCAGGCTGGTGCTGACGATGCGGGCCACCGTGTCCACGTCCACGCCGTCACGCAGCTGCCCGAGGTCGCGTGCGCGCTGGAAGGCGGCCGCGAAGATGGCCAGCTCCTCGCGCGAGGCCTCCAGCTGCAGCTGCTGCATTGCCTGGCTCTCCACCGACAGATCGTTGCGCAGCATGATCTCCATCATGTTGCGCAGGCGTTCGTCGTCGGCCAGTTCCTGGAAGGACACCAGCAGCGCCGAGCGCAGGTCCAGTACGGGTGTGGAGCGCTTGGAGGAGGTCGTGCGGCGCAGGCGTTCGATGAACGGGATGCGCTCGCGGTCGATCATGGCCGTCAGCACTTCGGTCTTGTTCTTGAAGTGCCAGTACACCGCACCGCGGGTAAAGCCCGCCCGCGCGCCAATCATCGCCAGGCTGGTGCCGGCGACCCCGTATTCATGGAAACAGGCCTGGGCGGCATCAAGGATGCCTTCGCGGGTGGCCTGCGCCTCTTCTTTGGTTTTTCTGGCCATTGCGCTACGCAGGTGCTGGATGAAACCGGCCTGAATTGTACCGCTTTACAAACAAACATGCATGTATGTATATTTGCGCCCCACTGATCCTCGCCAAGCACCGCCTGCCTTGCGCCGGCAGGCACTCAGCCAGGTTTTGTCTGCATTTGTCGCCCTGTTGGCCGTGATTCGCTGCTTTATTGGTGGAGTTCGTGGCGGGGTGCCCCTTATTCGTACCTGTGAGCCCACGCTGCCATGTCCCGATCCCCCTATCGCTTCCTCGCGCTGTCCCTCGCGATCGCCCTGACCGTGTCCGCCTGCGGCGGCGGTGCCCCGGAGGGGCCGCAGGGCGGTCCCGGCCAGGTCACCGTGGCCACCCTGAAAGCCGAGCAGGTCGGGCTGACCCGTGAACTGCCGGGCCGCACCACTGCCTTCCTGGTGGCCGAAGTGCGCCCGCAGGTCAGCGGCATCGTCGCCAAGCGCCTGTTCACCGAAGGTGGGCTGGTCAACGCCGGGCAGGCGCTGTACCAGATCGACGACGCCAGCTACCGCGCCCAGGCCAACAGCGCCCGCGCCCAGCTGGCCCGCGCCGAAGCCACCGCCAATGCGGCCCGCCTGAGCGCGCGGCGCATTGCCGAGCTGGCCAAGGTCGATGCGGTCAGCACCCAGGACAACGAAAACGCGATCGCGGCGCTGAAGCAGGCCGAGGCCGACGTCGGCGCCGCCCGCGCCGCGCTGGATGCGGCCAATGTCACCCTCGGCTATGCGCGCATCACCGCGCCGATCAGCGGCCGCATCGGCAAGTCCTCGGTCACCCAGGGCGCGCTGGTCAGCGCCGGCCAGGCCGAGGCGCTGGCCACCGTGCAGCAGCTCGACCCGATCTACGTCGACCTGACCCAGTCGGCCAGCGAACTGCTGCAGATGCGTCGCGAACTGGCCACCGGCCGCCTGCAGGACAACCAGAGCCTGCCGGTGACCATCCTGCTCGATGACGGCACCGAGTTCGCCCACAAGGGCACGCTGGAATTCTCCGAAGTCAGCGTCGATCCCACCACCGGCAGCTACGCGATGCGGGTCAAGGTCGACAACCCCGACCAGATCCTGATGCCGGGCATGTACGTGCGTGCGCAGGTCGGCAGCGGCGTGCGCGAGAACGGCCTGCTGGTGCCGATGCAGGGCGTGGCGCGCGATCCCAAGGGCGATACCACCGCGATGGTGGTCGGCAAGGACAACAAGGTCGAAGTGCGGCCGGTCAAGGTCAGTCGTGCGGTCGGCAGCAAGTGGCTGGTCGAGGACGGCCTGAAGGCCGGCGACAAGGTCATTGTCGAAGGGCTGCAGAAGATCCAGCCGGGCATGCCCGTGCAGGCCACCGAGATGGGCGCTGCGCCGGCCAAGCCGGCCGCTGCGCCGGCGGCTCCGGCCGACAAGCAGTAAGCGGAGAATCCAATGGCACGTTATTTCATTGATCGCCCCATCTTTGCATGGGTGATCGCGATCATCATCATGCTTGCCGGTGCGCTGGCCGTGGTGAAGCTGCCGGTCTCGATGTACCCGGAAGTGGCACCGCCGGCCGTCGAGATCAGCGCCACCTACCCGGGTGCATCGGCCAAGGTGGTCGAGGACTCGGTGACCCAGATCATCGAACAGAACATGAAAGGCATCGATGGCCTGATCTACTTCTCGTCCAACAGCTCGGCCAACGGCCAGGCGACCATCACCCTGACCTTCGAGAGCGGGACCAACCCGGACATCGCGCAGGTGCAGGTGCAGAACAAGCTGCAGCTGGCCATGCCGCTGCTGCCGCAGGAAGTGCAGCGGCAGGGCATCAACGTGGCCAAGTCGAGCAGCGGCTTCCTGCAGGTGATCGGCTTTGTGTCCAACGACGGCAGCATGGATGCCAACGACATCTCCGACTACGTCGGCTCCAATGTCGTCGATCCGCTCAGCCGCGTGCCGGGCGTGGGCAACATCCAGGTGTTCGGCGGCAAGTACGCCATGCGCATCTGGCTGGACCCCAACAAGCTGCACACCTACAAGCTGTCGGTGGATGAAGTCACTGCGGCGATCACCGCGCAGAACGCACAGGTGGCCA
>Ga0265296_1003504_pt1 | contig 14480 bp, 13 predicted proteins | sample MunlanPumphouse1_FD_189073 | JGI IMG/M metagenome (GOLD analysis project Ga0265296, IMG submission 189073) | Groundwater microbial communities from a municipal landfill in Southern Ontario, Canada - Pumphouse #1 | ecosystem: Environmental > Aquatic > Deep subsurface > Groundwater | place... | reverse complement strand
TCTTAACTTTTTTCATGATTTTATTGTGACAGGTTTTCTGAATCTTTAAAACGTTGTTTATCCCCATGAATACTGGCGATTCCTAATTTTAACTGATTAATTCACCCACACGTTTGGGAGAAGAGCCTTAAAATTACGGCCAAAAAGATTGGAACAAAAAAAGATTTCATATATGTTTAGCTTACTGGATTTCATACTTTTAAGCCAGTTTTTTGGTCAAGAAAATTTTTTGCTTGACAAGTCACTTCTTTTGTCTTAATCTTGCCGCGTTGCGCAACCACGGAGAACACATGAACTCATATCCTAATCTTGAACGAGCGATCGCGGCTATGACTGCGGCCAAAGCAAAAAAACTTCCCATCACCGACCCGCGCTTTCCGTTTCTTGAGCTCGCCAGCAAGCTCTACGACCGATATCGCACGGTCTACATGGGTCAGACGGGCAAAGAGTTTGCCATTTACGATGCCCTCCTCGATTCCGGTAGCGCTGGGCTTCGTCACAGTCTCTTGCGTGATATTGAGGTTAATCTCCAATGGGCTGACACGGAATTCGCCAAATCGCTCAACAGCCCTAGGGTTAAACCAGTAGCACCCATCATGATTAACCTCCTGTCCCTTTGGCTCAAAACCATTCGCCGCGGCCTTGCCGAGGGCTGGCTCATTCCGCTCGACCCAGAGCCAGTTGTCGTAGCCGAAAAATCCAAAACATAAGATTCGAGCCATTCACCTCTCCCACCATGCCAGGACATAACTTGCATGGTTTTTTTATCCTTTGACAGAAAAGTTGAAACGCGCCTAAGATGAAGCGGATCTTTCATATTTTACGGAGACAAAATCAATGTCTGACATCCCTCTCAATCTTTTCGGCGGTCTAACCATCGTCCCGACGCTCGGCCTTGAACTTATGGCCGAAACAGTTAAACCACTGATCGAAGCTTTCAGCGAACGACCAAACAACAATGCAACGCCTGTCAGTGTTGTACCTTTCGACATCGGACGAAAACGCGTCAACGGAGAACCAATTGCCGCCAGTGTTGGCAGAGGTGTTTGCCAGCATGATGTCGTAGTTCTGGCTAGTGGTCCGGGGACGCCGGAGATGATCAAAAATCTCTTGCTTACCCTTTACCACCTGCGAAGTCAGAAAGCCAAACGCATCACGGTCGTCTTTGGCTACTTTCCATGGTCTCGAACCGAAAGAAAGGAGAAAAGAAAAAAGGATGGCTTGATCGAATATCCTCTACCACTGTTCCTTGTTGAGTTGATTCAAACGGCGGCCGGCAAGGCTTTTGGAAGTATTGTGGCTTTCGATCTTCATGCCGATATCCCTATTCCAGGCGATATCGTACAAGAGGTTTCTTTCGTCAAGCCATTACTTCAGCGTGCCATCCTGGACAACCGAGAAGAAGAGACCAGGTTTCATGTTCTAAGCTATACCGATGCCGGCGCGGCCAAACGTTCCGAGGAAGCCTGTGACAAGGCGGTTTCAGAACTTCGTGCCGCCAATGTTCCAATCAACCTAAAACTGATTCACGGGGAAAAAGACAGGTTATCAGACCAACAACAGAAGATGAAAAGGCGTCCGTCTGGCGACGTGCGAGCAGTCAGGAAGTCAGTCGTCTACCAAGTAGACGACGAGGCCGCGACCCTCGGCACTCTCGAGACCAACTCCAGATTCCTGATCGACCACTACGGCGCCAAAAAAATCATTGCCGTGGTGATACACTCGGTTCTTTGCGGCGAGGCGGTCAAATTCCTCTCTGCTCCAAACAGCCCGATCAGTTGCCTCTACACAAGCGACACCATCCCGCTCCACAACCGACCAGAACTGCAATCACTCATTGCCTCTGGTAAAATCCGCGTGGTTTCAATCGTTGATGAACTCGCAAAAATCATCTATTATCTCCATTGGGGACACGAAATCCACCGAGTTCGCTAGTCACCTTTTCCGTCACGCCACGCGTGGCGGTCTTTTTTTTAAGTTTGTGCTAAACTAAAAATAGTTGTATCAACCGTCTTTTCAATAAAGGAGGGCGAGATGTTTACAACCAATGACCTTTCGTTCTTTGAACGACGGCTGACGGTGGTTTTAAGAGAGCTGGTAATAAGAAACTACGACGAAGATTATGACCGGGGTGAAATCAGTTTTACGATTGTCGGGCCGGTTTCCATTACCGATGAGACGGTTGAACAAATTCGCGGGCTGTTTGGCGCCGCGGCCATTACCTTGACACCGGTCGGCAGTTCGTTAAACATCGTGGCTCGCGAGGTGGTTTTCCAATTTATCCACTAGCCGCATATCTTTCCGCAAGCCTGGCTTTCTCGGCTTCGCGGTTTTCTTTTTATGAAAAATAAACTATCATACAAACAATATGCGCTTGCCTACCCGCCAATCCGAAGTTTTACAAAGCACCAAAAAGGTGTCTGACGACTTTTTGTCTTCAGCGGCTATTCAACGTTATAAAGACGAATTGCAAAACTTATTAAAAAATCAGCGGCCGCCGGCCATCAAAGAAGTTCAGCGCACCGCTGAAATGGGCGATTTTTCCGAAAACGCCGCCTATCAAATGGCCAAAGGCCGCTTGCGCCAAATTAATTATCGCATTACTACGCTTGAGGAAAAACTTAAGAGTGCTATTGTCATTAAAGCTTCGACTAGCGGTCGAGTTTCTATTGGTTCGATTGTCACTCTCGAGGCTGGTGGAAAAGAAACTGTCTACGAAATCCTCGGCTCCCAAGAATCCGATCCGCTTCACGGAAAAATATCTTATCTTTCCCCACTCGGCGCTTTACTACTGAACAAAATTGCAGGAGAAAAATTTTTGTTAAATGGAGTGGAGATGAAAATTAAGAAAATTGAAATTTAATTTTTTTGTTTAAAAAAATGGAACCAGCCGTGGAGAGTGACTGATTCCGAAGATGTGCCTTCTAGCCTCTAGGTCGGAGCGTGACGATCAGAGGCTGTCGGTGCCGATGATGACGACGGGGTAGTCGTTGGCGAGCGGGAGCTCTGCGAAGCCATCGCAGTCGTATTCTCCGAAATCATCGAACCACCAAGCTGCGTCGTAGCCGAATTCGTCGGCCTGTCGTTCGCTGGGAATGCTGAAGATCATCGCGTCGCCCACTTCCGCCTCGCTGGTGTCCACGAAGAGAGCGAAGGAATCGGTTTCTCCGGCGTCGATCTCAAAGATGTCGCTGAAGATTACGAGCGCTACGGTTCCGTCTTCGTTGTATTCGAAGTCGGGGTAGCAACCGACGACACTGCCGTCAGAGGCGTCGTGTAGCTCCCAGCGAAGGCGATCCCACACGTCGCGAGTGTTCCAGCCTGTTCCCGCGATGTCGGTGGCGTCTACGGCGATGACCAGGCTTTCGAACCCATTGTCACCACGCGAGTCGGCCGAAATGTTGAAACGCCATGATTCACCGAAGCCGGCATCGACACAACACGGGATGGCGCTGGACAACGAGAACGTCGGCTTGCTGGCCATGAATATCCAGTCCGGACCTTCGACCGAGCGACGTCCGGGCATCTGGAGGTCGAGGGAGAATCTGCTGTCCGAGCTGACCCCCGGGTCGCTCATCGAGGCAGTGTCGACCAGTACTCTGATTGTGATGCTGGTGTATGCTGGGATTACCGGGTTGGCCCCGAAGCTGACACGGTGGTCGGCACCGATGTGCGAGGTTGTTGTCAATGTTATCGGCGGCGTCCCCCACTCCATCGTCACCAGCGTGATGTCGTCGGAGTTGCCGAAAATGGAACATCGGCCTGTCCTGACATGACGGGTGACACAGTCTTCGAGAACCACATCGAAGGTTTGTGCCGCGTCACTGTTGTTGCGGATCCGGAAGCTGGCGACCTCGAAGTTGGTGGAATCCTGGAGGACGATGCCTTCATCGGTCGTTGCCGTTGAGGTGGCGCGGAAGATGCCGGCCATAGCCGTGCTCGAAAAGAGAAGCCAAAACATGGCGACGAGTGGGAGGAGCAGTTTCTTGGGCATTCTGTATTCCTTGTCCTTGTTTGAGGGTTTTTCTGTTCCCGTGCTATCACGGACAGGAAATATACAACTTTTGTTGTTTTTTGTCAAGTATTTGGCTAAAATAGCATAGTTTTTTTATTAAAAGTGTGTTAAAATACTTTCCGCCCCCCCCCAACCCTTTAGTCCCCTGATACCACTTTATCCAAACCAACCTTAGTCCCCGGACACCGTCCATCCAAACCAATCCCCTATGTCCCTAAAACCGATGCTCGAAGCCAAAAATCTAACAAAAACTTACGGCCGCCAGGTAGTTCTGGACGGCCTGTCTTTTGTAATATCCAAGGGCGCGCATATTGGTTTTATTGGTCGCAACGGGGCTGGCAAGACCACTCTGCTTCGTTTAATCACCGGCGACGAAGAAAAGGATGATGGAGAAATTAAACTAATGCCGTGGACAAAACTCGGGGTTATCAAACAACACGAAGTTTTACCTGATAATGTTTCGACTCTTCAGTTTTTGACTGAGACTAGCGAACGGCCGGAGTGGGAGGTGTCTAAGTTAGCCTCGAAATTTGGTCTAAAGGCTGGCGATTTGGCTTTGCCGCCGACTTCCCTTTCCGGCGGTTATCAGATGCGCGTGAAAATTGTCCGCATGTTACTTAGTAATCCCAACCTTCTTCTGCTCGACGAACCGATGAACTATTTGGATTTGCCGACTTTGCTTCTCCTCGAAACTTTTTTGCGCAACTATCCCGGCGCCTTTATCATGATTTCGCATGATCGCGAGGCCATGCAAAATATTTGTACCTCGACTTGGGAAGTTGCCAATGGAAAGTTAACGGAATTTCCCGGCAATGTTGAAACTTATCTTGATTACAAAGCCGAGCAGGCGGAGTTTGCTCGCCGTACCAATAAACGATTGCGAAAAGAAATTAGCCATACTCAAGAATTCGTCGATCGCTTTCGTTATAAAGCCAGCTTGGCTTCTCAAGCGCAAAGCAAACTGAAACACATCACCAAACTGCGCGCTCAAATGCGCGAAATGGGCGCGGCTTTGCCCACCGCGGCTTTTCACATTCCTTGTCCTTCGGTTACGGCTGGCCCAGCGGTGCGCGCCGAAGATTTGGTCATTGGCTATCCAGAAAAAACTGTGGCTAAAAATATAACTTTGGAAATTCCTCGCGGAGCCAAAGTAGCCATTGTCGGCGAAAACGGCCATGGCAAAACCACACTGCTGAAAACTTTGGCTGATCTTATTCCTTCCCTTAACGGAAAATTAAAATGGTGGCCTCATGCCAACATCGGCTACTTTTCCCAAATGTCTGAAGAAACTTTGAATCTTGATGAAACGGTTTTGCAAGCTTTAACCAAAGCCGCGCCAGCCAACGCCCCAGCTGAACGAATTTTAGCCGCGGCCGGCGCTTTTCTGTTTCGTCATGATGATTTAGAAAAAACTTGTCGAATTCTTTCAGGCGGCGAAAAAGCCCGAGTGCGCCTAGCTAAACTTATTCTCCAAGAACACAATGTCTTGATTCTCGACGAACCGACTAACCACTTGGACACAGAAACTGTCGAGGTCTTAGCCCAAGCCCTTAAAATTTATAAAGGCACGGTAATTATCGTTTGCCACGCTCGGACTTTCATGAATGCTTTTATCGACAGAGTCTTTGAGGTCAGAAACGGCACGGTTCGGCATTATACCGGGACTTATGAGGAGTATGTGGCTGACCTGACGGCAGAGGCGGAAAGGACGGACCCGCCTCCGCTCCACCTTCGCCGAGCTTCGGTGGACACGGTCGCGGCGAGCTATGGCGTGGCAAAGGAGGATGGAAAGGGTCAAAAAAATACCCAAATAATTCGTCAATTGACCAGGGCTCAGCAAAGGCTGGAGGAAAAAATCAAAAAACTGGAAAAAGAAAAAGGTGAGATTCTCAAGTTCTATTTTGAAAACCCCACCGACTACGCGCCGGATAAGGCTAAACGTTTATCTGATCTTGAGGAAGAAATCGTTCAGTTGGAAAAAGAGTGGCTAAAGTTAGAGGAAGAAAAACTGCCGGTTAATTAACTGGCAGTTTTTGTATTTCAAGGGAATAAAAATAATAAGAGAAAACAAGAGGAGTAGTGTCATTCCGAAACCCCCCTGATGCGTCGAGGAATCCCGTGAGGAAACAGTAAGATGGTTGGGGGGTATTCCTTTTTCCCCAAGTTTATCTCTTGCCTCACGGGATTCCTCGCTGTTCGACTAGGCTCACAGTCCTGAGACCAATCGCCTTTCGATTCCACTCAAGGCGACCCTGAAACCAATTGAAGGGTCGAAGGACGTGGCGCTCGGAATGACAAAGTCTCCTAAAGGCTGTCACAAAAAAAGAGAAAAAAATTAAAGATATTTATAAATATTGTGCCGACCGATTGAGACAAACAACAAATCACCATTTTCTTTACGCTTAAAAATTATTCTGTAATTTCCTGTAATTGAAATTGACCAAACTTCTTTAAACTTTCCGTGTAATTCGTGTAAACGTAACGAAGGATGAAGCGGATTATTTCTAAAAACTTTTTCTTTCTCATCAGCTAAACTTATGATATCTTTCGGCAGTTTATTCAATTCTTTTACAAATTTTCGAGAGTATTCTATTTTTTTGACGAACATACCAAATCAGCGAGCGAATTCGCCTTAATAGTTCGACCGGTTTTGTACTCCCGTTCAGCTTGTTTTATTGACTTAAGCAAAGATTCTTCGGAAATCAAATCTTTATCCATTCCGATAAGATGTTGAACGTATCCGCTAACTGAAACAAAACCTCTTTTTTTAGCCAAAGATTTTAGCTCGAACTTGATTTTCAGAGGTAGAGATAAACTTAAAACTTGACGCATAATGATAATATTTAAAAATTACTCTTTAAGTTTAATACACTTGTATTACAGGTGTCAATATCCTTTGTTATCTTCCCTTCTCCCTAAACAAAACCGCATTCGGTAAAAGCCGACCCGGGCCGGTTTTGTACGATCCGTCATAATACAACGCGGCCGAGCCACCGCCGTCAAGGTTCATGGCGTAATCGACATTCAACGCTTCGAAAATCGCGGCCAGGTTCGGCACCGTCGCGCTCGAAGCAATGACCAGATAAAAATAATCATCATCCCAACCCATACCGCCGCGCGTGCCAAGGTTGTAAAAAGATGATTCCATTGGTTCATCGGAAACAACCGAAACACTGTTCTCGACAAGCGACGGCCAGTTGCCAATGGCCGCGTTGACTTTCAGACCAGCGGCGTCTTCGTAATCAGCCAGAGTGTCGCCGAAATCATCGGGGCGATGAAAATAATGTATTTGTCCATCAGTGGTTTGAACCACCATGGGGCGGTTGTGAAAAACAATCGAATCGTCGTTAATCATTTTGCCCAGCGCGGAATTGAAAACCGGCGGATAGTACGAGTAAGTCGAGTCATCGCAATCAGCATAATCCGGCGGACAAAAATAGGTGCCGTGAATGCCGGCAAAAGCGTCATTTTCTTCCGCATAATTTTCGAGCGGCTCTGCCGGACAATCATCGAGACAATCGGACGAGTTGCCGGTGTCGGTAACCAGTTCAAAAGTATCGCGCCGCAACATTACAACCCTAACAGCAAACGAACCTTCGTTGGTCGTAATGGTGTACGAATCATAATTCGAAGCATCATCAAACGGCGGACGAGGCGAAGACGAAGAAATTGTTATCTGCGCCAGATTGGCCGAGGTGATGCCTAAACTCAAATAACGCATAATGCGATAGGCCTCATTGCCGTCTTTCAGATAATATCGTTTCAAATCCGACGGATTTACATACCAAGCCTCACCGTGTTGTTGCACTTGCAAAAGAATTCTGCCGGACAATCGTTCGGCCATAGATCCACCGCCGGTCGCGCTGCCTTCGACAAAAATCTTTGCCAGATCAGCATCAGTTATGCCAAGACCAAAAGTCCGCAACGCTTCATAAGCCGCCTCGCCGTCCTTCAAATAATATCGCTCCAGCGTCGGCGGATAAACATACCAAGCCTCGCCGTGTTGTTCGACATCAAGGAGGATTCGACCAGAGACTGAGGCGGCGATTGATTGGGCGTGGACTGGCGAGAAATTGACACTTAAAAGAGCAACTACGGCGAAGAGAATAAGAAATTTGTGTTTCATACGCAAATAGTATATCAGATTAAACCCGATTTTGGGTATAACAAAAAAACCTCTAGAAAAAAATTGCCACGCGACGGTATTTATGCGTATAATTTATTTATATGAACTTTTCGCTTCGATCTTTTTTCTCGTTTCTTCCTCCCGGATCCTTCCTTTTGTTGCTTTTCCTTTTTGTTTTTCACGACATTCATTGGTTTTGGGTGGACGCGTAATTTCTGCTTGTGATCACCGTTCTGACATTATTTACGCGCACCATAACGTTAAAAGCCGGTATTGTGGTTTGACTTTGGGGAATTTTCTTTAGTTTTGGCGTGACCTATCTTTTGGGATTTGTGTGGAATCTTTTTCCTTCAGAGACAATGGCCCGTCCTATACTTGTGGCGTTTTTTGAAGAAATTTTGAAGGTGGCGCCTGTTTTTTTACTTTTCCGTTTTTTTGGGACTCGGAAATTTTTATCTATTTAGCGATGCCCTGGGGATCTTTACAAACAGCGGGGTCCCGTTCGGGTACATCGGGCACGCGACAGCGACAATGTGCATAAGCGAAGCGATAGGACTTGGCTTCTTACTCGCTCGCAAAATAAAAACAATGAAAGGATTTTTCTTTACTCACGCGATTTTTATTTGGATGGCGCTAGAACATTTTATTTTGAATTATTACTACGCTTCCGGTGATGTGGAATTGACGTGGTTCAAAGGCGGTCAGTGAACGCCTTGGGTAGCCGCTTTTTTCCTGTTTGGTTTTTTGTTTTATGAAGGCTGTAAGCTTGTCATGTATCTGCTATCACACAAAAAAATGCGTTTACGATTATCTACCCTTTTCGCCCGCGTAAAGTCTTGGAATCGCGTTCTCGCTTTTTTGCGCGGACTTAACTATGTGGTTTGGATAAAATAATTTTTATACTTATGGATACTTCGTGGATCATAGATCTCGTGGAACATATAAGAGACGCGGCCGAAGCCGCGGGAGGCGGAGATCATTCTCCTTTTTTGCCTTGGGGAATGGCCGGCGGCGGTTTGGGCGGCGACTGGCCGGGGGGCTATCGCCGGTAGCATTGCTCCGGATCACCCGTTATACGGCGGCGATTCCGGGTCATCGGGGAGTAGCTCAACCCCCTCGGATTATCGCGATCCTCGCATGGACGCGCTTTATCGAGGCGAAAATCCTCCGACCTTATCGGATGTTGTGGAATAATCGCGCGATTACGCGTTCGACGATTGTAGAGATCAAGGTTGCTGAAAATTTTTATTTCAATAAATAGGCGGCCGCCAAAACAACACCTGCCCCAAAGAGACATCCGGCCATTTTACCAACAGCTGATTTGAGCATGGTTCTTTCTTCTGAAACTGAATGATTTCTTAATTTTTCAGCGAAGTGGCCCTCAAAAATTCCAGCAATACCATCAGTGATGGCATTACCAACTACCCCGCCAATAATCGCTCCGGCTACACCGGCAAAGTGACCGCCAAAAAGGGCAAAGATGGCCAAAATTCCATTATCGATTAAACCAAATAAAATATCCGGCTGGACGGATTTTAAACTAATTTTAAAAGGCAAAAGAGAAACCAAGCAAATTAGAGATAAAAATATTAAAACCCAACCTATCCACTGGGAATTAAAAACAAACAAAGCGCTGACCCCGGCAATGACGACACAAAGAGTCAAAATATTTAAAATGGTCAAAAAAAATTTTAAACGCATAGTTTTATATGGCTTTGTTTCCTAATTCCCGCTTGAGGACAAGATTGCCCCTTTCCCCAAACGGGAGTCAGGAAGTGACCGGATAACTGTCGGGTTTGCCTAATTCGAACATTTTGTTAAGAATCGAAAGTTTGATGTTAATTTCATTGCGTTGGTTTTGATCATTTCTTGAGGATAATCTGTCTCCGAAAATTGTTTTGAATCTGAACATGGTATTTTCTATTAAGGATCGAATGTGGTATCCGGATAGTTCTTTCCAGGCTTTTCTGCCGATAGCTCTGATCATTCGAAGGTTTTCATCTCTTGGATGACACGGTTCGTTTAGTCTATTGCCGTGAATCCAAATCTTGGCATTATGTTGAGGTGGAATAATAAACTCACCAATCTTGCGTTCTTGGCCAATGTTATAGACCGACCGTGTGTCATAACTGCCATCACCGATCAATTTATCAATCTCGGCTTTTTCTTGGTCGGTTAAGGCTTTGACTTCCTCGGAGTCATGACAATCGTTATCGGTTATCTCTGACACTCTGATTTCTCCTTCTTCATCAATACCGATATGGATTTTCTTCCATTTTCGTCTCTTGGACACCCCGTGTTGTCTGACTTTCCATTCGCCTTCGCCATACAGTTTGGCTCCAGTGGAATCAATGATTAAAGTGGTCTTTTTCTTATCTTTCTTCTTGAGACAGATATTCATTTTCTCGCCTCGTTTGGACAAGACGGAATAATGAGGAACGGCCAATTCGGTTCCAGACAAACGAAACAGAGAAGCAACGAATCCTTGAGTTGATCGAAGATTAAGAGAAAACACCGAACGAACGGTTAAAATGGTTTCGATGGCCAAATCGGAAAACTTCTTAGGTGCTCCAACATGATGTTCTTTTTCAGCTAACCACGAACTTAAAACATCTTCACTTATCCAAATATCCATCGAACCACGGTTAACCAAAGCTTGATTGTATTCTGACCAGTTACGAATTTTGTACTTAACCTTATTGGCTTTCTTGTTCTTATCTTCCTTAACAGCTTTATTTAAACTATTTAACTTTTTGTTTGTTTTTCCTCCTTTTTTCATATGACTAAATCATACGAAAGGCGGAGGAATTAAGCAACAAAGCCGTTTTATATTAGAATATTATAACATTTTAAAAAGAATAAATTAACCGTTATCTTTTTGCCGGTCTTTTTCGATAAAACAATTTACGCGTCTCTTCAACGACGATTATGAACACGGCGATCGATAGAATGAATAACCAATCGAAAATCTCAAGAGGAGCGGTGTGCAATATTTTTTGCATAAATGGATTATAAACAGCAAACATTTGAAGGACGACGACAATGGTTGTGGCCCCGACTAAAAACTTATTAGAAAATGGATTTAACTGAAAAATCGACTTATCTTCAGATCGACAATTCCAAGCGTTGAACCATTGGAAAGCCGCCAGCCCCGTAAGCGACACGGTCAAGGCTTTTGTGGGGTCGCTTTCCAAATAATTTTTAAAAAGAAATAAGGTGCCAATCGCCATTGGCACGGCCATAAACAACATTCTTTTGGCCATTAACTTATCGATAAGATAATTTTTTGGCCGTTCAAATTTACCCCGCAGCAAGCCTTTTTCTTTTGGTTCCATGGCCAAAGAGACGTCAAGAAAACCATCGGTTACTAAATTAAGCCAAATAATCTGGGCTGGTAAAAGCGGCAGCGGATACCAAAGAAATAACGCGCCGAAAATTGTAAACACTTCGCCAAGATTTGTAGAAAAAAGATATAAAATTACTTTTTTAATCGTCTTATAAATACTTCGACCTTCTTCCACGGCCGAGATAATACTGCCAAAATTATCATCTAACAACACAATATCCGCGGCCTCTTTGGCCACCTCTGTTCCAATTTTACCCATGGCCACCCCAAGATCAGCGGCCACCAGCGAAAGCGCGTCGTTTACCCCATCGCCGGTCATGGCCACAATTTCCCCTCGTGATCTATAGGCTCTGATAATTTTTAATTTATGCTCCGGATTAACTCGGGCGAAAACGCTGGTTTTTTCCAACCGGGCAGATAGTTCCTCATCGGAAAAACCGTCAATTTCCCGTCCGGTAATAACCGAATCTCCGCTTTGATAAATGCCGGCCTCTTGAGCAATCGTTGTGGCCGTCACCTCGTGATCGCCGGTAATCATAATAATCCTAATACCCGCTAAAATCGCTTTCTGCATAGCCGCGGCAACTTCCGTTCTAAGCGCGTCTTTCATCCCAAAAAAACCTATAAAAGTAAGGTTGTTGATGGTTTCTGGTTGAAAAATTTCTGGCACATCGTCGGTTTCCGCAAAAGCCACAACCCGCAGTCCTTCTCGCGACATTTTTATGAACACTTCTTGTAAATCATCGCTTTTTTTATTAGAAAGCGCTAGTTTTTTTCCATCAGCCCATATTTTTCCAGAAAGCCCAAGAATAACTTCGGGCGCGCCCACCACGGCAAGTATTTTTTGGCTCTGGCCATGAACAACGGCGTGATATTTCAAATGGCAATCAAACGGAATTTGCGCTGTTACCGGAGATTCTTGCTCTAACTCTTCTTTTAAAAATCCCAATTTTCGAGCAAATACTAGCATAGCCGCTTCGGTTGGATCACCCGTAATTAACCATCGCTGGTCCTCTTCGGAAAACATAACTCTTGCGTCGGCGCAATAAGCCGCGATTTTGCCGGCCAACATAAGTTCAGGATAACCCATCTGATCTGCCGGTTTATTGTTGTAAAACACCTTACCTTTTGGTTCATACCCAACGCCATCCACCTCGAATATTTTTCCATTGGCATAAACTTTTTGAATCACCAGTTCGTTTTTGGTAATTGTCCCTGTTTTATCAACAGCAATAACTCGCACCTGACCGAGGGCTTCGACGGCCTGAAGTTTTTTTACTAAAGCGTTACGTTTACTCATCCTCCAGACGCCGGTAGCCAAAACAAGAGTTACCACAATCGGCAAACCTTCAGGGATAATGGAAACCGAAAGCGATACAACCGTGGCAAACATCTCTACAGCAGATTTCCCGATGGCTATTCCAATGATAAATAACACCATGCTAATTATTACCGTGGCAAAAACAATGAGGCGCGACAAGCGCCGAATATTTACTTTTAAGGGAATTTCCGTATCTATAACGGTAATTTGTTTGGCAATTTTTCCAATAACCGTTTCAGAACCCGTAGCCACCACAACAGCCCGACCGTTGCCTGATACGATGTAGGTACCCTTAAACACCATGTTTTTTTGATCAATAACCAATCCGTTCATTTCCGACAATATTTCCGCGACCTTGCGCGACGGTTTGGATTCTCCGGTTATCGCGGCTTCATCAATCTCAAGATTATTAGAAACAATCACCCGAGCGTCGGCTGGCACTTTTTCGCCTTCTTGAAGCGCAATAATGTCGCCTGGCACAACCTTGACGTCGAGAATAATCAATTCTTCTCCGTCGCGAAACACGGTTGTTTTTGTTTCGACAAACTTTTTGAGGGCCAGGATGGTATTCTGGGCCTTGCCTTCCTGAATTGAACCAACGATCGCGTTGAACAAAAGCATCACCAAAATAATCAAGCTGTCAACAACTTCACCGATTAAAAAAACCGTCGCGCTCGCAACTAAAAGAATATAAATAAGAGGACTTTGAAACTGCCGCAAAAAAACAAAAAACAAACTTTCGCTTTTGCCTTCTGGAAGTTTATTTTCTCCAAATTTTTGCTGCCGATGGATAACTTCATCTTTGCTCAAACCATGTTCTTTTGATGATAAAGCCTCTAAAACATCAACGACCGATTTGGTAGACCATTGATTGTTCGTTGTTTGTTGTTGATTTGAGATTTCCATAAATTAAACCGGGAAAAAATATTCTAAAAATATCACGTACCGTTAATTATACCAGAAGATCGTTAAAAACCTCATACTATCTCCTCCTCACCTCGTTTCTAACCCCACCTCGGGTATAACAAAAATCCCCATCGCTAGCTGAGGATCTTTGGTGGCTTATTTTTTATTCTTCTTTCACTACTGACCGCCGCCTATTTAGTTGAATAAAAATAACCAATAAAAACAGGGCTAAAAATATTCAAGCTAATTAGCGTGGCTCAGTAGGGTGTTTTTATTTTTATAAATAAATGATATGATTAACTCGAAAATCATAAAATATGATTGGTAAAATTTTTAAAAAAACAGTCAATATTCCAATAAACTCCATAAATCTTGAAGGCGCTTTAGCTATTCCGCGTGACGTCAAAGGTGTTGTGGTATTTGTTCATGGCAGTGGCAGCAGTCGATTAAGTCCCCGAAATCAGTTTGTGGCCAAAACCTTGATTAGAGCCGGCTTTGCCACCTTACTTTTTGATTTACTCACAGAAAGCGAGGATCAAATATATGAAAACCGTTTTAATATTCCGCTTTTAGTCGAGAGATTAAATAAAGCGACTAATTGGCTAAAACAACGCCAAGACACGAGGAGCTTGGCCATTGGCTATTTCGGCGCCAGCACCGGAGCGGCGGCGGCGATAATCGGGGCGGCCGAAAGGGGAACGGAAATAAAAGCCGTGGTTTCCCGCGGCGGCCGGCCGGATTTGGCCGGCGAGGCCTTGCTTAAATT
>Ga0265296_1003503_pt1 | contig 14484 bp, 10 predicted proteins | sample MunlanPumphouse1_FD_189073 | JGI IMG/M metagenome (GOLD analysis project Ga0265296, IMG submission 189073) | Groundwater microbial communities from a municipal landfill in Southern Ontario, Canada - Pumphouse #1 | ecosystem: Environmental > Aquatic > Deep subsurface > Groundwater | place... | reverse complement strand
CGCGCAGGCAACATGGGACTTCTTCGAATCGCGGGGGCTCAAGCTCAAAGTGGAACCGGAGCAGCGAGTGTTCCCCGTGAGCGACATGGCTGGGGATGTCCGCGCAGCGCTGGCCGCATACATGGCCGAAGGAAAAGTGACTGTGAAAACCGGTGTTTCGGTGAAAGGCTTGAGGTGCGCGGACGAATTGATTACCCAAATTAATTATGATTCCGGGTTTTTAAAAGCCGGAAACATCATCCTTGCAACCGGTGGAAAATCGCATCCCGAGACCGGGTCCACCGGTGACGGATTTTCGTGGATGCGCGAGCTGGGACTTGATGTCGTCGAGCCCGAGGCAGCACTTGTCCCGGTTTTGGTCCGAAATCCCTGGGTGAAGGATGTCGCGGGTATCAGTCTCCAGGACGTGAAGCTCACGGTGTGGCAGGGGAAAACAAAGCACGAGTCGCGGACCGGAAAAATACTCTTCACGCACGTCGGCCTCTCCGGCCCGCTCGTTCTCAACATGAGCAGGAATATCGGTACGTTACTGAAGACCGGCGACGTCACGCTGTCGATCGATCTTTTTCCGAAGATCGATCCGGGCATGCTCGACAAAAAAATCATCGAAGTCTTTGAGCGCGGCAAAAACAAGATGATCAAGAACTCTGTCGGCGAACTGGTGCAGCCGCGGCTCGGGCACGTCATACTGGCGCTGGCGGGCATAGACCCCGCGCTGGCGCTTCACCAGCTCACGCGCGAGAACCGGCTCGCGTTCGGTTCATTCCTGAAGGATCTTCCGATGAAAGTTTCGGGACTTCTCGGCGAGGACCAGGCAATCGTCACGGGCGGAGGAGCCGACCTCAAGGAAGTGGAATTCAGGACAATGCGCTCGAAAAAATTCAGGAATCTTTTTCTCGCCGGGGACATTCTGGATTTCGACCGTCCGTCGGGCGGCTTCAGCCTGCAAATCTGCTGGACCACGGGGTATGTCGCCGGATCGGGCGCGGCAAAAAATTGACGGCAAGGATTGAAACCAAATCCAGCACGCAATCACTTATTTTTTCTTGCGGCCCTTCGTCATGCTCGCGAATTCCCGCGCCGCCGCGAGCCAATCGAGCTTCTGCTCCGGCGTGCTGTGCTTGCAGCGGCGCAAATAATCCCGATCGAACCGATGCGGAGGAGATTGCTTCATGGACATTTCAATTCTAACAGAGCCGCGATGTCTTCCGCGTCCTTTTTCCTGTCCGATTTTTTCTTCATGCAGATAAGATCGTCGATGGAAACGACGGGGATGGAAATGTTCCACACCGCGATATGCATGCAATGCTTCTCGTAATCGCGAAATTTCAAAGAAGCGCCGACAATCACGTCAATACTGAATAGCGGCTCAGAGGGATTGAAAAACGTGTAGGCGATGAGGTGCTTCTTTTTTATGAGATCGAGGGTTTTTCTTTCGTCGCCCAATTCCTCCACTGCCACGGGTACTCTCTGTTCGTACTTCATTTTTGAGATAAACGCTACCAGCTCAATGCTTACGCCGCAGCCCTATGACCTTTGCCATGGACGGGTGGTTCCTGAGAAACTCGGTATAGAGGCTCGTCGCCGGATGCATCGGGACCAACGTTGACCATGACGTCCCACATCTTTTTTCCATTCAGTGCAGTCCATGCTCGCAGTCTTGCCTCCACTGCTTGTGCGATATCGGGTGGCGCGAGGATCTGGAGTATTCCTTCACGTTCATTCCGGATCGATACCGTGATTCCATGAGGTAAGCCAAAGACTGCCTCTCTCACAGGAATGCCAAGACGTTTGTCGGCTTCCGTGTCATCAATGGGTGCGCCGGAAACATCGCGCAAGAGATTGCCGGGCCGGAGGTCGACGGCTTCACGGTGGACTACTGCTCGAATGCAAACATTTTCCATGGGCAAAATGCTACCCTCTCCAGTAGGCGAGTCAATAATCATAGGCTATGAGGACAGCGTATGAGCATGCGCAAGCCACAAATACACATGCGAAAGCCCATAGCAATTACCTTCAGCGTCCCCTGTAGCGTGAGGACGACCGTGAATGTCTGAAGGGATGTCGCTGCCCTCCGCGTGCCGCAGGCTGTTCGGGGTGTGGGTGAAGCTCCGGTGGGAGCGGAGGACGCTTCGGAAGGACGGGGGTGGATTTCCGCCGCAAGGTCGAGCGGACGAGCCGCTCGATGTCGCGGATCGTGGCTTTCTGTTCCGCGGTTGCGAAGGAGATCGCACGGCCTTCCCTGCCGGCCCTGGCGGTGCGGCCGATCCGGTGGACGTAGTCGTTGGGATCGTCGGGCAGGTCGAAATTGATCACGACTTCGATCCCCGTGACGTCGATGCCGCGCGCCGCAATGTCCGTGGCGATGAGGATGCGGTACTTGCCGGTCTTGAATCCCTGGAGCGCCTCGCGCCGCTGACTCAGCGACCTGTTGGCATGAATCTCGGCGGCGGAGTGGCCCATGGCTACTACCGCGCGGGTGATCTTCTTCGCCCCGTGTTTCGTCCGGGAGAAGACGAGAATCGATCCGCGATGTTCTAAGAGCAGGGTCGCAAGCAGCGCTATCTTGTCCATTTTCTGGACGATGAAGAGTTCCTGCTGGACGCCTCTCACCGTCGTCCCGGAGGGCGCGACCTCGATGCGGATGGGCAGCTTCATGTGGGCATGGGCGAGCTTCATGATCTCCGGTGGCATGGTGGCGGAAAAAAGCATCGTCTGCCGTTCGCGCGGGACATGCCGGAAAATGGTTTCGATTTGCGGACGGAAGCCCATATCGAGCATGCGATCCGCCTCATCGAGGATGAGGACCGTCACCTCTCGGAGCGTGATGGTGCCGTGTTCGAGGTGATCGTTGAGGCGTCCGGGAGTCGCGATGACTATGCGGGGGTTCCGGCGGATCATCTCCCGCTGGAGGTGCATGGAGGCCCCCCCGATGATCACGGCCGTGCGGATGCCGAGAGCCGGAGCGAATGTCCGAAGCGACTCGTCCACCTGCAGAGCGAGCTCGCGGGTCGGCACGATGACGAGACCGCGGCCCGGTTTTTGTGCGAGTCTCTGGAGCATGGGGATGCCGAAAGCAAAGGTTTTGCCCGTACCGGTCTGTGCGATGCCGACAATGTCCTTTCCTTCAATCGCTGGCGGGATCGATTGCTGCTGGATGGGGGTAGGGGTTGTAAACCGGCGACTCTCGAGAATCTGGAGAATCTGTGGCGCGATGCCGAGTGTGAAGAAACTCGGGCTTGGGTGCTGGGGGGTGTCTGGCATGGGATTGCGTAAGGGGGATGTATAATAGTCCTCTCTACAGGAATGAGCTATGCAATACCCTTGAGCAGCCTTCGCAGAAAGCCCCGACTAAAAAAGTCGGGTTCGACCGGGCAGCGGCAGAAGATTTTCTTCCCATGGCGGTCCCTTTCCCCAGCCGTTGATCCCGGGATACTTTTCCTTCCATCGCCGGATGTTGCGGATGTTTAATTCCGTTCCTTTGATGTCGCCGAAAGACGCATGGTGTACGTGGTCTACGGTGACACGGTCATCCCGCACCCAGCGTCCTCCGAGGCGCAGAGCGCGTAGGGAGATATCCGCTTCTTCTTGGCCGTAACCGTCAAATGATTCGTCGAACAGTCCGATGCATTTCTGCCAGGCGGTGTTCCACAGAACGCAGGCACCCACCAGCGGCTGCGTGATGTGCACGATGCCATTCGTGCATGACGAAGGCGGCAGCTCGTAGGCATAGTTCAGGTGTTCGATCCACGGGCCGACGCAGGCGTATCCACCGATGAAAAGAGTTTCGGAGAGCAAACGGATGTCCGTGTCTCCGCGGAAAAAACAATCATCGTTCAGGAAGAGAATGCATTCCTCGTTCCGAAGCAAACGCAGGGCGGCGTTGTTGGAGCGGCCGAAAGAAAACGGTGCAGTCAGGAATAGAAGTTCCTCGCCATGATGCAGCGCGCCGCGAACGGTGTTTTCATCGATTCCTTCGCATGGGCATACGACGACAATCGTGCGAAGCCGGATGCCCGACGAAGCGCGGAAGAGAGTTTCGAGACATTGTTCCAACTGAAGAAGATCTCTCGCGTTGGTGGGTATGATTGCAAAAACGCCCGGCGGGAATCGGCTTGGCAGTGTCTTCGGACTGGTGGGAGGTCGGTGCATCCACCGGCGAACAATGGATTCGAGACGACAAAAAAATCGGTTCATCCACCTGCGAACAATGGATTCGAGGCGGCGAACAGGCGCGGTCCAACGCATGCTGCGGGAACGTTCCATGCGGAGGATCGCTTCCTTCATGACGGCGATCTCCCGTTCGAGGGACGTCCATTTCTCTTCAGGCGAACTGTAGTTCTGCCGGTGGCGGTCGCGGTCAAGCGGCATGTGGAACATCATACGGATGTGGTCAAGCCGTTCGACGGTACAAGGAAAGTCTCTGTGGTCGTGTTTACCGTAAAGCGATTGATGGAGATATCCCAATTGCAGAGGATTCGTCCGGAAGATGAGAGACGGTCGAACGCCAGCTCCTGGAAGTGCCCACGCAATTCCCCTCGTGATCCATGGTGGATATTCGTGATGAGCGGGAGGTTTCTGAAGGCGCGCATCCTGAAAAGAGCGAAACCGAACCCGCCGCCGTTCACTTCCTCCACGCCCGATCCCTTTCGCTCTGCATATTTGAGGCTTCCATCCGTGCGCCTGTGCCATACGAGTGCGTGTCCGCGGAAAGGACAGGGAACAGGAGAGATGACGGCCTCCGTGTCGTTTCTCATCGTATCGAGAAGCAGATGGAGAGAGTCGGGGGCCGGTGCGAGATCCTCTTCAAGTGTAACGGCGAATTCTGTTGTGCAGGTGGAGAGAAACGTGTTGTATGCCTGCAGGGCCGCAATTTCCTCCTGATATGCCGATTTCATGTCTTGTAAAACGCCTTTGATAAGAGCCGTTGATACCTCATCGAACAGCGGGAGCGCCGGTGCGCGGGTAATGGTTTTTTGTGCGAAGGGAAGCTCGCGAAGTGCGTGTTCGAGTCTGGCGTTGAAAGCGGGATCAAGGCTGCTGCTGTACCAATGCAGATGGACGAAGGACGGATCGCACGCGAGGTTTCTCAGTGCATGGAAATATCCGTCGGAGGCGTGTGCATCCCCGGAGAACCAGGTGAACAGTGTCAGTGGCTGACGGTCGAGATTGGCGATAATACGATAGTTATTGCGCGGATTATTCATGCAGCGGCGGAACCTGCTGTCCAGGTGAGAACGATAGAACACTTGGGTATCAGCGCGTTTCGCGCGAAAGGACAGCCGGAGAATGCGGCGAAACAGATCCCAGTCCTCGTGTTCGATCCCGGAACGGTATCCGCCGACCATGTCAAATGCCTGACGGTTGAGGAGAGCGCAGGAGGTGACGAAGCTGATCCGCTCGAAAACATCCTGATCAAATTCCATGATACGGTCTTGCTGGTTGACGATGCCGAAAAACGTCATGTCCGGATAGACGATGCCCAGCGTCGGATCGGATTGCATGACGTTGAGGCAGGTTTCGATGTATTCGGGCGGCAAGTGGTCATCCGCATCGAGGAAGAGGAGGTAACGTGCCCGCGTCAGTGCCGCTCCGGTGTTTCGGGCAAGTGACACGTCCCGCCACACGCCATGGATGACACTGATGCCGTACGGCATAAACGCATCGGCGATGGCCCGTGTATCATCGTCGGAGGCGTCGTCGACGATGACGATTTCCTGCGGGCGTAAGGTTTGATTCAGCACGCTTTCAACCGCTTTGTTGAGATAGCGGCCGTAGTTGTGGCACGGGATGATCACTGCCACGAGGTCCGTTTCCCGTTGCTCATTTCGTGGCGGTTGCCCGGCTGGCTCCGTCAGTTGCGCGGACTTTGACGAGCCCCATCGCATCATCCGATGCAGTAATTTCTCCGCCCGGCGCATCGGCATGGTCCAGCGCCAACTGCGGCTTAAGGCCATGCGTTTGTAGCGGCTGCAAAGTACCTCGAGCTCTCGGCGCAGCTCGCCTGGAGCCACGGACGCGGAAAGTTCCGCTGGAGAGTTATCGCCGGATGAATGCGGGTGAAGCATGGGGAGACCTGCTGATAGTAGCAAAAGGAAAACAGGTTTGCGCATGCATACTGTTGCCTGCCACCTGCGGTGTGTAGGATAGTGCGACATGAGCCGCGTCCTTTTCATCGGTCATGAAGCGACCTATTCAGGCGCCCCCCTCGCGTTGCTCCATCTTCTGCGGTGGTTCCGGGCACACTCGACGTTCGAATCGGAATTGCTGCTCCTGAAAGGCGGACCACTCGTTCCTGCGTTCCGGTCGCTCGTTCCGACAACGGTTTTTCCACGGGAACCGAAGGAAGAGTTCTCCTCGCCAGCCAGGGAACTTCTCATGCGATTGTTTCAGGAACGTCTGCATCGGTTACCGCCGGATCTTGTGTATCTGAATACGGTTGTGGCAGGACAAACGCTGTCGAAACTGCGCTTCCCGTCATCACGAGTCGTGCTCCATGTGCACGAAATGGCATCCGTATTCCGGTTGAACAGCCGAACGTGGGATATCGCGATGATGTGCAGCCGCGTGGATCGTTTCATCGCCGTCTCGCATACCGTCCGGCGGTTGCTCGAAGGAACATTTGGCATCGATCCTTCCGCCATTCGTCTGATCCATGAAGGAGTGCCGGACGCGGCGCAAGCGGTACAGCCGGAAGCGAAAGTCCGCGCACGCGGGGAAATGGGCATCAGTCCGGATGCAGTGGTGGTAGGCATGGCAGGGACCGTCTGTCGCCGGAAAGGAACGGATCTGTTCATCGATATGGCACGAAGACTGATACGGTGCGGCAGGATGCCGTCATGTCATTTTCTGTGGGTCGGAGAGGGCGGGGAATATGAGGCGTTTCGAGCTCACTGGCAGCGGCAATTCGCGGTCTCTTCGGTGGAAGCTTCGCGTTTCCATTTCATCGGGGAGCGCTCGGATGTCCTGCCCTTCATCGCGGCCATGGACGTGTTTACCCTGACATCCCGCGAGGACCCTTTTCCTCTTGCGCACCTCGAGGCGGCATTGCTCGAAAAGCCGATTCTCTGTTTCCGGGATGCTGGCGGGGCGGAGGAATGGGTGGAGGCGGCTTCAGCGGGATACTGTCTTCCCTTCGGGGACGTGCAAGCCATGGCGGATGCCGTAGAGAGGCTTTCGACCAAGCCGACATTGCGCGCACGGCTTGGCGCCGGAGCACGCGAGTACGCCTGTCGTCATTTCCTGATCGATACCATCGCCCCTCAGGTTCGGGAAGTCATAGAAACAATGCGTGCAGACTGACGGACGAGGAACAGCTTGAGCGCAGAGCAGAGAGCGATCCTCAGTCGCATGCGTTCGTATTTCTGTTCCCGGGAGGCTTGAATTAAAAATTTGAACGACGAATCATTACGGCACTTGTTCGGCTTGTTAGAGTGGCTATAGGATCATTTTATGGCACTTCTATTGCCCAAATCAGTTTTCATACACATCCCGAAAACCGGAGGAATGTGGGTTCGTCAGGCAATCATCAATGCCGGTATTCCCGCCCGGGAGAAGTGTTGCAAGTGGCACGAAGGGACGAATGCCGAGTGGGGACTTGGCAAGAACGGGGAACGACTGCCGAATCCCCATGTGTGTCTTCATGCGGCAGCGCACGACGTTGATCCACAGGGACGTTTCACCTTTGCGTTCGTCCGTCACCCGCTGGATTTCTATATTTCGTACTGGTGTTTCAAAAAAAGAAGCGGATGGGACACGGGTAACGGCATCGACCGCAACGTTTGTCATGAAACATTCGATGGCTTTGTGCGCGATTGCCTGCGCATCATGCCTTCCGGCAAAGGATTAGCAACGTACACGTACGAGTGGTTTCTTGATGAGGCGGGATGGACTTTGGATTTCGTAGGGAAGCAGGAATCGCTGGCGGACGATCTCGTGAGGGCACTGAGGTTGGCGGGCGAAACATTCGATGAAGAAGCGCTCCGCAGGACGCCGAGGGTGAATGAATGCCCCACCGACGGTTTCGACAAACCGACCTTTTCCCCGGAGTTGCTGACACTCGTCCTGGAGAAGGAGTACAAAACGACAAAACGCTTTGGCTACGCTGCCTTTCCCAAGGCGGGCCAGACTTCCGGGTTGCCCCGCTCTTCGGTCGCAAAAACCGGCGTGTTCATCGGGAGGTTTCAGCCGTTCCATGATGGGCACAAACGGTGTGTGGAGAAAATACTGTTGGAATGCGATCGTTGTATCATTCTGATTCGCGATACCGATGTTTCAGACAAGAATCCGTTCGATCTTCTGAAGCGCATCGCGCTCATTCGAGCATGCTTTCCGCATGAAAAGCGCGTTCTGATCCGGTCGATCGAGGATCCGGGATGCGATCTCACCGTCTACATCGGCCGGGACGTCGGGTATGACCTCATCCGCCTGGATTCCGTTACCGAGGCGATTTCGGCGACGAATCTTCGAGGGGAACTCTACGGCGGCGATCGGCAGGCAGGCCTAAGGCAGCGCTTGTCCGTCCGCTCAGAGACGCCTGCTCCGGATGCGTCTGCTCCGATGCTCTTCCCGGTGCTGTGGCTCACTGGCAACACCGGTGCCGGGAAAACAACACTCGCCCAGGGCATCGAACGGCACTTCAATACGTGTGCCGGGTCATCCGATCCTCGCAGCCGGCGCGTTCTCGTTCTCGATGGCGACGAGATGCGCGAGACGATCTCCACCGGGGAATCCATGTCGGCGGCCGATCGCCGCACGCACAATATGCGCGTAGCGCGGCTCGCCCGTCTGATGCAGCGCAAAGGGTTTGTGGTCGTCGTAGCCGTGATCGCACCGTTTGCCTCGGTCCGCGCCGAGGTCGATCGGATCTGTGCGCCGCTCTGGATCCACGTGAAAAGACGCTGTCCGGAAGCCCCGGATCAGCCGTACGAGGTTCCGCTCAATGCATCGCATGCCATTGACAATGACGCACTCACCAAAGCCGAAGCGCTCCAGTCATTTCTCTCGTTCGTCGAGGGCGTGCGGACAGGAGAGGGCATGAAATCGATGCGATCGCAGGCTTACCACATGTTCCATGAGGGTTGCGCAAATAAATAATTGAATATTTCGCCTGTGAGAGAGTACAATCATAATCTCATGTATTCGCCATCGTCCCCCCCGAAGCTCATTCCTGCCCCCGCCCACGCCGCCGCCTGCAAGGTCCATGGATGCCGCAGTCCTTCGCAGGGCAAATCCTACTGTCGCAGGCACACGCCGAAAGGCAGGGCGGTCGGGATGGTCTTCACGGTGGAGCGGCGCTCACACATGCGATCAGTGTGTTGCAATGCCGCATGCACGGATGGCAAACAACACGAGTATGGCAAGCAGTACTGTGGGAGGTGCAAGGAGCCATGCTGCTGGCATGCGTGAGCACGGTGCAGGCTGCGCGCGTTATTCCTTCAGCATAAACTCCAGCGCCTCCTTCACGGTGGGGACGTACGGCTTGCCGTCGCGCACATACAGGGAATCCCCGCGCAGGTCATCCAGGCTCCCGGTGAAGAGCACGCCGCCGCCTGCGTCTTCCTCTCCACGCTGGGTCATGGGCAGCCGGTGGGCGATGCAGTATGTCCGCTGGTCGAGAGGTTTCTGCGCTTCCTGTTCGAAATCCGCATTGAAAAATCTGCAGCGCTGATGCCCGATGCAGGAGACGCACTGTCTTCGGATATCCGCCCGATAATCGTCCGGGTTTTTTGGGCCCTGCACGATCCGCGACGGTAAGTTCGCCGGACTGGTCTGGACGGTTTCGACGGGATACCGGGGATCCAGATAATATTTCAGGATGATGTGATCCGGCAGCCCCGATTCCTGTGTCAGAAGGAAACGCGTTCCGACCAATGCGCCGTCGTAACCCATATCCAGAGCCCGTTCTATATTCCCGCGGTAACCCAACCCGCCTGCCACGACCAGCGGGGTCGTGGGCGGAATGACCGCCCGGATCTGGTCATGAAGTTTTTGTGGGTCGAACTTTTCGGTATCCAGCGCGTCGGCGACGTCCTTCGCCCCCAGGTGCCCGCCAGCCTTGGTCGGGTCCTCCATGTCGAAGCCGTCCGGCGGACGCGGTGTCCCGTCGGCCGACTTCATCATGATCTTCGCCGCGCGGTCCGAGGAGACGATGGGCATGTAGTGCATGTGCGGGTATTGCTCCATCTGTTTGGCGAGTCCACGCGGCAGCCCGGCTCCGACGAAGAGGATGTCCACCTCTCCGGATCGTCCCATGACGTCAACCATGGATTCGAAGTCGCTCGCTGCTGCCAGAATATTCGCGCCCAGGATTCCATGCGGCATGCGCTCGCGCACAGCGCGGATCTCCTCGAGGAGCTTCTGCCGATTGGCTGCGTGGTAATGGGCAATGCGTGATTCGAAAGACGGTTCCGCGAGAAAGGCACTCCGGTGTTCGTTGTAGCCGATGGCTGTAGCGGCCAGTGTGCCGAGCATCCGCTCGCGCATCACCGCCGAGACCAGCTTCGCGTCGGAAAATCCGACGCCCATCGCCGCCTTCCCCAGAGGGAACGGGACTTCGCGCCGGAACGCCGCTGTCAGATACTCATCGTGTTCCTGCTTCGATCGGAAATCGGGGGCGAGGGTTGCTGCTGCCTGCATGGAAGAGCGGGTGCGAAGGGCAGTGTCCGTTTTGAGGCTCATCGAGTCAAGCGAACATCCTCAGGAGCTCGAAGCCAGTTCTCGTTCTCCACTTCTCTTTGGCAACAATCTTGAACGGAAATATTTTCCGATTTCTTTGAAGGGGACGGCCATCAGGGCGAAGAGACGCGGTAATATGCCGGGAATCTCCGCGGGTTGGCTTTCGTGCTGCCTCCGGAACGACACGGTCTGCGAATGACGCACATGCGGCGAGTCCTTCTGGCAGATCTGCAGCTTCGACAGGTCATCGAGTTCGACTCTCCCGAAGCCGTCCTGCTCATACGGCGGCACTTCGCCGTTTGAGCTGCCCTTGCCCCAGGTTTCCCAGAGCTGGCCACAGGTGCCGATATCCGTCGGACCGATCAGAATGTATTCATCAACCGTTGGCGTTTGTCTGATTTCTCTTGTCAGGTCCATGTTCCTCATCATCCAGGAACAGACGACGATGTCCGGTTCGAAATCCCACAGGGCTTCGTCGTGACGTTCGTCTATAACAGGATACAGCGGCTGTAGGTGCATATCCTCTCCGGGATTGCCGCCATCCGTCGCGAACATGCGGAATGTATCGACGCCGCGTTTGCGGAGTTCTTCCGTGAGGAAGTGCGTGAGCTTGCCATCACCTGCGCCTATCTCGAGAATTTTTACCGGTCGTTTCAGACGCGCCGTCAGTTGCTTGATCCGCCCATCGAGATATGCGGCGAGAGCTTCGATATATTCTTTGGTGAAGATCTCGAACAAGCCGTGTTCTATGCAGAAGTCCATGTACGGCCGGTATGGATCAGCCGGCCTCCCGTCCTGAAAAGAATGCAGAGTCTCGAAGCATTCGCGTCGGGTCATCACATTCGTTATCGGTATGATTTTGCTGTCCGGATTTGCGGGAGGAACCACTTGGTCCCGCTCGCTTCCTGGAATGAACATCTGAGCCGGACCAAAATCGACGGCGGCCACGAAGATATCCCTGCCGGAATTTCGTTCAACAAGTCGTTCACACAGGTCATATTCTTTGCCGGTTTCTCTGCAAATGACCGTGCCTGTTCCGGTGGTGCGGTAGTGATGTGCGTCTCCCTTGATCCTGAACTCGATGCCCGCTGTTGCTCCGAGCGCAGCGAAGTCGCAGGTTTCGTCAGTTGCCTCTGCGCTTTTGGACATGGCGGCCGCCTGCCCGGACGCCGCTGGGGTGAGCAGTGCCATGATGGCTACTATAGCACAATACTTGTCTTAAGCAATTATCCGGTCCCCGGAGATCTGCTGCCCATGCCCCGCGGAGCGTGGCGCGGTATCATGCAGGCATGCGAACCCAGACAGCCGCTCTCCTGCTCTTCTCGATCCTCATCGCGGCGTTCGGGTACTTCAACCGGCCCGGATGGAACCAGAATTCCCGTCTCGACGTGCTGCACGCGATCGTCATGAAGGGGAAGCTGGCCATTGACGATTACCACACCAACACCGGCGACAAGGCAATCTTCAACGGTCATTTCTACAGCGAGAAAGCGCCGGGGATCATCCCGCTCGCGCTTCCCGCGTTCGTGTTCTCCCTCTTCGTAACCGAGAGCCGGGGGCTGTTCATCGATGCTCCACAGGGCTGGGCGCTCTCCGCCTGGATGACGACCGTGGGGACGACGGGTGTTCTGACCGCACTCGGAGGTGTGGCGACGTTCGCGCTTCTCGCCGCGCATCTGAAGCGGAGGGACGCGTTCCTCGTCAGCCTGTTCCTCTTCCTCGGGACGATCGCATTTCCCTATGCGACGATGCTTTTCTCCCATGCCGCCGTGATCGGCCTTATTGCTATCGCGCAGTGGGCGGTCTTCGCTCCACAGGGGACGTCGGCGGATCGCGGGAAAGTTTTCGCGTGCCTGAAGCATTGGCTTCCGAAACTTGTGGGGATTCTCCTCTGCGCACTCGGAGTGATTACCGCAGTAGGCTTGCTGCTTCCGGAGGGAATATCGTTGGCGCTTCTGGCGTTCCTTGCTCTCGGAGGGTTCCTGTTGTTGGTATTGGCCGGTCTCACCTTCTATGTGAGTTGGCACGAACGGGCGATGCGGAAGGGACGGGATCTCTGGCCACCGACGCGCGATATCCTCGCAGGAGTCTGTCTCGGCTTCGCAATCGCGAGCGAGTATCCCGCCGCAATCGCGGCAGGGGGCATCCTCCTGCTCGCAGCATGGATACCGTCGGAGCGTCCGCTGCGCATCATCGCAGCCGCCATTCCTCCGCTCCTGCTCATTCCTCTCAATAACTTCGCGGTGACGGGAAATATCTTCTCCTTGGCGTACGTCGGCCATGCTTCCTTCCCGGTGTGGCACACTCCATTACTCGGTTTCCGGAAGCCCGCACTCAATAGTTTCATCGGATTGCTCTTCAGCGAATACCGCGGGCTCTTCTTCTGGTCGCCCTTCCTCCTGCTTGTTTTTGTTGGATGGATCGATCGCCGTCTTCCGCCAGTGGTTCGGTGGGTGTCTGTAGGAGTCCTCTTCCTCACGACCCTCTCCATCTCGGCGATCCCGACATGGGAAGGCGGAGGGGCGATCGGTCCACGGTACATAGCGGCGTGCATTCCTCTCCTCGCGTTGCCGGTTGCGTGGGGGTTCCGGCGGCTGAAGAGGATGGGCATCCTCCTCGGGACGCTGTCCGTTCTCCTGATGCTCCTCGCAACCGCCATCGGTCCGATATCATCCGAATTCGAGCGGTATCCGCTTCAGAACATCTATCTCAAAGCCTTCCCGGTCGGCATTGATGGGGCATGGAACCTCGGCGGACGCATGGGACTCTCCGGCATGGTAAGTCTGCTGCCCTTGTTGATCGTGGTGACCGTTCTGCTCGCTTATGCCCTTCGTGGACTCCGCTCGCCGGAGAAGGGGAGGACGTGGGCGCCTCAGTGACGATCATCGTGTCCCCAGTCGGTCGAAGAGACGGAGGACACTGCGCACGTCATCCTCCGTGATTGCCGGGAAGAGCGCGATGCGCAGAGTTGATTCCCTGAGCTTCCCATAGCCTTTGCCGAGGAGGAGATTCTCCTCCCTGGCCATCGCGTGCACGCGGGCGATGACGCACGGCTCCGCCTCGATGCAGGCGACCGAGATCGAGCGCGCCTCCGGGGCCTGCACGAAGCACCGGAGCTTGGGATGGGATTGCACGGTTTCGTAGAGCAGCGTCGCTTTGGCACGGGTTTGCCGTTCCTTCTCTTGGAGACCCCCTGCGCGGTTCCATCGTGCAAGCGTGCGTCCGAGGAGGAAAATGTCCAGAACATTCGGCGTGCAGACGGTCTGCGCGCCGCGGAGCATGAGGCGATTCATCGCTTCGAATGTGAACGTGCCGGCGCGGTTCTCTCCGCTCCGCTGCAGTTCGAGTGAGCGTTCGAACGCTCGTGGAGAGAGGAAGATCAGCCCCAGCCCGCTCGGGAGCCCGAAGCCCTTCTGTACCGAAAACAACCAGATATCAGCTTCGGCAATCGGCAGTGTCTTCATGCCGGCGATGGACGTGATGTCGACGGCGAGAAGGGCGTCTGGACGCCCTGCATGGATACGTGTGATATCGGCGTTGGTGCACATCGTGCCGGTGCTCGTCTCGTTCGCTGTGATCGTGATCAGCTCGGCGTCGGCGGACACCGATGTCGGATTGTATGCCGGTGGCTCCCCCCACGGCGCGGAGATCCGCTGCGTCTCCTTGCCATTCGCTTCACTGATTTCCGCGAAGAGCTCCGAGAACCTGCCGCAGGTGAAGTGCGCGCTCTTCCTGCGGAGGAGGTTGCGGATGGTAAGTTCCATTGCTTCCGTCGCCGATGCGGTATAGAAGACTCGGTACCCGTCC
>Ga0265296_1003502_pt1 | contig 14485 bp, 11 predicted proteins | sample MunlanPumphouse1_FD_189073 | JGI IMG/M metagenome (GOLD analysis project Ga0265296, IMG submission 189073) | Groundwater microbial communities from a municipal landfill in Southern Ontario, Canada - Pumphouse #1 | ecosystem: Environmental > Aquatic > Deep subsurface > Groundwater | place... | reverse complement strand
TTTTCCCATACTCTTACCCTTCTTCCATTCTGACGGCCATTTTCTAACTTATATGATGCTCTCCTATGCCAGTGGTTATTGTGGGGTTATCCTCTCCCCCATGCATTTATGCCTGATTCTGACAAAGGATTATTTTAAGGCCGGGTTAAACGGGGTATACAGGTTGCTGTGGCTTCCGGCTATTTCTGTTTTCTGTGTAGGTTTGATAATCACCCTTATTTGGGGTTAGGAAGATGAGGTTGAAAAAGGAATCTTCAATGATCCAGGATTCAAAGACGGAACAACTGGAGATTATCAGTTATTCTAAGGGCTCTTTTTCTAGCGCCAAAAAAAGCATTATAAGAGAGATACCCTTAACCATCTTCTTAAATAGTGTGGAAATTGTTACTCTCCTATGTATCAGTGACCACTTGAAGGAGCTGGCGGTTGGTTTTCTCAAATCCGAAGGCATGCTGAATTCCCCTGATGAGATCAGATCTATTAGCCTAGACGAAGAAAGGGGGATTGCTGAAATTGCTACTCAAAGACCAAACCCTATCTCTGAAAAGCTCTTTATGAAAAGGACTATCACATCAGGGTGTGGTAAGGGAAGCAGTTTTTACAGTGTTATGGATTCCATCCATTGTAAGAAAATCAACTCCCAACTGACAATCTCTGCCAAACAGGTGCTGAGTCTAATGAAGAACCTCCAAAGTCTTTCGGACCTGTATAAATCTACTGGAGGAGTTCACAGCTCTGCGCTGGCTACACCTGACAGAGTCCTTATCTTTAGAGAGGATATAGGTAGGCATAACGCTGTTGACAAGATAAATGGCGAGTGCCTGTTAAAGAGTATAAACCTGGATGATAAGATACTTCTTACCACCGGCAGGGTTACCTCCGAGATACTGATCAAGACAGGAAAGATGGGGATACCGATCTTACTCTCCCGTTCTGCCTCAACCAATCTGGCTGTTTCTATGGCTAAAGAGATGGGTATAACGGCTGTAGGCTATGTTCGGGGAGGCAATTTCACTATCTATTCACATCCTGAGAGGGTTAAGGATTGAGATCAACCTTTAATATCTCTCTTGCCATTTCCACATCTTTTTTTATCTGTTCGACAAGTGTTTCAGGACTATCGAAGGCTTTTTCGTCTCTCAGCCTTTCCACGAAGGATATCTTGATATATTCATCATAGATGTCTTTGTTAAACTTCAGGATATAGACTTCAATGGAAAGAGTCTTGTCTTTAAAGGTAGGGTTAAAACCAATATTTACAACCCCCTGATAAGGTTGATCTCTATAAGATACATGAACTGCATATATTCCCGGTTTAGGGCAGATTTCTTCAACTGATTTAAGATTTGCCGTAGGAAACCCCAATCCTTTCCCCCTGCTTTTACCCTTCTCTACCTTTCCTGAGATTGAATAGCTTCTTCCCAGGAAGCCAGCAACCTTTTTTACATCTCCCTTTTGGATGGTATCTCTAATTTTTGTGCTGCTGACGAGGATGGCATCCACTTTGACGGCATCTACAACGTGTACTTCAAAAACTAATTCTTCGCCCAACTGTTTTAATGTATCAATATTCCCTTTTCTTCCTTTGCCAAAGGCATAATCATGACCGACAAAGACAGCCTTGACCCCAATCTTGTCCAGAAGAATATCCTTCACAAATTGTCTTGGTGATAGGTTGGCATATTCAGGAGTAAAATCTTCACAAATTACAAAGTCAATCCCCGATTCTTCTATTAACTTTATCTTTTCTGAAAAGGAGGTAATTAAGGGGACCTTCTTATGGGGAAACAGGATATTTAAAGGATGGGGTTCAAAGGTATAGACTATTGAATCTCCTTTCAATTCAGAGCTTCTTCGTTTTACATCCTTAAATATCTTTTGGTGTCCCAGGTGAATGCCATCAAAATTTCCTATGGTTATAACCGGTGTATTAAATTTTTTCTTTAAATTTGCGGTTCCTCGTATGATTTCCATTCAGTTCTTTCCTTCCGAATTTCCCTGGTGGTAAGGCTAAAGTGCAGAAGCTATAAACAAAATCAGCTTGACAATTCCAAGGATACAAAGTATAAGTTAGGACTACGGATTTTGCAACTAATTAATGTCTTTCACTTGTTACTGCGCTTGTTAATAAGATACCTTATGTGCCGAAGTGGCGGAACTGGTAGACGCGCTAGGTTCAGGACCTAGTGAGGGTTCCCTCGTAGGGGTTCGAGTCCCCTCTTCGGCACCAATATAAAAACTTTAGGTCTTCTGCTATTTGTTAATATCTCTCCCTTCAGTCGAGACGACAAAAAAATAATGAAACGCTCTTCTAGGCAGGAAACCATGATTCAAATGTTTAAAACAAGCCACTGAGACATATGCGAGCCCCGTATTAATACGGGGCTGTCCTACGGGTTTGAAGGTCTCACCTTTTTCATAGGACAGCCGCCTAGTCTGTCCCTTATTTGTAAAAAGAATCGCTCAATTTAGGTATATACTATTTCAGAAGGAGGAACTATGAGTATAAAATTAGCTATTAATGGTTTTGGGAGGGTAGGGAGATATATTGTCAGGGCGGCTGTTAACAGGGATGATGTTGAAATAGTTGCTATTAATACCAGGGGTGATGCCAAATCCATAGCCCATCTTCTTAAATACGATTCAGTGCACAGGTCTTTCCCTGGTGAAATTAAGCAGAAAGGTGAGGCAATTGTTGTCAACGGTAAAGAGATTAAGACAACAAAGGTAACTGGTAATCTCAGTGAACTTCCCTGGAAAGAACTGGGAGTTGACATTGTCATGGAGACTACAGGTAAATTTCGAGACAGAGAAAGCACCTCACAACATCTTGTTGCCGGGGCAAAGAAGGTAATTATTGGAGCTCCTGGCAAGGGCGTTGATGCTACTCTGGTATATGGAGTTAATGAAAGAAGCTATGACCCCTTCAAACACCACGTGGTATCCAATGCCTCCTGTACCACTAATTGTCTGGCTCCTGTTGCAAAGGTTTTGCATGAAAACTTTGGCATAGTAAAAGGGTTAATGACCACAATCCATTCTTATACTATGGATCAGAGATTACTGGATGGATCACACAAGGACCTTAGGAGGGCCAGGGCAGCAGCTTTATCCATGATCCCTACAACTACCGGTGCTGCTGTGGCAGTTGCCCAGGTTATACCCGAACTGAAAGGCAAACTGGATGGATTGGCCATCAGAGTGCCTACACCAAATGTATCCTTGGTGGATTTGGTAGTTGATCTCAGTCGGGACGTAACCAAGGAAGAGGTGAATGGTGCGTTAAAAAAGGCATCAGAGGAAGATATGAAAGGTATTCTTTTGTATTGTGATGAGGAACTGGTTTCTGTGGATTTTACAAGCAGCGCCTTTTCATCTATTGTAGATGCACCAACTACCAGCGTCATTGGTGGGAACATGGTAAAGGTTTTAGCATGGTATGATAATGAAAGCGGGTTTTCTACCAGAATGGTTGACCTTGCTGCCTATATGGGAGAGAAGCTGGATTGACAGAGAGGAGGACGGGGTGTCGATAAAATATATAAACGATCTGGATATTAGTGGGAAAAGATTATTTATAAGGGTCGATTTCAATGTCCCCCTTGATGAAATGGGTAACATTACTGATGATACCAGGATAAGAGGGGTCCTTCCAACGATAAATTATGCCCTTGATGAAGGGGCTAAGGTGATTCTGGCATCCCATATGGGCAGACCGAAAGGGAAGGTTGATAAAAAACTGAGTTTGGAACCAGTAGCCAGAAGGCTGGGGAGGTTATTAAAGAAAGATGTTGTTATGACCAAGGACTGTATTGGTGATGAGGTAGAGAAGATTGTTGATGATATGAATTCCAATTATGTTGTCCTTCTGGAGAACCTGAGATTTCACATCGGAGAAGAGGAAAATGATGATAATTTTGCAAAAGAGCTAGCCAGGTTAGCAGATGTGTATATCAATGATGCCTTCGCCATGTCTCACAGGTCCCATGCCTCAGTGGTTGCCGTAACCAGATTCTTCGATGTATGTGGTGCCGGATTTTTGATGAAGAAGGAGCTTAATTACTTTGCCAGGGCGATGGAGAATCCAGCCCGACCACTGGTAGCTATCATAGGAGGCGCCAAGGTTTCGAATAAATTGAGTGCGTTGGAAAATGTTATCAAGAAAGTGGATAAGATAATAGTTGGGGGAGCGATGGCATTTACCTTTCTTAAAGCCCTTGGATATGATGTTGGAAAATCATTGGTTGAGGATACATTAATAGATACTGCACACAAGATTTTGGAATCTGCGAAGGAAAAGAATGTAAAGTTCTATCTGCCTGTGGATTGTGTTGTTGCAAATAAGTTTGACTCTGAGGCGGAGACCAAGATCACTACAGTCCAGGAGATACCTAAAGACTGGATGGCTTTGGATATTGGTCCTGCTACCACCACACTTTTTGCTCAAGCCCTGCAGGATGCCAAGACTATTATCTGGAATGGGCCTATGGGGGTCTTTGAGATGGACGCCTTTAGCAGGGGGACATTTGCAATGGTAAGTCATGTTGCCAATTCTTATGCACTGACTATTGTTGGTGGTGGAGACACAGATGTAGCTGTCAACAAGGCTGGAGAATTAAACAAGATGTCTTACCTATCCACTGGTGGAGGTGCCTTTATAGATTTGCTGGAGGGCAGGCCGCTCCCGGGGATCGAGGCCTTGAAAAACAAAGGATAACGTGAAAGATACTGTCTAGATTGGATTTAATAGTGCGAAAAGCAGTTATCGCTGGAAATTGGAAGATGAATAAGACCGTTTCTGAGGCGGTTGAGTTAATATCCGATCTCAAGGGTCTAATAGCAGATGTTATAGATGTGGAGATTGTGGTTGCTCCTCCGTTTTTAGCAATCTATAATGTAGTTAAGGAGACAAAAGGTTTCAATATACACGTTTCAGCTCAGGATGTATTCTGGGAGGAAGAAGGGGCTTATACCGGCGCTGTATCTCCGAAAATGTTGTCAGATGTTGGATGTGAGTATGTCATTATTGGCCACTCTGAACGCAGGCAGTACTTTGGTGAAACCGATGAGACTGTAAATAAAAAAATACAGACTTCCCTGCAACATGGTCTAACACCTATTTTTTGCGTCGGGGAGACCCTTCAACAGAGAGAGGCAGGAGAGACCTTTAAGATAATCGAAGCACAGATTAAGAGAGGTCTATCAGGTCTTTCTGCTTCAGATATGGAGGATGTAATCATTGCCTACGAGCCTCTATGGGCTATTGGTACAGGCAGGACGGCAACCGGTGAGCAGGCTGAAGAGGTTCACAGTTTTATAAGAAAGCTTTTAAAAGAAATTTATAAAGATACAGCAGATAGTATAAGAATCCTGTATGGCGGAAGTGTAAAACCCGAGAACATAGATGGACTGATGTCCAAGCCGAATATAGATGGGGCGTTAGTCGGGGGGGCAAGTTTGAAGGCTGATGATTTTGCAAGGATTGTAAAGTATCAAAGGTAAGAGTTCTGAATATCTCTGAAACCATAGTCAAATAATGCTATCGCAAATCTTCCTTGTTAATAATTAAGCATTGAGTCCGCAGAATTCAGAATTCGTTAACACAATCTTAAAGAGGTACTTATGCTTACCATTAGTTATATAAAAGTTATTGCCGAGAATTTTTATTGTTCCCAATGTGGGGAATGGGTATATTGTCCTGAAATGAACTATAAATACCAGGATGAAGATGGAAAAACCGTTGAAAAAATCGGTGAAGGATGTACAAAACAGGACAAAGAGGGAGAATACCTTGAATGTCCTGCGTGTAAGGCCAAATTTTACTTAATCAAAGCATAAAGGGGGTAGGATATTTAGTCTTTAGGAGAGCTTTGGGGACATTGTTTCTATTTGTGATAAATAGGGTTAGATAATCACTTTTCAGGATAAAGAAAAAGGGGCCAGATTTTCATCTAACCCCTTTTGTTTTTTTTGGTAGCGGGGAGTGGATTTGAACCACTGACCTTCGGGTTATGAGCCCGACGAGCTACCAGACTGCTCCACCCCGCGATAGAGTGATATAATATAAAATAACCCGGCTGGTTGTCAAGGTTTATTTAGTTTTTTCGTAAGAAAAAGGGCAACAGCTTATATCCATCCTCAATAAACAAATTGTTTATCCTGGCTGATTTTTCATTAAAGCCCATATCCTTTGAGGGGTTAGTTTCTTTATCTTCGGATGAGAAAATGGCGAATGGCACAGGGTCAGATGTGTGGCTCATTACCGATAAAGGGGTAGAGTGGTCCGGTAAAACCATTATCCTGTAGTTTTGAAATTTATTTATCTTATCCAAAACCATTCCGACAACCTCTTTGTCGAACCGTTCAATGGCCTTTAACTTGTTTTTAAGATCACCGCTGTGGGAGGCTTCATCAGGCGCCTCTACATGAAGATATACCAAATCCGTTTTCTCCAGCGCACTAAGGGCATAATTTGCTTTTCCCCTGTAATTGGTGTCAAGGTATCCGGTAGCACCAGGGACATCAATAACCTCTAACCCTGCGTAAACGCCGATTCCTTTAATCAGATCCACGGCTGAGATTACCGAACCTGTAATACGGTATCTTTCTGATAAAGTCGGCATATTTGGTTTCTTACCCTGGCCCCATAGCCATATAGAGTTTGCCGGTTTCTTAGAGTTTTTGATCCTTATCTTATTGATATTGCTACTTTCAAGAACAGTCTGGGAATCATTCATCAATTGAAGAATTTGTGTTTCCCCTTTGCCTTTTGGCAGATATGGGTCTATGACTTTTCTAGAAATATCATGTGGGGGGGTCATACTGAGTTTTTCCTGCCCATTCTTCCAAATCATAAGGTGACGGTAGCTGACTCCAGGATAAAACTTGATGTCTTCTGTCCCCAGTTTTTGATCGATCTCATGGATGATTTCTTTTGCCTCTTCTGTAGATATGTGACCTGCACTATAATCATCCATATATGTTTTGCCATCTTTAACGGAGAGTGTTACGAGATTACACCTGAATGCCACATCTTCCGGGCCAAGTCTCAAACCCATGCTGGCAGCTTCTAAAGGTGCCCTGCCGGTATAATACTGTTTGGGGTCATAGCCCAGTATTGATAGATTCGCAATGTCGCTGCCTGGAGGCAATCCCATGGGTATGGTTTTTACCATGCCCAGTCTCCCCTTTTGGGCTATTAGATTCATATTTGGTATGTCGGCCACCTCAAGAGGTGTTTTTCCCCCAAGTTCGGGAATAGGGTAGTCGGCCATTCCATCGCCAATTAATATGATATGTTTATATTTCATCCCATTCTAATTTGGTTTAAAAAAAGGGTGGAAATTACAGATCTAAAAGTTCTAATATTTTATCTACCTCTGGCGGGAGTGTTATCGGTTCACCGGATATCTTTATGGCGCTCTCCGGGTCTTTCAGGCCATGCCCGGTTAATGTACAGACAATACTGTCTCCCTTTTTGAAGAGCCCCTGTTTATTTAATTTAATAACCCCGGCCACCGAGGCTGCCGATGCGGGTTCGCAGAATATCCCTTCATATCTGGCTATTAACTGATACGCGTTGATGATCTCTTCATCTGACACCATATCAATGGTTCCTCCTGACTCGTCCCTGGCTGCTTCTGCCTGTCTCCAGCTTGCAGGGTTGCCTATTCTGATGGCTGTTGCCACAGTCTCAGGGGCTTTTATGATTTCCCCTCTAACTATAGGTGCAGCCCCCTCTGCCTGAAAACCTATCATCTTAGGTAAAGAACTGATTCTTCCACAAGACTTATATTCCTTAAACCCTTTCCAGTAAGCGGTTATATTGCCGGCATTACCCACTGGCAGGGAATGGAATGTAGGGGCAAAACCCAACTGGTCACAGATTTCAAAGGCGGCTGTCTTTTGTCCTTCTATACGATATGGATTCAAAGAGTTTACCATCGTTATGGGGTATCTCCCTGATATATCTCTTACAATTTTTAGTGCCTCATCGAAATTCCCATCCAATTGAATTACCACAGCGCCATGCATCATAGCCTGAGACAGCTTTCCCAGGGCGATCTTCCCCTTTGGAATAAGCACATAAGCCTTCAATCCTCCCTTTGCTGCATAAGCAGCAGCGGAGGCAGAGGTGTTCCCCGTTGAGGCACAAATAACTGCTTTGCTTCCTTCTTCTAATGCCTTGGATATGGCAACGGTCATTCCCCTGTCTTTGAAAGAACCTGATGGATTGAGTCCCTCATACTTTAAGTAAAGGTCGATTCCTTTATTTATATAGTCCCTCAGTCTGCTGGTCCTAATAAGAGGTGTATTACCCTCATTTAGAGTGATAATCTTGGAATCGTCCTTTATAGGCAAAAACTCCCTGTATTTTTTGATTATTCCTTCCATAATGTATTCCCCTCTAAAGTTGATGAAGTCGCAAAAAGTCAAAAATCAGACGGCACAGTAAAAAGCTCCAGATGCAAGGCGCGCAAATCCTGAGGAGTGAGGCGTACTTGGGGGTACGCCGCAACGACGAAGGATGCAGTGCAACGCCGCAGATAGACTTTTTACGAAGCCGTCAAAGTTGAATCCACGTCCTCTATTCTAATCAGTACAGTATTATCAACGGTTATTGGGAGGTCATCTATCTCTTTTAATGCCTTCTGAATATTGGCCTCTTTGGCTTCATGGGTTAGCATAAAGATCGGTACTGCTCCCTCAATCTCTCTTCCCTTTTGGATAACCGATGAAATGCTGATATCCATATTGCCCAGGATTCCTGATATCTTTGAGAGTACCCCCGGCCTGTCTGTAGCATAAAATCTCAGGTAATACCTGCTTGTAATATCATTCATGCTCTTGATTTTCTGCTCTTTTATATTTTCATATTGAAAAGAAAGGGAAGGGACCCTCTGACTGCTGCCCTTTATAATATTACGACAGATTTCCAGAACATCACTTATTACTGCACTTCCTGTGGGCATCATCCCTGCCCCTTTTCCATAAAACATGGTCTTGCCTACTGCATCTCCATTGATAAATATAGCGTTGTACACTCCATTGACCATAGAAAGAAGGTGGCTGTTTGGCAGTAGAGTAGGGTGAACCCGGGCTTGAATCTGTTTGCTCTCTTCTTTGGCTATAGCCAGTAGCTTTATTGTATATCCCAGCTCTCTTGCGAATTCTATGTCAAGAGGGGTAATCCTGGAAATCCCTTCAACATAGATATCGCCTAGCTTCACTTTAATCCCATAAGCCAGGGATAAAAGTATGGCTAACTTATGTGCTGTATCTAGACCTTCAATATCCAGGGTGGGGTCTGATTCGGCATAACCCTTGTTTTGGGCATCCTTCAATACATCTGCAAATTCTTTGCCTCTACTGGTCATTTCTGAAAGGATATAGTTGGATGTGCCGTTCAAAATCCCAAAAATAACCCTAATGTTGTTGGCAGCCAACCCCTCTTTGATAGAGCGGATGATAGGGATGCCACCACCAACACTTGCCTCAAAGCCGATGTCCACCTTTTCTTTGTAAGCCTCTCTGAATATCTCCGCACCATGAACTGCCAGCAGAGCCTTGTTTGCAGTAACTATGTGCTTTTTCTTCTTGATGGCCTTTAAAATGATTTCCTTGGCCACATCATATCCGCCAATTAGTTCAACAAGAATGGATATTTCCGGGTCGTCAATTAATTCCTGAACATCTGTGGTTAAGAGTTTCCTGTCTACTTTTATCCCTCGGTCCGTTGTAATATCCATGTCTGCGATCTTCTTCAGAAGAATAGAAGCTCCAAGACGGCCTTCAATAACCTCCTTATTTTCTTGAAGAATCTTTACTACACCAGTACCTACAGTCCCAAAACCTACCAATCCAATTCCTATTTTCTTCACAGTGTCCCTCGTTTTGCATAGTATCATTTGCGTACTAATCTACTAAATATTTCGATCTGATGCAAGGAATTTAATTACCAAACCTGGCATTTCACTTGCTATAAAAACCGGACATCTTGAAATGCTATTGACACACAAGAAGTTTTTCCCTATACTTGACCTGTCAGAAAGGAAGTTCTGTCAGATGATAGAACTATTGGGAGGCAGATAGTATGGCATCTGTTATTAAGTACTATGAGGGAATCGACTCGGTTGCCGTAATCGGTAACTATTTACCCCGCCTATGCGGTATTGCAACATTCACTACTGATCTCGTTGAGGCTTTATCGACGGAAGCGCCTGACATAAGTTGCTCGGCAGTAGTTATGAACGATAAACCCGAGGGATATCCATATCCTGAAAAAGTGCGATTTGAGATCAATCAGAACAAACTTGCCGATTACACTGTTGCATCGGAGTTTCTCAATATCAGCCAGGTTGATATTGCCTGCGTGCAGCATGAATATGGCATTTATGGCGGCCCGGCAGGGAGCCATCTCCTGAAACTTTTAGGAGAGCTTCGCATGCCGGTCGTGACAACCCTGCACACGATTCTGAGAGATCCAGCCCCTGAATATCGTGAAGTCATGCGCAGGCTGTCTGATCTGTCCGACAAACTCGTCGTGATGAGCCACAAGGCTGTTGACTTTCTCAAAGATATCTATGCAGTGCCGGAAGAAAAAATTGCCTTTATCCATCACGGTATTCCGGATACGCCTTTTATGGATCCCAACTTCTACAAAGATCAGTTCGGCGTGGAAGGCAAAAAGGTGCTTCTCACATTCGGCCTGCTTTCTCCCAATAAGGGCATTGAAAACGTCCTGCAAGCGCTTCCGTCAGTCACCAAAAAACACCCTGATGTTACCTATATTATCCTGGGAGCAACACATCCGCATATTTTGAAGGCGCATGGTGAGGAATACCGTATCAGCCTGCAGCAGCTCGCACGCAAACTAGGTATCAGCGAGCATGTCATTTTTCAAAACCGTTTTGTGGAGATTAAAGAATTATGTGAATTTCTCGGCACCGCTGATATATATATAACCCCTTATCTTGAAGAAGCACAGATTACTTCCGGGACCCTCGCCTATGCTATGGGGACCGGCAAAGCAGTGATTTCAACCCCATACTGGTATGCGAGCGAGATGCTTGCCGAAGGACGGGGAATAATTGTTCCCTTCAACAACCCTGATGCCATAGCGGAACAAATCATCAACCTTCTGGACAACGATACTAACCGGCATACGATACGCAAAAAGGCATATACATTCTGTCGCGAGGCAATCTGGAAGGAGATATCCCGAAGATATCTTGAGGTTTTCAGCGAGGTTAAGCTCGAACGTACCCGGTGTCCCCGCCCCCGGCACTTATATGTTGAAAATATCAAATCCATAACAAATTTCGAGCTTCCTGAAATGAAGTTTGATCACCTGAGAATCCTTACCGATGATACGGGTATTTTGCAGCATGCCACCTATACCATCCCCAATCGCGACCATGGCTACTGCATTGATGATAATGCGAGAGCGCTGATGGTTGCCGACATGGTCAGGAAACACCTGTCTACGGCCGGCATAGGCTTTGATTCCCTCAGCAGCCATTATCTCAGCTTCCTACTGCATGCCTTCAATGTGGAAACAGGACGGTTTCGTGATTTTATGACCTATGCCCGACAATGGACTGAAGAGGTGGGGTCAGAGGATGCTCACGGCAGGGCACTTTGGAGCCTTGGCAAGGCTGTGGCACTTCTTGACGATTCCGGACAGTTGCTAATGAGCACTACGCTATTTAACCAGGCACTGAAGGCTGTCGAGCACTTTTTTTCGCCCCGAGCCATCGCCTTTGCCCTGGTGGGCATTCATGCCTATCTGGATAAATTTTCAGGCGACAGCGAAGTACGCAGGGTTCGAGAAATCCTTGCAAATAAACTTTTCAATCAGTTCAGGAACAATGCAACAAGCAGTTGGCACTGGCTTGAAAACTCTTTAAACTATGCCAACGGCAAGCTGCCCCATGCCCTGCTCATATCCGGCCAATGCATGCAGCGCAGCGACATGATCGATATGGGACTCGAATCCCTCAAGTGGCTGCTCACCATCCAGACCGAAGACGGCCACTTTGTACCCATTGGCAGTAACGGATGGTATGAAAAAGGCGGCACCAAGGCCCGTTTCGACCAGCAGCCCGAGGAAGCCAATGCTATGATCGAAGCCTGTGTCGAAGCCTTTAACATCACCCGGGACAAAACATGGTTCGATAATGCGGTCATGTGCTTTAACTGGTTTCTCGGACACAACGACCTGAATATGCCGCTTTATGATCCCAAGAACGGCGGCTGTCGAGACGGTCTGATGGCCGATGGTATCAACCAGAATGAAGGCGCCGAGTCGACCCTTGCCTGGCTGCTTTCGCTGATGACATTGCAAAAGCTTTATGCCGACGAGATTTTAAAACAATCATCGTCTCCCAATCAACCGGTTAGGGTAAAGGATTAGATATGCGCATTGCAGTGCTCTCGCCTATTGCCTGGCGTACACCGCCTAGACACTACGGTCCGTGGGAAAGCGTGGTCTCCCTTTTGACCGAGGGGCTGGTATCGCAAGGCTATGATGTTACCCTTTTTGCAACCGGTGATTCAAAAACAAGCGGCAAACTGCATGCCGTTTGCGGCCGGGGTTATGAAGAAGACCGCTCCATTATGCCAAAAGTATGGGAGTGCCTGCACATTTCGGAACTCTTTGAGCATGCGGAAGATTTTGACATTATCCATAACAATTTTGACTTTTTGCCCTTGACCTATACCGGCCTTATCACCACCCCGTTTGTCACCACCATTCACGGCTTTTCATCGCCCGGGATTCTGCCGGTTTACAAAAAATACAATGGCAAAGTGTTCTATGTTTCCATCAGCGATGCCGACCGGTCTCCGGATCTTGACTATATCAAAACCATCCATCACGGTATTGATATAAAGCAGTTTGATTTTCAGCCTGAGCCGGACGATTATCTGCTTTTTTTCGGACGCATTCACCATGACAAGGGTGCCAGAGAGGCCATTGAAATTGCCAGGGCATGCAATAAAAAGCTGATATTGGCGGGAATCATCCAGGATGAAGCCTACTATCACCAATACGTCGAACCGCACCTGGACAGCAACAATGCGGTCTATGTGGGCAGCGTCGGGCCGGATCAGCGCAACCATCTGCTTGGAAAGGCGCACGTCCTTCTGCATCCCATAAACTTCAATGAGCCTTTCGGCCTGTCCGTTATAGAGTCCATGGCCTGCGGTACCCCGGTGATCGCCTTTAACAAGGGGAGCATGCCCGAACTAATCGAAAACGGCAGAAACGGTTTTCTTGTAACAACTGTGGATGAGGCAATAGACGCTGTTGCACATATAAAAGATATTGACCGAGCATGCTGCCGCAGCCATGTTGAACAGCATTTTACAGTCAACCGCATGGTTGAAGAATATATTCAGGTCTATGAAACGGTTCTGGAAAAGACAAAACCCGAAGAGCACCGACCCTGGGGATATTATAAAATCCTGGCGGATAATGATACTTACAAAAGCAAAGAAATTGTTGTTTTCCCCCACAAGCGTCTGAGCCTGCAGCGGCATCGCCATCGGTCCGAACACTGGTATATCATTGAGGGCAGGGCACAAATAACTCTTGATGATAAAACGGTTGCTGTTAAGCCGGGGCAGTCCGTAGACATCCCCAATGGCGTCCTGCACAGAATCGCTAACCAGGGTTCTGAAAATGTGCGCTTCATTGAAGTGCAAACCGGCGATTATTTCGGGGAGGATGATATCGAACGCTTTGAGGATGATTTTGGAAGAACCTAAACCAACGGACCAGCTTTTGGGGGATTAACCGCTTATATTCATAATCCTTGAACCACAACACGATACTATGACCAATAAAGGCTCTATCATAACACGTTATAAAAAAAACCCCATTCTCACAAAAGACGATGTCCCTTACCCTGTAGCCACGGTTCACAATGCCGGCATCGTCAAGCATGACGGCCGCTATATTATGCTTTTCAGGTCGCATGTGCACAATGGGCGCTCGATCATTGGCAGGGCAGACAGTGATGATGGTTTTTCCTTCACGGTCCGTCCCGAACCCTTTCTCACACCTGCAACGGACGGCATTTTTGCGGAATATGAGGAGTTCGGGATCGAAGACCTGAGGATCTGCCCGGTAGAGGACGACTACCTGCTTACCTACAGCGCGTATTCCCGTCACGGCGTTCGGATTGCCCTTGCGCGCACCAAGGATTTCAGAAAAGTTGAACGCATTGCGCTAATAACCCAGGCCGACCTTCGCAACGTGGTCATTTTTCCCGTAAAGTTCGGTGGCAGGTATGCGCGTCTTGACCGGCCCCATTCAGAAATTTCGCCCTGGTCGATCTGGATTTCCTATTCCCCGGACCTGGTTCACTGGGGCGATTCACGGGTGATTATGAAGACGGTTCCCTATCACTGGGATGAAATGAAAATCGGGCCCGGCGCACCGCCCTTCAAAACCGACAAGGGTTGGCTGCATATTTACCAT
>Ga0265296_1003501_pt1 | contig 14488 bp, 13 predicted proteins | sample MunlanPumphouse1_FD_189073 | JGI IMG/M metagenome (GOLD analysis project Ga0265296, IMG submission 189073) | Groundwater microbial communities from a municipal landfill in Southern Ontario, Canada - Pumphouse #1 | ecosystem: Environmental > Aquatic > Deep subsurface > Groundwater | place... | reverse complement strand
TCGACCGCGATCTTTCCCCAGGAAACAGCCTCATCGAATGTGCAGCCGCTGAGCCCCCCCCAGTGGGGCGGATCGGCGACGAACTGGATCGCATAGCGGTGTCCGTCGACGGGTCTGCCGAGGATGTTGTTCGTGACCTCGGTCTGCTGGATGAAATTCTTCGGCGTTCCTCCCCCGACGTAGATCACCATCGTCGGCTTCATCGCCGCGATGCGCGCCGTCTCCTCGACGTCGCCGATCATGTCGAAAATGACCTTCGGCGTGCGCTCGGCGAGCCCGATGCCGATCGACGAATCTCCGATCGCGGGGCAGTAGACCGGCACGCCCTTCCGGTAGGCGGCGCTCAGGATTCCCTGCTGCCCCTTCGAAAGGCGGTTCGCCTCCTTGCCGAGCAGATGGAGAAACTCCCTCGTCGTGTACGGCCGCTCCTCGAGCGTCTTCGTCGCCCACTTCCCGATCTGCTTGTCGAGGCTCTGGAATCCCTCCTCGTCCGCGAAGGTGTCGTAGATCCGGTCGACCATCTCCTCGCGGAGCTTCGCGTCATCCACGTTCGGGGTGCCGAGATAGTGGTAGCTCCCTGCGGTCTCGTAAAAATCGTGGTAGAGATTGGCCCCCGTGGATGCGATCACGTCGATGAACCGGTGCTCGATGAGCGTCACGAGCACCTTGCGCATGCCCGCCGGCACCATGGCGCCCGCGAGGCCGAGCATGACGATGATGTCGTCGTCGAGCGCCTCGGCCCAGATGCGCGCCGCGTGCGCGAGGCCCCTCGCCTGGAAGCTGCACCCTTCGAGACCCTCGAGAAGCTCGTCGCACGTCATGCCGGCCTTGAGCTCGATCGGTCGCGTCGGATGGGTGAGGTATTTACGCTTCACGGTGCAACTCCCTCCTGATGTGTCTCGAAATCGCCTCGTAGACGATCTTCGCCGCGATGAAATTGGACGTTTCGTCGTGCTCCACGGGTGCGAGCTCGACCGCGTCCATCGCCACGACGCGCTTGTTCTCGAAAACGAACGAGAGCAGGTCCATCAGCTCGTCCCACTGGAGCCCGCCGGGCTCGGGAGTGCCGACGGCGCGGAGAATCGAGGGATCGACCGCGTCGAAATCGATCGAAAGGTACACGGGATCGGGAAGCCTCCGGATCGCCTCCCATGCGCCCTCGCTCCACCACCCGAAGACCCTCGTTCCGTCGCAGCCGCGCAGAAAATCGCGCTCTTCGCTCGAGTAGCTCCGCACGCCGATCTGGACGAGCTTCCCGAACGGGAGCGAATTCCGCGCCGCGCACGCATGGCTTTCCTTCTCGCCGAGGTACTGCGCGCGCATGTCGGCATGCGCGTCGAGCCACACGACGCCGAGCGATTCGTAGCCGAGACCTTCGAGAATCCACGGAGTGATCGAGTGCTCGCCGCCGAGAAAGCAGGGAAACGTCTCGCGAAAAAAATCGCGATGAGCGCGCACGAACGAAACGAGATCATCCTTGCACGCGATCTTCTCCCGCAGGGTGACGATCCCCGTTTTCTCGAGATCGAGGTCGAGCGCGGAGTTATAGAACTCGATCTGCATCGAGGCGTCGAGAATCGCCTGGGGAGCCCGGGCCGTTCCCCTGCCGTACGACGCGCTCCATTCGACGGGAACAGGGATCACGGCGACGCGATCCTTGTTCGCTCCCGAAACTTCTGTGCCGAGAAAATCGAACGTCCGTTCCATCACCGGCTCTTGTAGCTGCAAAACACCGCCGCGGCGACGACGGTGGTCCACATGCCGTCCTTGCCGAGCGACGTCTGCGTAATGTTCGTCGTGCGGACAATCTGCCCCGCGATCTTCCATTCCTGTTTCCGCTCGTTCCACGCTCTCGTGAGATCGATCTCGATGCCGAGGGTCGAGGCGAGCATCGTCGCGGCGAGATCCTCGGTGTAATCGCCGAGCTCCTCCTGCCGCTTTCCGAAGGCGTGATGCTCGGAGATATATCCGTACCGCTTCCGGTCGGTCGGTATCGCAACGCCGATCGCGGAGCCGACGAGGCGTCTCTGCTCGTCCGTGTGGTTGGTGCTCAGCACGCAGTACACGATCTCCCCCGGATGGAGCATCGAAGCGCCTCTCGTGCGCGGGATCAAAACACAATGAGGCGGAAAGATGCTCGAAACGTGGACAAGGTTGAACTGCGACAACCCCGCGGCTCTCAGCGCAAGCTCGAAGCTCGTGAGCTTTTCCTTGTGTCTCCCGGCGCCGCGCGTCAGGAATATCTTGTCGGGGACCTTTCCCTCCACGGAGTACCTCTTTTCGAAATGGTGCGATGTGTGTGCGTTCTCGCCGTGATGCCTGAACCGCCGCCTTCCGCAGACTGATTCGGTTCGAGTGCATTATGACCGAGGCACGGGCATTGTCAACGCCAAAATAAAACGGGAACGGCCGATGCCGTTCCCGTTCATTAGCACTCTCAAGCTACGATATCAAGAAGACGTGCTATTTCTTGGCTTTTCTGCGAACTTTGCGCTTCGCTTTCGCCTTCACTGCCTTCTTCGCCTTGGCTTTGCCCTTTGCTTTCTTCTTGGGCTTCGCTTTGGTCTTGGCTTTCTTTTTGGCTTTTGGCATTTCTCCCACTCCTTTGTGAAAGTTGAAAGCCCGCCATCGCCTCTATTGCATGCGTTGCTTCTTTCAATCGGGAGCTTGTGATGTCGCGCAACGCATGCACCGAATTAATTGTGCACATGTTATTCATTGGAGAAAAAATGTGTCAAGACTTTTTAAAATTATTTGAAAAATATTTTTCGTCGCCGCGTTGCGCCGAGCGAGATGAACACGCGATCGCGCGCGCCGTCACGCGACGCCGATTCGAAACGGCGCGGCTCGCATTGACACGCGTCCTCCGCGTTGTTATATATAGTCCGACTGTCTTGCGCGCGACGCGCGAGCAACGCAGGGAGCGTATACGATGCGGCACGAAGCGGTATTCATGCGGAGCGACGACGCGCTCATCGCCTTTCTCGCGGAGCGTCTCGGCGGTGTTTTCGCGCGGGGCGACCGCGTGGCGATCAAGCTTCACATGGGAGAACCGGGCAACAAATACTTCATCGCCGCGCCGCTGGCGAAGCGCGTCGTCGATTGCATCGCCGCCCTCGGGGCGACACCGTTCATCTTCGATTCGCCGGTCGTATACTCGAGCCCGCGCGACAGCGAGCGCCGCTACCTCGGCACGGCGGCCGCGCACGGCTACTCGAGGGAGGAGCTCGGGTGCCCCGTCGCCGTCTCGAACGCCGGCAGCTCCGCGAAGGGCTCGCACATGACGTACCGCATCTGCAAGGACCTGCTCAAGGCGGACGGCGTGCTCCTCCTCACGCACGTCAAGGGGCACGTCGCGTGCGGCATGGGCGGCGCCGTCAAGAACGTCGGCATGGGATGCGTGGCGAAAGAAACGAAGGGCGCGATCCACAAGGGGGGCGAGCCGGTCTATTCGGAGGGATGCACCCGGTGCGGCGCGTGCGTCGAGAACTGTCCGACGGGGAACATCGCCCTCGATCCGGCGGGCCCGCGCTTCGGCGTCACCTGGTGCCCGGGCTGCAGCAACTGCGTCCTCGTCTGCCCGGCGCAGTGCATCCGGCCTCGCGTCGCGACATTCGATGAGCTTCTCGCCGAATCGGCTGCGATCGCGCACGGGAGATTCAAGAAGAAGTATTCCGTAAACGTTCTCAAGAATATTTCGAAATTCTGCGACTGCATGTCGGACCCGGGACCTCTCATCGCGAAAGACATCGGATTCGTGTGCGCGGACGACATGGTCACGGCGGACGCCGCCACGCTCGAGGTGATCGCGAAGGAGACGGGACGCGAGGACATCTTCGCCGAGCAGCACAAGCACTCTCCCTGGGGACACGTGCGGGCGGCGGCGCGCTTCATGGACGTGGACACCTCGATCGCCGTGAAGGAGATCTGAAATGGCGGGGCATGCGTTCGTGTTCGCGGCGCTGGGCCCGGGCTTCAGGGGCGTTCTGGACGTTCTCGTCGGAAATCCGATCCTCCTCCTCTTTTCGGTGATCGGGCTCGGATACCTCGTGGGGAACATCAGGATCTTCGGCTTCAAGCTCGGCGTGGCCGCCGTCCTCTTCGTCGGAATGGCCTTCGGCGCCATCGACGAGCGCCTCGCCCTTCCCGACTATATCTATGTCATCGGCCTTGTCCTCTTCGTGTACGCCATCGGGCTTCAGTCCGGCACCGGTTTCTTCGCCTCGTTCCGCAAGAGGGGCCTCAGGCTCAACCTTTTCGCCGTCGCCGTCCTCTGCGCGGGAGCCGCGCTCGCCGTGGTCCTCAAGAACGTCATGGGGCTTTCGGCGCCGAGCGTCGCCGGACTTTTCTGCGGAGCCCTCACCAACACGCCGGCCCTCGCCGCGACCGTCGAAACGATCGAGAACATGAAGGGCGCGCTGCCCCCCGAAGCGCTGAAGCTCTACCTCGAGAGCCCCGTGGTCACCTTCGGGCTCGCGTACCCCTTCGGCGTGCTCGGCGTCATTCTCTGGTTTTTCTTCTTCATCAAGATCTTCAAGATCGACTTCGCGAAGGAAGAGGCCGCGAGGCTCCAGGAGTCGGGCGCGGCCGGCATCGTCAACAGAACGTTCAAAATAACGAACCCCGCCATGGACGGCAAAACAGTCGCTGAAGCGCTCGTGGCGCTCGGCGGGCCCGGATTCGTCCTGAGCCGCATCAAGCAGGGAGACGCGATCTCGGTCGTTCTCCCGGGCACGATTCTCTCGCTCGGAAATCTCATCGTGGCGGTCGGCAATCCCGACACGCTCGAGCGGGCACGCATCATCTTCGGCGAGCCGAGCGCCGAGCATCTTCCCGAAACGGCCGGGAACATCTCCTACCGGCGCATCTTCGTTTCGAACAAGAAAGTGATCGGCAAGACCCTTCGCGAGCTCGATCTCCACAAGCTCTTCGACGCGACGATCACGAGGCTCCGGCGCGGCGACGTCGATTTCGTTCCGTCCCCCGACACGATCCTCGAATCGGGGGACCGCATCCGCGTCGTCGCTCAGCGCGGCAATCTCGACGCGATCTCGAAGTACTTCGGCGACTCGATCCGATCGATCTCGGAGACCGATTTTCTCTCGCTCTCGCTCGGCGTCGTTCTCGGGGTGCTCCTCGGGATGATCGCCTTCCCGCTCCCGAACGGAACGGTATTCCGCCTCGGCTTCGCGGGAGGCCCGCTCATCGTCGGTCTCGTCCTCGGCAAGCTCGAACGGACCGGGCCGATCATCTGGGGTCTCCCCTACACGGCGAACCTCGTCCTCCGTCAGGTCGGGCTCGTGTTCTTTCTCGCGGCGATCGGAACGAAGGCCGGCCCGGGTTTCGGCGCGACCTTCAGGACGGGCGGCTGGGGGCTCATCGCGGCCGGGGCGCTCATCACGAGCCTAGTCGCCGTGGCGGCGATTCTGGCCGGCTACAAGTTCCTGAAGCTTCCGATGTCGGCGGTCATGGGCGTCGTCTCGGGGATGCACACGCAGCCCGCCTGCCTCGCCTACGCGAACCAGCAGGCGGGAAACGAGCTGCCGAACATCTGGTACGCCGCGGTCTATCCCGCCTCCATGATCGCGAAGATACTTCTGGCGCAGATCATCGTCTCGTTCCTTCTCGTATCCTGAGAACCGCACCCTGACATTTGCAGCCGTTGACTTCGTCCGCGTTTTGCCGTACAATTGACGCCATGAAGAAGCTTGTCGCGCTCGTCTTCGCCGTTCTCATCCTCGCCCCCTCCCTCGCGCGGGCGATCGACGTATTCGTCCAGGCGGAGGACTTCACGAGCTCGAACAATATAATGCCCGAAAATATCCGCGCGTACAACAGCGCGCTCCTCGGCCTCGACTACGAGGGAGAATGGGCCGAGTTCCAGGTTCCCGCCTCTGGATTCGGGACATACCTGCTCTCGATGCGTTGCTGGGGCAATCTGAACTCGCCGTACCTGTTTCATCTCGTCACGAAACCGGTCCAGGGGGAGGACCCGCAGACGATCACCCTGAGCTTCGCCGGCAAAGGGTACTGCGGCAGTTGAAGCACCTCCATACTGGTCTTCGGTGGAGACCTCGTCAGAATCTTCGAATCGCCGCTCACCTTCAGGTTCGTATTCGTGGCGGGAGACGCCGGCGCGTGGATCGACTGGTTTGACTTCTCGTCGGTGAACGCTGCCGAGAGCCAGTCCTGGGGAGCAATCAAGAGCCTGTTCCGCTAGGCCTCAGGGCCGCGCGCGCCGGAATTCAATCGAGGAACAGCTAGAATTCAATCGAGGAATAGAGCGAGTACATGTCCGTCCCGGATTCCGTCGTATCGGGCACCGTTTCGGTGTAATCAATCCGTTCGTACCGGAGCCGTACGGCGCCGATTTTCTCGAACTCGTAGCGAAGCTCCCCGACGATTCCCCTCCGGGACGAGCGGGCCGGTGAAATCTCTCCATCCCGCCACATCTCTTTCTCAAGCCAGCCGAGCCCCGCACCGAGACTCCTCCAGAGGCCGAGATCGAGCGACGCGCCGGAGAGGGAGATCTGCTTCCGTTCCGTGGCGGGCGGGGAGACGTCCGCCTCGCGCAGCCTCTTATAGAAGAGAGAGAGCGTTATACGATCGCCGAGAAGCGGCGCGCGCGCGGACGCGCGGATACCCTCGGTGTTTTCCTCGTACGAAAGGGCGGAATACGGCGTCGAGAATCCGCGGGCGAGGCACAGGTAATCCACGAGGATGGAAGGGCCCAGCGGCTTTTCTATCGCGATCCCCCCGCGTCCGCCACCCCCTCTGCGCGACACGTCCGCGAGACCGCCCGCCGTCATGAGGCCGCGCTCGTCGGTGTCGTTCCACGCAATGATCTCGCCGCGCAGACGCGCGTACCGCACGAGCGGCGCCTCCGCCGTAAAGCTCAGAGTCCGCGTGCTGATCCAGGGATCCTCGGAAAGATAGTCGAGCCCGTAGAAATCCACCGAGCACCGGTTTTCGAAGCTCGCGATCGCGTGCGCGCCCGCTTTCCAGAACGACCCCGTCCGCTCGTCAAGGCGCTGCCATCTCCACTCGAATCCCGCGATCTCCTGGGAATACCGGGCCCGCTCCTCGCCGCCGAAGCGGTACGCCGAATAGCTCGTCTCGATCGCCCGCCGCGGTATCGCGTAAAAGAGACGCACTTCACAATCGAACGCGGCGTACGAGGCGAGCGCCCCCTCGACCGTGAGATCGGGCCCGAGCTCCTCGAGGCTCTCGACGAGGATCGCTCCCGCGGTGGGGCCGCCGCATCCGCAGCCCGTGTCCCCTCCGACGCGCGGGCTGTCGTCCCAATCCCAGCGCATGAGGGTAAACGGCGTCATGGAGAGATCGTAGTATCCGATTCTGACGCGAAATGCCGCCGCCTCGATCTCGGCGAACGCGCTCCCCCACTCCGAGCCGAGGTAATCCGGACCGGAAGCGAGGACCTTTTTTCCTTCGTTGCTGATCCTGAGGAGCCCTCCTGCGCGGAGACCCTTCGCAAGCCTCATCGACGCCTCGACATCGAGCCGGTACTGAACGCCGCGTTGCGGATTCACCGGCTCGCCGTAGAGTCCCGTCGCGTCCACACCGCGCGCATCGACGGCGAGCAGACGGATACGATGGAGCCCGTGATAGGAAAAGGTTTTTCCCTCCCCCGGTGCTCCGGGTGAGATGGGTGCGCCGGGTGAGCCGGGCACGCCCGGCGCCGTCCCGCTCGTCGCGGCCGGGCTCTCCCCCTGCCGCAGCATCTCATCCATCGCCGCACCGGTGTCCCCCTCCGGGTCGAATCGCACCCCAAGAACGGCGCCTCCCTTCCCGACGAGGCATAGTGTGAACGTTTCGAAAGGGATGCCGTAGCTCGCCGACACCATCCCTCCCGCATCCTGCGCCTGGGGAAACGTGATGCCGTTCGACTCGATCACTCCCCGCGCCGCGAGCCGGTCGCGGTCCTCGGCGTTGATCCCGAGGACGGCGATATCCTCCCCGCCGTACGTTCGATAGAAGCGCTCGCAGCCGAGGAGCGCTTCGACGCAGTGCGGGCAGCTCGAACGCCAGAAAACGATGAACGTGTACTCGTGTTTCGAAAAGAGCTCATCCGACAGCGCGCTCCCCGCGCCGTCCATGAGCGGCAATTCGAACGGGGGCGCCGTTTGACCCGGATCGACCGCAAGGGCAGGTGATCCCGCGAACACGCTCGCTGCGAGCGCGATCGCGGCCCCCAGGCGAAGTCGTGCATTCATGAACGTCGCCTCCCTGTTCCGTTCCACGTTGAAGGTTACGCGCGGCCCTATTATATTCGTACCTTCGAGGCTCTCAAACACATTTTGCGGGAATGCCGGAATGAACATCGACCAGCAAATGAATAAAGAGATCGTGAGACTTTCCGGACCGGTCATGATCGGCATGCTCTCGCATACGATGATCCAGATCGTGGATACGGCGATGGTCGGCAGGCTCGGGATCGCCCAGCTTGCCGCGGTCGGCCTCGGCTCTCTCTTCCTGCACGTCACGGTCCTCGCTTTCGGATCCCTCGGCGTCGGCACGCAGGCGATCACGGCGCGGCGGCACGGCGAGAAGCGTTTCGACGAGTACCCGCGAATCGCGCTCAACACGTTCGCTCTCGCCCTCGCCGTCGGAATCCCCGTCTCGATCGCGGGCGGCTTTCTTACCCCGTGGATCTTCCCGAAGCTCGCGGCCGACCCCGCCGTCGTGCGCGACGGGATCGCTTATATGAGCATCCGGTTCAGCGGCCTATTCTGCGTCATCGCGATGATGGCGCTCGGCGGTTTCGCGTACGGCGCCGCCCGCGTCAAGATCGACATGATCGTTTCGGTAGCGGTGAACGGCTGCCACATCCTTCTCAACTATCTCCTCATCTTCGGGCACGCGGGATTCCCGCGTCTCGAGGTTCGGGGCGCGGCGATCGCGTCGGTGATCAGCACGGGCCTCGGAGTCCTTTTCTACCTCTCCCTCGTCCGCTTCCGGATTCTCGGCCGGCTGCCGGCCTCCCTCCCCCGCGCGCGGCTTTCGAGGCCGCTCATGGCCCGGATAATCAGGATATCGGGGCCCCGCGCCGTCCAGAGCATGACAATCGCCGGATTCCTCATATTCTTAAGCCTCATCGGAAGGATCGGCGTCGGCGAGCTCGCCATCAGCAACATCATCATCAAAGCATTCGATTTCTCGTTTATGATCGGACTCTCTATCGGAACGGCGTCCGCGGCCCTCGTCGGACGAAGCCTCGGGGAACGCAATCCCGCCCTCGCAGCGCGATACGGCTGGCACTCCGTCGCGATCGGCTCCCTCGTCATGGGGATCATCGGAGCTTCATTCGTTTTCTTTCCCCGGGAGATCATGGGCGTTTTCACGAGCGATCTCGCGGCGATCGAGAAGGGGGCCGTTCCGTTCAGGCTTCTCGGCGCATTCCAGTTCATCGACGCGGTCGGCATCATCCTCTCCCGCACCCTCCAGGGCGTCGGCGGCACTCTCTACGTGATGATCGCCGAGATGGCGTGCATGGGGGGCGTCCTCATCCCGTTCTCTTACGCGTCGGTGGAGATCTTTCATGCGGGACTCCTCGTCACGTGGTGCGCGATCTATCTCTACATCGTCTGTTTCGCCGGCGCGATGGCATGGAAATTCAGGGAAGGCGGCTGGAAGCGCATCGAGATATGAGAGAGGTCCACGCGCAGGAATGGCCGGACGGCTTTTCATTGACATTGTCGCTCTATGTCATTATATTACTGCATGAGTATATAGGAATATTAAAAAGGGCGGCCCGATGACGTTCGATTCCGAATCCATGCCGTTCGAGCTCGTGGCGAGGCGCCTCAAGGCGCTCGCCGACGCGTCCCGCCTGTCCGTGCTGCGGCGTCTCTGCGCCGGCGAAAAGTGCGTGACGGAGCTCGTCGATGAAACGGGTCTCGGCCAGGCGAACGTCTCGAAACACCTCCGCATTCTGCTCGGAGAGGGATTCGTGCTCACACGCAGGGATCGCCGAAACGTGTTCTACCGTCTCTCGAACGGGATGAGCGAGGAGATATGCGCAATCATCTGCAGGTCAATACAGGAAAAAGCGGCGAACGAGAAGCGCGTGCTCGCTCGCTTTCTGAACCGGAAACCCGCGCGAAAGGCCGGTCGAGATACATGATCAAGGTTCTGATATTTCTCGCGGTATGGATCGTCGTCATGAAGTTCGTTCTCCCCCGGCTCGGCGTGCCCACCTGAATGTCGCAGACATGCGGGATCGGGGACCGATCCACAAAGAATGAGCACGACAAAGAAGAGGAAACAAAGAAGTAGGCGCGATGCCCATATTCGAATATGAATGCAGAAAATGCGGCAAGCTCTTCGAGGAGCTCGTCATGAGCGCGGCCCAGGAGATCGCGTGCCCCTCATGCGGTTCCGCCGACATCGAGAAGCTCATCTCCCGGATCGCGAAGAATTGCAGCGGATGCTCCTCGTCGGGAGGCGCCTCCTGCGGTCCCACCTGAGGAGGCTGTTGAAGCGGCGGTCGGCCGCATGCGAAAACACGAAGCCCGGGAGAACGGCGATTCTCCCGGGCTTTTGTTTCTGGTAGCCCCTAGGGGAGTCGAACCCCTGATTCTTGGCTGAGAACCAAGCGTCCTGACCACTAGACTAAGGGGCCACCTTGCCGATCTGGCTGGGGAGGGAGGAGTCGAACCCCCATCAACTGATCCAGAGTCAGTTGTCCTGCCATTAGACCACTCCCCAATGGCTTAGAGAAATTAAGAAATAAGCCGCAAGAAATCAACCCCTCTTTTTCACGCCCGGATCCGGCGGCCCTCCCGCGGGTGGGATCTGCCGCGCCGCCGGGGCGGTGGAACGGCTCCTACGATCCGGGAATCCCCTTCGCGCCGAGCGCCGAGGCCGAGCGAAGCCGCTCGATCGTTTTCGCTTTTCCGAGAAGAACGATGACCCAGAAGATATCCGGCGACACGGTCTTGCCGGTAAGAGCGACCCGGCTCGGATGAATGAGCTCTCCCGCCTCGATGGTGAGGCGTTCGGCGAGGCCCCGGAGCGTCTCCTCGACCGTGGCGCGGTCGAAATACTGGAGCTTCTCGAATTCGTCGGCGAGCGCGGAGAGGCGCGCGCCTGCTTCCTTCGTCATGAGATGGTTGTGCACCGCCGCGTCGTCCCGCGCGTAATCGTCCCGGTAGAAATAGCGCATGAGATCGGGAACGTCCTTGAGAAGCTTGAGCCTGTTCCCCAGGGTTTCGATGATGAGCGCGAGACGCGGAATCTCTCTTGCATAGGCGCGCCTTCCCGCGTCGGGCGCCTCGGCCCGCGCCGGTTCCTTCCCCGGCACGAGCTTGAGATCGACGGGGCGGGAAAGGTCGACCTCGAACGACGGCGGCAAGAGCCCTTCCCCCTCGAGAACGCCGTACACGAGCTCGACCTTCGCTGCCGGGGGAAGCGTCTTGAAATGCTCCGCGTTGATCCATTCCATCTTGCCGAGATCGAAAACGGCCGGGTTGCTCGAGACCTTCTTGAGCGAAAAGGCCTCGATGAGCGCCTTGAGCGTGAAGAGCTCGCGCTTGCCGTCGTATGACCAGCCGAGGAGCGCGAGGTAGTTGACCATCGCCTCGCTCAGGTAGTGCTGTTCGCGGTACGAATCGACCGAGGTCGCGCCGTGGCGCTTGCTGAGCCTCGTCTTGTCGTGCCCGAGAATCATCGGAAGGTGCGCGAACTTGGGGAGACGGTACCCGAGCGCGTCGAAGAGGTGCACCTGCCGCGGCGTATTCGAAATATGGTCGTCGCCGCGGATCACGTGGCTGATCTTCATGTGGCCGTCGTCGACGACGACGGCGTAGTTGTAGGTCGGCCGCCCGTCCGATTTGATGAGGACGAAATCGTCGAGATCCGTGTTCGCGAAAGTGAAATCCCCTCTGATAACGTCCCGGAAGCGCACGTCCCCCTCGATCGGCATCCTGAACCTGATCACGTGCGGAAGACCGCGACCGAGCTTCTCGTCGATCTCGGACGGATTCAGATCGCGGCACGTGCCCTGGTATTTCGGGGGGAGCTTCTTCGCTTCCTGCTCGACCCGCGCCGCGTCGAGCTCCTCGCTCGTGCAAAAGCAGCGGTAGACCTTCCCCTCGCGCAGGAGCCGGTCGGCTTCGGAATGGTACAGAACGCCCCGCGCCGACTGCACGTACGGTCCGTACTCGCCGCCGGCGTCGGGCCCCTCGTCCCATTTGAGCCCGAGCCACCTGAGGCCGCGCAGGATACCCTCGTAGGACTCGCGCGTCGAGCGCGCCGCGTCGGTATCCTCGATGCGGAGCACGAAAATGCCCTGATTCCTGCGGGCGTAGAGGAAATTGTAGAGTGCGGTCCGCGCCCCGCCGACGTGGAGATGCCCCGTTGGGCTCGGCGCAAAACGTACCCGAACCATATCGTCGTGCTTTTCGATCAGATTCATCGTGCTCCCGTCCCGAAGCGGCTATCGATCGATCCGTATCCTGTCGATGAAAGCTCCGTAATCGACGCCGAACGCTTCCCGGCTCGCCTGATCGAGCGTTTTGCCTTCACCGAGCCGGTCGAGGAAGGAGAGGACCTTCTCCATCGAATGCGTCTCGAGAAGCTTCTCGAGCATCCGGTAGGCGGAGTAGTAGGCGATCCGCGAATCCCCGCGGTTCGTTCCCTCCGCGATCGCGCGTTCGATCGCTTCGGGGGCGGGATTCATGTTTCGTCCTTCGTACTGGAACTCGGGCTGCTGGATCTTGAGAATATCCGCTTCGCCGGCGATACGCGTGGCGATCGCCTCCTTGAGCCAGAATGGAGCCTTGCCCCCCGACCGGCGATTGATCGCGGCCTGCGCGATGCGATTGACGATCCCCTGCTCGCCGATCATGCGCTTGATCATGATGTCGAACGGCTCGAAGATGATCGTATCTCCCTTGATGTATCCGTAGTACCACCATTCCTTGCGCGTCATGAGAAGGTATTCGTCGAGGTCGACCGTTCCGATGAGGACGATCTTTCCGGCGGCGGGACGGCCGATCTCCTTCGCGATCTTCTCGTAGCCCGTCTTGGCGAAACCGAATACTCTTACCGCAAGGTACCGACCAACCTCGGAAGCGGGATAGCGAAGCTCGATTTGCGCATTCGCCATGACGCCTCCGTTGACGACGTGATACTCGTCGACAGTGAGATTATATCCCTCGATCGGGGCGAGAAGGGAATCGGGCACGCGGAACGCCTCCAGGCTCTCCTTCTTGTCCTTCGAGCCCTTTCCGCAGCCGAAAACGACGAGGAGCGCACACAGCGCCGCGACCAGACTCATATTTCTCATCATGATCCTTTCTTCGCGCGTCCGCGCGATCCGCGTGAGGTCTCCGACCTCGCGCGAACCTCCGTGCCGACCTTTTCTATGAGAAGCCCGCGTTCCTTTTCCCGCAACTTCAGAAATTCCTTGCAGCCGGTCCGATTCTCGTCGAGCCAGATCTTCGCGAAGGCGCCGCTCTCGATTCGCTCGTAGAGCTTCTCCATCCTTTTCTCGACGTCGTCGCCGATGAGATCCTCGCCGAATTTGAGGCTTCCGTAGGCGGCCGTGCCGCTGATGACGTCCCGCATGCCGGAAAGGCCGAGACGGGAGAAAAGATCGACGATGATCTTCACCTCGTGGAAGCACTCGAAATACGCGACCTCAGGGCTGTGTCCCTTCTTCACGAGCACGTCGAAGGCGCGCTTCATGAGGGCGCTCACGCCGCCGCAGAGCACGGCCTGCTCGCCGAAGATGTCGCTCACGGCCTCCTCCCGGAAGCTCGTTTCATACGCACCGATCCGGAGACACCCGAGCGCCCCGGCGACGGCGAGCGCGATTCTTTTGGCATCGCCCGACGCGTCGTGTTCGACACCGACAAAGCATGGAAGACCGCTTCCCTCGAGGTACGTCTCGCGGAGCCTCTCTCCCTGACCTTTCGGAGCGACAAGGAGCAGATCGAACTTCTCTCCCTCTATCCCGCCGAAAGCGACGGAGAAACCATGCGCGAAGCACAGGGCGGCGCCGGGCCTGAGAGCGCCCCGAATTTCATCATTATAGACCTCTCCCTGGACCTCGTCCGGCAGGAGCATCATGAGAATATCCGCCCGCCGGACGGCTTCGGCGACGGTCGCGACCGCGAATCCGTCCTCCTGCGCGCGCCTCCAGCCGCGCCCCCCCTCCCGAGCGCCGACGATGACGGCGCAGCCGCTGTCGCGAAGATTCAGCGCCTGCGGACGTCCCTGGTTGCCGTATCCGGCGACGGCTATCGTCTTTCCCGCAAGGATGCCGCGGTCGGCATCCCTTTCCATATATATATTCATGCGACGCTCCGTTTGCATCTCTCGACTAAGTGACTATCTATAACAAAATGGGGAAGCAGTGGCAAGACCCTTGTGGAAGAGGAGCGGGAGATCGCCGGACAGGAACGCCCGCCGGCCGCGGCGCCGAGCTTTTCCATTGACAGGGGCGATTTTTCGCCTTAATTTG
>Ga0265296_1003500_pt1 | contig 14494 bp, 13 predicted proteins | sample MunlanPumphouse1_FD_189073 | JGI IMG/M metagenome (GOLD analysis project Ga0265296, IMG submission 189073) | Groundwater microbial communities from a municipal landfill in Southern Ontario, Canada - Pumphouse #1 | ecosystem: Environmental > Aquatic > Deep subsurface > Groundwater | place... | reverse complement strand
CGGTTAACATTAATAGAGCGGTTTTCTTCGAATGCATTTTCATTTGGGGCCTCCCTTAATATTGGTCTAAGCGTTAGCTTTCACTAATTTAGACCAAGCCGGCGGGAAAAAGTTCCCAAAAATATTTGCCTGCGAAAGTGAAATTTTCGGGGGGGGGGGGACGATATATATGTAGGGAGGAAAAAGGAAAAAAGTGGCGAGCGCTAATCTATAAAGCGCCGGGGGATTTTGAGGAAAAGGAAAAACTTTTTAGGAGGGAAAAAATGGGCGTATCAAGCATTTTAAATAATGTATCAGTAAAAAATTCTTGGTTGTGTAGTAAAACCGGAGGCAGGGTTGGCTGTCAAAATGCAGATGAGATTTTGATTGCAGACATCAAAGCCGGCAAGCAAAGCTTGACTGCAGAAAATATTCAAAAACTCACGCAATCAACTGAAGGCAATGGTTTCCTTATCAGTTATGCAAAGGAAAGAGGGGTTGATATAAGAGGTAGTGTGGGGGGGGGCAAGATTGAGTCCGTTCTGCCGGAATTAACGATGTTATCTTCTGATTATCCTGGATTTTTAAGCCAGCTCTTGGCTCATATAGATAATAATCTAGGAGTTTATCCTCTGTATGCAGGATCGGGTCCTATGCGCGCGACGATTGCTACTGAGAATGGGACATTGATTGATTTGTATGAAATTATGTATTATTTTACATGCGGCAGTCGAGTGCCAATGCGTGAGGGAGAAGTGATCTTGGGCGATGATCTGCTTGCTGTAAATTTATTTTTAAATAAGAAACAGACAGCGTTTGATATTGCTGGTTCTTATAGTTTTCATGGATATGAACCTTTCCCACCTCGAGTAACAGGTAGTTGCCCATTACAATAATATATTCCAGTTTTTGCTTGATTATGAAAAGCCCCAGGGAAACCCGGGGCTTTTTTTATGCTCAGGAAAGCCGCTTTACTGCGGCAGCAGGATTTTTATCTTCACAATTTTAGTGTTTGGTAGTGAAATGTACTGGGCACTGGAATTAACTTTACCAAGTTTTTTCAGCTCTTTTAAAAACAATTCAAATTTATCCGCGGGAATTTCAGCATTAATGGCTGGCGGCTGATTTCCTGTGTTGCTTTCAATAGAGTTGACTTTGCCGCCGACTAAATTAACCAGGTTTTGAATTTGACTGGAAATCGACAGAGCTTGCTTATCACTGATTGATACTGTCCCGGCAGCGGTTTTAGCGGTTGAGATGGTAGCAAGGTTGGAGGGAGGCGCGCCCTTTTCTTCCGCTAGTTCCCCTTCGGATTGGATTTGATCTTCATCCGTTAAAACCAGTGCGATTTCAATTGGCTGATCGACGGGAGAGGCATTTGGCTTTGGAGACATCGCCGCAGCTAAAATTGGCGCGGCTTTGATTTTGGGTTGCGCTGGGGCTTTAGCCGCCAGCAATTTTGGCAATTTTGGCTGCGGTACGTTTACAATTTGCGGTGTTACCGAATTAAATATAAAAATCATAAAAATCAAGGTAGCGACGGCGCCCGCCAGCTCTAGCGGTAGTTTGACGTTTAACGGTAAAAACAATGCGGCAATGATGTTTTGTAAAATTGAACGCTTTTCCAGTCGGGCATGGACCGTTTCCAGAAAATCCTTGGGTGCCGGCTTGGCTTTCAAGCTTGAAAGCAAGTTTTTAATCTCTTCTTCCGGATTTTGTCGGTTAAAATTTTCAGGCATAAATTTTTCCTTTTAGCATTATTGCCAGCTGTGATCGCGCGCGCGCGATTTTTGATTTTACCGTCCCCAGTTTGAACCCGGTAATTTTCACGATTTCATCGTACGCCAATCCTTCAATGTCACTTAAAATTATTACCGTTTTCTGGTCCGGCGGCAAACGGTTTATAGCTTTTTGCACTATCGCATCCCTTTCGTTTTCTTCGAGCGCTTGGGCGGGCCCCGGCCGCGGATCGGGTAACTCAAAGCGGGGAATGTCTTGCGCTAAATCAGCCTCCGTTTTTAGCGCCTCGATCCGGACCAACTTTTTCCGGAATCGAAAGGCAAGCGAGCCGAGCCGACTTTTACAGGTATTGGCCGCAATTTGATAAAGCCAGGTTGAAAATGCGGCTTCCCTGCGAAATTTTTTCAAAGAGCGAAAAACTTTTACAAAAGTTTCCTGTGCCAAATCATCGGCTTCTTCTGCTTCCCCCATGAAACGGTAACATAAACTGTAAACTATATCTTGATATTTCAATACCAGCTGGTCAAAAATTCCTACATCACCGTTTTGGAAAGCCGCCACCATTTGTGCGTCGGCTTGATTGTTTTTATCGTTACATTCCATTAGACCGATTTGTCCTTAATAAGTTCCGTACTAAAGAAAATAGCTGTAGGCTTATTTGGCTTCCTCTTCCAGCCGGTTTTCCCATAAATAATGCTTGGTCTCTTTGACGATAACGCCCGAAAGCAACAAGAGAGAAATTAAATTGGGGATCGCCATCAAACCGTTGGCAATATCGGCGGCGTCCCACACCAGTTTCATAGAGAAAACTGCGCCGCAATAAACCACTATGCACCATGCGATGCGATACGGCAGGATACTGTGCTTACCGAATAAATACTCCATAGCTTTTTCTCCGTAGTAGGACCAGCCGATGATGGTTGAAAAGACAAAAGTAAAAAGTGCAATGGTTAAGATAAATTCGCCGATGACCGGGGGAAACTGGAAGGCCTCCTTGGTTAAAAGTGCCGGGGACAGGCCGCTTTTCCAGACACCAGTGTTTACTACTACCAAGCCGGTCATCAGGCAAACTACTACCGTGTCCCAAAACGTTCCGGTAGAGGAAACCAGCGCCTGGCGGACGGGGTTTTTGGTCTTGGCGGCGGCAGCAACAATGGGGGCACTGCCCATGCCGGACTCGTTTGAAAAGAGCCCGCGAGCTACGCCAAAACGCACGGCCATTAACCAGGATGCGCCGATAAATCCTCCGACCGCGGCCTGGGGAGAAAATGCGTCACGTAAAATCAGCATAATGGTTGCCGGCAGGGTGGGTGCCCTTAAGCTTAAAATGATGATACAACCCGCGATATAGAAAAAGGCCATAAACGGAACCAGTGCATTGCAAACCCGGGCGATAGTTTTTATCCCGCCCAAAATTACCAGCGCGGTACCGATGGCCAGGAAAATCCCGGTCACCTGTGGATTGATATTGAATGAATCCTTAAACAGCGCCGCGATGGAATTGGATTGGACGGAACAGCCGATGCCAAATGCGGCCAGGGCGGTAAAAATTGCAAAAAGGACCCCCAGCCATTTCATATTTAGCGCTCTCTCCAGTACGTACATTGGCCCGCCGGCCATGCTACCATCTGCGGTTTTAATCCGGTATTTTACGGAAAGTAATGCTTCGGCGTATTTGGTGGCGATGCCGAACACGCCGGTGATCCAGAGCCAAAAAACCGCTCCCGGTCCGCCCAGCGCCACCGCCGTGGCCACGCCAATAATGTTACCGGTGCCAATGGTTGCGGCCAGTGCGGTGGTCAGTGCGCCAAACTGGCTGACATCTCCGGCGGCATTATTTTCATTTGTTACGGAAAGTTTAATGGCGGTCCCCAGGTGTCTTTGGATAAATTTGAGGCGAAAGGTTAAGAAGAGATGGGTTCCCATCAGCAGGACTAGCAGAGGGATGCCCCAGACATAGGAACTGGCGACAGCGAGCCAGGCCTCAATTTGTTGCATGCGGGAAATTTTAGCATGGTTGTGGTTTTTTGTCGTGGGGATGGGTATAATAAAAATAACCAATGACCAATGGGGAGGTTATCAATGTCTAAACTTTTTGCGGTAAGTTGTGAGTTGTTGGCGATGAGTGGTTTGTTATTAATTGTAAATTGTGGGCTAGGTTGGTCGGTGCCGGTGGGTGATGTGGTGCCCAAGGGCCAAACGGTTTTTGAAATACTTTATTCGCATTCACAAACGCAATCTACGGTGACCAACGGTGTGCCGATGCGGATCGGGTACGGGATTGCAGATAAAGTGGAAATTAGGGGGGGCACCACTATTTCGGATACTCCAGGCGGGCAATCCTCTTCATATTTGTTATCGGCGAAATGGCAAGTTTCAACCCAAACGCCGGAAAATAATAATGCGGATGTGGCTTTTGCCGTGCCGGTAACTTATGCGGCAAATTCTGACTGGTATTCGTTTGGCCTGTTGGTGGATGCATCAAAGGATCTCGGGCAGTGGGTGCCTTACCTTTGTTTTGGCATGAGTGAAACGGTTTACCGCGACCACTCCGAACTGACTTATCCGGTTTATATTGGCATCGATTACCGCTGGACAAAAAAAGTTGAGGTTTACGCGCACGTGGGCTCCAGCGCCAGCAATGCCGGCACGGAAATGCCGACGCTGGTAGAAATTGGGACGGAGATAAAAATTTGATGAATGGGCCAGCTAAAGTAGTTGAGATTTTAAGCGGGACCGGACAGCCGGAAAAATTATCCATTGCGGGTTACCCGCTGGAATACTGGACGGAAAAGTTTGAACTGCCCGTACATATATATTATGCTCCGGTAATCCGCGCCAATTTACGCGCCTTCAAAGCGGTGTTTGCACAGTACTATCCTAAAGGACGGGTTTGTTTTGCCGCCAAGGCCTGCACCCATCAGTCAACCTTAAAAATCGTAAAAGAGGAAGGTTGCGGCTGTGATGTGGCTTCGTATAACGAAACGCGCTGTGCTTTTGAAGCGGGCGTGGCGCCGGAAATGCTGGATTTGAACGGCAACTGCAAGGAAGATTTTTATATCGAAGATGCGATCCGACGAGGCATGAACATTGTTGCCGATAACATTGAAGAATTTGAAATTGTTGCGCAAATTGCGTCCCGCTTGCAAAAAAGACCTAAGGTGTTGCTGCGGGTGAGTGGTTTTGAACTGGACGGTGTAACCGACGACAGTGTTTTTACTGCCGGCACCTGGACAAAGTTTGGGGCACAGATCCAGCACGTTCCGGCTTTTATTAAAACCTTGGATCAATATCCGCAGATTGAATTTATGGGTTTTCATGCTCATATTGGGTCGCAAATTGCACAGCTGGCGCCCTTCCAGGCAGTTTTGGGAAAATTTATTGAGTTAGGTCAGCAGTTGAATAAAGCTTTGGCTGGAAGGGGAGGGAAGTGCCAAATTCTAAACATTGGCGGCGGGTTTCCGGTGCGTTACGTGGAAAAAGAAGTTTGGAGTAATATAGTCAAAAGGATCCATGACGGTTATTTGCAGGCGCAAAAAGGTGATATGAGCCAGGTTTTTGTCTGGCATGATGGCTTGGCGGGTTTTGCCGGTGAAGGGGATACTCGCATTCATTTAGACCGTTGGACCGGTGAACGTTTTTATACTGAATATCCAAAAGAAAGCATGCTGGCCGCGCTTTTGAAAAGTGAAATTGTGGTAAACGGGAAATCGGTAAATTCGGTGCGGGCTTTAAAGGATTTGGGTGAACCCATGCTGACGATTGAGCCGGGGCGGAGTGTGGCGGAAGATGCGGGGGTAACTTTGGCTAAGGTGGGTTTGGTGCGTTGCGTTGCCGGGCAGCATAATTTAATGGCGCTGGAAATGGGAGTGACTAATCATGGTGAGTCGCTGATTGAAAAACCGGTAAAAAAATGGGAAATTGCAAATGCCTATCACAAAAAAGATGTTGAATTGTTTGAGTGTTTTGTGGCCGGAAACCTGTGCTTTTCAGGGGACATGCTTTCAAAGTATAAAGTGTTTTTGCAAAGGAGACCGGTGCGCGGCGATGTGATTTTAATTCACAATACGGGGGCGTACACTTCCAGCTTACTTACGGCTTGCAGTAATTCTTTTCCGCGACCCGCCCGGGTTTTGGTGGGGGATGGCGGAGAAATTACTTTTATTAAAAAAAGAGATCGTTATGAGGAGATATTTAATTGAAAATTGGGCGTAAACATTATCGGACCGTTTGGTTTGCAACCCCGGTGGTTTTTTTAATTGACCAAACTTTGCTGCCTTTTGAATTTAAGATTGTTCGGGCAAAATCGTACCGGGATACCTGCGCGGCCATCAAAAACATGACGGTCCGGGGGGCGGGGGCCATTGGGGCGGCGGCGGGTTTTGCCATGGCACAGGCATTTTTGGGAGCGCCGCAGAAAAATTTTTGGAAATTTGCGCAAAAAGCCCGGGCCGAAATCTGTGACACCCGCCCGACGGCGCAAAATTTGTTTTTTGCGGTGGAGAGGGTATTTGCGGCGGCAGGTTGTGCGGCAGGCGAGAGTGGCGCCGGCAAACTTAATGCCGGTTTTGCGGCGGCGTGGGCGGCAGTGGCGGAAGCGCAAAAAATTGCGGATGAAGATGCAGAAAATTGCAAGAAAATCGGTGAAATTGGATCCAAGCTGATTGTGCAGGGCATGCAGATTGAGACCCACTGCAATGCCGGCTGGCTGGCTTTTGTGGATTATGGTTCGGCCTTGTCGCCGATTTATCTGGCACACCGCGGCGGGAAAAAGATTTTTGTTTACGTTGACGAAACCCGCCCGCGCGGCCAGGGCGCGCGGCTGACCGCCTGGGAATTGAAAAACGAACGAGTGCCGCATGCGATTATCCCGGATAATGCGGGAGCATCCCTGATGGCGCAAGGGAAAATTGATATGGTAATTGTCGGTGCAGATCGGATTGCCGCCAACGGTGACACGGCCAACAAAATCGGGACGCTGGAAAAAGCCATTGCGGCACACGAATACGGCATCCCGTTTTATGTGGCGGCGCCCACCTCTACGTTCGACTTAAAATGTAAAAGCGGAAAAGATATCCCCATCGAAGAGCGCTCCCCCGACGAGGTGTTATACCAGTCGGGCGTGACGCGCAAGGGGAAATTAGAAGAAATTTTGGTTTGTTCGCCGGGATCCAGTGCGCTTAACCCGGCGTTTGATGTCACGCCGGCCAAATATATTACCGGGATTATCACGGAAAAAGGTTTGCTTAAGCCAACGACGGAAAACATTCGAAAACTATTTTTATAGATGGATACTTCTCCGGAAAACACTAATGTGCAACCCAAGTTTAAGGTTGTTTTTTTGGGCGATAATTTTCCGCCCGATCCACGTATGGAAGAACTGAAATATTGGTGCAACGAATTTAGCCGGGTGGGGTTGATGCCGCGCTACGCCGGTGGTGCGTTTGGCAATTTGAGCTTTCGGTTTAATCGGGGGCACGGTGAATTTATTATCACCGCCTCCGGTATGAAAGACACGGCCAAAGATGACAGCTTTGTAATGGTGACGTCAATTGATTTTGAGCAGGAAATTGTTTATTGCCATGGGCTGCGCGCGCCATCTTCGGAAAGCATGCTGCATTATTTGATTTATCAACAGCGCAAGGATATAAATGCGGTTTTTCACGGGCACTGCCAAAAACTGTTGGATTGCGCGGATAAATTGAAATTGCCTTGTACCCCCAAAGAAGAACCTTACGGGACGCTGGCGCTGGCGCAAGGGGTTTTGAAAGTGCTGGATAACCATCAACTGGTCATCATGAAAAACCACGGCTTTATTGCGGTAGGGAAAGATATGGCGGAGGCGGGAAGCGTGGCGCTGCAGGCGCGGGCTACTTAACCTTGCCGGGCCCTTTCGTTTTCTGTTAATAATTTTTTACGCATGCGAATGCTTTTGGGCGTCAGCTCCACCAGCTCATCGTCGCTGATAAATTCCAGCGCGGATTCAATTGTCAGTTTGATGGGGGGCGTCAATTTTATGGCTTCGTCGGCGCCGGCGGAACGGATATTGGTTTTTTTCTTTTCTTTACAGGGATTGACGGTCATATCGCTGGTGCGGGAACTTTCCCCGATCACCATCCCGGCATAAACTTCAATTACCGGCCCGATAAACAGCCGGCCCCGCTCCTGTAGGTTGTTTAAGGCATAGGACGCGGTTTTGCCAAAGTTTCCGGAAATTAATACGCCGTTTTTGCGTTTTGCAATTTCCCCTTTGTAGCGCTCGTAACGGTAAAAACCGTGGTGGAGAATGCCTTCACCTTTAGTGTCCATGATAAATTCGGCGCGGAAACCCAGCAAGCCCCGGGTAGGCACATGATAGGTAAGGTTGGTCGTGCCGTTTTTAACCTGCATATCCTGCATTTCCCCGCGCCGCGCCCCCAGTTTTTCAATGACGATCCCGGCAAATTCTTCCGGGACAGAAATATAGGCCTGTTCGATGGGTTCCATTTTTTCATTATGGATGGTCTTAAAAATAACTTTGGGCTGCGAAACCTGGACTTCATAACCCTCCCGGCGCATTTCTTCCAGTAAGATGGAAAGGTGCAGCTCACCCCGGCCGGATACTTTGAATCCTTCACCGTTTTCAAATGGTTCCATGCGCATTCCGACATTGGTTTCCAGCTCGCGCTCGAGCCGTGCGCGCAGATGACGGGTGGTAACATATTTACCTTCGCGCCCGGCAAACGGGGAGTTGTTGACCCAAAATTCCATATCCAGCGTCGGCTCGTCAATCACCAAAAGGGGCAGGGGGCGGGGATTATCGGCGGTACAAATGGTTTCCCCAATTGTGATATCCGGTATGCCGGCGACGGATACGATATCCCCGCAGTCGGCAGAGTCGATTTCAACCTGTTTGAGGCCGACGAAACTGCAAAGTTTGGTGATTTTTGCTTCCTGGACGGACCCGTCCCGCCGGCAGACAACGATATTTTCACCTTTTTTTAAGGTGCCGCTGGTGACGCGACCAATGCCGATGCGTCCCACATAATCGTTGTAATCCAGGTTAGCAACCTGGAGCTGGAGTGGTTCGGTGGATTTGTCCGGGTAGGGGGTAATGTGTTTGAGGAGGGTTTCAAAAAGCGGGGTAAGGTCATGGCCTTCGTCTTCAAGGTTGTATTTTGCGATCCCTTCACGCGAAACGGTATAAATAATCGGGAAATCCAGTTGTGCATCGGTGGCATCCAGCTTTACAAATAAGTCAAAAACCAAGTCGACTACTTTGTGTGCCCGCTGGCCTCCTTTATCAATTTTATTGATGACCACAATCGGGCGGATCCCCAGCTTGAGTGATTTGGCCAGGACAAATTTGGTTTGGGGCATGGGACCTTCTTTGGCGTCAACCAACAACAGTACGCTGTCCACCATTTTGAGGACGCGCTCAACTTCGGAACCAAAATCGGCGTGGCCGGGGGTATCAACAATATTGATTTTGTAATCTTTGTATTGGATGGAGCAGTTTTTGGAGAAGATTGTAATACCGCGCTCGCGCTCCAGGTCATTGGAATCCATCACCAGCTCGGGCACTTCTTCACGCTCACCAAACGCGCCGCCCTGGCGCAAGAGATGGTCGGTTAACGTGGTCTTGCCGTGGTCAACGTGCGCAATGATTGCAATGTTAATAATTTTGGGCATTGCGGTAGTATAGCAAATTTTACCCTTTAACTACCACCAACGGTTTTAGTCGCGCTACTTTTTTAGCGATTTGTGCGCTAATTACCACTTCAATTACGTCATCAATATCTTTATAGGCCAAGGGGGCTTCTTCAGCTAGGCCGCGCATTGAGCCAGCCATAACCTGGATGCCGGCATTTTTTAGCTCGGATTTTAGTTGCGTTAGGTCAACGGCTTTTTGCGCGGCGTGGCGCGACATCCTTCTCCCGGCGCCGTGGCACGATGAGCCGAAAGTTTCCCGCAGGCTGTTTTCGGCGCCGGCTAAAACATAGGATGATGTTCCCATACTGCCAGGGATAATTACCGGCTGTCCCACGGCGCGATAGGCCTCGGTTATTTCCGGGTGCCCCGGGGGAAAGGCCCGCGTTGCTCCTTTGCGGTGGACAATGACTTTTTGTTGCTTACCGTTAATTTCGTGCTCTTCGATTTTTGCAATATTGTGCGCGACGTCGTACAGAATATCCAACTCTCCTCCCGATTTTCCCAGAATCTCTTGCCAAGCTTCACGAATTTGGCAGGTGATAAGCTGGCGATTGGCCCAGGCAAAGTTGGCGGCGGCAGACATGGCTTTGAAATAGGCGTGGCCTTCGTCAGAAGAAAATGGTGCGCCGGCTAATTCTGTGTCAGGTAAATTGATGCCATGTTTGGGCAGGGCTTTTAAGATTGACTGAATGTGGTCGGTAGCTACCTGGTGGCCCAAGCCCCGCGATCCGGTATGGATCAAAATTACAATTTGTCCTTTAAAAAGCCCGAAGGCGGCGGCAGTTTGTTCGTCAAAAATTTCTTCTACTTTATCAACTTCGACAAAATGGTTTCCGGCACCCATGGTGCCCAATTGATCGCTTCCCCGGTCTTTGGCGTGTTTTGAAACCATGTCGGGGTCGGCATCGGCCAAATGTCCACTAGATTCAATATAAAGCGCATCCTCGGTTTCGCCAAAGCCCTGTTTAATTGCATAGGTAACGCCTTTTTCAAGATAGTTGTCCAATTCCCTGCTGGACAACTTTAATTTTCCGCCGCGCCCGACTCCTGCCGGAATTTGTCGGAAAAGCGCGCCCGCCAAATTTTCGAGATGTGATTTGATATCATTTGCGGAAATTTGCGATTTCAAAAGCCGCACGCCGCAGTTAATGTCATAGCCGATGCCGCCGGGGGAAATAATCCCGTCGGGATAAAGTGTTGCCGCTACTCCGCCAATGGGAAACCCGAAGCCCTCATGGCAATCGGGCATAGCCAGGGCATAACATAGGATGCCGGGGAGCGACGTGATATTGACTAACTGCTCCAGTGAACGGTCGCGTAAAATTTCTTTGAGCATTTTTTCGGAAGTGTAGACGCGGGCGGGAACGCGCATATTGGCGCGGTAGGTTTTAGGGATTTCCCATAAGAATTCGGAGATTTGGGTTAAATCGGCGAGGTTGATGGACATGGAAGAATTATACATCAACGGGGCAAACCAGGAGGCGGCAAATATCTGGCAAAAACCTTTTTTTGCGGCAGGCAATTGATCTGTTTACGTCATCGGGCAAAATCAGTTAAAATTACCTCTGCTGATCTAATATCGAAAAGGGAAGAATCTTCAAGAAAGCTTTCAATTTCCCCTTCCGCTGTTACCCTGTGCGCCTTTGATACTCCTTTTAGCGGATCCTTGTCTCTTATTGCCCAAACTATAAAGCCATTGCCAAAACCTAATCCAAGCTCTTTCCTTGCCTGAACCAGAAGTTGCAATTGGGCTGTAGTTAACTCACACATTTGATGACTTAGGATATTTGTCGGGTCACTTGATCCTGGTATAGCACACAGGAAGTGATCATAACTTTCAACCGCAGCTAAAGAAACCAAATCTTTAGCTTGTTCGAGGGTATAACCAGAAGCAGCTTGGCGAGCTACCCAACTTCTATGCCTGGAATCACTAACCATCCAGCAATGATCGCGTAAATGCAGCATTTGAAAATTATTGGCGGGGAAGAGATCAATGACGGCTCCCCTTGTAGCATCGCTGGCAAAAGACAATCTGGTTAATCCCGAAGAAAAGGCAATTGTAGCTTTCGAAAAATCAATTGGTGGAGTCCCAATTTCGGTTTCAGCATGCTCAAATAAAATTTGACGAACTGCTGCATCCTCTTGAGCAGCAGCATCAAATATTTGACTCGCAACTTTTACTCTCTGCGCTGGATCAAATGACCACATTATGCCAATTAAATTCTGGCGCAAATCATTACTAGCTGCGAGTCTTTGCGGCACATCTTCATCTCTAAGCGGTGCGCCATCAAATGGTCTTATTTCTCGCAAGAATTGCCTTACCCCGCCCCTTGGGTTACAGCCATTTCGATCAATCCCGTCTAATAATTGCGGCAATCGTCCTGTTCTATGCGCCAGCTCCACGATTGCTCTCGCATGTGCCCGAACCCCTAGAATCAATTGAATTTCGCCTATCATTGTTCGCCTCCCAGTTTTGAATATTTTTAACTCTAGCTTATCTCTCGCCTTGCACCTGCCTGCCGTCAGGCAGGAGCCCGAGAAATTTCCATCACTAGGTTTATATCGGCCACCAGTTGATAAAATTTCAGAATTAGAGGAGATTATTTTTGCGGTAATCCAAATTTCTCAATTACAGCATAATCTGAACCTTTAGGTGATAAATGCGATTCCATAAGGTAAAAGGCGGAAATTTCTTCTTCCCAGTTAATTTTTTTGTCGAGGGGTTGGGTTTTGAAATGCCGAAAATCTTCTCCACGAAACCGGGCGACGGTTAAGTGTAATTTAAAGGGGCGTTTTTCGCCGGCGGCTGGCTCTCCTGGCGCCGGCGCGTTTGCCAGACATTGTTCGACTTTGTTTTTAAGATCAAACAGCGCTGGCGGGGTTTCGCCGGATAACCAAATTAATCGCGGTTCATTTGGCTTTGGCCCGAAAGTAATCTGGTTGAAAACTACAGTGAACGGCCGCGGCAAGGTAGGCGTAAGATTTTGCAGATGATGGATTAATAGAGAGATTTCTTCTTTTGTTGCGTACCAGGGGGGGATGAGCGTGAGGTGCAGGTTTTGCGGAGCAATCAGGCGAAGCTTTGCGCCGTCTGCGGGGTTGCGTTTATTATAATTTTTCTGCCAGTCGCAAATTTTTTGCTGTAATTGGGCGGAGGTGCCGATCGCCAAGAAAATGCGGGATTGTTTAGAATGATTTTGTGTTTCTTCCATATTGATGTATATAACACGCAGCGCGATTATTTTTTGTTTTGGATTTCCACTTCGAATAATTTTTGATTAAAGGGATTACGCATGGTAATGAATGCTGTATCCCCGTTAATCCAAATATCCGCAAAACAGTTTTCTGTGGTTTCGTACCAGATGCTGGCGGGTGAAACGTAAGTCCGGGGCTGGGCCATTACCCCGCCAAAACTGCCGGCTACCACGTAGGTTATGCCGTTTTTTTGCAAAACTTCGGCGTGGTGCTTGTGACCAGACAGAACTAAGTCGACACTGAATTGTTCAAATACCGGCACTAAACTCTCGATGACGGTTGTATTATCGAACCAATCCCAGCCGTCTGCGTGCCGCCCGGAGCAGAAATAAAATGTATGGCTCAGGATAATGCACCAATCGTTTTTAGGAATGGATTTAAGCTGTGTGATCAGCCACTTTTGCTGTGCTGGAGTATAGAGTTGCTTCAGCCATTCCAGATCCAATAAAATAAAATGGATTTGGCCGCAGTCAATCCTTTTCCAAAGCTGTGGTTTAGACGGGTCGGCCAAATATCTAGCAAAAAGCTTTTCGCCGCTAAAAATTGTGTCGTGGTTGCCCACTACGTAGCCCGTGGGGACAACTTGAGTCAACCGCGACAGGGTACCTAACGCCTGTTTCCACTGGGAGTCGTTATTGCCTAATTGCACCAGGTCGCCCAGCAGGAAAAACGCGCCGTATTTTTCTGACGGATCTTTTATGAGATTAATCATTCGGATGGTATTATCGATCCGGCTGTCATAAGCTCCAAAATGAGTATCGCCGCCGGCGGCAAACCTCAAACTTTTCCCGCTGGCGGGCGGAGCGGTGAAGTTGGCAATTTTTTGTTGGTTGATTGAATATTCATATTTGGCACCAGATTCCAACGGCCCCAAATCAAACCAATGAAGGTGGGTGGGGCGGGCTTCGGTTATGTTTTGCGGAATTTGGCCGGTTTTTCCATAGGTTAACTTGTTAGAAATTTTTTTATCGGTCCAAAAAACCACCGCCAGGCCGGGCGAGGGATTGGTTATACTGGCAATGGAACGGAACGAAGATGATGCGACAATATTTTTTCCGGAAAAAACCAATTGCGGCTGGATATCCCCGTGGCGGACAACAAATGGGATATATAAGTATGCAAAAAATGCAGTCGTGCCGATGATGCTGATACCGGCGATAATTAAAGTAATTACGGTCAGACGGTTATGGGCGGGAGCGGGTTTTCTTTTACCTCCGTGCCAATTTAAAAGCTGGCCGACCAGGGCTAAAGCTAAAACTACCAGGCCGGATCCAATTAATAAGATCAATTCTTTTAGGAACGGAGCGTAACACTTAAAAAAATCGATCCCGCCGTGCATGGAGAGAAACCAAATTGCGAGCATTTCGGGAAAAAGAATACCAGCGATAATGATGGAATCAATCAGGCCGCGCAATAATTTGGCTTTCATGGTTGGATTATACTGCGGAAGCGAAAGTCAGTGCAATGGCAACTCTTCTTAAATGTTTCATTGCCGAAAAATCAACTTAGTGTTAAAATCGGTTTAATCAATCATGCCTGAACTTAGATTCAATCCAGCAACCCGGGACTGGGTGATAATTTCTACCGAGCGGGCGAAGCGTCCGGAGGATTTTGCTGCCAAAGCTTATGCGGTAGACAGCGATGCCGCCGCCCATTGCCCGTTTTGTGCCGGCCACGAAGATAAAACCCCACCCGAAATATACGCAATCAGAGAACCGGGAACCCAACCCAACACTGCTGGCTGGAAAGTTCGCGTTACCCGTAATGCATTTCCCGCTCTCCAACCTGTCGGTGAGGTACGGCGGGTAAAAACCCCCGCCGGCTTTAT
>Ga0265296_1003499_pt1 | contig 14498 bp, 14 predicted proteins | sample MunlanPumphouse1_FD_189073 | JGI IMG/M metagenome (GOLD analysis project Ga0265296, IMG submission 189073) | Groundwater microbial communities from a municipal landfill in Southern Ontario, Canada - Pumphouse #1 | ecosystem: Environmental > Aquatic > Deep subsurface > Groundwater | place... | reverse complement strand
ATTTATCATATTCCGGCTGAACAGGTTTTAACATCTCCGCATATTGAACGGGCGGAAAGCAAAAAAATGGGTCCGCCGGCCGGCTTGCCGATATTTGAAGAAGAGTGATAATGATTTATGATTTAAGAAGTAAGATTTATGAATACAAATAAAAACAAGATAAAAGATTTTAAAGATTTAAATACTTGGCAGGAATCGCATAAATTAGTTTTAATAATTTATAAAATTACTAAAAATTTTCCCAAAGAAGAAATTTTTGGATTGACTAGTCAAATGAGAAGAGCGTCAGTTTCTATAACTTCTAATATCGCGGAAGGTTTTGGCAGGCAAGGATATAAAGAAAAAATTCAATTTTATTATTTAGCACAAGGTTCTTTAATTGAATTAAAAAATCAAATTTTAATTGCAAGAGATATAAAATATTTAAATATAGAAGATTCTGAAGAATTAAATAAACAAGCAGATTTATCTCATAAACTTTTACAAGGATTAATTACAAAATCAAAATCATTTTTGTATTCTTAATTCTTAAATCATAAATCTTAAATCATAAAATTATGATATTAACTTTGCAAATTATTTTAATTGTTCTAATACTGGCGTTAGTTATCGCTATTATTTGGTTGATGGTAAAATCTTCGGCATTTAGGCAAAAATTAAATCCTTCAGAGACTCTCAGTCTTCTTAAAGGCTTAAAGGTGACTGACGGAAAATACAGGCAGATAATCAAACATCGAGAATTGATTAACAAAAAATGGAGTAAATTGTTGGAAAGAATAAAATCTGGCGACGAGCGCGATTTGCGTTTGGCGATTATTGAAGCCGACAGTTTGGTTGACGAGATTTTAAAAGAACACGGTCATCCGGGCCAAGATATGGGCGAGCGCTTGAAATCAATTCATCCCAGCGAGATGGATAATCTTAATGATTTATGGGAGGCGCATAAAGTCAGAAATAGGCTTGCTCATGAAGCGGATTTTCATTTACCCATAGACGAAGCTAAAAAAATAATTGGAATTTATCATAAGACAATAGAAGAATTATTAAGCATTGAATTGGAATTGATATGACTTCTGAAACCAAACAATGCCAAAACTGCAAACAAAATTTTACTATAGAATCGGAACCCGCGCACCAGAGCAAAGCTCGGTGCGGGACTTCGCTCTATTTCTGTAAAAATTTATGATTAATTCTGAAATAAAAATCTGTCAAAATTGCAGGGCGTCTTTTACAATAGACGCTTCGGATTTTGAGTTTTATGAAAAAATAAAAGTTCCGGCGCCGACTTTTTGTCCGGAGTGTAGATTTATCAGACGTTTGATGCTAAGAAATGAACGCAATCTTTCCAAACGGAAGTGTGACTTATGCGGTCAGGATAAAATTTTAAGTTATAGTCCTGATAGTAAATATAAAGTTTATTGCTATTCATGCTGGTGGAGCGACCAATGGGATGGAATTGATTTTGCTCAAGATTATGATTTTTCACGATCGTTTTTTGAACAATGGAAAGAGTTGATGGAAAAAGTGCCTCGTATGGGCGTTATCAAACAGGGTACAAATGTAAATAGTGAATATATTAATCGCGCTAGTGATAATAAAGATTGTTATTTAATTTTTGCGGCTAATAATAACGAAAACTGCCACTATGGAACTTCTTATTGGAGTTGTAAGGATAGTATGGATGGGTATTCTATACACAATTCGGAAAAATTGTATGAGTGTATAGATTGTTCCAATTGCTACAATTTAAAGTATTCTCAGGAATGCAATAGTTGTATAGACTCTTTTTTCTTGATTAATTGCAAAAATTGCAGTAGTTGTTTCGGATGCGTTAATTTACGTAATAAAAACTATTGCATATTCAATAAACAATATACCAAAGAAGAATATCAAAAAAAAGTAGAAGATTTTAAATTAGACTCGTTTAGTATAAAGGGCTTTGAAGCGCACTTAAATGATTTAAAAAATAAAAATATCGTGCCTGCTCTTGTTTCTCATCATAGTGTGGATGTTTCAGGAAATTGGATAGAAAATTGTAAATCAGTGAGGCATTCTTTTGATTGTAACAATGTGGAAGTGGGTAAATATTTAATGGGTGTTGGAACAGCTAAGGATTCAATGGACTATACCTACTGGGGAATGGGCTCAGAATTAATGTATGAAAGTATAAGCGTCGGACGACAATGCTCTTCATCGGCATTTGTCACTGAATGCTGGGATCAATTAATAAGGGCGCAATATTGCATGAATTGTCACTCTTCATCATATTTTTTCGGTTGTGTAGGCTTAAAGAAAAAGCAATATTGCATATTAAACAAACAATATACCAAGGAAGAATACGAACAATTAGTTCCCAAGATTATAGAGCATATGAACAATATGCCGTATATAGATAAAAAGGGTAGAGTATATAAATACGGAGAATTCTTTCCTCCCGAACTCTCTCCTTTCAGCTATAATGAAACCATAGCTCAAGAATACTTCCCATTAACCAAAGAACAAGCCATAGAACAAGGATATAGCTGGAAAGATCCCGAAGAAAGAAATATAACCATAACCATCAAATCAGAAGAATTACCCGACCATATCAAAGACGTAAAAGATGATATATTAACCCAAGTAATAGAATGTCAGCATAATAATCAAAACTGCAACGAACAATGCACCACAGCCTTCAAAATCATCCCTCAAGAGCTTGAATTCTACAAAAAGATGAATCTTCCTCTTCCCAGATTATGCCCCAACTGTCGTCATTATCAGAGGATTAAACAAAGAAACCCTCTCAAACTCTGGCATAGGCAATGTATGTGCAATGGGAAGGAATCAGTAATTAGTAAACAGGAACTAGGATATAAATACCAAAACACCATTACTCATACCCACGGAACAGAACCCTGTCTCAATGAGTTTGAAACCACTTACGCTCCCGAGAGGAAAGAGATAGTATACTGCGAGCAGTGTTATCAACAGGAGGTGGTGTGATAAATTTAATATATGAATAATCTCGATAAGTTTAATAAACCATATAATCCGCAAGAAGTGGAAGAAAAAATTTATAAAATCTGGGAACAGAGCGGTTTTTTTAATCCGGATAATTTACCAATTACCAAGCTTAAAAGCTTAAAAGCTAAAAAGCTAAAAAGCTTTTGCATTATAATGCCTCCTCCTAACGCTAACGGCGCTCCACATTTAGGGCATGCTTTATTCGCCGCAATAGAAGATGTAATGATTCGCTATAAAAGAATGCGCGGATTTAAAACTTTGTGGCTGCCCGGGACCGACCATGCCGGCTTTGAAACTCAAGTTGTTTATGAAAAAAAACTGGAAAAGGAAGGCAGGAGTCGTTTTCAAATGACACCTGAACAGCTTTGGCAAGAAATATGGAATTTTGTGCAAAAAAATAAGGGCGCGACAGAAAACGGTTTGCGCCGCTTAGGCGCTTCGTGTGACTGGTCAAGGTCAAAATTTACTCTTGATTCGGACATTATATCTAAGACTCAAGATACTTTTATTCAAATGCACAAGGAAGGGTTGATTTATCGCGGAGAAAGATTGGTTAATTGGTGTTCCAAACATCAAACAGGACTTTCCGATTTAGAAGTTAAATATGAAGAAAAAAACAACCCGCTTTATTACATAAAATACGGGCCGATTATTTTGGCAACTGTTCGCTTGGAAACGAAATTCGGCGATACAGCCATAGCCGTAAATCCCAAAGATAAAAGATATAAGGAATTTATTGGAAAGGAAATTGAGATTGAAACGTTATTGGGCAAGAAAAAAATAAAAGTGATAGCCGATGACGCGGTTGATATAAAATTCGGAACGGGAGCCGTTAAGGTAACTCCGGCGCATGATCCGGCGGATTATGAGATGTGGCTGAGACATAAGGATGAAATTCAAGGGCCGATTGAAATTATAGATAAATTTGGGAAGCTTGATTTATTAAGGCATTTTCCAAACAGCGAAGAGGCAAAAAAATATCACGGTTTGAAGGTTGTTGAAGCAAGAAAATTAATAGCCGAAGAAATGGAAAAGCGGGGATTGATGGTTAAAATTGACAACGAGTATAAACATAATGTTGGCGCTTGTTATAAGTGCGGCAATGTTTTGGAACCGCGGTTGATGCCGCAATGGTTTGTAAAAATGGAACCTTTGGCTAAACCGGCTATTGAAGCGGTTAAAAAAGGACAGATTAAATTCATTCCGGACAGGTTTAAAAAAGTTTATTTTCATTGGCTAAAAAATATCCGCGATTGGAACATTTCGCGCCAAATTGTGTGGGGGATTAAAATTCCGGCATGGCAATGCCAGGATTGTAAGGAATGGATTGTATTAAAAGAAAAACCGGAAAGATGCTCTAAATGTTCCGGCTCAAAAATTAAACAGGACCCTGATGTTTTTGACACATGGTTTTCTTCGGGTCAGTGGCCATTTTTAACGCTTGGCTATCCAAACAGCAAGGATTTTAAGGAATTTTATCCGACAGATGCAATGGAAACGGCTTGGGATATTTTGTTTTTTTGGGTTGCCAGAATGATAATGTTGGGACTGTATAAAACCGGCAAAATACCTTTTAAATATATTTATTTGCATGGCCTTGTTCGTGATAAAGATAAGCAGAAAATGTCCAAATCAAAAGGCAATGTTATTGACCCATTGGGAGCGTTAAATGAATATGGCGCGGATGCTTTGCGTATGGCTTTAATTATTGGCAATACTCCGGGCAATGACTTGGTTTATTCTGAAGAAAAAGTGAGGGGATATCGCAATTTTGCCAATAAAATCTGGCAGGCGAGCCGGTTTGTTTTGATGAATTTGGATGATTTTAATACGGATAAAAATATTAAACTTTCCGCGATTGACAAAAAATATCTTAAAGAGTTCGAAACTTTCAAGAAAAAAATTTCCAAACAAATGGAATCTTTCAAGTTTTATATGGCTGCTGAAGGAATTTATCATTATTTTTGGCATATTTTTTGCGATAAAATTATAGAAGAAATAAAGCCTCAATTAAGTAATGAAAATAAAAATGACAGGCAAGCGGCGCAATATGTGTTGTATGAAATTTTGAAAGGCAGTTTGAAACTTCTCCACCCCTTTATGCCGTTTATCACTGAGGAAATTTGGCAAAATATGCCGTTAAAAGATAAAAAAGTATTAATTATAGAAAAATGGTGATTTTTGCGATTTTAATTGGCGTTCTGCCGTCGTTGATTTGGTTAGTTTTCTTTTTAAAAGAAGACCCTCATCCGGAGCCGAAAGGTATATTGGCGCGAATTTTTATTTACGGTTCTTTTGCCGCTTTAATGGCGGTTATTTTCCAATATTTTTTTCAGGATATTTTGGATTTTTTCAAAATAGGCGAATACACTTTTATTTCTTTTTTTGTTTTGGCCGCCGTTGAAGAAATTTTAAAATTTACGGTTGTTTACATAACCGTTAATAAGAAAGATTTTTTTGACGAACCAATTGACGCGATGATTTATATGATTACCGCGGCTTTGGGGTTTGCGGCTTTAGAGAATATATTTATTGCTTCAAACGGATTATTAACAGGTAGTTTTAAAAACGGGGAAGTTTTTAGTATTTTGACGATTCGGTTTGTCGGCGCCACTCTGTTTCACGCTTTGGGGGCGGGTATCGTCGGGTATTATTGGGCAAAAGGATTTTCAAAAATTGGTTCGCCAGCTGGCGAATGGAAATTAAAAATTATAAAAGGCCTTATTATAGCGACCTTCTTGCATGCTGTTTTTAATTATTCTATAATTATATTTAAAGACGCGAATATCTTGATTTATCCGTTGATTTTTTTAATAATTATTGCACTGGTCGTTTTTAAAGATTTTGAGAGGGTAAAGATATAAAATGAACGAGAAAGATTTTTTTTCAAAATTAGCCGGCGTTGGGCCGGATGGCAAATTTTCCGATTTTTCAAATGGTCGGCAAAGTTCCGATTCTAACGGAACAAGGAAAAATTTTTATAAACAAGAAAACGGCGATAATAAAAACGGAACAAATTCAAAAATGGAAAACAAAGATTTAAAAATAAACAATAATGATAAAGAGGAAGAATTGGATAATGCCACGGAAGAAGAGGGGCAGTTGGCGGTTGACGTTTATTCTACGGAAACAAGTTTTGTCATAGAGTCGGCGATTGCTGGCGTAAAAGGGGAGGAGATAGACGTTTCCATCACTATTGATTCGGTTGCGATTAGGGGCAAGCGTTCAAAAGAAGATAAGGATTCAGACAAGGAATATCTTTATCAGGAATGTTTTTGGGGAAGATTCAGCCGCACTATTATTCTACCTCAGGAAATTGACGCTGACAGAGCGGTTGCTTCTTTTAAAAACGGAATTTTAAAAATAATTCTTCCGAAAATTCTTCGTGATAAGTCTAAAAAATTAAGAGTAAGATTTGATTAAAACAACTTCATTTGCTCAGACTAAAAAAATAGCGAAGTTGCTGGCGCGAGAAATTTTGTATGCGAAAACTAAAAACGCCCTTGTTTTGCTTTTAAGCGGTAATTTAGGAGCGGGTAAAACGACTTTTGTTCAAGGCTTTTTGCGCGGCTTAGGGATTAGTAAAAAAATTACCAGTCCCACATTTGTACTTATTAAGAATTATAAATTAAGAATTAAGAATTATAAAAAATATAAAAATGCTTATCATATCGATTGTTATCGCATTCATAAACCGAAAGATATTCAGGGCATTGGCATAAAAGAAATTTTAAACAATTCTCAAAATGTCGTTTTAATAGAATGGCCGGAGAGAATTAAGCGGATATTGTCTACCTGCGTAAGCAGGCCCAAAAACGTTATAATGATAAAATTAAAATACGGTAAAAAAGAAAATGAGAGAATTATGAGCATAAAATTTAAATAATAATCGCTTGTTTTTAAAGCGAATTTTTGGTAAAATAATAATACCCTAAGCGGGTATTTTATTGTTTAAATTAAAAAAATGGCAAAAAAATCCATAAAAAAAGAGGAAAAACAGCAGAATAATAACGTTTCTTATGCCGCCAAAGACATCTATGTTTTGGAGGGTTTGACGCCGGTAAGAAAACGACCGGGAATGTATATCGGCTCAACCGGCGTTGACGGCCTACACCATTTGATTTGGGAAGTTGTGGATAATTCTTTGGACGAGGCAATGGGCGGATATGCTCAAAATATCAGAGTTGAATTGTTGGAAAATAACAGAATAGCGGTGCAGGATGATGGCCGAGGTATTCCGGTTGACATTCATTCACAGACAAAAAAATCGGCTTTGGAAACCGTAATGTGCACTTTGCATGCCGGCGGAAAATTTGGAGGCGAATCGTATAAAATTTCCGGCGGTTTGCACGGCGTCGGCGTTTCCGTGGTAAATGCTTTGTCAAAATGGGTAAAAGTGGAAGTTTGTAAAGATGGCGGATTGTATGCGCAGGAATATAAGCAAGGCAAGCCGCAATATAATGTTAAAAAAATTGGTAAGTGTGAAAAAAACGGCACTAAAGTTATTTTTGAAGCTGATCCGGAAATTTTTAAAGAAGGAATTAAATTTGACAGAAAAAAAATCATTGACCATCTTCGCCAGCAGGCGTTTTTAACTAAGGGAGTAAAAATAGAAATCATTGATAAAAGAGACGCTAAAGCCGCGCCGCTTTACCATTCTTTTTATTTTGAGGGGGGGTTGTTGTCTTTTATTAATTATCTTAATCGCTTTAAGAAGCCGATACAAAAAGAAAATTTTTACGTTCATAAAAATTATGAGAATATTGAAGTTGAAGCGTCCTTTATTTATAATCAGGAAATAGAAACTTCCGAATTAAGTTTTGCCAATAATATTTACACTCCGGATGGTGGGATGCATTTAACCGGGTTTCGTTCGGCGTTAACCAAAGTTTTAAACGATTACGCCAGAAATAGTAATTATCTCAAAGAAAAAGACGAAAATTTTACCGGCGATGATGTGAGGGAGGGATTGGCGGCTATTATTTCCGTAAAATTGCCGGAGCCGCAATTTGAAGGCCAGACTAAGGCAAGGCTTGGAAATCCGCCGGCGCGTACTGCCGTTGAAGTGGTTGTAGGCGAAACATTAAAAGAATTTCTGGAAAAGAATTCAGTGGACGCGCGCGCGGTTATTGAAAAATGCATGCTAGCGCAAAAAGCGAGAAAAGCCGCTAAGGCCGCCAAAGAAACGGTTTTGCGAAAAGGCGCGTTGGAAGGAATGACTTTGCCGGGCAAACTCGCGGATTGTTCAAGCAGGAAAGCCGAAGAATCGGAATTGTTCATAGTGGAAGGTGACAGCGCCGGAGGCAGCGCGAAATCGGCGCGTGATCGGAGAACACAGGCGATTTTGCCACTTCGCGGAAAAATTTTAAACGTTGAAAAAAGCCGCATTGACAAAATGTTGGCGAATAATGAAATTAAATCTTTAGTTATCGCCATGGGGACCGCTATTGCCGACAATCTTGATGTTTCAAAAATTCGCTATCATAAAATTATTATAATGACCGATGCGGATGTTGACGGCGCCCATATTAGAACTCTTTTATTAACTCTTTTTTATCGTTATTTCCGACCGATTATTGAAAATGGATATTTATTTATTGCTCAGCCGCCATTGTATAAAATTCAAAAAGGAAAAGATGTTCAATATGCTTATAATGATATTGAAAAAGAAAAAATTGTGAAAACTTTCGGCGGGATGTTGGGGATAAGCATTCAAAGATATAAAGGTCTTGGAGAAATGAATCCTTCTCAATTATGGGAAACAACGATGAATTTTGACAATAGAATTTTAAGATTGGTGACTATTGAAGATGCCACGTCAGCTGATAGGTTGTTTGATATTTTAATGGGCGAAAATGTTGAGCCACGCAAAGCTTTTATTTCAAATCAGGCGGCGATGGTGAAAAATCTTGACATATAGGGAATTTTGTATAAAATTAATTGGCATGTTTTCAAAGATTAAATCTTACATTATTGAATCCAAGCAGGAGTTTAAAAGGGTTAATTGGCCGACAAAACAGGAAACCGGTCGGATGACTTTGGTTGTTGTTGTTTTATCTTTGGTAACGGCTTTATTTTTAGGCGCTTTGGATTTTATATTCAGATATTTATTGGGTAAATTTATATTATAAAAATATGGCTAATCAAGTTGCGCAAGAAAAATCAAAATCTTCAACAAAAGAAAATAACGGCGAACGCCATTGGTATGCCGTTCATACTTATTCTGGCTATGAAGACGCGGTGGCGCGCTATTTAAAGCAGAGGATTGATTCTTTGGAAATGAATGATAAGATTTTTAACATCATTGTTCCGAAAGAAAAGAAGATTAAAATAAAAAATGGTAAAAGAAGAGAAGTGGAAGAAAAAATATATCCGGGATACGTTTTGGTTGATATGGCAATGAGTGATGATTCGTGGTATGTTGTGAGAAATACTCCGCGCGTTGCGGGTTTTGTCGGCGCGAATTCCACCGAACCGGCTCCGCTTTCCAAAAAAGAAGTTGATGATTTATTGTCGCGAATGGGCGATAATGAGCCTAAATTTAAAGTGGAATTTAATGCGGGCGAAACAGTTAAAATTACAGATGGGCCGTTTAAAGACAGCGAGGGTAAAATCAGTGAGATTGATGAAGAGCACGGAAAATTAAAAGTAATGGTTCCGATTTTCGGCAGAGAAACAGCCGTGGAATTGGATTCGTTGCAAGTGCAAAAGATTTAAGTATCACATTTATGGCAAAAGAAATAAAAACAACATTAAAACTTCAAATTCCGGCTGGCGCCGCTAATCCGGCTCCGCCGATTGGTCCGGCTTTGGGACAGCACGGTATAAACATTGCCCAGTTTTGCCAGCAATTTAATGAAGCCACAAAAGAAATGGTTGGCAGTATTATCCCCGCGGAAATTACTATTTTTGTTGATAGGACTTTTGAGTTTAAACTTAAAACTTCACCGGCTTCTGATTTATTAAGAAAAGCGGCCGGGATTGAAAAAGGCGCGGGCAATCCTTTAAAAAACAAAGTTGGCAAGGTAACTAAAGCGCAAATTCGCGAAATCGCCGAAAAGAAAATGGTTGATTTAAATGCCAATGACGTTGAAGCGGCGATGAAAATCGTTGAAGGAAGCGCAAGGAGTATGGGGATTGAGGTAATTTAGCTAATAAACTAAAAAGTTAAAAGGGGTGGCGAAAGCCGCTCTTTTTTTTGCGTTTGCGTGTAAAAATTTATATAATTATGGCATGTATAAACCGACTATTGGTCTTGAAATTCACGTTGAGCTTAAAACCAAAACCAAAATGTTTTGCGGTTGTTTTAATGATTCAGATGAAAAAAATCCGAATGTAAACATTTGTCCGATTTGTATGGCGCACCCGGGCACGCTTCCAGTAGCGAATAAAAAAGCCGTTGAAGCGGTTTTGAAATTGGGTATGGCATTGAATGGCAAAATTCCGGAAATATCAAAATTTGACCGCAAAAATTATTTTTATCCGGATTTGCCTAAAGGATACCAAATTTCTCAATACGATAAGCCATTGGTTATTGGAGGCGAACTTAATGGAGTAAAATTAACAAGAGTGCATTTAGAAGAAGATACCGCGCGGCTTTTGCATGTCAACGGCGACAGTTTGGTTGATTTCAACCGAGCGGGCGTTCCTTTAATGGAATTGGTGACTGAGCCGGATATTAAAACGGGCGAGCAGGCCGTGACTTTTGCCAAAGAGTTGCAAATGATTTTGCGTTATTTGGGCATTTCCGACGCAGATATGGAAAAAGGACAAATGAGAGTGGAGGCAAATATTTCCATAAGCAAAGATAGTAAATTTGGAGTAAAAGTGGAAGTTAAAAATTTGAATTCTTTTCGGGCTGTTCAAGGAGCGGTTGATTATGAAATAAAAAGACAGGAAGAAATTTTAGAAAAAGGCGAAAAAGTTATTCATGAAACGCGCGGTTGGAATGAAAGCAAGGGAATTACCATAAGCCAGCGCGCCAAAGAAGAAGCGCATGATTACAGATATTTTCCGGAACCGGATTTGCCGATAATGGATATTTCTAAATTTGATTTAGACGGATTAAGGGCGTTTATTCCGGAATTGCCGCAACAAAAACGCGAAAGATTTATTAAGGAATACGGATTAAAATTGGAACAAATGGAAATTTTTATTGAAGATCGCGATTTGGCGGATTATTTTGAGGCGTCTATTTCAGAGTTGAATGCGGATTTGCGCGAACAAGAAGCAACTAATATGCTTTATAATTATTTAACAAGCGATATTAAGGGGTTGACAAATGAGCTTGGAATTGGTATTAAATCATTAAATATCACGCCGGAAAATTTTGCGGATTTGATTGTTTTAGCTGTTAAAGGAGAAATTTCCAGCCGCATTGCCAAGGATTTAATAATGGAAATGCATAAAAGTGGTATTGACCCACGGCAGATTATTGAAGAAAAAGGTTGGAGCCAGATTTTAGACGAAGCGGAAATTGAAAAAATCATTCAAGAGGTTATTAATGAAAACCCTTTGGCTGTTGAAGATTATAAAAAGGGCAAACAAAACATTATTCAATTTTTAATCGGCAAGGCGATGGCAAAATTAAAAGGCCGCGGTAATCCCGAAAAAATTAAAAGAATATTGGAAATAAAAATTATTTCTTAATTTGTTGTCACAAAAAACGAATAAATTCGTTTTAATATGAAGCAAATTAAAATTTAAGGAGATATGAGTATGGAAAATAAACAAATGGAAGAATATGAAGAAGAAGTTTGTGAGAATTGCAGTCGTCCCAAAGTTGAACATAATGTGGACAATTTTTCATGTCTTAGTAAGCCTGGTAAGAAATGGAAAGGCGGTTTTTCTAGTTCAGTTGAAGAAGAATTAGAGAATGAGGAAATAACGGGAATTATGCCTGAAGAGACAGAGGAAAAAGAAGATGGACTTGAGGAATTTACTAAAAATATTTTAGGGAAAGGAGGTTATGTGACGGGAGAAAAATTTACTGGAACGCAGGTAAAAACACAGGCAGTTCCGGGGAAAATAGCGCCCTTAAAATCAAAAAAAGCTCCGATAATAAATCTAATACAAAAGGAGGAAGTTGAAAAAGAAATTGGTCAAGAATTAAAAGAGCAAATCAAAAATGGGCAAATGTTGATTGAAAATGAATTTAATCGTCACCCACGGGATATTGAGATAGCTAAGGCCGGAATTCAGGATTTTTTAAAGGAAAAAATTAAGGTGTTAAATGAAGAGTTGATGGAAAAAAGAGGAACGATAGCAATAGATAATAAAGAAGAGGTGAGACAATATTTAGATGGAGTGTGCAATATCCATTTTAAATTATTGCGGCAATTTTCTCCTGATAGAATAAAGCAATTAAAAAATATTTTATGGGAGATAAAAAATGATTTTTTTAAGAATTATGAGTTGATTTTTTCGGAGTCGGAGAAGATAAAGAAGGCGAGTGAACGCATTAGTAAAAGATTATCTAACGATAGGGAATTTGAAGATTTTTTTCAGAAACAAATGAAAAATAGGATATTTGATAAACAAAAAGCGATGGGGAAAATCAAGGGGATTATAGAAGATGAGGTGAATAAATCATGGCAAAACCCCCTTCCCATAAATATCAGTAAAATTTTAAACAACGTTGATATTTCAGAACAACATCTCATTACAGCCAAGCTTTTTACAATGGTGAAAAAAGAAAAATTGGCTAAATTGGGAGTTGTGGGAATTTAATAAGAGAAGATTCTATTATTATATAGATAGAATCTTCTCTTTTTTATTTTAAAAATTCCCGCGTTAATTTTAGCGCTTCGTCATAATTATCAATCCAATGAATTTCTTCATCTTTTTTTCCGCCCGAGGCGGATCCGCCTCGGGCGGAAAACCACGTTATTTGACGTTTGGCGTAGCGATAAATTTCTTTTTCCAAATTTTCAATCATTCCATTTTTTATTTTTTTTGCAATTTGTTTTTTTTCTGCGTTAGTCAGCGTTAAGTCTGCATAAGTCTGCGCTCGCTGACGCAGGAAGCGAGAGACATAGCGGTATTCAAGACCTAAATCATCAAGCCGTTGCCATGATAGTCCGTGGCGGAGGTTTTTCACTTCTTTAATTATTCCATTAAGGCGTTTTATCAGCCGTTTTTTAATTAAGCGTTTTAATTCTTCTGGCGATTTTTTAATGCCTATTTTTAAAAAATCGTAAGACGATTTTTTATCCTGAGCCTGTCGAAGGACACCCACGGGCTTTTTGGTTGTTATTACAATCTCCAGCGCTCTGATTAATCGGCGGCGGTTGTTTTTATCAATATTGGCGGCGCGGCGAGGGTCTAATTTTTTAAGCTGTTCAAAAAGTTCTTCGGTTGATTTTTTTTCCAATTGTTTTCTTAATTTCGGTTGGGGCGGGACTTGAGGAAATTGATAATCATAAATCAAGGCGTCAATATAAAGTCCGGTGCCGCCGCAGATAATTAGAATTTTGCCGCGTTTAATAATATTGGCAAGCGCTTTTTTAGCGAGTTTTTGGTATTGGCTGACAGTAAAAGTTCGTTTTGGATTAGCAACATCTAAAAGATGATGAGGAATACCACACATTTCTTTTTTAGTGATTTTTCCTGAGCCGATATCCAGTCCTTTATAAACTTGCCGCGAATCAGCGGAAATGATTTCTCCATTGATTTTTTTAGCCAGTTTTACGGCTAAATCGCTTTTTCCGCTCGCTGTCGGCCCAAGAATGACAATAATTTTAGAAGAGATTGACATATTCTATAAAAATATATTATGCTATTTATAGAACAAAATCAAAATATAAGGAGGAAAAGATTATGAAGAGGCGGTTTGAAGATAAGATTAAAAAATATCTGATAATAAGTCTATTTCTTTTTACTTTTCTTTATTTCTTTATTGGCTGATTTTTATTAATAATTAACAAGATTAAAAAGGCGATTAGTTCAGTCGGCAGAACGGCGGATTGAAAATCCGTGGCGGGGTAATGTGATATGGCATTATTCTTTGTCAGTGGTTCGATTCCACTATCGCCTATTTAATTTATTTATATTAAAGTTTTTTTGAAATAGAAAGGAGGTGATACTATGAGATTTATAATGGTAGTAGCGTAAAGAAAATGGATCTCGTAGGGTGGATGGTGGCACTTGGCACAAAGAGATGGGTGTCGAAGTGCCACTGTCACCCGACTAAAATTTGTTCTTTTAAATTATTTTTATTACGAGATATCGTAATCCATCTCTCGTTATAATACCCCCGTTCAACGGGGTATTTTTTTTAAATAGTTTTATTTTTAATTTCTTTTTTGATTTTTTCAATAAAGTTTTTTAAATCGGAAATTTCTTGATTACCATTACGAGGGCGGATAGCAACAGTATTCGCTGTTTGTTCTTTTTCGCCAACGACCAAAATATACGGAATTTTTTGCATTTCCGCTTCACGGATGCGTTTGCCCAAAGTTTCATCGCTTGGCGCGAGTTCGGCGTCAATGCCGTTA
>Ga0265296_1003498_pt1 | contig 14499 bp, 13 predicted proteins | sample MunlanPumphouse1_FD_189073 | JGI IMG/M metagenome (GOLD analysis project Ga0265296, IMG submission 189073) | Groundwater microbial communities from a municipal landfill in Southern Ontario, Canada - Pumphouse #1 | ecosystem: Environmental > Aquatic > Deep subsurface > Groundwater | place... | reverse complement strand
CGGCATTTCCGGGATCAAGGCGGCCATAGAGCTAGCTGAATCAGGCTATAAAGTTATCCTGACCGATAATTCCCCCCAGATGGGTGGTATCCTGGCCAAACTTGATTACCAATTCCCGACGGATCATTGCGGCATGTGCAGAATGTTGCCCCTGGTGGGCCGCGAGTATGCTTCGCAGTACTGTATGCGAAAAAGCCTGTTTCATGAAAACATCGAGATCCTGCCGTTTACGGAGATCACCTCGGTGCAAGGCGATGCGGGTAATTACAAGGTCGACCTGCTGAAAAAGGCCCGCTGCATCGACCCGGCCATCTGCAACGAGATGGGAGAATGCCTCGACGTCTGTCCGGTGGAGGTCGAGGATGAGTTCAACCATGGGCTGACAAAGCGGAAGGCAATCTACCAGGCGGTCCCTCATAATACCCCGAAGATGCTGCTCATCGACAAACAGGCCTGTACCCGTTGCGGTGAGTGCCTCAAGGTATGTACTACGGGTGCGATCAATCTGGATGCCCAGGACGAGGTGGAGACCAGGGAGGTCAATTCCATTATCCTGGCTTCCGGGGTGAAGCTCTATAATACCCAGGAGTTCGAGGATGCCAAGTCCTACGCGGTATCCCCGGATGTCGTCACCTCACTTGCCTTTGAGCGGATGCTGAGCGGTTCCGGGACATATCAGGGTGACGTGATCAGACGGCCGTCCGACGGCAAGCCTGCGAAAAACATTGCCTGGATCCAGTGTATGGGATCTCGTAACAGACGTCAGAAAAGAGACTACTGTTCCTCCATATGTTGCATGTTCGCGCTGAAAGAGGCCGTCCTGGCTAAGGAAAAAGGCGGGCCGGAGGTTGACACCACCATTTTTTATATGGACATGCGGACCTTTGGCAAGGGCTTTCAACAGTACAGAGATAAGGCCGTTGACGAACATGGGGTGAAGCTGATCCGCTGCCGGGTGCAGGGGGTTATGGCCAAGCCTGACGGCAGTCTCGCGATGCGTTATCTCGATCCCGAGACCAACGAGTTTTTTGTGAAGGATTACGATCTGGTGGTGATGTCCACGGGCCAGATACCCTTTGAGACCCATAAGAAATGGGCCGATCTGCTGAACGCACCCCTGGATGAGCGCGGTCTCCTTGCTACCGACCAGTTTAGTAAGGTCACGGTCGCCGGCAAACCCGGCCTGTTTCTCTGCGGCTCCCTGATGGGGCTCACGGATGTCAGTGAGGCCATGACCAGCGGTATTGCCGCGGCGGGCGAGGCCACCAAATTTCTGACCTCCTTGGGCCTGGACACGATGCAGGAGGAGGAAATTGCCGAGCCGGCCGCGCATAGGCGGGAACTGCCACTGGTCTCGGTGGCCCTCTGTAAATGCGGGGAAAAGACCGGTGCAGAAGGACTCGATTATGAGCTTCTCAGTACTGAATTGCAACGGCACCCTGGAGTGGTTGCGGTCCAGGTCATCGATTCCATCTGCAAGGCGGATGGAGAAATAGCTCTCGGTGACGTCCTCGGCCAGAACAAAGGCAACCGGTTGCTGATTGGGGCCTGCCAGCCTTTCATGTATAGGCGGAAGCTGAAAAATGAGGCCAGGAAGGCAGGATTCAACTCCTCCATGGTGGAGATCTTTGATCTGTTCGGCATTGCCCGGAGGGGGATGGTCGAACCAAAGAACGGGGACTGGACCTTACGGGCCGCGTGGGAAGTCAAAGCGGATATCGAAAAGCTCAAATTTAAACCCGACCTGCAGGTGAGCACCTTGCCCATTAACCAGACCGCCCTGGTGATCGGCGGTGGTCTCGGCGGGATGCACGCCGCCCTGTCACTGGCCGATCGGGGGGTGCCGGTTCATCTTTTGGAAAAGGAAGCGCACTTGGGGGGCTATCTCGGTTCTCAGGTGGAGCATACGGTGGATGGACTGAAGCCTATCGCCATGGCTACTGATATGAAACTGAAGGTGTTCGAAAATAAGAACATCACGGTCCATCTGAATTGTGAGGTGGTGAAAACCATCGGCACCCTTGGCTCCTTCGAGTCCAAACTGCACTTTAAGGATAGCGGAGAAGACACGTACCTGCATCACGGTGCGGTGATTATGGCCACGGGCGGGCATGAGGGAGCCACCACGGAATACGGTTACGGGACCTCGGAGGCGGTGCTGACCCAGGGAGAATTGAAGAAAGGTCTGGCCAGCGGTGATATCGATGTCAGTGAAGTCGAGAATGTCGTGATGATCCAGTGTGTGGGTTCCCGGCAGCCAGAGGGGCGCCGGTACTGCAGCCGCATCTGCTGCATGGGAGCGATTGGCAATGCCTTGGAGATCAAGGAGAAAAATCCCGAGACCCGGGTCTTCATTCTCTACCGCGATATCATGACCTATGGCTTTTACGAGCAGTACTATTCGAAGGCGAGGTCAGACGGCATCATTTTTATGAATTACAGCCTGAATAATAAGCCTCAGGTGGAGATGGTCGAGGGAAATCAGGTCGTCAAATTAATGGATCCGGTCCTGCAGGAAGAGATGGAACTGCCCGCGGATCTAGTGGTTCTTTCCACCGGCGTGGATCCGGAAGAGTCAAACCAGAGACTGGCCGAGGCCTTCAATGTTTCCTTGACCGATGACGGCTTCTTGGCCGAAGCGGATTCGAAATGGCGTCCCATCGAATTCCAGAAGCTTGGGCTCTATCTCGCGGGTACGGCCCATTCGCCCATGCCTCTAAAGAGTGTGATCCTGCAGGCCGAAGCCGCGGCCCAGAAGGCCTATACCTATCTGTCCGGACGTGAGGTGCACACAGCCGCGGTCACTTCCACGGTAAGAGACGCCCTATGCGTGCGCTGCCAGAGATGTGTGAACATCTGTCCGTTTGGGGCGAGATCGTATAACGAGGCGGAGAAGCGCATTGATATCGATGCTGCCGCCTGTCAGGCCTGCGGCATGTGCGCGGCTGAATGCCAGAACAATGCGGCTGAGGTCAGAGGCTGGAGTGACAAACAGTTGATGGCTGCCATCGATGCCAAACTCATGGACAGTCAACTCTTAACAAGCTTGAGGTAGGAGGGAACGATCATGCTTTTGGCAGAACAATCAAGCAAGAATCTCTGGCTGGATATCTATAACACGGGGAATCTCCATTACTGTTTCAACTGCAACACCTGTGTATCCGGATGTCCTGCCTCTCATGGGGACCCGCCGCTCCTGGTCAGAAACCTGGCCCGCAAGGTGATCCTGGGACTGGAGGAGGACCTCCTGATGGATGACACTCCGTGGGCCTGTGTCTCCTGTTCAAGATGCGAGGAGATGTGCCCGCAGAACGTCATGCCGTTCGAGATGATTCTCGCCATTCGGCAATGGCAGTGCCGAAACGATGAGACCCTGATACCGTCGGCCATCGTCGAGATCTACAAGCGGGGCTATACTCAGGCGGTCGGAGTGAACCTGGAGTTACGCGAGTCGTTGGGATTGGCCCCATTGCCTACAATAACCAACAATCAAGAACAACTGGAGATGTTTCGCGAAATGCTCATGAAGATAGAGCTAATCAGCGACAACGACTACATGTTCAAGGGATAGAAATTTGACAATTGGTGAACTGTGAAAATGATCGGCCGCCGTCTAATTCCGAGCGATCATATCATACACATGAGGAAAAAGAGATGCAACTATGTTTCTTCCCAGGCTGTAATACACCTGCCATCCGCCCGGATGTAGAGCGGGCAATAAGGGCGTCATTGCCTGTCCTTGGAATTGAGGTGGTGGATGCCGACAATTACGTCTGCTGTCCGGCCTTCGGTTCTTTCCCGTCTGCCGATGAGGAGGCCTGGATGGCGACCAGCGGCTGGAATCTCTCCATTGCCGAGCAGAAGGGCTGTGATTTCGTCGTCCAGTGCGGTTCGTGTTACAGTTCCCTGCGCATGGGACGGGAGCATTTGATGCACGATGTTGAAAAACTGGCCCACGTCAATGAACTGCTCGAGCCGACCGGGCGGCAGGTGACGGGAAAATCTAAGGTACGCCACATATCGGAGGTCCTCTTTCAGGAAATAGGCCCGGAGAAGATTGCCACACAGCTCAAAAAGAGTCTGCAGGGACTCCATGGCATCGTCCAGTATCCCTGCCATACTTTGTTCCCGAGCGAGGTCGTGGGATTTGAAAAATCCCCCAGGGCGCCGGAGGGTTTGCGGCGGTTGGTGGAGGCGCTTGGAGCCACAGTGGATAGCTACAGTCGTGAACTGCAATGCTGCGGCGGAGCCGGCGGCTTTATGAAAAGCACTCCAGAGCAGGCTCTCGAATTTGCCAAGACCAAATTCGACGCCATACTTGAGGAAACCAACCCTGACTTTATCGCGGTCTCTTGTATCACCTGCCTGATGCATATGGAAAGGGTTCAGAATACCTTCAATGAACAGGTTGGCGAAGAGCGCTACAAAATTCCGGTTTTCGACTATAACCAACTGCTGGCCCTCTGTCTGGGATTTGACCCAAAAGAGGTCTCATCGATAAGCAACGTTCCGCGGGACTCGGTGTTAAGCCGCATGGTGCCCGTCAAACCCAAGGCGTAACGGGCCTTCTGCTAAAAATTTTTGACAGAGGATGAATTAAGCAAATAAGGCAAGTCCTTTAAGGAGTGACAAGTCATGATGCCTCAGCAAAAAATCAAGCGGCCGCAAATGCGGGAAGTCTTTGGCTTCCAGGTGCCCAGCGAGAATTATTATCTGCATAAGGGCCATGCCTGGGTACTGCCCGAAGGCGACGATCGGGTACGGGTGGGATTGGATGACTTCTCTCAGAAGCTCCTGGGCCCGGCGGAGTGGGTCAAGCTGCCGGAGATCGGTAAGACCTACTATCAGGATCATATTTGCATGGCTTTGTGGCGGCAGGGGCACAAAGCTTCCTTTGAGGCTCCGGTGGACGGTGTCATCGAGGTCACCAACCCCAAGATCGAGAAGAACCCCGGTCTCATGCATGATGATCCTTACGGGGAGGGCTGGTTGTTTGTGGTCAAGCACTCCAACCTCAAACGCAATCTGGAGAACTTGGTCTCCGGCGAGGACGCGGTCATCTGGATCGAAGAGGAGACGCACCGCCTGCTCAACCTGTTGGATTCCCGGCTTGGAGTCACCCTGCCTGATGGCGGCGCCATCGTTGACGACGTCTATGGTAATTATCAGGAATTGGGCTGGCGGCCCCTGGTCCAAGAATTCTTCCTGAAAAACCTGACCAGCAGGGGTTTCATTCCCAAGGTGAAGTGGAAGAAAGAGGCCTGAAAATTAGGGAAAGGCGCTATTCCTCCTCTCCTGACGTTCACCTTCCGTAGAGGAGGGTGAGGCTGGCAGCTTGGGCAAATATGATTCATTGAGTAGATACACCAATGATTGTCAGGTTGGGAGCTAAGTCCATGGCAGAAAAAGTTATCGAAAGCAAAAAACGCGGTAAATGGATGGATGCCGGGGTGATCCAGTTCAAGCTCTGTGCTAGTGACTTCGATTGCCTGTCCTGCGAATTCGACCGGGCCATGACCGAATCCGCCTCCAAACATCTTGCCCGACGGCAGTTGGAGGGGAAGCCTGCGGCACGGAAAGTAGGGAAGCCACCCCTGGTGCAGTCTTTGCCCTGTGGATGGCAAAAGCGAACTAAGAGAAGTCCTTTAAGGAGGGACAAGTCATGATGCCTCAACAAAACATCACACGGCCGCAAATGCGGGAAGTCTTTGGCTTCCAGGTGCCCAGCGAGAATTATTATCTGCATAAGGGCCATGCCTGGGTACTGCCCGAAGGCGACGATCGGGTACGGGTGGGATTGGATGACTTCTCTCAGAAGCTCCTGGGTCTGGCGGATGAAGTAAGGCTGCCGGAGATCGGCAAGGTCTACTATCAGGATCATCTTTGCATGGCTTTGTTCCGGCAAGGTAAAAAGGCTTCTTTTGAGGCTCCGGTGGACGGCGCCATTGAGGCGATCAACCCTAAGGTCCGGCAGAATCCCAGTCTTATTCATGATGATCCTTACGGGGAGGGCTGGTTGTTTATGGTCAAGCCTGTCAATCTCCGCCGCAATCTGGAGAACCTGCTCTTCGGCGAGGACGCGGTCATCTGGATCGACGAGGAGTCGCACCGCCTGATGAACCTGATGGATACCCGGGCTGGAGTCACCCTGCCTGATGGCGGCGCCATCGTTGACGACGTCATTGGTAATTATCAGGAATTGGGCTGGCGGTCCCTGGTCCAAGAATTCTTCCTGAAAAACCTGACCAGCAGGGGTTTCATTCCCAAGGCGAAGTGGAAGAAAGGGGCCTGAAAATCAAGAGAAAGGGCCATTTCCTCCTTTTACCTACCTTCACCCTCTATAGAGAGGGTGAAGGCAGGTAGCTTGGGCAAACCTTATTCATTAGAGTGGATACACCAATGATTGTCGGGTTGGGAGCTAAGTCCATGCCAGAGAAAATTATCGAAAGCAAAAAACGCTGCATATGGATGGATGCAGGGGTGGTCCAGTTCAAGCTCTGTGGTAGCGACTTCGATTGCTCGTCCTGCGAATTCGACCGGGCCATGACCGAATCCGCCACCCGACTGCTAGCACAGCGGCAGCGGGTGGAGAAGCCTGTGGCGCAGCAAGTAAAGACGGTTCCGTGGGAAAACAAGATGCGCCAACGCTTCGGGGAACTCCGGAAATGCCAGTTCATGAAGTCAAATCTCTGCCATAAATGTTCTTTTGATGAGCTCCTTGAAGAGCAATTCGATTTTTTCCTGGCTCCGGAAAAACCCCGGGTACATGAAGTCTTCGGTATTCAGGTGCCCATCTCCAACTTCCTGCATCGCGGCCATACCTGGGTAGCTCTGGAGAACGCGGGCCGGGTGCGCCTAGGATTGGACGACTTCTCTCATAAAGTTTTGGGTCCGGCCACCAAGATCAATTTGCCGAGAACTGGAGAGCAAATTAAAGCGAACGAACCCTTCCTGGCCCTGGGCCGCCAAAGGAACAAGGCTGAAGTCCTGGCGCCCCTTGACGGGATCATCGAAGCGGTCAATCCGAAGGTCCGGGAAAGGCCCCAAGTCGCCCATGACGATCCCTACGGCGAGGGCTGGCTGGTTATAGTAACTCCCAGCAACCTGAAGGTGGATTTAGAAAAGATGCTCTTCGGCCAGTGCAACATCGCCTGGGCAGAGAACGAAATCAATAAGCTGCTGGGGATGCTGCAAACCACGCTGGGAGTGACCCTGCCTTCCGGAGGGGCGCTCCTGGACGATGTTTACGGGAATTATCCGCAGTTGGGGTGGAAACGTCTGGTTCATGAGTTTCTTCATAGCGCTTGAGGGTGGTGACAAGCCTATAGACCTGAAATAATCGGCCAGCATGATTTGGCAATGTTAGCATAAGGCCAGGTTCTTCCGGGTCCAGGATCTCCAGATGGCGGAAAACCCCATCAAGCAGCCCTCTTGTCAACAGTGCCCCAAGCCGAAGGTATGGTCCAATTCGGACCGGCAGCACCAGAAAGTCGGCGAGCCCACCCTAACCGCGGCGCTGTTGGAGCGTCTGACCCACAAAGCCCACATCTGCACCTGCGACCTGCTTCCCCACCGGGTGCTCAGGTTGCTCGCCAGCAGAGCCTTATCCTCCAGGCGGGCAGGCAGAATATTCCATGAACCCATAAACGGAAAAAGCCGAATTTTCTCACTCAGAATGGTCCAAAGAAGGGGGCAAGACCAAGACCACTCGACCCTTAACCACCCCGGCCTTCATCCAGACACACTGGTTCTCGCTCATGGAAAAAACCGGCACTCTTTGACCTTTCTCCTCGCCATTTGTTTTCATAACCAGCCTCCTTCATCCTCTTTGACAGCAACTCGGTATAATACCAAGTTGCGGTCAAAAGAGTAATATTGTCATTCTGAGGACAGCGAAGAAGAGAGATTCTTCACTGCGCTTCGCTCCGTTCAGAATGACACGTTCAATATTACCCCTTTGACAGCAACCTGGTATAACTGGGCCTTACCGGAGACGAAGGTCAGGATGGGGGATAAAAAGATCTTTGGCAGTCATCCCCAAGATCCGGAAAGCCTCGGTTTCTACATCGTCTAATAGAAATTCCGGCAGTTGGGTGGAATGGATATTGATGCCGGATCAAGTGGTAAGTCTGCAGCGGCAGGGGCTTGGGGCGCAGCACCTGCACCGGCGACAGCAGGAATTTAGCGAGGGCGTGCGCAGACTCCGGAGGATGTCCGGATCAATGGGGCGGCCTAAGGCCGTATTTCTTCATCTTTTCGTAGAGAGTGGTGCGGTGGATGCGCAAGATTTTGGCAGCGTTGGAAAGATTGCCGTCTTCGGTGACTAGGACACGGGAAATATGCTGGCGCTCGATCTCCTCCAGAGACCACTTTTCTATCTCAGCTGCGCCTCCCACGGGGATGACTAAGGGCAAATCGCTAAGCCGAATTTTCCGGCCTTTCCCAACCACGACGGCGCGTTCGATGGCATTTTCCAGTTCACGGACATTTCCGGGCCAGGGATAACGCCGCATGGCCTCCATCGCCTCCGGTTGAATTGAGTCGATCTTCTTATTCGTCTCGGTGGCATAGCGCCACAAAAAATGCTGGGCCAGCAGCGGGATATCGTCCGGACGTTCCCTCAGAGGCGGCACCTGGAGATGAATGACATTCAGGCGGTAAAACAGGTCGGGCCGGAAGGTCTTCTTGTGGATCGCTTCCTGGAGGTCCTGGTTGGTGGCGGCGATGACCCGGAAATCGCTGCGCAAGGTCGCGGTGCCGCCCACCCGGATAAATTCCCGGGTCTCCAGCACCCGCAGCAGGTCAATCTGCATCTTCATAGAAATATCGCCCACTTCGTCAAGGAAGAGGGTTCCGGCATTGGCCATTTCAAGGCGGCCCTTCTTGGTATATTTGGCGTCGGTGAAGGCGCCTTTCTCGTGGCCAAAGAGCTCGCTCTCCAGTAGTTGTTCGGTGAAGGCCCCGCAGTTGACGGCAATAAAGGGGGCGTAACACCGTGGGCTTTGGGCATGGATAGCACGGGCCACCAATTCTTTGCCAGTGCCAGTTTCGCCGGTAATCAGAACTGTAGCGTCAGCTTGCGCCACATCGGCAATGGTTTCATACAGCTTGACCATGGCCGGGGCCTGGCCCACCAGGTTTTCATACAGCGTGATGTTGGCGACCCGCTCCTTCAGGATCAGGTTTTCCATCGCCAGGGTTTGTATCTGCAATAGTTTCTCGATGGTGAGGCTCAATTCCTCGAGTTCAAAGGGCTTGAGCAGATAATCATAGGCGCCCAGTTTCATGGCCTCCACCGCGTCCTGAATAGCGCCGTGGGCTGTCATCATGACGACGGCAATATCGGAATCGGTTTCCTTGATCTTTTTGAGCAGGGTCAAGCCGTCCATTTCAGGCATCTTGACGTCTATGAGCATGATGTCGAAGCGGTTCTCCGCGTTCTTGGCCAAGGCCTCCGGACCGTCGGCAGCGATCTCCACCTGGAAGCCGTCCCGTTTCAACCAACCTCTCAAAGATTCGCGGAGAATCAATTCGTCATCCACTACCAGGATGCTGATCTTTTTATGTGGCAGCATGTTCTTCTCCCGCTTTCAAGGCAGGCAGACGGATGGTAAAGGTGGTCCCTTGCCCCAGGATGCTGTCAACCTTGATAATGCCCTTATGGTCCCGAACAATGCCGTAGACCACAGAGAGCCCTAATCCCGCTCCGTAGCAAACCTTTTTAGTCGTAAAAAAAGGTTCAAAGATCTGGGAAAGACTTTCCTTGGGAATACCCTTCCCCGTGTCTGAGACCCTTAATATTACATCCTTGCGCATATTCTTCGTTTCCAGGGTAAGGGTGCCCCCCTGCGGCATGGCGTCTTGGGCGTTCAGAACCAGATTCACCAGGATCTGTTTTATCTGTCCTTTATCCGCCAAAACCGGATGCAGATCCTCATTCAAACGGGGTTTAATAGTGATGTTTTGCAGCCGCATTTGGTTGCCGATGAGAAGGATAGTCTCTACCACTACCGCATTGAGGTCCAACGGCTTGAATTCCGGCCTGGATTTGCGAGAAAAGGATAGCAGGTTAGAAAGCGTTCTGCTGACCCTGGTGGTTTCGTCGTAGACCATGGATAAATAATTACGCATCTCCCCCAATTCTTCCTGGCCGGGGTCTCCATCATTCAGCATGCTTTGCATCAATTTGACGCAATAGAGGATGCCGGTCAACGGGTTGTTGATTTCGTGCACCACGCTGGCAGACAACTTCCCTAAAGATGCCATCTTGTCTTCGTGGAGAATGCGCGTGCGGGCGGTGATCTCCTGGGTGATATCCCTTGACAGGTCAACTACTTGATGGATCTGCCCTTCTTCATCATACAGTGGGTGACAGACCACGTGATAATAATGCTCCCGGCCGTCCTTATCGAAGTGCACATGTGTGGCGGACGCGGCCTTGCCCTTAGCCACTGCATCCTTTAAGGGACAGGGGTGATCAGGGTCAGTGCAGGGGTGCTCCAGGTGGTGAGACACTTCATAACAATATTTCCCCACCACTTCTTCCCGCCTCCGACCCACCATCTGCAGCAAGGCCCGATTAACCTCGATGACCCGATAGTTCAGGTCTATGACCATCATGTGATCCTGGATGCCGTTGATAATGGTCTCGAGAAAGGCATTATCTTTCCGGACTCTCTCTTCCGAACCTTGCAGGGCTTCCTCCAACTGCTTACGGGGGGTAATATCCTTGATGACCTCGATCACCCTTTTTTTGGTCCCCTCCGGCGAATACAAGGGAGACATGGTGATTTCGTCATAGCGCTGCGTGCCATCAGCATTGTCAAAGCGCTGCAATACTTGGAAGGCTTGGCATTTCTCCATAACTTCCGGCAAGGGACAGGTCATGCCGCGGCGATCGCAGGGCTCCTCAAAACCATGAAACACCTCATAGCAAGGCCTGCCGACCACCTCCTCGACCTTTTTTTGAAAGCGCTTCAGAGCAGGAAGGTTGGCTTCCTCCACTAGATAATCAGGTTTCAACACCAGTACCGGATCGGGGAGATGGTCAAAAATTCTCTGAAACCAATTGCGTTGGCCGGCCAACTTGATTTTGCTCTCAATCTTGCTGCGCAGGCAGTCTTCTTCATAGCATAGCAGGTCCCAGAACCAGCGAGCCTTGATGTGGTCGATAATTTGTGTGTGAGGATCCTTTTGCTGGATAACCTGCTCCCGAACCTGAGGATTGCCAGTGAGCTCCAGTATAAGATCCGGTTTTTCTGCCAGAAGATGGGCATAATCCTGAAAAGTAGGAATCTTCAAACTCTGGGCCAGGATAATTCCCGCGGCTTCAATATCGGGGTCAGCCACTCCGAGGATTTCGATGCGCCGTTTATGCCAGCGGTTTCCGGTAATAAGCTGAAGGATTTCGTGCGCGGCCTTGCCGCCCCCCACGATGGCGAGGCGCAAGGGGGCGACTTTCTGGGAAGAAAGCTCCATGGAGATGAGGTCCCAGAAGTTTTCCCAGGAATAGGGCCGGTCAACACTCAAGATGATGAGCGCTTCGGAGCGCTGCTCGTTCAATTGGCGCAACACCTCCGGCTGGCCGGTGGCGTTAATGATGATGTCCAGGTCCGGAAGCTGCAGGAGATCGGTGAACCTTACGGTGACGAAAAGATTGTGGCGGTAAGCGTACAAGATGCCAGGAGCTTCCGGATTGAGGTCCGCCACTCCTATCACACGGAGGGATTTATCTTCCTGGCGGGGCGGCACCAGGGCCTCCAGGATGGACATCCCCTGCCGGCCGGCTCCCACAATGGCAAGATTATAGTTGGGTTTAAAAGGACTCATGAGAAAACCCCGGGAAAGGAGTCGGACCGCCTGTCAATTCCGCTACTCTGGAAAAAAGCCTACTAACTGTAGCAAATCAATTCTTAGCTGATATTAAGATATCATCTTTCTATGATATTTTACATAGGATAAAAAACAGAACCTAATGTCTATGATTTTCAGGAACTTTTTTCTTACGTAGCCCCCGGCACCGACTGACAAACAGTCAGCCCATCCAGAAATTCTTTCCGCCTCAGCCAGTCCTTTTCCGGCACCATATGACACCGGATCAGCGCAAGAATTGATAGGCCACCATAGGTGGTGAATCCTAAAAAGAGAAAATTTGCGACCACTTCCCTAACTGTCAGAGGCATAGAATTCTGGAATCTTTGGAAGAGACGATAACTGCCCTATCTCCGCACTCCTCCTCCCAACGGTTTAGGTTCTGATATCCTTCCCATAGATGGGCTTTGGTGAAGCCTATTGGGCCTATGCGTAGTAAGGTTTAGTCATACTATGTTGCAGTCTATTGACAACATATGATATGCTTTTCTCTGAAAGGAGAAGGGCATGCGGAAACCCAAGGAATTGCCGGCAGGCGCTCTTGAGAGGCTATCGATGGACTTGAAGCAAGCCAAGACCAAGGCCGAGTTTCAAAGTGTGCAGTGCCTTTGGTTGCGGGCTTCCCTGAAGCTTTCTGCGGATCAGGTGGCTATCGCCATTGGCTGGCATCCAAATTCGGTTCGTAAACTGCAAGCCAGATATTTCAAAGAAGGTGAAGCAGCACTAAAAAGAGGTGGCAAAGGAGGCCGTTATTATCAAAATTTGACCCTGGAAGAAGAACGGCAGCTACTCCAAGAATTCCTGGCCCAATCCGAGAGAGGCGGAATATTGGAAGTGAGCCGGGTCAAGGCTGCCTATGAGCAGACCCTGGGTCGCAAGGTTCCCAAATCGACAGTGTATCGGATGTTAGCGCGTCATGGCTGGCGCAAGGTCGTGCCCCGGCCCCGCCACCCCAAGTCCGATGCCGCCACCCAGGCGGCTTTTAAAAAAACTGGCGAGAATAGTTGAACAAGAGGTAGTGCGGCAGGGGCAAAAAGGACGGCAACTCCGACTGATGTTTCAGGATGAGGCACGTTTTGGGCGGATTAATGACCCCCGGCGTTGCTGGGCTCCCAAGGGTTTCAGGCCTGAAGTGGGTATGCAGATCGTTCGTGAATATACCTACGCCTTTGGAGCCGTAAGCCCACATGGCGGCACTTTGGACAGTCTGGTTTTACCGGTAGTGACCGCCGAAGCCATGTCCATCTTCTTAGAAGAAGTGGCTCGGCGCCATCCAGAAGAGTTTATCCTGATGTTCCTGGATGGGGCTGGCTGGCACCGGGCAAATGACCTGACAGTGCCGGAAAATATGAGGCTGGAGGCGCTGCCGCCTTACAGTCCCCAACTCAACCCCGTGGAGCATATCTGGGATGAGATCAGGGAAAAGTGGTTCGCCAACGATTTAATAGCCTGGATGCCGTGGAAGATCGCCTGGTGGAAGCGTTAGTCGCCTTGGAAAATGATGGGGAATTGGTCGCCTCCACCACAGGCTTTGATTGGATCATTAATTGTCTATAGACTGCAACTTGGTATCACCAATGCGCAGCCGCGGCGGTTTCCACAAGATTTTTTTTCATGTCAGGTCATATTTTCGCCCAAGCTGCGCCCGGCTCAACGCGTGGCGTGTTTGATGAAAGTGCCCTCCTGATATTCCTTGAAGGCGAGCTGCAGTTCTTCCTGGGTATTCATGACAATGGGACCGTACCAGGCGACGGGCTCGCCGATGGGAAGGCCCGAGATGAGGAGAAAGCGCACCGGACTCCCGGGGGCAGAGACTGCCACCTCGTCGCCATCCCCGTACTGGATGATGGTCCGGTCGCCACAGACACAATGGCGGTCGAAATCGAAATAATTAGTGCCGATGACTTCGTGGGCGTAGGCGTCCCGCTCCGGATCGAAGTAGCCTTGCCCCTCAATGACGTAGGCCAAGGCCGTGTGGCCGCGCCGGATGGGATGATGGAACTCGGCCCCGGCAGGCACCGACACATCCAGGTATTCCGGGTCGGTGACGATATCCTGGACCGGTCCCGCGGCGCCGTTGACCCGGCCGCAAATGATCTTCACCTTGACGCCCTGGGCCAGGGAGACCTCGGGGATCTGGGCCCGTTTCACGTCCCGGTAGCGGGGCTCCATCATCTTGTGGGAGGCAGGGAGATTAGCCCAGAGTTGAAAGCCGTACATGCGTCCTTGGGTATCCCCCTGGGGCATCTCCTGATGGACAATGCCGCTGCCGGCGGTCATCCATTGGACGTCCCCCGGGGTGATTACCCCCCGGTTGCCCATGCTGTCGCCGTGTTCCACTTCCCCGGCCAAGACATAGGTGATGGTTTCGATCCCCCGGTGCGGATGCCAGGGAAAGCCCTGGAGATAGTCGGCGGGATCATCGGCGCGAAAATCGTCCAGGAGGAGAAAGGGGTCAAATTGAGGCGCCTGACTGTAGCCGAAGGCCCGCCGCAGGCGGACACCCGCTCCCTCCACGGTGGGCTTGCTTTGCCAGACTTTATTGATTTTTCTGATCTTGGCCATGGGTATCCCTCCGGTTTGTTAATGCTTGACGTTCTATCGGAGAAAGTTCCGCATCAATCCGGC
>Ga0265296_1003497_pt1 | contig 14500 bp, 11 predicted proteins | sample MunlanPumphouse1_FD_189073 | JGI IMG/M metagenome (GOLD analysis project Ga0265296, IMG submission 189073) | Groundwater microbial communities from a municipal landfill in Southern Ontario, Canada - Pumphouse #1 | ecosystem: Environmental > Aquatic > Deep subsurface > Groundwater | place... | reverse complement strand
CCGTCATTGGCTAAAGCCGAGGGCTTGAGGGTTCAAGGATGCAAGGGGTCAAGGAAGATTTTTTTAATGAAAAAAACAGGTTATATTTTTATTATATTTATATGTTTACTTTTCTTTAGTCCTGCCCTTTCTCATACAAAGACATACATTGATATAGATTCTCCTTCATTTAGAAGATTCCCGATAGCTATAACCTATTTCAAGGATATTAAAGGGAAAGATAACAAAGGGGATATATCAAAAGAGATATTTGAAGTATTGACTCAAGATCTGGAAATTTCCGGATTTTTCGCTATTATAGATCCTTCCCTCTTCATAGAATCTCCTGTAGACTCTAAATCCGGCAATGATAATAAAATCAATTTTAGGGATTGGTCTGCAATTGGCGCTGAAGCTCTGGTGAAAGGCAGCTTTCGTTTTGATAATGGCAATCTGGAGATAGAGGCTAAACTGTATGACGTATTCCAAGGCAGGTTTCTTCTGGGTAAGAGGTATGTAGGCAAGAGACAGGACATCAGGAAGATGATACACAGGTTTTGTAATGAGATTTTACTGAGTTTTACAGGCGAGAAAGGGGTCTTTGACACAAAGATAGCCTTTGTTTCAGATGAATCGGGGTATAAAGAGATTTATGTTATTGACTTTGATGGGCATAACATGATAAAAATTACCAATCATAAATCTATTGCCCTTTCCCCCGCATGGTCCCCTAATGGTAAAATGATTGCTTTTACGTCATACAAAGATGGGAATCCCGATCTCTATGTTAAAGACATTATTGTCAATAAAGATGATAGAATTTCCCATTACAAAGGCTTGAATATAGCCCCTGCCTGGTTCCCGGATGGGAGGAAACTGGCAGTAACCTTGAGCTTAGAGGGAAACCCTGAAATATACGTGCTTGATAAAGAGGGAAAGAGGCTCAAACGCCTGACAAATGATTGGGGGATAGATGTTTCTCCCACCTTGTCCCCAGATGGGAAAGAAATCGCCTTTGTCTCCGACCGATCAGGAAATCCAGATATTTACGTTATGAATTCTCAAGGGGAAGATGTGAAGAGGCTCACCTTCCAGAGGAACTACAGTGCTTCTCCAAAATGGTCTCCAAAAGGAGACAAAATTGCATTTTCTTCTTTGGCAGAGGGACACTTTGATATATATACAATGAATCCTGATGGAACGGATGTTAGAAGGCTTACATCAAACTCAGGGGATAATGAATACCCATCATGGTCTCCTAATGGTAGATTTTTAACCTTTACCTCTGCCAGAGGGGGAAATAAAAGGATATATATAATGAGGGCTGATGGAAGCGGGCAAAGACAGATTGGGGCATTCAAGGGAAACCAATTGAATCCGTGCTGGTCCCCTAGACTCCAGTGAGTGGTATAGTATAGATAGACTGAAGACTGAAGGCTTTTAGGGGTAAATCGCAAATACTCAGGAAGATAGATTGAAGGCGGAAGGCTTTTCGAGATGTTTATAGACTTCAGCCTAAACACCTGAGCAGTTACTTTAATTTAACAAAAGGAGGTAATAAAAAATGGTTAAAAGGTTGTCGGTTTATTTGTTGGTTTTTGGTTTAATAGTTTCCTTTTCCTTGTTTTTAAATGCCTGCTCAAAAAAGGCTCTAAGGGAAGGGATTGAGAAGAAAGAAGAAGCAGCCAAGGCCGGGGAAAAAGTAAAGGAAGAGTTGAAGGAAGAACCAAAGGTTTCCCAGCCTCTGAAATCAGAGGCTGACGAGAAAGCCGCAAGAGAGGCGCAACTGAGAGAAGAAGATCTTAAGAAACAGAGAGAAAGAGAAGAGGCTGCTATTAAAGAAGATGCTGCCAAGAAAGAAGAGGCTGCTATTAAAGAAGAGGCTGCCAGGAAAGAAGAGGCTGCTATTAAAGAAGAGGCTGCCAGGAAAGAAGAGGCTGCCAAGAGAGAAGCAGCAGTTAGAGAAGAATTTGAGAATACGGATATTCACTTCGATTTTGACAAATTCTCCCTCACCAATCAAGCAAGAGAGATATTGGCAAAGAAGGTTTCTTGGCTTCAGGGTCATACTGATTTAAAAATCAAGATTGAGGGGTACTGTGATGAACGGGGGTCGAATGAGTATAACATGGCTTTGGGGGAGAGAAGAGCAAACAGTGCTATGGAGTACCTGGTCACTGCTGGAGTTGAGGCTCCCAGGGTTTCCACTATAAGTTATGGCGAGGAGAAACCCTTAGATCCAGGACACAATGAGGATGCATGGGCAAAGAATAGAAGGGCGCACTTTAAAATAGGTTCAGAATAACCCTCTCACTAAGAAAGTGAGGAGAGTGAACCTTAGCAAGGTCCTCCACAAGGGTTCCATTCCCCGAAGGGTCTTGGTTTATTTGTAAGGAGAGGGTCTTGGTTATTAATGCCTATAAATCCCTGTTATTTCCATTATGGAGGCCGATTTTATTTTTGATTTCGGTATCCCTTATATTCTTCTTGAATGGGTGCGCCTCTAAAAAGGATGTTGTTGGCATTCAATATGATTTAAGTAGCTTAAACGCGCAGATCTCTGGTTTAAGAAAGGATATAAAAAGGGATACTGAGCAGTCTCTTAACCTGCTGAAGAAAAATGAGGAAAAAATACGGGAAATTGAGGATAGAATTACAGGATTCAAAGGTAATATTAAAGAAATTGAGGATAGAATTACAGGGCTCGAAGGTAATATTAAGGAATCTATAAGTCCTGTGAGGAAGAATCAGGCTGATGCAAGCGCAAGGCTAGATAACTTACAGGTTCAGATTCGATCTTTGGGAGGAAAGATTGAAGAATACGGTTATCTTTTAGATAAACAAAACAGAGAAAATACCTCTTTAAAAAAGGGGTATGAATCTGAAACAAAGACCATTGAAGCAAAATTGTCTGGATTGGAGAAGCGTCTCCTTTTTCTGGAGGGATTTTTGGTCTCTGAAAGCGCCCCTTCTACTGGAGAAACTCCCTCTAAGGAGGGAACTTCCGAACAGAGTGAGGAGAAAGAGGCAACCGAAACCAAGAGACCAACCAGTGAGGAGTTGTACCAAAAGGCGTACAATGACTTTAAGAAAGGGGATATAAATACCGCTAGAACAGGGTTTCGAAAATATCTAAGGGTATTTCCCAATGACAACTATTCGGATAATGCCCAATACTGGATTGCGGAATCCTTCTTTATAGAAAAAAAGTACAGAGAGGCTATACTGGAATTTGAAGAGGTTTTAAGAAAATATCCCAAGGGCAACAAGGCCCCCAGTGCCCTATTAAAACAGGGTTTGGCCTTTTATAGATTGGGGGACAAAAACAGTGCCATGCTGTTATTCCAAAAGGTCATTAAGGATCATCCAGGCTCTAATGAGGCTAAGATAGCCAAGAAAGAGTTGGAGAAATTGAATTAAGGAGGTTCCGCGGTCAGCTGAATGCTTCCTGATTATCTTACATTCAACAACATAAAGATTCCAACCATCAAGAAGATAAAATTGGATATCCATGCAGAAACTATAGGTGGGAGAGTGCCATTGTGCCCTAAAGAAAGAGCAATTGACAGTATAACCCAATAACCAAAGCTTATTATTATGCTAATCCCAATCCCGCTAATGATTCCTCTCTCCCTTCTTGTTCTTAGGGCAAAGGGTATCCCAAAAAGCGGCATTATGATGCCCGCAAAAGGAAAAGCCAGCTTTGCATGCATATCAACCAGATATTTTGTAGCATCGTAGCCTTCGGCTTTAATCTTTTTAATATAGCCTTTAAGTTCAGTGTAACTCATCTCATCGGCACTCTTTTCTACAATCTTAAAGTCGTCAGGAGTCTCTGAGATAGGAATTATTTTTTCATGCCACGTTTCCATTCCGACTTCTCCTCCGTTATCAAAGTTTCTGGAACAAATGTCATAGAAATACCATCTCTTATTAATCCATCTAGCTGTATTTGCGTCTATACGCCTAATCAAATTGAAATCTTTGTCAAAATAGTAGATGGTTATACCTTGGAGGGTGTTTTTTTTGGGATCGAATATGTTGATATTATAGATGGAGTTGTTACTTCTGTACAGAATCCTGTTTTGTTTAAAAGAACCGCGCGGATTCTTTTTTTCTAATCCTGTACTTTCAATATATTTGATCCTCTGGTTTGTATAGGGTAAAATAGACTCATTGCCTACCAGAGAACCAATACTGACCAGCATGGATATCCCTATGACAGGAACAATAATCCTATATATGCTTACCCCGCTTGTCATAATAGCTGTAATTTCGCTGTTTTTAGACAGTATCCCTAAGGTTATTACAGAGGAAAGCAGAGTGGCAACAGGGGCGACCTGAACCATTATAAGGGGGATCTTAAACATGAAAAATTCAATAGTTGTAGAGAGAGGGACCCCCTGCCTAATAAAGTCATTTATATTCTCAAGAACGTCAACTATAAGATAGATGACAACAAAAGCGCTCATGCTCAAAAAAAATATCTTTAAAAATTCTCTACCGATGTATCTGTTTAAGATGCTCAACCGCAAGCTCCCATATACACATACAACTGACCACGGATAACGGATACTATAAAATTTTATCGTATAATATAAATCGAGTCTTGTAAATCGTTTTTTTCTCCCTGGTTTCCCCTTGTAATTTTGGCTTGTTGCTGGTATCTTTTAATTCGTAAGTCGTGAATCGTGAATCGTGAATGGGTTTTTTTTATTTATTTCCGACTCACGATTCAATGTCATTGACTTAAGGAAAATTCCGTTGGCCCATGCTGTCACCCCGGCGAAAGCCGGGGTCTAGAACTGCTTGAAAAGACTGGATTCCTGCTTTCGCAGGAATGACGCCCAAGGGATACTGTATTATGGGGAAGAGAGCTTAAGTCAACGACATTGACTTACGATTCACGATTCACGACTTACGAATTTTATTAAGGAGGAGACGGTTATTTAATGTCATCAATTTGCATTAAACGCATAGTTCTTATCGTATTGGATAGTGTTGGCATTGGTGAACTGCCGGATGCTCTGGATTATGGTGATATTGGAAGCAATACCCTTAAAAATATTGCTGAGGAATTAGGAGGATTGAATCTCCCAAATTTAGAGTCTATGGGATTGGGATTGATAGAGGATATAAAGGGAATAAGAAAAAACATAGAACCCACGGCCTTTTATGGAAAGATGTCAGAGATGTCGAAGGGGAAGGACTCCACTACAGGCCACTGGGAGCTAGCCGGTGTGATTCCGGATACTCCTTTTCCAGTATTCCCAAATGGGTTCCCACAGGGGATTATAGAAAAGTTTAAGGAGGCAACAGGGCTGGATGTCATTGGAAATTTTCCAGCCTCAGGCACAGAGATCATTAAAGACCTGGGAGAGGAGCACTTAAACACAGGAAAACCTATAATATATACTTCAGCGGATAGTGTGTTTCAGATTGCTGCCCATGAGGACATAATACCTCTAACTAGGCTCTATGAGATCTGTCAGGTAACCAGAGAGATACTGAATCCCTATAGTGTATTAAGGGTGATAGCCCGTCCCTTTATTGGCAAACCCGGTAGTTTTAAAAGAACAAGGGCAAGAAAAGATTATTCAATTCCTCCTCCCAGGGATACGATTTTAGACGTCCTGAAAGAGGCTGGATTGCCGGTGATAGGTGTAGGTAAAATCAGCGACATATTTGCAGGCAGAGGATTGAGTCTAACAATCCCTACCGAAAACAACCTTGATGGAATAATCAAGACCATTGAAGCGATAAAATATACGAATAAGGGGCTGATCTTTACAAACCTGATCGACTTCGATATGATATGGGGACACAGAAAAGATGTTAAAGGATATGCCAACGGACTGAAAGAGTTTGACAACAGCCTTCCTGAGATTTTAGGCTTGCTAACCGATGGTGATCTGCTGATTATTACGGCTGATCATGGATGCGATCCCACAACCCCGGGCACAGATCATTCCAGAGAGTACGTTCCTCTGCTCGTGTTTAACCCATCCTGTCCTAAAGGAAGATGTTTAGGTGTCAGACGTACCTTTGCCGATGTAGGACAGACCATAGCCTCGGCGTTCGGTGTAAATTCTCTTGAGAATGGAATGAGTTTTTTGAAAGAGGTCATATGTTGACAGTCTCTTGAGGTTAAGAGTTCATGGGGGAATTCTACTAACAAAAAAACCTTGACCAACTATCACTGTTTATTATAAAGTACGATAAAATATATTGTATTCTGGATTGTATTATTCTCTGGAGGTCAATTCTTGAGCAACAACCCCTTTGAGTTTAAGTTGTTAGTAAAAAAGGGCGAATCTATAGAGAAATCCGTCTATAAATTCCTAAGGAAGGCTGTATATTCCGGTTACTTTCAGCCTGGCGAAAGGCTGGTAGAGGTATCACTGGCAGAAAGGCTCAACGTAAGCCGTACACCTTTGAGGGAGGCAATAAAGCGGCTGGAGACTGAGGGGCTTGTGAAGATAATCCCCAATAAAGGGGCTGCAGTATTAAAATCGTCTCCTGAAGAGATAGAGGAGATGTATTTTATTGCCGGTGTACTTGAAGGTCTCGCAGCCTATTTGGCCGTGGATAACCTCTCAGAGGCAGATATAGATAGGATAAGGGGAATAGAGCTCATTTTAGAGGACGGGGAGTGTCAGAGTGACTATGAGAGGTGGCTAAAGTTAAACAATGAATTTCATAATATTTATATTTCAGCGTGTAAAAAGTCTCTTCTGATAAGATTATTGAATCAGAGGACCGGGCCATTGGGGAGGTACTGGTATCTTGGTTGTACAAGCCCTGGGATGATAGATTCAAGTATCTTTGCCCATAAAAATATCCTGAAGGCTTTTTCTGAAAGAGATGCAAAAGCTGCCAGGAAAGCTGTGGAGGAACATCTATTTCAGGTAGGCAGATTAATGAGGAGACATCTGGGGAGAATCTTTGTGGTCTAGTAGAGCGTTTCGTAATTAAGATGTCATATCGACCAAAGGGAGATATCTTCTAATAATGCATATTCATTAAGATTTCTCGCTTTGCTCGAAATGACAGTATTGCATATGTATTTATGGAACGATGTACTAGTTAGTCCACACTGGAAAAGTACCCCTTTTCGCTTCAGCATACATCTTTTGCCCCATCTAAGCCCAGTTAGAGATTCCTTCTCTAACGGGGTAAGCTCGCTACAAGCACTTTACAGGGATCAGGAAGATTATATAAGTTATACTCCGGAATAAGACAACTTCGGGCTTTGGAAAAATAATTACTGAATGCTGATAGCTGACCGCTGTAAACTTTTGCAAGATGTTCGCTCTCAGGGGACTTCTTTAAAGCTCTCGGCAGGTTTTGCAAAGGTCTCACTGAAAGGAGGAAAACAATGTCTATTTGTTTCGATCTGACAACGGAACAGGAAGAGATTAAACGACAGGCAGGGGAATTTGGCAAGAGAGAGGTTGCACCCATAGCTGCTGAGATTGACGAAAAGGACGAAATGCCCTGGGACCTGATAAAAAAGATGGGGCAGTCCCCCCATAGATATATGGCAATGTATATACCAAAGGAGTACGATGGCACTGCATGGCCTATATTGGATATATGCATAGCTGCTGAGGAGATTACATATGCCTCTCAGTCTGCCATGGCCGGAATGCTTATGGAGGCGCCCGGCCTGGCACCAACGACTATTCTGGCGGGCGGCAACGAAGAACAGAAGAAAAAGTATGTGGCACCTGTAGCCAGAGGAGAGGCATTTGGCGCCTTTGGTCTTACCGAGCCCGGTGTGGGTTCCGATGCCAGTGCCCTTGAAACCGTTGCCGAGATCAAAAATGGCAAGTATGTTCTCAATGGGAGAAAGAGGTATATGAGCTTTGCCCATGCTGCAGATTGGGGAGTGGTTATGGCAAAGACTGATCCTTCCAGGGGAGCAAGGGGTATCAGCGCATTTGTGATAGAAAAGGGGACACCCGGTTATTCAGTTATAGAAAAGGTTCCGACTATGGGATGCAGAGGACACCAGGATGAAGAGGTGCTATTTAAGGACTGTGTGCTTCCGAAGGAACAACTGGTTGGTGAAGAAGGGAAAGGGCTGAAGTATGCCCTATCCACCCTTGATGAGACCAGAACTACCCTGGCTGCCGGTTTTGTTGGACTGACAAGAGCAGCCCTTGAAGAGGCTGTTAAATATGCTAAGAGCAGGCATGCCTTTGGTCACCCTATAGGTGAGTATCAGATGGTCAGTTTCTCCCTGGGTGACATTGCTACTGAGATTGAAGCGGCCCGACTCCTCGTCTACAAGGCCGCAATACTCGCTGACAGGAAGGTAAAACACAGCGCCGAGACCGCATCCGCCAAGGCATTTGCATCCCAATTACTCCTGAAGGCTACTAACCTGGCAGTGGAGGTTCATGGGGGTTTTGGCTGTACAAAACGCCACCCTGTAGAGCGTATGTTCAGGGATGCAAGGACATGGGTCTTTGCCCAGGGAGCCCCCTATGTGCAAAGGCTGATAAATGCTAGAAGCTTATTTCCTGAATTGACTATAAGATAAACATAACTATTCAGGTAGGCACAGAGGCACAGAGCACCAAAGGCACAAATTCGTAATCCGTGAATCGTAAGTCGTAAATCGATTCACGACCCTACTCCATTCTGCTTTGTGCCTATGTGCCTTTGCTACTTTGTGCCTGAGTAGTTACCAAGGTGAAAGAAAGGGGTATAGTATGGAAAGAGTATTGAGTGAGATTACAGAGGTCACATCAGATCCTTATGCCTATGTTACTGGGCTTAAGGAGCGCACAGGAAAAAAGGTCATCGGGTGTTTTCCCATGTATGTTCCTGAAGAGATTGTCCACGCTGCGGGTCTGATCCCGGTGGTGATATGGAGAGGCAACGAGTCAGTAACATGGGGGCATGCCCATGTGCCGCCTTATGACTGCGGTATTACAAGAAGCTTTGTTGATGATGCTGTAAGAGGGAAGCTGAATTTTATGGATGGGATGGTCTTTCATGTAAGACAGTGTTTGCAGGTTGGAGAGTTTCCCCTGATCATAGAGAAAAATGTAAAACCGGCCTATCAGAAGGTTCTGTACCTGCCTCCCATCTATGAGGGAGAGGCGGTGAGGTCATTCTTGCTGGATGATTTGGAGTCCTTCAAGACCTCACTTGAAGACTTTACAGGCGAGAAGATAAGCGATGACAGTCTCAAGAAGAGTATCGAGATATACAATGAAAACCGCAGCCTCCTGGAGAGGGTCTATGAGATAAGGAGAGAAAAACCGGGGATATTGAAGGCAAGAGAGGTAATGCAGATAGTATGGTCCAGCATGTTGATGCTCAAGGAAGACCATAATGAATTACTGAAAGAGCTCATTAAGGACATGGAGGAAAAGACTGTAGAAAGCAAAGGAGACAAGGCAAGGGTTATCCTCGTCGGCTGTCTCTGCCAGACCTTGCAGTTTGACATCCTTGATATGATAGAGGATCTGGGGATGATTGTTCCTGATGATGATCTATACGTTGGTTCAAGATACTTTGCAAACAAGGCAAATCTTAATGGTAACCCGATAGAGGCGCTGGCTGATCGTTATCTTACCAAAACCCCACTCTGTCCCACAAAGGGGGTTTGGGACATCCATTGGGGTGATGAGGCCATAAAGAAGATGAGGGATAATGATGCCAAAGGTATTATCAGTATTCGGGTAAAGTACTGTCCTCCTCACACCTGTTATTATCCTGATTTCAAGAGCAAGATGGTGGAAGAGGGTGTGCCTGAGGTGATGATAGAGATGGAACACGAGATTATCTCTCTGGAAGGTGTAAAGACCAGGTTGCAGTCATTTGCAGAGACAATAGGAGGTGTATAATGGACATAAAATACAAAGTAAATCGGCTTGCGACAACTAATGATATTAGACCAATGGTGGATAAGCACTGGGCTGACCTCAGAACAGCCAAGGAAAGAGGAGAAAAAGTTGCATGGGCATCAGGCCCCACTTTTATAATCCCCTATGCCATGGGCATGAAATCCCACTTTATGGCCGGTTATGCGGCATACTGTGGTGGAATAGGAGCTGCTGACGAGGTTCTGAAGGTGGCTGAAGCGACAGGGGAGCTTTCTGAGTCGTGCTCCTATCATCGGCTTCACATGGGCATGGCTGAAGCCATCAAGCAGGGGATACAGATAAACCCGGCGGCACTACTTCCAATGCCTGATTTAATGGTATCCGGTCGTTTATGCCCGGAGATGTCCCATTATGCTGAGGGACTTTACCGAAGGATGAACGTTCCTGTTGTTGCTGTTGAGCTTCCCATTGCTTACGCAAAGGAGGATGTGCCGAGAGTTAAGGCATTTGTTTACAGGCAATTTAAAGAAGTTATTATCCCGGCTTTTGAAAAGGTATGCGGCAAGCCCTTTGATTATGATCACTTGAGTGAGATCTTGACTGTACTAAAAAAGGCGGCCACTATCAGAAATCAGTGTTGGGAGTTTTTTAAGGATAAGCCATCTCGTTGGACACTCTGGGATTATGGTGTCAGCATTGCGCCGGTCTTCTATTTGATGGGGAAACCTGAAAGCGTTACCTATTATGAGAAACTCCTGAAAGAGCTGCAGGAAAGGAGAGAAAAGGGCATTCCGGCGATAGCCCCGGATGGAGAGAAGTACCGGCTGTACTGGGATGGTTGGATACCATGGGCATTTTTGGGCAAATTTATGCGCAAACTGATCCCGAATGGGGCTGTTTGCATATGTGGAAGATATCCCTGGGAGTTTTTCATGCATCCTGAACGGCTCGATCCTGAGCATCCCCTGGAATCCTTTGTCGATGCATTTTGGGGCGAGGATAGCCCCCGATGCTTTTCCAACAAAGCCCCAAAGGGGTCCCTTGAGCTTATAAGCGACCTGATAGAGGAATACTCACTTGATGGAATGATCATGTTTTCCTCCAAGTCATGCAGGCTTTGGAACTTGTCTCAGCCGGATATGATGGATGTATTATATAAGAGGCATGGCGTACCCGGAGTTGTTATTGAGGCTGACATGGTTGATGCATCCATGATTTCCGACTCTCAGATAGACACCAGGCTCGAGGCGTTATTCGAGACGATAGATGGGATAAGAAAAAGATAGAGTAGGGACGTGATTTTCTACATTACGCTCGCCAAGGTGGGTTCCCCAAAAAATCTATGAATTCGCTCTCAGGGGACTTCTTCAAAGCTCTCGACAGGTTGTGCAAAGCGTCTCTATGTTAAGGTAAACAATGTAGAAGAAAGGAGTGCAGTATGGAAAGGGTATTGAGTAAGATTGCAGAGGTCACATCAGATCCTTACGCCTATGTTGCCGGACTCAAGGAGCGTAAGAATAAGAAGATTATTGGATGTTTCCCCATGCACGTTCCGGAAGAGATAGTCCATGCAGCCGATCTGATTCCGGTAGTAATATGGAGAGGTAACGAACCGGTAACGTGGGGGCATGCTCATGTGCCACCCTATGACTGTGGTATTACAAGAAGCTTTGTTGATGATGCAGTGAGAGGAAAACTTAGTTTTATGGACGGGTTTGTCTTCCATATAAGGCAATGCCTGCAAGCCGGAGAGTTTCCCTTTATTATGGAGAGGCATTTTAAGCCTGCCTACCAGAAGATTTTATACCTTCCTGCCATCTATCCCGGCGATCCCACAAGGGATTTTACACTAAAAGAATTGGAATCTTTTAAGGCATCGTTAGAAGACTTCACCGGCAAAAAGATAAGCGATGACAGCCTCAAGAAGAGTATTGAAACATATAATAAGAACCGCAGCCTTATGGAAAGGGTCTATGAAATACGACGGGCAAAACCGGGGATATTAAAGGCAAAAGAGGTCATGCAGATTGTATGGTCGAGCATGTTGATGCCCAAAGAAGACCACAATGAATTGCTGACAGAGCTTATTAAAGGGATGGAAGAAAAGAGTGTCAAAGTCCAAAAAGAAAGGATTAAGGTTATCCTGGTTGGCTGCCTCTGTCAGACCCTTCAATTTGACATCCTTGATATGATAGAGGATCTGGGGATGATTGTTCCTGATGATGATCTATACGTTGGTTCAAGATATTTTGCAAACAAGGCAAATATTAATGGTAACCCGATAGAGGCCCTTGCTGATCGTTATCTTACCAAAACCCCTCTCTGTCCTACCAAGGGGGTTTGGGATATCCATTGGGGTGATGAGGCCATAAAGAAGATGAGGGATAATGATGCTAAAGGCATTATCAGTGTTCGGGTAAAGTACTGTCCTCCTCACACCTGTTATTATCCTGATTTCAGGAGCAAGATGGCGGAAAAGGGGGTGCCTGAGGTGATGATAGAGATGGAGCATGAGATTATCTCTCTGGAAGGTGTAAAGACCAGGCTGCAGTCATTTGCGGAGACAATAGGAGGTGTATGATGGACGCAAAGTATAAGGTAAATCGGCTTCAAACAACGAATGAGATTAGACCACTGGTAGATAAACACTGGGCTGACCTGAGAACGGCCAAGGAGAGAGGGGAATTGGTGGCATGGGCGTCAGGCCCCAGTTTTATCTTTGCTTATGCAATGGGCATGAAATGCCACTTTATGGCCGGTTATGCCGCATACTGCGGAGGCATAGGGGCAGGAGAAGAGGTGTTGAAGGTTGCAGAGATGGCGGGGGACCTTCCTGAAACATGCTCCTATCATCGGCTTCACATGGGGATGGGCGAAGCAGTAGCCAGAGGGATACCCATAAATCCACAGGCAATACTTCCCATGCCTGATTTGATGATAGCAGGTCGCCTCTGCCCTGAAATGTCCCATTATGCTGAAGGGCTTCATCGAAGATTTGGAGTTCGGGTTTTGCCTATTGATCTTCCTGCTGTTTTCAATGTAGAAGACATGCCCCGAATAAGAGAATTTGTTTACAGGCAATTTAAAGAGGTCGTTATACCGACTCTTGAAGAGGTATGCGGAAAGCCCTTCGACTATGATCGGATGAGTGAGATTTTAAGCGTACTCAAAAAGGTAGCGACACTCAGAAATCAGTGCTGGGAGTTTTTTAAGGACAAACCCTCTCGTTGGACACTCTGGGACTATGGTGTAAGTATTGCGCCTGTTTTCTATTTGATGGGAAATCCTGCGGGTGTCACCTATTATGAGAAGCTCTTAAAAGAATTGCAGGAAAGGAGAGAAAAGGGCATCCCTGCAATAGCCCCGGATGGAGAGAAATACCGGCTATACTGGGATGGGTGGCTTCCCTGGGCATTTTTAGGCAAATTTATGCGCAAATTTATTCCTCATGGCGCTGTTGTCCTCTGTGGAAGATACCCATGGGAGTTTTTCCCCCATCCGGAACTGATTGACCCTGAACATCCGGTTGAGACCTGGGCAGATCTGTATTATGGCATGGAAAGTCACCTGATTTATACCTTCTCCCCCAAGGGAACGATAGACTTGATAGGCAAGTTGATTAATGATTACTCCCTTGACGGACTCATCATGTTTTCCTCCAAGACATGCAGGATAATGAACCTTTCTCAACCGGAGGTAATAGATGTGTTGGATAAAAAGTACGGGATTCCTGGGGTAATTGTTGAAGGAGACATGATTGATTCAGCTATGATTTCAGATGCTCAGATAGAGACAAGGCTTCAGGCGTTATACGAAATGATAGATTCAAGAAGAAGGTAAGAGAATGGCTGTAGTTGTGGGGGTAGATGTAGGTTCCCTTTGTACGAAGACGGTGATATTGGATGGGGATGGGAAAATCCTGTCATATGATATTATGCGAAGCGGGCACTACTATAAGGGTGCGGCTGAGGAGTCCATAGAGAATGCCCTTAAATCCGCCGGTTTGAAGAAAGGTGATATAAGCTATACATTGGGGACAGGCTATGGAAGAGGGGCTGTTGCTCATGCTGATGCCGAGGTTACTGAGATAACATGCCATGCACGGGGAGCTGCAAGGCTTTTCCCCGAAGTTCATACAGTCATTGATATTGGCGGTCAGGACAGCAAGGTAATAGGAATTGGTGACAACAGTAGAGTGACCAACTTTGTTATGAACGACAAATGTGCTGCCGGAACAGGTCGGTTTTTAGAGGTAATGGCATTGGCTCTGTCGGTTGATATTTCTGAGATGGGCGATTTGTTCTTTGCCTCTAAGGAGAAGGTAGATGTAAGCAGCATGTGTACCGTCTTTGCTGAATCAGAGGTTATATCCCTCTTTGCCCGGGGTCATAAGAAGGCGGATATTGCAGCAGGCATAGCCCATGCTATTGCCAGGCGTATCATGGGTATGGTAGGGCAGGTAGGTTTGAGGGAAAAAGTGGTGATGTCAGGGGGGGTTGCTAAAAACGCAGGGGTTGTGCGTGCTATCGAAGAGAGGATAGAAACCAGTCTCCTTGTCCCTTATGAGCCCCAGATAGTTGGTGCCTTCGGAGCTGCAATTATTGCTTCCGAGCGGATGTCAGCTACTATCGGCTAAAGCCGATAGCTTGAGGCACAAATTCGTAATCCGTGAATCGTAA
>Ga0265296_1003496_pt1 | contig 14508 bp, 12 predicted proteins | sample MunlanPumphouse1_FD_189073 | JGI IMG/M metagenome (GOLD analysis project Ga0265296, IMG submission 189073) | Groundwater microbial communities from a municipal landfill in Southern Ontario, Canada - Pumphouse #1 | ecosystem: Environmental > Aquatic > Deep subsurface > Groundwater | place... | reverse complement strand
CCCGGCCGCACCGCCGCAAGCAGCGCGTTGAGCAGGGTCGTCTTGCCCGCGTGCGTCGGTCCCGAGACGAGGATGTTGCATCCCGCGACCACCGACTGCCGCAGGAACCGAGCGGCCTGCTGGCTCAGCGCGCCGCGGTCGACCAGCGCGGCGAGCGACGACAGCCGCCGCGCGAACTTGCGGATGTTGATGCTCATCGCCCCGCGTGCGACGTCGCCGGAGGCGACGTGCAGCCGGGACCCGTCGGGCAGGGATGCGTCGACGAACGGGGTGGAGAGGTCGACGCGCCTGCCGGTGGTCGACAGCATCCGCTCGACGAGGTCGCGCACCTCGGTCTCGCTCAGCACCAGCGGCAGCGGCTCGCTCACGCCCGCGCGCGCGCAGAAGACGCGCGAGCCCTGGTTGATCCACAGCTCCTCGATCTCGGGGTCGTCGAGGTAGGGCTGCAGCGGGCCGTAGCCGCTCACAGCCGCCAGCACGTCGCGCTCGGCCTGCCGCTCGTCCGCGAGCATCGGCAGGCTGCCGCCCAGCGATCGCTCGGCGTAGGAGCGCACCGCGTCCCGCACGTAGCGCTCGGCGAGGTCGCCGGACCGTGCGAGGTCGACCCCATCGCGCCGGACTCTCGCCCGCACGGAGGCGGTGATGTCGGCGACGGCCTGGCGCATGCGAGCCAGTGAAGCCGACCGGCCGGAGCGCCCGCGGAAGTTGTCCACAGCGATGCGGGCAGGGCCGGCTGCGCGACGGGATTCTCGAAGTCCTCGAGCACCTTCCGGTTCCACGGGTCGCCACCGAAGAGGGTGGGTCCCGTGATGCCCCGGATGCCGAGCACGCCGGGCCGAACACCTGGGGGAAGAAGCGGCCGAAGAACGCTCGCAGCTGCCGCAGGTGAGGAGCGCGACGCGCTGCGAGCAGCAGAGCCGCGCTAGCTCCCTCAGCCCTTGGCGACCCTGCCGCCCAGCCAGATACCGATACTCGGGCGGTCGGGCGTCTCGCCGCCGTATGGCTTCGCGGCCGTCACGACGATGCGGTCCAGCTCGCAGTGCTCACGAACGGCGCCGACCATGCGTAACGCACGCTCTCGGCCGAACCGCGGTGAGCAGCGCCGTCTTGCCTGCATGCGTCGGCTTCAGCATGAGCCGTTCAGCGAGGCGCGCGCCGTCGGCGACGAGTTGGAGCGCTTCAGTCGGTGATCAGATTCGAGGGCCAAAGGATGTGACCTTCACCTTGTTCGCCTGGAGCTGCAGATCGACCCAGGTGCGGTTGTTCTGATTGTTCTGCTCCTGGAACCAGTCGTCCGCGTCGGCCGTGACGTACAGGCGGTATCGACCTGGACTGAGCGACGAGATGTCGATGAATTGGTCAGGCAGCGTGTAGCCGTAGATGTCACCCCAACCGACGGACAGGCCCATCCTCGTGCTCGTGTCCGAAGCCGAGCTGCCACAAGCTCCGCCTGCCGCGGTGTAGTAGGCAGGGTTGACGGATCCATACCTGTAGTTGTCGTAGAAGCAGAAGCCCTGCTTGGCACCCGTCCCCACCAGTCGACCGTTGTCGAGGCGAATGAGTTCGAAATCCTGCAGGTTCGTCACGTGCCAGTGGCTGTGCCCGTCGCCTGCGAAGTACGCGCTCGCAGGTGTGGCGATGTCACGAAAGCCGCCGGAATCGTCGACGATCCGTTGCCGGATGCTCATGGTGCTCGACCCTGTGGCCCGTTGGCCGTGCAACTCGAAGGGCCCTGCCCCGACGTTGACGACGATGGAGCTGAATCGCAGGAGCCGCCTACCGTCGGCCGACCTCTCGACACGGAAGTCGGCAGGGTACGCCATACCCAGATCCGGCAGGCGGTCCGCCGCTGCAATGGCGGGTGGAGCGTAGGAGGCAGGGAGGACCAGTGCGGCGCACACGACCACTGCCCCGAAGATCAGTTTCGCCAACCGCTGTGTGGACCGCATGAAAGCTGCCTCCTTGAGACCCAGGGCCCACTGGCACTTGGCGTGCTGGTGCGACCCTGCGACTCGCGCGCATCATACACCCTCCGGTGGAGGTGCCAACGACCTGGAACTTCGCGATGAGGATGCGCCTTGCGGGTCTCTGCCTCGGTTCGGTAGCTGTCGTGGACCCTACAGGCCGTCCTTGCGCTTCAAGCGAAGCGAAGGCCGATCGGGTTGAGACCGGATCCCGCGTATGTCGAATCGCGGGCTTGGAGTGGTCGACGCGCCTGCCGGTGGTCGACAGCATCCGCCCGACGAGGTCACGCACCTCGGTCTCGCTCAGCACCAGCGGCAGCGGCTCGCTCACGCCCGCGCGAGACCAGAAGACGCGCGAGCCGCCAGCACGTAGCGGTCGGCCTGCCGCTCGTCCCCGAGCATCGGCAGGCACCGACGACTCGACGAGCCGGAGCGCACGGAGGATGCGGCGGGGTGCGCGGGCGAGCCGGCGCCGTAGCACGCGCCGTGGTTCGTCACGCGCCGCGCAACACGTCACGTCAAGAAGGGCATCCGTCGCACGAGCGCGGGATCGCGCAACTGCTCGAGCAGCACGTCGGTGACATCGTCCCGCGGACCTCCATGCGCCCGGTGGTGCCGACCCATCCGACGCTCGCGTCGCCCCTGCCCGGGCGCTCCGTCAGCCGAGGCGAGCCGGCGGATCCCGAGCTGCTCCATCGCCGCGATGACGTTGCGGGTCGCGTCGGTTCGCAGCGTCGGCGGCGAGCCCTTGACGTGGCCGACCAGGTTGAGCACCGCGCGGTCGCCAGCGGCGTCCGCCAACGGCCGCTAGGGCTTCCGTCGCCACACCGCCACCAGCTCGTCCCTCGCGGCGCGGTACTGCAGCGTCGACAGGTAGTCGCTGTGGCCGGCGACGCCCCACAGGTACGACGTGGGTGAGCGCTCCGACGCCCCTCGGTCGATGCCATCCGCACTGATGCCCTCGTCGGCATCGGCCCAGTAGTCGTCGACCGGGAAGCCGAGCGGGTCGGTGCGGCGCCAGAGGCTGCGCCACCGGGGCGGTGCGTCGCGTCGATCCCGGAGGTCGCCGCCGAGCAGCTCGACGAGCGTCTCGCCGGTGCCGCGCGGGCCCGGCGTCGCCGGGGCGGCGAAGTCCGCGAGCACCTGCTCCTCCCAGGGATCTGCGCCGAGCAGCGTCGGCCCGGTCGCGCCCCGGATGCCGAGCACCTCTGGGCCGAACACCTGCGGGAAGAAGCGGCTGAAGTAGGCGCGCAGCTGTGCGCCGAAGGTGAGGAGCGCGAGCCGCTGCACGTTCGGGGGCGCCGCCCCGCCGCCGCTCCGCTGGTCGGCGCCGTGGATGGCGAAGACGGTCGCGACGGCGATCACCGCGCCCATCGAGTGCGCGGCGAGGATCACCCGAGCGCCGTCGCCCTCGTCGGCGAGCCACCTGCGCACGCGCTTGCGCAGCTCCGGCACCACGCGCTCGCCGTAGCACGGCGGACCGAACGGGTGCCCGGCCATCGGGAAGAAGCAGATGATGTCCCACACGAGCCCGAGCGGCCGCTCGGCGGCGGTGACGGCGTTCGTGATCACCCACGCGACCGCCGCGAGCGCGAGCAGGCCGAGCACCCAGAGCGAGGCGTCGACGGCGGTCGCCCACCCGTCGGCCGCCTGCGGGCCGTGCCATCCCGCGGCGCGCACGATGGCGTTCGACGGATTGTCGCGGCTCAGCAGCTCGCCCCAGAACGGCACCGCGAGCGGCACGAGGGCGAGAGCCGTCATGATCGCGACCCAGCGCAGCACCGGCTCGCCGCGGTGCAGCAGCGCGGCGGTGCGACGGGCGTGGGCGACGGTCCGTCGACGCCCGCTGGGATTCCGCTCCTGCGGCGGGTAGTCGCGCGGCAGCACGACGTGCGGCGCGTCGGGGCGCGCGTCGTCGGGACCCGCGACGCGCCGGGGGTCGGTCGTCAGCCGTGCCGTGCCCCCGAGGCTGCGGTCGGCGTCGCGCCGGTCGGCGGGGGTCGATCCGGGGAACCGCAGCGACGGGATGCTGAACGCCGGGACGGGGCGCGCGCTCGCCGCGAGCGCGGCGAGGCCGACGACCACGGCGACGACCGCGATGATGACGACCACCATGACCGAGAACCGCTCGTAGAACGGCGGCGCCGCGATCACGCACTCGAGCCTCGACGCATCCGTGCCCGCGACATCCGCCACCGCGCCGCAGTCCGGCTGCGGCTGCTGCGGATCGATCACCCGCCAGGGGCCGCTCACCTCGGCCTCGCCCCTCGCCGCCGTCAGCCACGCGTGCGTGCCGACGACCAGCAGCGTCGTCATCACGAGGGACGACAGCAGCGACACCAGGAGCGAGACGGCAGCGCCGTTGCCGTGCCACGCGGCCAGCCGGCTCGCGGCGCGCACCTCCGGCTGCTTCGACGGCACGTACGCGACGACGACGGCGGACACCACGGCCGCGACGGTGATGAGCGAGAGCCAGAACCGGGGCCACGGCGACTGCGCCTCCATGGGGCGCACGCCCAGCTCCGCGGAGGCGACGGAGATGAAGGCCAGCGCCAGCAGCACGCGGAGCACGGGTCGCCGCCAGCCGAGGCCCCACGCCAGGCTCGCGACGGCGATGAGCGCGCAGAGCGCGGCGATGACGGTCGGCGTGAGGAGGAGCCCGCGCAGCCCCTGGTCGCCGCGCAGCCCGATCGCCTCGGCCGCCTCCCCCTGCGGCACGATCGCCATCCCCAGCCAGACGAGGTACAGGGCGACGGCCAGCACGAGCAGCGCGGACGACCAGCCGCGCAGCCGCCGCACCGACACCCGCTTCTCGCTCAGGCCCGCCACGACGACGACGACCAGGGCGCCGAGCAGCACGATCGCGGCCGCCGCCGCCATCGGGGCGGCGAACGGGCTCGTGAAGAGGGCGCCCGACGCGACGAGCGTGAGGATCGGCGTGCCCGCCGGCTGCCCGTCGAGCACCGCGTCGCCCGCGAGGAGGAGCACGACGAGGGCGATCGAGCCGGCGAGGTGCGAGCGCTCGGAGGTCTGCGCGACGCGTGAGCGCTGCCAGAAGGCCGGCGAGGCGAGCAGCGGCGGCCGGGGCGGGGCGACGTCCTCCGCGCCCGACCGGCGCTTCCGGGCGCGGCGTCCGCGCGGCGGGACGGCCTCGTCGTCGAAGGAGCGGTCCGGGTTGAACAGCCGGCGCGGCCGGCGGGTGACGACGTAGATGAGCACGATGATGGCCACCGGCGCGATGCTCCACAGCGCGGCTCGAGCGGGAGGGCTCCACGCGACGAGGAAGTCGAACCATCCCGGCAGCGCGGCGCACGCCCGAGCGGCGCCGTCGGCGACCGACCGGAAGCACTGCAGCCCGATGAGGTGCACGAAGACCGTCATGAACCCGACCACGTAGAACAGCGTCTGCAGCATGGCGAAGATGCGGATGGCGATCGCACCGTCGCCGCCCGCCCACCACTTGCGGTCCTCCGCCTCGCCCTTGATGTCGCGCCGCGCCCAGTAGGCGAGGTTGCAGAGCCCGAAGGGCAGCACGAACAGCCAGAAGACGTGCACGATCGCGCGGCCGATGGGCGCGAACGCCGCCCCGCCGGAGCGCGCCTGGTTGCCCCACGAATAGGCCTCGGCCTGGACCCGGGTCGACCAGGGCAGCCGCCGCACCGGTGACTTCAGCTTGATGCGCCAGAACGAGCCCTGCTCGTCGCCGTCGGCTCGCTCAACCCGCTCGTTGACCGTGCAGAGCATGTCGGCGGGCGGCGCGTTCGCGATGCCGTGGATGCGCAGCTCCAGCACTCGTAGACCGCGCATGTGCCACCTCACCGTCCAAGCGCCATGCCGGCCCCGCATGGCGGAGCCGGGATGGTGAGCGACAGCATCGCACTCGCGCACGACGCCGCGGAAGACGCCTTCTCTGGTCGACGGCGCGACCGTGGCCGTAGGATCCGCTCATGCCGACTGCCGCGAGCGCGGGCGCCCACGCCGCGGTCGTCTACCACCCGTTGAAGGTGCCCCTCGAGCGGCTGCGGCGCGCCGTGGAGGCGCAGGAGCGGCAGCACGGCTGGCACCCATCGAGCTGGCACGAGACGAGCGGCGACGACCACGGCCGGCGGGCGGCGGCGGATGCGCTCGCACACGGCCCCGCCGTCGTGCTCGTCGCGGGCGGCGACGGCACCGTGCGGGTCGTCGGCGAGGTGCTGCAGGGCACCGGCACCGCGATGGCGCTGCTGCCGACCGGCACGGGGAACCTGCTCGCGCGCAACCTCGGGCATGCGCTCGGCGGCCTCGACGCATCCGTCGCCGTCGCGTTCGGCGGCGTCACGCGCGCCATCGACGTCGCGATCGCCGAGATGGAGGATGCCGACGGCGTGCACCGCCGGCACGCGTTCCTCGTGATGGCGGGCATCGGCCTCGACGCGGCGATGGCCGAGCAGACCAGCGCGCTCGCGAAGCGCCACCTCGGCTGGCTCGCGTACGTGCCGCCGATCGCGCGGTCGATCACCGCGAACCGGCTGCTGCAGCTGCGCTACCGCATCGACGGCGGCCCGGCTCGCTCGGCCAGGGCGCACACCCTCATCGTCGGCAACTGCGGCACGCTCACCGGCAGCATGCTGCTGCTGCCGGCCGCCGCGGTCGATGACGGCCTGCTCGACGTGGTCATGCTGCGGCCCGAGACCCGGGCCGGCTGGGCCGGCATCGGCACGCGACTCACGATGCAGCAGATCGCGCACCGCTCGGGCTTCGGCAGGCGCATGCTCGAGCTGACGCCCGAGGTGCGGGCGCTCGCGTACGCGCAGGGCCGGCAGTTCGACGTGCGGTTCGAGGTCCCGCACGACGTGCAGCTCGACGGCGACGGCTTCGGCGCGATCGTGCGGGCGCGCGTCACCGTGCTGCCGGGGGCACTGCGCGTGGCGGTCGCGGGGGGCACTGGCTGAGACAGGCGCCATGAGCGCGGCCGTCCGGCCCGGCTGCGATCGGCCTCGACGACGGAAGACCGCCATGGAACCAGACCGACGCACGGCCGGGCTGCCGTGGGGCGAGGTCTCCTACCTCGAATGGCGCCCCGAGGCGCCGACCCGCGCATGCACCGTCCTGCTTCTCCACGCCGGCGGCGTCGACTCCGCGTGTCTGTCGTGGGGCGGCGTCGGCTGGCCGAAGCCGGCCACCGAGTGATCGCGCTTGACCACCCCGGCTACGGGCACGGTTCGAGGGCGCCTTGGACGGCGTCGCAGGAGCACGTGCTCGGCGACGTCGAGCAGCTCACCCGCGCGCTCGAGCTGGAGCGCTTCGCGATCGGCGGCCTCTCGATGGGCGCCGGGGCCTGAGTTCCGGCAGCGCGCACCTGCTCGAGCGGCACCACGACCTGCCGGCCGGGTCGCCCGGGCCGCTCACCGCATCCGTCACCACAGGTAGGGACTGTACGGACGGGCCCACAGCACCGCCGACAGCGTGACCGCCTTGAACCATGCCTGGTGCACCGCGACGGCCTCGGCCGCGTCGGCGGCGAGCCAGGCGGCGCCAGCGCAGGAATGCCTGCACCTCGGCGAGGTCGGACTCGGTGATCGGCGCGGGGGCCAGGTCGGAGCCGGAGCCGTAGCCGGCGGGTGTCTCGGTCAGGATCGCTCCTCCATTGGCGTCGATTTCGCGTGCACCATCCGACGCTCATCACCGCTCGCTCATGCCTGATGCGCGGGTTTCCACGACCGGAAGGTGTATGGTATGTGTATGGCACGCACCAACATCGATCTCGACGAGTCCGCAGTCGAGGCGGTCATGCGGCGCTTCGCCTTCACGACGAAGCGCGAAGCGGTCAACTATGCACTGCGAGCAGTGGCCTCCGAACCGCTCGACGTCACGCGCGCGCTCGCACTGGAGGGCTCCGGCTGGCACCTTGACCTCGACGAGCTCCGCGAGACGCGGGCGTAGCGGTGCTCGTCGACACTTCGGCGTGGATCGAGTACTTGCGCGCGACCGGCTCGGCCACGAACGTGGCCGTGCGCGACCGCATCCGTACGGATGCGCGCCTGGTGATCTGCGATCCGGTGGTCATGGAGGTGCTGGCGGGCGGCCGCTCCGAGGAGCACGTCGTGGAGCTGCGCGGCCTTCTCGCCCGCGCGGAGCTGGTTCCGACGATGCCGACCGACTGGGACGACGCGGCCCGGATCTATCGCGCAGGCCGGCGCCAGGGCGTGACGATCCGCAAGCTCATGGACTGTCTCATCGCCGCGATCGCACTGCGACGGGGCGAGCCGGTACTCCACGATGACGCCGACTTCGATGCGATCGCACGGGTCGTCCCCCTCGTCGTCTCGCGAGGATGAGGCGCGCTCCAGCGCGTCGACCACCTCAAGGCTGAGCCGCGAGGCGGTACGCTGATGACGCCCGCGCTCCCGAATCCAGGAGGATCCCCCGCGTGCTCGTGCTTCATGCCTTCTGGGTGCCGGAAGTCGGCGCAGGTGTGTGGGCGGAAGACTCCGAGCTGGCAGTGACGAGCCCGAGCCAGGCGCTGCGCCGGGCCCGCCCGCACCCGTTCGCCGTGTCGGCGTCGGTCCTCTCGGGGCTCGTCGGAGGATCGGCGTCGACCAGCACGCTGCTGCTGCCCTCGTCGCGGCGATCTCCGCTCGACTCGCCCGAGCTCTACCGGATCTCGCCGCGATCGCTGGGCGGCGCGACACCCTCGGCACTGGCGTGGACCGTACCGGTTGCCCTCCTCGACCCCGCCACGGCTGGCGATGCGCTCGCCCGCTTCACCGACCGCGACGGCGCGGGCAGTGATGAGGACGACTCGTCGCGTGCCATCGATGTGCGTTCGGCCGCGTCGACCCGCTTCATCGTCGAGCTCGCCCGCTACGCCGACGAGCTCGTCGACCGTGGCCGCGTGCTGCCGACATTGGCCGGCGACGAGAACGGCATGAACGCACGATGGCGGGTCATGCTGGCTGGCCCCGATGCCGCCGCGGCATCCGCCCTCATCGCCGACATGCCGCCCTCGTTGCGGGCCGCGAGCCCATCGCACAGCCCAGCCGCACTCGCGACCGACGCCCTCGACATGTTCGCCGACGCACTCGCGCGCGGACGGCTTCCCGCCTCGTTCCTGCCGCCGCGGCGGGGCCGGAGACCTGCGAAGCGACCGGCGGCCGAGGCATGGCTCGACGCGCTCACCGGCGCCGATCCCCGCATCGACGCGGATCCCGTCGAGCTCGCCTCCATCGAGCAGCAGTTGCAGCCATGGGCTCAGGTGCGCAGTGAGAGCCCGGGCTCGGCGCAGCTGGTGCTGCGCCTGAGCGATCCGGGCAGGTCGATCGCCGACGACGCGGACGATGCAGACGAACCGGATGCGGCGGCGTCCGCGACCTGGCGCATCGGGTTCCTGCTGCGGTCGAGGTCCGACCCCAGCCTGCTGGTCGACGCCCCGCACGTGTGGAGCGCCGACGGCTCGCTCGGTCGCTGGCTGGAGCGCCCGCGAGAAGTGCTGCTGACCGAGCTCGCCCGCGCCCAGCGCGTGTATCCCGGCATCGAACCCGGTCTGCGGCAAGCGCAGCCGGCCGGGCTCGAGCTCGACGCCGAGGGTGCATACGGCTTCCTCACCGATGCCGCCGCCGCGCTCGACGAGGCCGGGTTCGAGGTGCTGCTCCCCGCGTGGTGGAGCAAGCGCGATCGGGTGGGTCTTCGGCTGTCGGCCACGCCGAGCGACGGGAACGAGACGGAGGGCGGCTTCGACCGCGCGCAGCTCTGCGACTTCCGGTGGGAGCTCGCTGTGGGCGAGCACGGCCTGAGCGATGAGGAGATCGCTGCGCTCGCCGCAGCCAAGGCGCCGCTCGTACAGCTGCGCGGCGAATGGGTAGCCATCGACCAGGCGCAGCTGGCGCGTGGCCTCGAGTTCCTGCGACGGGAGGGCACAGGCCAGAAGACGGCGCTCGAGGTGCTTGCGCTCGCGCTCAGCCATCCCGACGACCTCGACCTGCCTCTCGAACTGACGGATGTCACGGCGGGCGGCTGGCTCGGCGACGTGCTGAACGGCACCGTGTCCGAGTCGGTCAGCGAGATCGAGCTGCCCGAGGGCTTCACCGCCACGCTGCGTCCGTACCAGCATCGGGGCGTGGGCTGGCTCTCGTTCCTGGGCAGGCTCGGGCTCGGCGCATGCATTGCCGACGACATGGGACTGGGCAAGACCGTGCAGCTGCTCGCGCTGGAGGCCACCACGCGCGCGGCACGCACGGATCCCGACGCCGGGAGCGCATCCGCCCCCACACTGCTGCTCTGCCCCATGTCACTCATCGACAACTGGGTGTCGGAGGCGGCGAGGTTCGCGCCGGAGCTGCGCGTGCGCGCCCATCACGGACCCGAGCGTCCGCGCGGCGCCGATCTCGCCACCGCGTTCGACGACGCCGACCTCGTCGTGACCACGTACGCGACCGCGCTGAACGACATCGACGAGCTCGCCGAGACCGCATGGGAGCGCGTCGTGCTCGACGAAGCGCAGGCGATCAAGAACCGGCTCTCCCGCACAGCCAAAGCCGTGCGGCGCCTGCAGGGGGACCAGCGGATCGCCCTCACCGGCACCCCGGTGGAGAACCGGCTCTCGGAGCTGTGGTCGATCATGGACTTCCTCAACCCTGGCATGCTCGGTTCGCCCGAGGTGTTCCGCGCGCGCTACGCCACCCCCATCGAGCGCCACCGGGACGACGAGGCGGCGGGCAGGCTGCGGCGCGTCACCCGGCCGTACATCCTTCGCCGACTGAAGACAGACCCTGCCGTCATCGATGACCTGCCCGAGAAGATCGAGATCAAGCAGCACTACCGGCTCACCGTCGAGCAGGCCTCGCTCTATCAATCGGTGGTCGACGACATGATGGACCGGATCGAGCGCTCGGAAGGCATCGAGCGTCGCGGCAACGTCCTGGCCGCGATGACGAAGCTCAAGCAGATCTGCAACCATCCGGCGCAGCTGCTGCACGACCGATCGCCGATCGGCCGGCGCTCGGGCAAGATCATCCGACTGGAGGAGATCCTCGACGAGATCATCGCCGAGGGCGACCGGGTGCTGTGCTTCACCCAGTTCACCGAGTTCGCCGAGCTGCTCGTGCCGCACCTCGCGGCCCGCTTCGACACCGATGTCGCCTACCTCTCGGGCAGCACCCCGCGGCAGCGCCGAGGCGAGCTGGTCGACCGGTTCCAGTCGGGCGAGGGATCGCCGATCTTCATGCTCTCGCTGAAGGCCGGCGGCACCGGGCTCAATCTGACCGAGGCCAATCACGTGATCCACCTCGACAGGTGGTGGAACCCGGCGGTGGAGGACCAGGCCACGGATCGCGCGTTCCGGATCGGACAGCAGCGCCGAGTGCAGGTGCGCAAGTTCATCGGCGCAGGAACCCTCGAAGAACGGATCGACCAGATGATCGACGAGAAGAAGATGCTCGCGAACATGGTCGTCGGCGACGGCGAGTCGTGGCTGACCGAGCTGTCGACGACGCAGCTGCGCGAACTATTCGCCCTCTCGAAGGATGCCGTCGGTGAGTAGACGCTTCGAGTCGCCGTACTACCCGAAGTCGACGCCGCGCCCCGTCGAGGACGGGCTGCGCGCCAAGAGCACCCGAGGGCAGATCGCCGGCACGTGGTGGTCGACCCGCTTCATCGAGGTGCTCGAATCCACCGGAATGGGCAGCCGCCTCACGCGCGGCCGCAACTACGCCCGCCGGGGCCAGGTGCTCACGCTGGAGCTCGGCGCTGGGCAGGTGACCGCGAGCGTCCAGGGCTCGCGACCACGCCCCTACCGGGTGCGCATCGGCGTGACCGCCTTCGGCAAGGAGCAGTGGAGCCGCGTCGAGGAACGGCTCGCCGACGATGCGTGGTTCGTCGCCCAGCTGCTGGCGGGCCAGATGCCGCCCGACATCGAGCAGGTGTTCACCGACCTCGGTCTTGCCCTGTTCCCCTCGCGCGCCGGTGATCTCTCCCTCGACTGCTCGTGCCCGGACTGGGGGGTGCCCTGCAAGCACCTCGCCGCGGTCTTCTACCTGCTCGCCGAACGATTCGACGACGATCCCTTCCAGATCCTCGCCTGGCGCGGTCGCGACCGTGACGATCTGCTTGCGCGCCTCGATGCGGCGACGACCGATGCCGCGGACGACGGGGACCCCGCCGTGCCGCTGACGGAGCTGCTCGATGTCTTCTACCGCTCCCCCGGGCAAGCGACCCCGCGTCCGTCGGTCACGACCGGGGCGAGCCTGCTCGACCAGCTCCCCCCTGTGCCGCTCGCCGTTCGCGGCCGGCCGCTCACCGACGCCCTGCGCCCTGCATACGATGCGCTGAGCCGACCGCCTCGCGGCTCGGGCGCTTCGCCGAGCTGAGCGCCCGGGGACGCCGCGCGCCGGCGGCAGGTCAGCGCGACAGGAAGGTGAGCAGGGCGCTGTTGAACTCGTCGGCGTGGCTGACGTTCATACCGTGCGGGGCGCCCTCGACGACGTGCAGCTCGCTGCCGTCGATCGCCGCGTGCGTGCGCCTGCCGGAGCCGTCGAGCGGCACCGTCTGGTCGCCGTCGCCGTGGATCACGAGCGTCGGCACGGAGATGGCGCCGAGGTCGTCTCGGAAGTCGGTCGTCGCCCACGCGTCCATCGCCGCGAGCGCCGCCGCCTGCGACGACTGCTGGGCGAGCGCGATCGCCTGCTGGCGCTGCTCCTCGGTCACCTGCAGCCCGTCGGCGGTGGAGAAGAAGCCGGTCATGAACTCGTCGAAGAAGCCGTCGCGGTCGGCCTCGAGCCCGGCGCGCATCTCGAGGCGCGCGTCGTCGCTGAGCGGCCCCTCCGGGTTGTCGTCCGACTGCAGCAGGTACGGCGGCACGGCGGCGGCGAAGACGACCGAGCGGAGGCGGTCCTGTCCGTAGGCGGCGACGTAGCGCGCGACCTCGCCCCCGCCCATCGAGAAGCCGACGAGCGTGACGTCCTGCAGGTCGAGGTCGGTGAGCACACCGTCGAGGTCGGCGGCGAGCGTGTCGTAGTCGTAGCCGTCGTCGGGCTTGTCGCTGCGGCCGAAGCCGCGCCGGTCGAACGCGACGACGCGGTACCCGGCCGCGACGAGCGAATCCGTCTGGTCGTCCCACGACTCCGCCGAGAGCGGCCAGCCGTGGAGCAGCACGACCGGACGGCCGTCGCCGCCGGAGTCGTCGATGTGGAGTCGTGTGTCGGGCATGATGCCTCCTCGATCGCTTCGCGGATGGATGTCTGGCTGTCCTGCGCTTACCGGTATTCCGGGTTCTGGAAGCCGAAGCGCTCGCCGCGCTCCCACGCGTTCCGGTCGTTGCCCTCTGCCGGGATGCCGCCCTGCAGCATGCGCGCGAGGTGCAGCAGGTTCCAGGTCATGATCGTGATGTTGCGCTTCGTGAAGTCGTTGTCGGCGCCGACATGCGTCCCGTCGTCCTGCTCGTCGCCGTAGGACGGGCCGGGCCCGGCCTCCCCCACCCAGCCGGCATCCGCCTGCGGCGGGATCGTGCAGCCGATGTGCTGCAGCGAGTAGAGCAGCTCGCGCGCGACGTGCTTCATGCCGTCCTCGTTGCCGCCGACGAGGCATCCGGCGACCTTGCCGTAGACGATCGACTGGCCGTGCTCGTTGAGCTCGCTCGACTCGCTGTAGAGGCGCTCGACCACCCGCCGGGTGACGCTCGAGGCGTCGCCGAGCCAGATGGGGGTCGCGAGCACGAGTATGTCGGCCTGCAGCACGCGCTGCCAGAGCGCCGGCCAGGCGTCCTCGCTCGCGCCGTGCTCGGTCATGTCGGGCTGAACGCCCGGCGCGATGGCGTGGTCGACGGCGCGCACGATGTCGACCTCGACGCCCTGCTTGCGCAGGATGTCGGCGCTCGCCTCGATGAGCAGGTCGGTGTGGCTCTCCCCGGGCGAGGGCGTGAGCGTCCCGTTGACGTACAGGGCTCGGATGGGCGTCATACCGCCCACCCTGGCACGGGCCGCCCGGGAGCGCCATGAGCGCTCCCGGTGCGGTCGACGCGCCGGCGTCACATGGCGCCGGTGTAGCCGCCGTCGACGTGGATGGTCGTGCCCGTCACGTAGGAGGACGCGTCGGAGGCCAGCCACAGGCTCGCCTGCGCGATCTCCTCGGGCTGCGCGAAGCGGTGGAGCGCCGAGAGCTGCTTCGGGTACTCGACCGGGTCGAGGCCGAACTGCTCGATCGCGCCGCGCAGCATGGGCGTGTCGACGGCGCCGGGGGCGACGGAGTTCACGCGGATGCCGTGGGGGCCGTTCTCGACCGCCGCCGTCTTGGTGAGCGCGTTGACGCCGTGCTTCGCGGCGTTGTACGCGACGGTCTGCGGCTGCACGCGGAAGCCGGAGGTCGACGAGATGTTGACGATCGAGCCGCCGTCGCCCTGCGCGAGCAGCTGGCGCAGCTCGTACTTGAGCGTCAGCGCCGTGCCCTTGAGGTCGACCGACATGAGGCGGTCCCAGTAGTCCTCGTCGATCTCGGACACGAGGTTCTGGTCGGGGGTGAGCGCCGCGTTGTTGACCGCCACGTCGAGCCGGCCGTAGTGCTCGACGGTCTTCGC
>Ga0265296_1003495_pt1 | contig 14509 bp, 9 predicted proteins | sample MunlanPumphouse1_FD_189073 | JGI IMG/M metagenome (GOLD analysis project Ga0265296, IMG submission 189073) | Groundwater microbial communities from a municipal landfill in Southern Ontario, Canada - Pumphouse #1 | ecosystem: Environmental > Aquatic > Deep subsurface > Groundwater | place: Canada... | reverse complement strand
CCCGTACTGCCGTGATATTTAAAAAACCATAAGTAGCAGCAGTAGTGCGGATGAACTCGCAGCATCGCGGGTTTATATCAATAGCCGTAATATCTTTTGCTCCTCTCGATGCAAATTCATACGTAATGCTTCCTGTTCCGGCAAAGAGATCGAGTACGGAAGTTTCTTCAAAATCGATCCTATTGTTTAAAATATTAAAAAGACTTTCTTTGGCAAAATCAGTGGTAGGCCTCACTGCCATATTTGACGTGGGATGTATCAACCTGCCTTTGTGTGTTCCGCTTACTATACGCATAGGTTACTGTTCGGGTTGTTTAAGAATTTCTGATATTCCATTTTATACCAAACTAAATCTGGTTTTAGGTTGAAAGGTTGAGCGGCTGGTTTGGGTGTAAGTCGTTGGTTGTATGGAAATACCATCAACCAATTACTATTGACCAGACCGGCTGCCCAACCCATTAACTCAATACCTGAACAAGAACGACAATTTAAGGTGTTTAAAAAGTATAAATAGCAGCTACTAAAACACGAAAATTATAAACCTCTTTTGCGTTATGCACATCCCCAAGATAATCCGGTGTTCCATAAGCAGCAGCAGTATATTCAAACTCAGATGTAAAACTCAGGTTACCCGAAGTCCATGCAAGACGCGGCGAAATGCGGTAAACATAAGCAATATCATTTCCTCTTGCATAAGTTGTACCCCATATATTATGAAGAGATCCCAGATTTTTTGCATATCCCAAAAATAAACCGGCATTGAATTTTTTCTTATTAGTGGAAATATCCAACCAGCCTGTTAATTGGTCAAGTGTGGTATATGTCATGCTGCCTGTGGCGGTGTCGATCTTTTGCACAGCAATGCCTCCCATCATCAGGTGTTCATATAAGTTTTGACCAAAAACAGATTGCAGTTTAATGGTTAATTTTTCTGTTTTAACTTTAGCAAATGCAGTAGCCACCCAGCAATCGAGAGATTCATTTGCTTTAAGCGAACTGTCGGTTATTAAGCGCGGAGTTAATCTGCGGTAATCGCCGCCGATGCCACAGAAAAATTTATCTTCTTTTTTATATTGGAGTTGCAGGTGCATGTTTGGGATAACGCTGTTGCGTAAGTATTCTGAAGTGGCGCCCAAAGGTCCGATGCTGGAATAATCTCTATCCGAAACAGCAGCAGCAACCATACGAAAATTGTCAAAATTTCTTGTAAGTCGTACCTGTGGCTGCCTGGAAACAGGATGAAAAGGAGCGCCGATATTCATAGCGTTCACATTAGGTATCATTTCCGGCACATTTAACGGGTGCCACCATTGTCCCATAAGCAGTTCTGACTTTGCCCAATTTACTTTTATATAAGCATGGCGCATCCGGAATGCATTATTTTCAATTGCTGAAGGTCCTGTGAAATCACTTTCTATGTATGCCATTGTTTTAGCTCCGAAAGCACCCGGGCCTGTTATCGTTCCGATAAGCCGTGTTGCCATGGCATATTGATTAAGAGAAGGATGAGCATTTATATCTTTGCCATTTTTATCAAGCAGTTGATTGTCGGGATAGAACAGCAGCAATGCCTCGCGGCTGTTTATCACCTGCCTTGTATCGAAAGCTGCTTCAGCTTTTACAAAGCCGGAAAAGGTAATTCCGAATTTCTTAATGCTGTCGGGTTTGTTTGTAGTTTGCCCAATAGTAATTATTTTTGATAAAATCAAAAAACAAATCAAAATATAGGATTTTCTCATAATAGTTAAGATTGAACGCCAAACATACATGAATTTTCCAAAATACAAATAATTTATTCCGATATATTTGTAATTAAAAAAATATTCATATATTTGCATCGAAGAATTACGGCGATATAAAAAGGAGGGGACTAAATGTCCCCTCTTTCATTGCCGGAAAAAATATACCTATGATCCCAAAAGAACACATCAGAACCCTTGCGGAACAGCAAATCGCAGGTACCGATAAGTTTATTGTGGATGTGAAAGTCGGGCAGGGAAATAAAATCAGGGTATTCATGGATGCAGATAGCAGTATTACCATTAACGATTGTATGCAATTGAGCAGATTTGTTGAATCACAACTTGACCGCGAGACCGAGGATTTTGAATTGGAAGTTTCCTCTGCAGGCCTTGATTTCCCTTTGCTTTTAGTGAGACAATACAGGAAAAATATTGGAAATGAGGTGAAAGTTATTACTAAAGACGGAATAGTGAAAAAGGGCGTGATAACGGAGGTTTTGGAAAACGGATTTACCATTACAGAAACAGTTATAAATAAAATCAATAAAAAAAAAGAAATAGCAAAAGTCACGTCAACACTGGCATTCGAATATGTAAAGGAAACCATGTTGGTTGTAAACATTTAACATAATTATTTAGGTATAGGGAGATAGAGGTAAAAGGTATAAGGAAATCCGCCGCTAAGGGAAAAGAATATTTTATGAAAAAGGCAAAGAAATATACCATTGATCAAAAAGATGCTTTTATAACTTTATACCTTTATAACTTATACCTAAATAGTAACCATTTAACATTACTATACAATGGAACATATAAATTTAGTTGAATCCTTTTCGGAATTCAAGGAGTTCAAGAACATTGACCGTGCAACGATGATGCGTATCCTGGAAGATGTATTCAGGAATATGCTCCTCAAAAAATTCGGGTCATCCGATAACTTTGATATTATCGTTAATGTGGACAAAGGCGACCTCGAAATTTGGCGTAACCGTACCATTGTGGCAGATGGTGAAGTTGAAGACGACAATCAACAAATTACATATTCCCAAGCCATCAAGATAGAACCTGATTTTGAAGTAGGCGAAGAAGTATCTGAAGAATTCAAAATGGAAAATTTTAGTCGCAGGGAAATCCTTTCCATCAGACAGAATCTTGCATCCAAAATACTTGATCTGGAAAAGGATAATGTTTACAAGAAATACAAAGAAAAAATTGGTGAAATTATTACCGGTGAAGTATATCAGGTTTGGAAGAAAGAAATTCTTATACTTGATGATGAAGGTGTTGAATTGATTCTTCCGAAATCGGAACAAATTCCTTCCGATTTTTATAGAAAAGGTGATACATTACGTGCAGTGGTGTTGATCGTAGAGCTGAGAAATAATACTCCGGCGATCATATTGTCGAGAACATCTCCTATGTTTCTTGAAAGATTGTTCGAGTCAGAAGTCCCTGAAGTGTTTGACGGACTTATTACCATTAAAAATATTGTTAGAGTACCCGGCGAAAGGGCAAAAGTGGCGGTTGAATCTTATGATGACCGAATTGACCCGGTTGGAGCATGTGTAGGTATGAAAGGATCAAGAATTCATGGAATAGTCCGTGAATTGAAAAATGAAAATATTGACGTTATCAATTATACAGGTAACCCGACACTTTACATTCAGCGTGCATTAAGCCCTGCAAAAATATCTTCTATTGTCCTTCACGAAGATACAAAGCGTGCTGATGTTTACCTGAAGCCCGACCAGGTTTCTCTTGCAATCGGAAAAGGTGGTTTCAACATTAAACTTGCCGGAAAGCTGACTGGATATGAAATTGACGTGTATCGGGATACAGATGAAGATGTCGAAGATGTGGATCTGATAGAATTCAGCGATGAGATTGATCAGTGGATCATTGACGAACTTAAGAATATTGGATGTGACACCGCAAAGAGCGTGCTGGAACTTAGCATTGACGAGCTAGTTCATAGAACAGACCTTGAAGAAGAAACTATCAAGGAAGTGATGAAGATCCTGAAATCAGAATTCGAATAATAAATTAATTTAACAGCATAATTCTTGTACTATATTGATTATTAAAATATACAAAGATAAAGATTGAGTATGACAGAAGTATCACAAATATTACGACTTAGTAAGGTAGCAAAGGAATTTAACATTGGTTTACAAACGATCGTTGATTTCCTATCCGGAAAAGGTCATCATATTGAGGCAAATCCAAATGCTAAAATAACATCCGAAATGTATGACTTTCTGGTAAAAGAATTTCAATCTGAAAAAAATGTCAAAGAAGAATCGCGGCGTCTTGGACTTTCATTTGCCAGGAAGGAAACAATTACCCTTGATGATTCAAACCCTGTTGTCCATGAAAAAGAAATTGAAAGTAAAGAATTGCTGATAAAAGATCTGAAATCTGTTGTTGCCGGGAAAAAAGAAATATTTAAAACAGAAACGAAAATAAAAGCGCCCAAAGTCCTTGGTAAAATTGATACGGATAAATTGCCCATGGAATCCAAAACCACGAAGAAAAAAGAAATAACCTGCCTACCGGACAGGCAGGCGAAAAATAAAAAAGTTACCGAAAAAGTAAAATCAAAAAAAACAAAGGAAGAAGAAAAGGAGAAAAGACCGGCTGAAAAAGAGAAACGAATTGAAAAAGTTGAAGAACAGCAAAAAGAAACAGTAAAAGAAAAAAAGGCTTCGGAAAAAGAAGCGGCATATAAATCTGATACGGCAGAAACCGGGGCGAAATCCAAGATCAAAGTAGTTGGCAGGATCGACCTTGATTCGATGAATGTTAAAACTAAACCTGCCAGGAAAACGAAGGCGAAAAAAGACGCAGAGCGCAAAGCCAGATTCCCGAAAAAGAAAATAATCACTAAAGAGGAAGATGGATCTGTTGTTATTGAAGAGAAAGAAATTCCTCAGGAAAAGAAAGAATTACCTGATAATTTTCTCCCCACCGAAATGGTTAAACTCGGAGGCCCGACCATACTGGGCAGGATGGAACTTCCGGCAATGAAAGAATTGCATAAAAAGCCTCCTACCGATCCTGCAAGTGAAAATAAAAGCAAGAAGAAGAAAAGAAAACGGATCAAAAAAGATTTTAAAATAAATTCAACACAGGAAATTATTCAAGACAAATCGAAGGTAAAAGAAAAAAAAACTGTTCATAAGAAAGACTATTTTAAACCTGCGGTTTCGGAAGAAGAAATCCAGAAGCAGATAAAGGAAACACTTGCCCGCCTTAGTGGTTCAGGTAAGTCCAAGGCTTCCAAATATCGCAGACAGAAACGTGAAATGATTAGCCAGCATACTCAGCAGGAAATTGATAGGGTTGAAGGAGAAGCAAAAATCATCAAGGTTACCGAATTTGTTACAGCCAATGAGCTAGCCAGCATGATGAATGTTTCAGTGACTCAGATTATTTCTACTTGTATGAGCCTTGGATTGTTTGTTTCCATCAATCAGCGCATGGATGCAGAAACACTTAGTATCATTGCTGATGAGTTTGGCTACAAAGTGGAATTTGTGAGTGTGGATGTGCAGGAAGCTATAAAAGAAGTTGATGATAATCCTGAAGATATTACTCCGCGACATCCTATCGTTACTGTAATGGGGCATGTTGATCACGGAAAAACCTCATTGCTCGACTATATCAGAAAAACCAATGTCATTGCCGGCGAGGCAGGGGGTATCACACAGCATATCGGTGCGTATGAAGTTTTATTGGAAAATGGTAAAAAGATCACTTTCCTTGACACGCCAGGCCACGAAGCATTTACTGCCATGAGGGCGCGCGGTGCAAAAGTTACAGATATCGTAATTGTGGTTATAGCTGCTGAAGAAAATGTTATGCCTCAAACCATAGAAGCGATCAATCATGCAGTAGCAGCCGGTGTTCCGATTGTTTTTGCAATTAATAAAATAGATAAACCCAGTGCCAATCCCGAAAAAATTAAGGAACAACTTGCCAACATGAATTACCTTGTTGAGGATTGGGGTGGGAAATACCAGTCGCAGGAAATTTCAGCTAAAAAAGGTGTTAATGTGGAACAATTGCTGGACAAGGTATTGCTCGAAGCCGAACTTCTTGATCTTAAAGCAAATGAGGAGAAAAATGCATCGGGGACAGTTATAGAATCCTCATTAGATAAAGGACGTGGCTATATTTCAAAAGTACTTGTGCAAAATGGCGCCATGCGAATAGGTGATATGGTATTGGCGGGTTGTACGTACGGCAGGATAAAAGCGATGTTTAACGAACGAAACCTGCCTGTCAAAACAGCGGGACCGTCCACACCGGTGTTATTGCTGGGTTTGAACGGCGCTCCTCAAGCCGGGGATAAGTTCAATGTGATGGACGATGAACATGAAGTGAAGAGTATTGCTACCAAACGACTGCAATTGCAGCGCGAACAGGGTTTGCGCACACAGAAACATATTACCCTCGATGAAATTGGTCGTCGTATTGCCATTGGCGACTTTAAAGAGCTTAATCTTATTATCAAAGGAGATATGGATGGTTCTGTTGAAGCATTGACAGATGCTTTATTGAAACAATCAACTATGCAGGTTCAGGTTAATGTAATTCATAAATCGGTGGGACTGATAACCGAATCAGATGTGCTTCTTGCCTCTGCTTCTAACGCAATTATTATCGGATTCCAGGTTCGTCCTTCCATGAGCGCCCGCAAGCTTGCAGAACAAGAACAGATTGATATACGTTTATATTCTATTATTTATAACGCCATCAATGAGCTTAAATCTGCTATTGAAGGTATGCTTGCTCCCGAGATTGAAGAAAAGATCATTTGCAATCTTGAGATACGCGATGTATTTAAAATTACAAAGGTTGGAACCGTAGCGGGTTGTATGGTTCTCGACGGAAAGATCACCCGTAATACCATGGTGCGACTGATCCGCGATGGTATTGTCGTATATTCAGGAGAGCTGGGTTCTCTCAAACGTTTCAAAGATGATGCAAAAGAAGTAAGCGCAGGATACGAGTGCGGTTTAAATATTGCAAACTTTAACGATATCAAAGCAGGCGATATTATTGAAGGATACGAAACAGTTGAAGTAAAGAGAAAATTGTAATACCTGTTGGCAAGAAATTAATTTTTTCTGAAAATCGTTATTGTACCTGTCATTGGCTCATAGTAATCAATAAAGGTAATAATAAAGAAATATACACCATCGCTATAGCTCTTTCCGTCCCAATCATTCTGGTAATTCGTACTTTCATAAATTTTCTTTCCCCATCGGTTATATATTTGCAGCAGCGTATTTGGATAATCTTTTAAACCTTTTATAAAAAAGAAATCGTTATAACCATCGCCATTTGGAGTAAATACGTTGGGAACAGTAACATCGCAAAGTTTACCGGTTACTATAACAGTATCTGTTGCAGTAGTACAGCCGGTTTTTACAACGGAAACAATATGTGGTCCCGGAATGCCGTTAGGACTGAACTCAACAGATGAAGTGTTGGACCCTCCATGATTCCATACATATGTAAACTCTGAAGTTTCATTTGATTGAGTGGCAGTAAGAATAACAGACCGCTGTATGCAAATTGTTGTATCGGGACCCAGATCAACCACAGGATGAGGAATAACCTTTATATTGATTGTGTCTTTATCGAAGCACGGAGAACCTATACCCGACTGGACTTCCACGAAATATATCCCTGTAGATGAAACATTGATGGTTTGCGTGCTTGCGCCGTTCGACCAGTTATAAATGTAACCGGCGCCGCCTGGACCGGCATCAAGCACAATACCTGTTTCAGTACAAGTATCTGTCCCAAGATTGACAAGTGGTACTGGAAAGACCTTAACAGTTATAGTGTCTGAATCCTTGCATTGCAGAGTGCCTCCATCTGTATTTGTGACTTCCGCAATATATGTACCTGTTGTATTTACCTGAATTTGCTGTGAAGTTGCTCCGGTGCTCCACAAATAAGCGTCAGCATTAGGGTTCCCTGCGTCAAGTGTCAGGGTTGTTCCGTTGCACAAAGATGTGTCATTACCAAGATTGACCTCAGGTGAGTTAATAACCGTAATGTGAAACGTAGTATCATAAGAGCAGCCAAAGGCATCATATATGGTAATGGTATATGTGAAAATTCCGCCGGAATCCGGGGATACGATAATGGAAGAATCCAATTGTTGTTCTATGAAAGGACCACTCCATGCAATTGAATCAATTGGTACGGTATATGACCATCCGCCTGGAATCAAAGCTGGGTTAAGATTTAGTCCCCATGAAAAAATATACCCGTTATCTAAAGATAAATTATCTGTTACCTTAATTTGCCAGGTTCCATTCAGGGGACAACCTATTAGGCTATTCCAGCTACCGTCGGCCTGATATATTCCGGCATTGGCTTGATCTATGCCATAACTAACCTGCCCTATTGGATCGGTATATGTTGAAAGATATGTCCAGTTTGCACTGTTGTTAATAAACCCATTTGTAGAGGTTGGTGTGAAACAATAATCGTATCCGATGCCGGGGGTAGTGTTCGAAGAATTTGCGTCAACCGGAAGATCCTGCCCTACCGGTTCTCCTATAATTGTACCGCCGCCGCCATTCGGGTAGTCTAATAAAATCACAGAGCTACCGTTAGGACATATCAATTCGAGCTGAAGGTCGCCCATGTAGGTATGCTCCATATTCATACATACGCCCAATAAGTCGTTTATGTTTGAAAGGGTCATTCCTGCTGGGAAAACAGTATATGTAAGGTCAGATATATATGAAACACCACTACCATCAGGAAGGAAGGTTGTGTCGGCAAGTTCCAGTTCTCCGGATTGTCCAAGATGAAAATTATCAATAACAATGGTAGAAGAGGGGCCAGTGCCGGTAATAAAACTTACTGAAGTGCTGGAGCAAAAATTCGGAACAGGGTTTATAACCTCAATAGGGTTGCTCGAAATTCGCACTCTGGCTGTTGCATAGTTGGTAGAATTGCATCCCTGAACATCTTCGATACGTACAGAAAAATCATAACCGGTTTCAATTATATACGTATGTGTTACCACTTGGCCTGTATCAATAACGCCATCACCAAAATCCCAGATAAAAAGAGACGTAGCATCGGATTGAGCGTAAACCAGATTGTTTTGCGGAAATTCACCATGAGCTGAGAAGGTTATTGGTACATGAGGACAAACATCAATATAAGAGTAAACCATATTAGGTACACAAAGAAGCGAGTCGATATGGGCATAAACCTGCTGACAAGGGATGTGGCAGGTAATACCAGCAGCAAAACCGGTACTTACACTTGCAGTGGAAGTCCATCGCAGTGTTAATTGCCCGGTTGGATTCGACGCTGATGCCATAATCTGCATTCCTATAGGGGTATTAACGTTGTCAAATATTCCAAATTGAGGGGAAGCAGTAGATGGCCCGTCAAAAATTTCCATTGTTGTGCCGGAAGCAACAGCCCATTGTGTAAATGTTAGTTGTACTGCAGTACCAGCCGTTGCAGGAGTAAGCGTAAGTACAAAAATTTTATTGGCAGTATAACTTCCCGAAGAGCCACCTTCATCGTAAAGATTTCCTGTACAGGTAGTGACATTGGTATTGTTTGTTGTACTGTTCATCAGATAAATCTGAGCATTAACAATACCTGAAGTAACAAATAATGCAAAAGTAAGTAATATTTTGATCTTCATAAAAATTACAATTAATGAGTTTTTATTTTATTATAATTTTCCGTGATTGTTTTTGAGGAATAAAAAACCACGGCAATACCTGATTTGTCAATCCAGTATGTGCTGCTTTCGTCGGGTTGCAATTTATAGATATATTTTAGTATGTTTATACTTTTTGCACCCTTTGAAATATCAGGTTTATCGTATGTTAACGAAGCATTTTTCAATTCAAGCTTCGGGTAATTTTGTACAATCGAAGGTATTTTTTCTGTGGCATGCTGAACCAAAGCAAAGGCATTATCAAGATAAAAATTATAATATTCAATAATGTCGGGATTGTTTTGCAAAAGGAATTCAACATTGTCTTTTCCCAAAGCTTCATAAAGCCGCGGATCAGGAGTAACAGTACTTTTGGATGAATTTTGAGAATACAAATTTATCGCAAAAACAAGAAAAAAGAAGATTAAAAGTTTTGATTTCATATACGTGATTTTTAGACTTTAAATGTCAAATGTAGTAAAAATTATAAAAATAATGGAAATAAAATTTGTTGTTAAAATTTCTGATTCTGCATTTTATGATAAACTAATAATGAAATTAGCTTCATGCATGGCGATGTCTTTTATGTAGATTTGAACGTAACTCGGGTTTTTAATTCCCATTCAGCAGATTTTCCTTTATCAGCATATACGTTACCCATTCAGCCTGCTTATCTTTTGCAGAATAGGATAAAGTATAATAGGTATGTTTTATTATTTGTCCGGTGGTAGTCGAAGGGATGTAATTAAAGTTTTGCCCATATAGTAAAGCATTGATGAAAAACAGAAAGAATAATATTGATTTTTTTCTCATGATACAAAAGTAAATATATTTTTCGCGGTTACAAAAAAAATGTACTTTTGCAGCGGAGAGATGGCAGAGTGGTCGATTGCGGCGGTCTTGAAAACCGTTGAGGTGCAAGCCTCCGGGGGTTCGAATCCCTCTCTCTCCGCAACCACAATAAAGTAAACCCTTCAAAGAAGGGTTTTTTATTTCTCTGCCAAGCGTTGAAAACTTGTTTTCTATAATTCAGCAAATTGCATGATTTGTATAAATTCACTATTTTTGTGATAAAATTTATAATATGAAAAAAATATACTTTTTCCTGATTTTCCTGTTTTTTACATCTTCTCTTCATTCCAAAAACATACAGGCATATTTGTCGTATGCAACCTTCTCTTCTCCTGCTGACGGCCCATATATCGAAACATATCTTTCTGTTGTGGGAAAAACCGTTGAATTTGTGAAAAATGCTAATGGCAAATTCCAGGCAACAGTGCAGATATCTATGGTTTTCCGGCAGAATGATATTATTAAAGATTTTAAGAAAATTGATCTTCTTAGCCCTGAAGTGGAGGATACCGGTAAGATTGACTTTGCCTTCATCGACCAGCAAAGATTCCCGCTGCCAAATGGTGATTATAGTGTGGAAATCCAGATATTAGATAAGAATAAAAAGAATGGCGTTCCGTATAAGACAATAGAATCATTATCAATAAATTTTCCTGCAGATAAAGTGAGTGTTTCAGGTATTCAACTCGTGGAATCATACAAAAAAGCATCATCTTCCAATGTCCTTACAAAAAGTGGTTATGAACTAGTTCCATTTACTGTAAACTTCTATCCGCAATCGATCAATAACCTGACATTTTATTCTGAAATATACAATACTGATAAGGTGTTTACTGCAGACAATAAGTTTATAGTGAATTACTATATTGAATCTTATGAAACAAATAAAGCGCTTACGGATTATTTTAAATTTATGAAAGAAACTCCAAAAAATGTGATCGTAGTTTTTAATGAGTTTGATATTACAAACCTTCCTTCTGGAAATTACAATCTGGTTGTAGAGGTTAAGGATAAAGAAAATCTTAGTGTGGCATTCAACAAAATGTTTTTCCAGAGAAGCAATCCTTCTGCACAATACAATTTGCAGGATATAACAACGCTGGATGTTTCCAATACATTTATTGACAAGATCACCAGCCTGGATACATTGAAGGACTTCATCAAATCTACCTATCCGATTTCTACACAAATGGAAATACTTTTTGCAAATAATCTTTTGAAGAATTCCGATCTGAAAATGTTACAGCAGTTTTTCTTAAATTTCTGGATAAACCGCAATAGCGCTGATCCTGCAAAAGCGTGGGCTGCATATTATCTCGAAATCAAAAAGGTAAATAAAGCTTATGGTACATTGATTAAAAAAGGCTATGAGACAGACAGAGGCAGAGTTTATTTGGAATATGGTCCGCCTAATAACATTACCGAAAGCGTGAGTGATCCCAGCGCTTATCCGTATGAAATATGGCAATACTATACTTTGCAAAATCAAAGAAATAAGAAATTTGTGTTCTACCTGCCCGACCTTGCAACAAATGATTATGAGCTTATACATTCTGATGCGCTTGGTGAAATCAATGATCCGTCATGGGAAATGAAACTGCTGAAGCGAAATTCAGCTATAAATGACCCGGATCAGATCAAGGGCAAGGATTATTTTGGCGGAAAGGCTGATGATTATTACAAAAATCCTCATTGATTGATTTATCATGTTCTTCATGATATAAAGTAAGGCTTTGCTTGTGAATCCTTATTTTTTCCCTGATAAGTTTTATTGAAGCCCTATCTTATTAAAGTAAAAAACAGTTCTTTTCCCTTTATTTTTGATTTTCTGATAGCCCCATGACAGAAAATAATTGTCGTACCAGAAATCCATATCGCTGCTCCAGTTTTGCTTTACTTTATCTCCTTCGTTTAATGTTTCAATTTTTGTTTCTTCTTTGCTTTGAACAATTTCGTTACCCTTGATTATCTGAGATTTTAAATATCCGTCATGGCTATATGTAAGAACAATATTATCTCCATCGAACATAACTTTTACTTTTTCCTTTAGGTTATATGTCAGAACATCCTGTATGGCAAAGCTGTTATCCCAAAGTTTATTTCCTTCTTTATCAAATGCGGCAACTACGGCATGAGTGAACCTGTAACCAATAAAAATATCACGACAGGATGTAGAAGTCGATACTGCTCCTGTAGAACTTGTAGTAGTAATTGTAGTGCATTCCCTTCTATACTCAGGATAATATGCATCTCCTATCAATATATACTGCCCGTTTTTTTCAATTATTTTATGCACAAGAAGATTGTAATTTACATTTAATTTCTTTCCTTTTTTTTCTGCTTTTTTCACTTTCTCTTTTACTTTGTTAGCTGTTTTACTTTTCAAATAATTAAAAAAGTTTTCCATTTTAGAAAACGGGTAGAACTTAATAAATTCCTGATCCTCACCTTTCATTTTTGTAAAATATATACCTTCGGAAACAGAATTTAATCCCATTGATTCATTGTTTGCAGGGTTAAATGTAAAACCTTTTTTCTTTTCAGTGTCGTAAGTGCCTATTATAATTGACTCATCCGAGCCAAGATTTTGGTATTTGAACGTTCTAAGAAGTTTATTAGAACCTGATTTTATTTTACTTTTTTTTATTAAATCACCGTTTCCGGAATAATCAATAAGATAATTTGATGTTGTTTTCGCATTGGGTTTATTTTTAACAAATACTTTATAATAAGTACTTTTATCCTGCACAAGCTCACTGTTAAGAAGCAATGTATTCCCTTCATATTTAATCGGTATAGTTGTAAATGTTCCATCATTAAGATTTACATTCATTATTAAAGAATGGAACTTAAAAACCGTTAAACCTGTGAATGCAGGAATACATGTGCATGTTAAAAACATTTGCATACAGGCATCCCCTCTGGTAGGAGATGTCATGCAAAAAATGGAAGCTTTATCATTTATTACTTTTAAATCCCTGATATACAATGATCCGGGGAATTTGGAGTTTATTATGTTGCTGTTGCCATTGGAAATGTCAATCGACACGATCTGAAAAGTTCCGGAAGCATTGTTTGATGTCAATTCTGAACTCTGCCCTGCTACATAATGCATATTCCCAAGCAGCACATATAACATTTTTTTTTCATCATCAATATAATACTTTATAAAGTTCAGCGATTTTTGAACAGGAACTTCTTCATTCCAATCTTCTTTTAAACCGGTGTTATATTTTGTGAATACCCAAATTTTATTACCTTTTTCTTTTTCGTTGCTTTCATAAAATAATATAACACCGTCTTTTCCGACAGGTACTACATTGTAATCATCAGAACCTTTTTTAGCTTCAATTTCTACTCTCAAAGGCTGAACTCCTTGTGCAAAGGTTGAAGTGATTGTTCCGGATATCATTGCCCAGAACAAAAGCATAATCATAATTTTTTTCATGTTAATTTGGTTTTAGTTATTGATTTATTTTGTTCGTTTCGGTTTGAATTATAAATTCTCTTATTTTTTTATTATACCTCATAATTTTTTTTGCATTCTCTTTTTCAGCAAGGGAATAAGCATATCTTGCTCCTCCAAAATACAGCATCTGGAAAATACCAAATCCTGTTAAAATTCCCGAAAGATAATAACTATTTTTAAAACTGTAAAATGTATAGGTGGCAAAACTTCCCTGTAGTATGATACTGCTGATTCCACGAAATATATGTCCTGTATACATTTGTCCCGATCCGGGAATGAAATATGAAATTATTTTTGCAGTTTTTGGATTTAATAATTTTGGTTTTTGCAATAAATCATGAATGGAATTGGAATCAATAGAAATATTTTTCGCTTTGATATAAATATAAAATATTGAATCGGCTTCATCCCATTTTTGTAATTCGTTTTTGTTAAGAATATCAAGGTAAAGGCATTTATTAATAAGGTTTCTATTTTTCGTATAATAATTAATTTGCATAAGCAGATTATCAGTTTCTTCATAATTCCCGGAAAGGAAACAGTCAAGTGCATGTTCATATCGTACATTATACTGGACTGAATCTGGCATATCCGAAAGTTTTATCCTTTGTAGTGTTTGCGCCCCCTTTTCATAATCGCCGGATGATTTATAGCAATACGATTTTTTTAAAAGAGCTTCACATCTGGAAAGATTGTCATGCGAATAGTAAAATGCTCTTTCATATTCCAGTG
>Ga0265296_1003494_pt1 | contig 14511 bp, 11 predicted proteins | sample MunlanPumphouse1_FD_189073 | JGI IMG/M metagenome (GOLD analysis project Ga0265296, IMG submission 189073) | Groundwater microbial communities from a municipal landfill in Southern Ontario, Canada - Pumphouse #1 | ecosystem: Environmental > Aquatic > Deep subsurface > Groundwater | place... | reverse complement strand
GCAAGGGAAGATCTATTGTTGGTCATGGATGATCTGAAAAAGAAAGGAGCGCAGGTCATTATTTTGGGTTGTGCAGAGTTACCTTTGGCTATCCCTGAACGGGATTACAATGGGATGATTGTCATAGACCCGAATAGAATTCTCGCACGTGCACTCGTTCATTCGCTTGCTCCAGATAAATTAAAGCCACTATAGTCCTCTCTTTTGACAAATTGTCAGATTTTGGGTTTATATTCCTGTTGGTATGGGTTTTGTCCTTGATAGTTAGAAGCTTATGCAGTAAGGAGGACAACATGCAAAAGATTATACATCGGGAAAGTGATCGTGGCCACGTCGATTTCGGCTGGCTGAAAAGTGCGCATTCATTCAGTTTTGGACAGTATCTTGATCCCGAAAGGATGAATTTTGGTGCCCTGAGGGTATTGAATGATGATCAGGTGGAAGGTGGTCAAGGTTTTGATCGGCATGGACACGACAATATGGAAATTGTTAGCATACCACTGGAGGGGGCACTGGCACATCAGGATAGTATGGGCAATGGCCGTACGATCCAAACAGGAGATGTGCAGATCATGTCTGCAGGTACTGGGGTGCAGCACGCCGAGTTTAATAGCAATCAGAAGGATGCTGTTAAATTTCTGCAAATTTGGGTAATCCCCAACGAAATAGGGCTAGAGCCCAGATACGATCAGAAATCCTACCTTCAATTAGATCGGCACAATAAATTTGCAACGATTGTTTCACCGGATAAAATGGATCACAATGCTGTACATATACATCAGGATGCATATTTTAACTTGGCAGACATAGAGGCGGGTAAAAAGATAGAATATACTGTTCATTCGGAGCAAAATGGGCTTTATCTTTTTGTTTTGGAAGGAAAGATCGCTGTAGCAAATGAAATGCTTTCAAGAAGGGATGCCATTGGTTTATACGAAACAGAAAAAATAGCGATTGAAGCTTACTATGATACATCATTACTGCTAATTGAAGTACCAATGTATTAGGTCGAAGAAAAGCTATTCTTTAATAGGGAGGTCATTTGATAGATCTCCCTATTTTTCTTAAATTGGATGAAGAAGAAATAAACTCATGGATAACCTATTACAACCTTTTGAATCGCGTGACGTTTTACTTATTATGTTATCAGTCTTAATAGGTCTGCTGATTGGGATTGAACGTGAATATCGCAATAAATCCGCGGGTTTGAGGACGTTTATATTGGTGAGCTTTGGATCTTGTCTTTTTACTATTCTTTCATTAAAAATTGGATTGGCAAATCCAGATCGATTGGCGGCAAACATTATTACTGGTATCGGTTTCCTAGGAGCAGGTGTGATTTTCAAAGAAGACAATAAAGTAAGTGGTATAACGACCGCTACGACAATTTGGGCTGCAGCTTCTTTGGGCATGTGTGTTGGTGCCGGATATATATTTTTAGCGTTTATTGGTGTAGGGTTGGTTTTGGCTATTTTGGCATTGTTAACGTATTTACAAACCTATATTGACAATTATCACAAAATAAAAGACTATGAACTGCAGACCTCATCTGAGGCAGATTTTGAACATACCGAGCAGTTAATCAGAAGGATGGGTTTTAAGGCAGTCATTGTAAGTCAACGCTATAACAAAGAAAGTTTGAATACCATATGGCGATTGACGGGAAATGTGACCAAACATCGGGAGTTTGTAGAAACGGTACGCCGTGATAGGCAGGTCGTGGCTTATCAATATTAGCAAGCTTTAGGATGAGCTGAAATGTATTAGGAAATGATAGCTATATTATGAGTACAGTTAAAATTGAAAAAGGACAGGCTTTTTGGTTAGCGGATCCCCAGGAACATGACTTCCCCGCAGCTTACGATTATTTGGAGCTTTTATTTGTTCCGGAAGAATGTAAGGCCTTTGTTGACAAACTTAGACGAGCAACTACGATAAAAAAGAAATCCAAGGATATTTTGCGGGCAAGTGCACTTCCGCTACTTCCTGATACCAATCGCCACGTCAAGGAAAATCTAAGAAAGATCAAGAAGAAGGAAAAGTTATCTCCAATTCTGTTGGTTCGGGCAAACGGGAAACTTATCATAGCAGATGGTTACCACCGCTTATGTGCCAGTTATTATTTTACCGAGGATCTTGATGTGCCTTGTCGTTTGGTTTAACTATTCGTCATCATCCGTTTCCTGAGCAGGGGATATTTTCTGTAATAAACTGTTTACCTCGTCCTCTGTCGCTGTTAACTTGGCTTTGCACACTTGAATGAGGTTGGAAGCCCTCTTGATTTTTCCTGCGAGCTCATCAATATTTGTTGTGCCATTTTCAATTTCCCTTACGATTGTTTGCAACTCGTTAAAGGCGTCTGTATAGGTATAATTCTGTTCCATTATGATATGCTTTCTTTAAAATTTTGTGTACCGATGGCCAAATTAAGCCTGGTCCGCATCCAAACCTTCTGTCGGCGATTTATCCGTTACAGTACTGGTAAGTTCGCCATATTCGAGTATCGTCTGTATCACATCGCCTGGAGACACTTGTGTCACCGACTGCAGTAGTTTTCCGTTAACCTTAGTAATAGAAAAACCTTGTTTCAATAGCCTAATTGGATCAGATAGCTGAATAATTCGTTCGGTATGGGCCAAAGCCGTTTTGTGCTCGTAAAGCCGTAATTTTATCAAGGAGTTCAGCTCATGTTGAAATTGCTGAATGGCCGCCCTCGAGGACTGAATTTCTCTCTTCCCGATCCATTGTATATGCGTTGCCAGTTGAGATAGCATATTATGCTCTTCTTTAAATCGGGTAAGAATAAGCTGCTGTATACGTTCTGCTGCCTTATCAACCGGAATCGCAAAATTATGAAACTTCTGAATCAAAAAATCGGCTAGCTCACTGGGAGTGATCGCGTTTTTATAGGCGACCATTTCGCTAACCGTGTAATTCGTCGAATGTCCAATGCCTGTCAATACAGGGATTGGGAAGATAGCGATAGCACGTGCCAATAAGTAGTTGTTATAACTGGAAAGCCCAACCTCACCACCCCCTCCACGTATGATGGCGACGACATCGTACGTGTCGATTTTTTCAGCAATAACTGCAAGCTGATTGATAATAGAAGGTACTGACTTGTCTCCTTGTAATAATGCCGGAAAGAGCGTACATTCTATGCGGTAACCCCATGGGTTTTGATTAATAATTTTGTAAAAATCAGAAAGTCCCTTACTTGTTTCTACTGAAATAATCGCCAATCTTTTGGGAACCACCGGAAAGCCCAATAATTTATTGGACTCATATATGCCCTCTGCTTTCAGCTTTCGAATACTGTCTAACTTCTCCTTTTCAAGTTCACCTAAGGTAAAAGTCGGATCAATATCAACAATGCGCAAACTTAATCCGTACATGGGGTCATAGGAAATACTTGCCTGAAATAACATCGTAATCCCTTCTCGCAAAGGTTCTTGGGCGACTTTAAGAAAATTGTTGTTGATACGATTGTAATCAGCTTTCCATAAGATGGACCGAATTTCAGCGACAATTTTACCATCCTGTTTTTCAACCAGTTCAGGGTAACAGTGGCCAGAATGCGTATAATGATTGAGCTTGTTCATTTCGGCTTTGATCCAGTACAAACTCTTATACCGCTCCGCAAGTGTCTTTTGGATACTGCGGCTGACTTCCAGCAAGGAAAATATTGTTTTATCTTGAATCAATTCTGGCATTAGTCAAACTTACAGAAAAAACCTTCATGATGCAATCGGGGGATGGTTGAATACGCTATGGCCAAAGGATGAAAGAATTTTATTAACTCACATCGTCAAGTAGAGTAACAAAATTGATTTTTTTTCGAGCGAGCATATTCCTTCGTTATTTAATTCGTATTTTTATTTGATAGAACCTAAAAAACGATAAAAGCAGAATGAAAAAACGATTTTTTGGGGCTTTATTTGCAGGTTTGTTCTGTATTAGCCCCCTCTTTGCTCAATATAAGTCTACGATTAAAAACGAAACGATACTGTTTAATAACCTCGATCAGTTGCTACCTTTAGAAAATCTGGATCAACTTCGTATTGCAGTTGTCGTTCCTAACGCTGCAAAATATGCGATGTTCACAGAACAGTTGGCTCGTTATGCAAACACTAAAGTTTTTGATTTTAATAAATTTGATGAGGACATCAAATATTATAACACCATTATTGTGGCTGGAAAGGAAGATGACTTAGATGCAGCTTGTCTAGCACAGTTGAAGCAGGCCGTATTAAACAATAAAAAAGTTATCCTTTGTCATTTTTTTGAAAATGAAAAGAACAAAAAGAGTTTATCGGAGCATCCACAGTCTGATTTGATCGAATTACTTGCTCCTTTTTCAGAGACTGGACAGCGTCAGATGGCAATGTCTATTTTTGGTGGGATTCCTATAACCGCCGGTCATGTCAAAACCACACAGACAAGGCTGCAATATGGAGCTGCATCAAGTTCTAATCTGAACCTGACCAAATTGACGAAGAAAATTGATGCTATTGCGCAAGAAGCCATCGATAAGCAAGCAACACCGGGAGCTGTTGTCATGATCGTGAAAGACGGACAAGTACTCTTGGAGAAATCTTACGGATTTCACACATATTCCAAAGATATTCCCACAAAAACAACTGATATTTTTGATCTCGCATCTGTCAGTAAGATTGCCGGTACTACTCCTGTAATTATGCGTCTTACCGAGCGGAATATTATTAATTTGGATAGTACCATGGGACATTACCTATGGCAGGCAAAGTATACCAATAAAAAGGATATCAAGCTTCGTTCCGTGATGTTGCATGAAGCAGGATTTACACCTTTTATTCCCTTCTATAAATATCTGAAAGTTGGAGGCGTTGTTTCAGCGCGCGATGATAACCATCAAGTGAAAATGGCCGACAATAGCTATATTCTCAACAATTATTACCGCGATGTTATGTGGCCCGAGATGCTAAAATCACCTGTAAAACCCACTGGAAATTATGTGTATAGTGATATCAGTATGTACGTGATGAAAGAAGTTGCAGAACATCAGACCGCTGAACCTCTGCAAGATTATGTGCAGGAGAACTTTTACAGGCCATTGGGGATGACGCGTGCTGGCTACCTTCCCCGAGAACGTTTTGCAAAGGATGAAATTGTTCCTACCGAGCAGGATACCTCTTTTCGGAAAACATTGCTAGAAGGCTATGTCCACGATCAGGGTGCGGCAATGGCTGGCGGTATTGCCGGGCATGCCGGATTATTTGCTACAGCAAATGATTTGGCAATCTATGGTCAACTGTTATTGAATAGAGGAGAGTACGGGGGGGAGCGCTACTTTAAAACCGAAACAATAGATTTATTTACCTCCAGGCAATCGACAAGCAGTCGTCGGGGCTTAGGTTTTGACCGTTGGGATCCAAACCCAAAAAATGAATATCCATCTAAATTAGCGAATAGCTCGGTCTTTGGTCATACAGGCTATACAGGAACATGTATCTGGATTGATCCACAAAATCAACTGATCTATATCTTTTTGTCTAATCGCGTACATCCTCAGGTGAGCACTAGGCTGTTGGATCTGAATATCAGAAGCAGGATTCAGGATGCTATTTATGAAACGATCAATGAAAGTCAAAAATGATAAAAGGCCTGCTATTACTTGGACTAGCAATGACAACACTCAACAATGTTGGATATAGTCAAGACTATAAACAGATACACCAAGATTTGGTGGTCGTCGACGGACACAATGATGTGATATACGAATCCATTTTCCAGGGGAAAAATATCGGCCAGCGAATAAGTACGGGGGCTACTGATTTACCTCGACTGCGGGAAGGGGGCGTAGATGTGCAGGTATTTGCTGTGTGGTCCGATGATGCGAAGTGGAAATCTGGGGCATTTAAGCACGCCAATGACCAGATAGATGCATTGGAAAAGATGATTGCAGCAAATACCGATAAAATAAGTTTGGCAAAATCTTCACGTGACATCGATTCAATCTTAAAAACGGGAAAAATAGTCGCTTTGATTGGGGTTGAAGGCGGAAATATGATTGAGGGAAGTGTTGATCATTTAATGCGACTCTATGAGCGTGGTGCCAAATACCTCACTTTGACCTGGAACTACAATTTGTCCTGGGCGAGTTGTGCAGCAATGGAATCAGGTCGTATGAATCCCAAGGATAAAGGGTTGACGGCAAAAGGTCGAGCAATTATCCAGAAGATGAACGAATTAGGGATGATGGTTGATCTGTCGCATGGAGGAGAGCAGACTTTCTATGATGTGCTGGCGATAACGACCAAACCGATCTTGGTTTCCCATAGCAACGCCTATGAATTATGTCCACATTTCCGCAATCTGAAAGATGCACAATTGGAAGCTTTGAAAAAAAATGGGGGCGTTGTTGGTGTCAATTTTTATTCAGGTTTTTTGGATCCAGCCTATGAAACAAGGCTTAAGGATTTGTATGTGGGTAAATTTGGTGATAACGGGGATACAAAATTGAGTACTTGGTCTATGTATGAAAAGTTGCCAAAAGAACTTCAACGGCAAGCGGATGCTCCACTGCCGAAATTATTGGATCATATCGACTATTTGGTCAAAAAAGTGGGTATTGATCATGTTGCTGTAGGCTCGGACTTCGATGGCATAGAATCCTCACCCCAAGGTCTGGAAGATGTTTCTAAATTTCCACTACTGACCAAAGCGCTGTTGGAGAGAGGTTATACAAAAACGGATGTTGGGAAGATCATGGGACAAAATTTTTTGCGGATCTTAAAAGAAAATGAAGAATAAACACTTCGGTTTTTTTAAGGCTTTTCAGTGAGGTTCCAGTAGGCATGCAGTATTGTTGAGGTATTGCTAAAGTAGTGATGCGGTATATAGTAATACTTTGTATTGACTTAAGCCGCCATAGGAGTAACATTATGGAAAGGCTGATCAGTCCTTACGTAATATCTTGGGTAATATAATACGTACGGGGCATGATATTACACCTTTAACAGCTATAAATTTGTAATTTCGTAACATGGCAAAATCAAAATCAGCATATTTCTGTCAAAACTGTGGCTACGAGTCTCCCAAATGGATGGGGCAATGCCCTTCTTGCAAGCAATGGAATAGTTTTGTTGAGGAAGTCGTCGAAAAATCGAGCTCAAAAGTGCCCGAATGGCGTAGTTCCACCACAGGCGGAAGTACGAAAAGAGCGAATAAAGCTGCCATCATCCACGAAATCGTCTATCAGGATGAATTACGGATATTGACTCCAGATCAGGAGTTTAACCGGGTTCTTGGTGGTGGTATTGTTCCGGGATCATTGGTACTTATCGGAGGCGAACCCGGTATTGGGAAGTCTACGTTGATGTTACAGCTCGCTTTATCGATCCCACAAGTCAAGACACTTTATATTTCTGGGGAAGAAAGTGAACAGCAAATTAAGATGCGGGCAGAGCGATTGTCACAATCTTCTAAAGCAAATTGTTATATCCTTACCGAGACATCTACTCAAAATATTTTCAAGCAGATCGAGACGGTGCAGCCCAATGTCATTGTAATAGATTCTATACAGACTTTACATTCCTCACAAATTGAATCGGCGCCAGGCTCGGTTTCTCAGGTACGCGAATGTACCGCAGAATTGCTTCGGTTTGCAAAGGAAACCAGTACACCAGTTTTTATTGTAGGGCATATTACCAAGGACGGATCTATTGCAGGCCCCAAGGTTTTAGAACATATGGTGGATACGGTGCTTCAATTCGAGGGTGATCGTCATCATGTATACCGGATTTTACGGGCCGTAAAAAATCGTTTTGGATCTGCTTCAGAACTGGGTATTTATGAAATGCAGGGCTCGGGATTGAGGGAGGTGTCAAATCCTTCGGAGATTATGATTTCCCAGCGCGATGAACCTGTTAGTGGCGTTTCCATTGCGGCGATGCTCGAAGGAGTGCGCCCTATGATGATTGAAGTACAGGCTCTGGTGAGTAATTCGGCGTTTGGAACTGCTCAGCGCTCTTCTACAGGTTACGATACGAAGCGATTAAACATGCTGTTGGCTGTTTTAGAGAAACGCTTTGGTTTTAGGTTAAGTGCACAGGACGTGTTTTTGAATATTGCCGGTGGGTTGCGTGTTGAAGATCCTGCGATCGATTTGGCTGTTGTTGTTGCAATTATTTCTTCACAACAAGATATCGCGATTCGATCCAATCTGACTTTTGCCGGTGAGGTTGGTTTATCGGGTGAGATAAGGGCCGTAAATCGCATTGAACAGCGTATACAAGAGGCCGAGAAGCTGGGCTTTGATGGTATTTTTATTTCTAAATTCAATACCAAAGGATTGGATGCTAAAAAATATAATATTGCCATTCGTCCGGTTGCCAAATTGGAGGACATCTTCAGTGCTTTGTTTGGCTAAGCGAGAAAAAGGGGCAATCAATCGTTTAATATCCTAATTTACTGGGATCATCTTAATATAGATTTTTTCAGAAAAATAGCGTTTTTCAAAGAATAAAAATAAAAAAGACCATGCTTTTACTAAAACATGGTCTTTTTTATGGATCGTCTATAGTTTACTTTTTCAAGACTTCTTTCAATTTCGCGCGTAAAGCATCACCATGTAAATTCTTGGCGACGATTTTCCCATTGGGATCGATCAGTACATTCTGTGGAATAGATTTTACGCCGTATAATGTTCCGACATCATTTTGCCAACGTTTGAGATCCGAAACATGACGCCAGTGCAATTTATCTGCATGGATGGCTTTAATCCAAGAATTGCGATCCTTATCAAAGGATATACCCAATATTTCAAAGTTTTCACCTTTAAATTGTTGGTATGTTTTTACAAGATCTGGGCTTTCGACACGACAATCCGGACACCAAGATGCCCAAAAATCAAGGAGAACATACTTTCCTTTAAAGTCCGAAAGCTTTACAGGGTTACCAGTAGTATCATTTTGCGTAAACGCAGGCGCTATTTTTCCAATTTGAACCGTTTCCAATGTATTTAAGTAATCTTGAAACTCTTTTCCTTCACTTGAATTCTTGACATTTTTACTCAAGGTATTATAAAGCGCCTGAAGCTCGGGGTATACAGGGTCATAACCTCCAACTCTACGCAAGTCAACCAATGTCGAGATTGAATCTGGAGCAGCTTTGACACGGGCAATATACTCCTCTTTGGTAAGTTCTTTTTTTTGTGCAGAACCAAAGAATGGCAGAACTAAAAAAAGTAGTGTGATGTATTTTATCATGTTATTATTCTTATATATATTTACAAATATAAGAAAATCCACTAATTTAGTAGATTAATAAAATGTCAAAAAATGAACTTCAACCTAACTTCTAAACTTCCACATGTCGGCACGACGATCTTTACCAAAATGACGATGCTTGCCAATGAGCAGCAAGCTTTAAATCTGTCGCAAGGTTTTCCTGACTTTGAGACCGATCCGAAGTTGATTCAATTGGTGTCTAAGGCAATGGAACAGGGACATAACCAATACGCGCCAATGATTGGAGCACAGGCATTACGTGATACTATCGCTAAAAAATATCGTGAAGTTTATGACGTGGCGGTTGATGCAACAGCGGAGCTTACTGTGACATCTGGCGGTACACAAGCAATTTTTACAGCTATTGCCACAGTTGTTAGACCACAAGATGAGGTTATTATCTTTGAACCGGCATACGATTGTTATGCGCCAACTATCGAATTATTTGGCGGTAAGGTTGTTCCCGTGCGATTATTGGCTCCTGATTTTCAGATTGACTGGGATTACGTAGCTACGTTAATTAATTCCAAAACCCGCTTAATCATCATCAATAATCCAAATAATCCAACAGGCAAAGTACTGGGTCGAGAAGAACTGATTAAACTTGGGGATTTGCTGGCAAGTACCACCGCACTGTTGTTGAGTGATGAAGTATACGAGCATATTGTTTTCGATGGTGTTTCGCCGCAATCGGTACTGGAAATACCCACTTTGCGGGAGCGAAGTTTTGTTATTGCTTCCTTTGGAAAGTTATTGCATACCACGGGTTGGAAGATTGGCTATTGCATTGCCCCGCCGCAATTAACTCAAGAATTTAGAAAAGTACATCAATTCAATGTATTTAGCGTAAATACACCCATGCAATTCGCTATCGCAGCATATCTGGAGGATATAAGCTATGTCAAAGGCCTATCGGATTTTTTTGAGCGGAAAAGGAATTTGTTGAAGGATGGATTAAGGGGATCCCGGTTTAAGATTCTTCCTTGCGAAGGAACTTATTTCCTTAATATAGATTATAGTGCAATCAGTCAGGAGAAGGAATTTGAATTTGCTTGTTCGTTAACTAGACAACACAAAATTGCAACAATCCCACTTTCGGCGTTCTATAAAGAAGCGACAAATCAACAAGTTTTGCGGGTCTGTTTCGCTAAAAAGGATGAAACGCTATTAAAAGCCGTTGAGATTTTGAATAAGGTATAATCGTATTATTGACCTAAAAGAATAGCTAAAAGGTTTTATTTAAAATATCGCTAAGAAAGAACCACTTTATTAAAATTTTACTTCAACTTGAGGTACTAATTTTATAAATTTGTAATTCACGTTTATCAACATACCCATAAAATGGCTAGATTAAATTTATTGGAAGAAACGCGCTTCGAAAAAGTCCCTGTGAGCGTCTATCCAGATCAAAATTCAGCTTCGAAAAACGTTGCAAATCGTATTGCTGAAATTATTCGTGCAAAGCAAGAGAAAGGTGAGAAAGCTGTTCTGGGCCTTGCTACTGGTGCCACACCGGTAAAAGTCTATCAAGAATTGATTCGTTTGCATAAAGAAGAAGGTTTAAGCTTTAAGAACGTGATTACCTTCAATCTTGACGAATACTACCCTATGCAACCTGATGCTGATCAGAGCTATGTGACCTTTATGAACAAAAACTTGTTCGAACACGTAGATATTGATGCGGCCAATGTAAATATTCCAGATGGTACCTTAGCTTCTGATCAAGTAAATGCATTCTGTGAGGCTTACGAACAGAAGATTACAGCAGCAGGAGGTTTAGATATTCAATTATTAGGTATTGGCCGTACAGGCCATATCGGATTTAATGAGCCAGGTTCTGCACCTAACTCAGGTACACGTGTAGTAACGTTGGACGATTTAACCCGTCGCGATGCTTCCCGTGCTTTTGGTGGAAAAGAAAATGTACCAACAAAAGCGATTACCATGGGCGTAGGTACAATCTTCAAAGCAAGAGAGATTATTTTAATGGCTTGGACCGAAACAAAGGCTGAGATCATTAAAAAAGCAGTTGAAGGTGAAATCTCCTCAGAGATTCCTGCAACTTATCTACAATTATCGGATAACGTTGAATTTATTCTTGATGAAGCTGCTGCTTCATTGTTGACACGTTTTGATCTTCCTTGGTTGGCAGAAGATGTTACCTGGACACCTTCGTTAATTAAAAAAGCAGTCGTTTGGTTAGCTTTGGAGATCAAAAAACCAATCCTGAAACTTACCGACGAGGATTATAATGCACACGGGATGGCCAAGTTGGTTACAGAGACCGGTCCGGCATATAATATCAACATCCGTATATTCAACGAACTTCAGCATACGATCACGGGATGGCCAGGAGGTAAACCCAATGTTGACGATTCACAACGTCCTGAGCGTGCCAATCCAGCGAAGAAAAATGTAATTGTATTTTCTCCACACCCGGATGATGATGTCATCTCGATGGGGGGTACATTTATTCGTCTGGCAGACCAAGGACACAATGTCCATGTTGCTTACCAAACTTGTGGTAATACAGCTGTTTGGGATGATGATGTCGTACGTTACCTGGAGTTTGCGGAAGATTTAGCAAAACAAATAGGGGCAGAGGCGGAAGCTTCTCAGATCGGTCGAATTTATGATGAGGAAAGAGCAATTTTTGCAACAAAAAAACCAAATCAGATCGATACTGAACTTGTCCGTAAAATCAAAGCATTGATCCGTAAGGGTGAGGCGATCGCGGGAGCTCGTTTAGTTGGTTTGCCCGATGAAAATATCCATTTTCAGGATCTACCCTTCTATGATAGACAGAAGTTCTCAAAAAATGTATCTTTTGAAGATGATATTCAACAAACAATGGAATTGTTGCGCCATGTAAAACCACATCAGGTATTTGCTGCGGGTGACTTTGCGGATCCACATGGAACGCATAAAGTATGTTTCGATATCTTGTTTGAAGCATTGAGCAGATTGAGTAAAACAGATGAGTGGACCAAAGATTGTTGGTTATGGTTATACAGAGGAGCATGGCATGAATATCCAATCCACGAAATCCAAATGGCCGTTCCGTTATCTCCACAAGAAGTTTATCGCAAACGTTTAGCCATCTTCAAACACCAGTCTCAGAAAGATTTACCTGTATTCCCTGGAGATGATCCACGTGAATTCTGGGTGCGTGCTGAAGACCGTACAAGCGAAACCGCAGCTTTATATGACCAATTAGGTCTTGCAAATTATGAAGCTATTGAAGCGTTCGTAAGATGGAAATTTGACTAGAATAATTGTCTGACTATAAAATAACTGTCTGACGACATAAAAAAGTCCTGAGCCTGAGGTGGTTCAGGACTTTTTTGTTTTTAATCATTCTAAATAGGTTATTTTTTATACCTTTGCGCTATTATTTAGAATAATTAAAAATAATTACCCAAAATTATTAACATGGACAAACACTTACTAGCTCTCGCTTCTACATTTTTAATCGGAGGTGCAGTATATGGTCAAACCTCGGGAATCGTCAAAGGTAAAGTCGTCGATACACAAAATAATCCCTTAAGTTCAGTAACCGTTTCAATCGGAGATAAAAAGGTCCGTACAGACCATAGAGGTCATTTTAGACTGCATGGCGTCGACCAAAATACGGTGATTAAATTCACTTACATGGGCTACCAGACAACCGTTATCGATTATGTTTTTAGCACGAAGAGCCCTGAAGTGATTATTGATCCAATCACCCTAGTGAGCAATGAGCAGGCAATTGATGAGGTAGAAGTGTTTGGTGAACGCAACAAAAAGCCAAAAGGCTTGGAAATGATTACACGTATGCCATTGAAACCTTCGGATCAAATTCAGAGTATTTCCGTAATCTCCAATAAGGTAATTCAAGATCAGGGTATTCTTACGTTGACGGATGCTGTAAGAAATATTCCGGGTGTAACCTTGTTTGGTTCCTATGGCGGTGTTAAAGAATCTTTGTCAACACGTGGTTTCAGAGGGGTACCTGTATTGAAGAACGGTGTGCGGATGGACTCTCAATTTCAGACTGCATCTGGAGTCGTTGATATGCAAGGTGTAGAGTCTATTCAAATGATTAAAGGGTCTGCTGCGGTTACACAGGGCGTTATTACGGATATCGGTAATGCTGGTGGGGTAATTAATGTGGTCACTAAAACCCCTAATTTCACGAATTCTGGAGAGATTGGTGTCCGTGCAGGAAGCTGGGGGCAATTCCGCCCAACCTTTGATTTCCAAACGGTACTGGATAAGAAAGAGACCGTTGCTTTTCGAATGGATGGCGCTTATGAACGTAGTGATAGCTACCGCAAAAGTGTATCCTCCAACCGTGTTTATCTAAATCCATCCTTAGCTTGGAAACCAACGGATAAGACGACAATTACTTTGGAGGGTGATTATTTTAACGATAATCGCACGCCGGTTAATTCCGCAGTCAATTTAAATCCTTCGCAAGGGGTGAATGCGCTATATGTTATCCCGAACAATAAGTTTTTGGGCTTCAATTCCGATAATAATAATACAGAGATGAAGAGCTTTATGGCTCAGATCAATCATGAGTTGAGTGATCGCTGGAGCATCAGAGCTTCTATTGCAACGTCATCTTATCAGGTTGATAACCAATCATCTTCTTCCTCATTGATTAAAGACGATGCAAAACAATATAATACATTCTCGCGCTCAATGAGCAAAAGCTTGCGCGATGACAAGAATAAAACTTTTCAGTTTGACTTGATCGGAAAAGATCTTTATACGGGTAAAGTAAAACATTTGGTTCAAGCCGGGGTGGACTATCGTATTGCTGATGCGACAACAACTTCTTTTGCAGGAAAATTAAGTCCACTGGAGAAAAATGTTCTTTTGAAAAAAGCCGATCAAAATAGTTCTGTAATTGATATTATTGATATTCACGGCGATTGGGTAAATGATCTATCCGAGGTTGTCTATGTCGATTCTTTGGGTAACCAGCGAAAAGGAAAGCAAATCGCCTATACGGCAGGAACTCCCGTGCGAAGTTATTATTCTTCTATAGGATTTATGGGGCAGGACGTTATTGAATTTAATAAATACATTAAGGCTGTATTAGGTTTACGTTATTCCGAAATTACAACAAAAGATTTCACATCAAACGGTAATAAAAGGGAGTCTGCATGGAATCCAATGGCGGGGGTGATTGTTACGCCATTTGAGAATTTTAATGTATTTGGGTCTTATACAAACTCAACGAATTTAAGGAATG
>Ga0265296_1003493_pt1 | contig 14514 bp, 11 predicted proteins | sample MunlanPumphouse1_FD_189073 | JGI IMG/M metagenome (GOLD analysis project Ga0265296, IMG submission 189073) | Groundwater microbial communities from a municipal landfill in Southern Ontario, Canada - Pumphouse #1 | ecosystem: Environmental > Aquatic > Deep subsurface > Groundwater | place... | reverse complement strand
GAGTAGAAGTAGGGGGTGACGTGTTCGCGTTCGTCCGCGCCGCGGGCTTCGAGCCAGGCGCGCTCGAGCGCGGCCGAGGTGAATGCTTCGGCGTCAAAGCCGCGCACATAGGCGCGTTCGAGCACGTTGCTCGCGTAATCCGCGTTCGAGCGCAGGAGCGCGCACGCCACGTTGTCCACGAGCACGGGGTCGATGAGCGGGCAGTCGCCAGTGATGCGCACCGCTGCGTCGAAGCCCTTTGCTGCAACGTGGAACCGGTCAAGCACATCGTTTTCGCTTCCCCTGAAGCAGCGCACGCCCAGTCGCTTGGCTTCCCGTGCAAGGACGTCGTCCTCCTTGTTGCCGGTCGTTGCAACGATTACTGCGTCTAGGGTGAGGCAACGTTTCAAGCGGGTCACAACGCGTTCGAGCACGCTCTTGCCTTGCACGCGCTCCAGCATCTTGCCGAGCAAACGCGTCGAGCCCATACGCGCCTGCACGATTCCCGCGATCCTCTCGGGGCGCGCCGCGACGCGCTTCATGTAATTATTCCAGCCTTTTTCTCCCGAAGCGCGCGAATAACCCGCGTTCGAGAAAAGGGCGTTCGAAGCTGCGTTCGATTTTTTTACTTCCGCAACGAGTGCGCCCACGTTAAGGTAACCCGCCTCGCGTTCGAGGAGGCGCAACGCCCGCGTCGCGTAACCCTTGCCGCGTTCGCGTTTGTCCACGGTTATGCTTACCTCGGCTTTTTTCTCGGCTATCTTCAAGCGCGCCACTCCAACCGTCTTGTTCCGCGAGCGGACGAGGTACTGGCGGGTGTTTGGGTCGTCGAGCGCGCGTTCGAACCACGCGGCGTGCTCTTTCAAGGTGATTATGTGCGAATCACGCGAGTTGCTGCGGGCGTCCGGCTGGTTGCGGAGGCAGAGCACGGTCCAAGCGTCTTCGGGCGCGCATTGCTTCAATTCAACTGCAGTGGCATCGAGTAGGATGCGGGCCACGCGTTCCGGGCCCTTGCCGTCGATTTTGCCCGCGCAGTTAGACGAGAGGCGCTCCCGTTCCTTCTTGTCCGCTGACAGGCGGCGGCAAGCCGCCTCGATTTTCGCTGGCGTGACTCGGTTGGCTGTGCCCAAGAACGTGCAACAACCCAGCTTGGCTAACGCCGCGCCGTTCAGCGTTTCGTCCTTGTTCGAGGCGATTGCAAGCGCGGGCGTAGCCGTAGCCACCGCCTCCTCGAGGGTCATTCCCGCGGTGCAGAGGGCAACGTGCGAGGAAAGCATCAGCTCTGGAACGCTCTTCGCATTCCTTATGACGCACGCCCCGGGCAGTTGCCGCGCCAGGGCGCGTATCTGTTTTTCACGGGGACACAGCGCGCCCACGGTTACCGTTACCTCGAGGTTCGGGATTTTTGCGAGCGCGCGGAGTGCCTTCTCGGTGAGCTTTGCCGGGTCCGCGCCGCCCATTGAAACGAGCACGCGAGTCGCGCTCGGGGGGTGAACGCGTTTGTTGGGCGGAGTGATTTTGTGGAAGGAGTAACCGAACCCGAAGAGCTTAACGGCGGTCGGCGCGTCGTACTTGAGGCTGCAGGCGTAAGCGTGCCCGTTGTTCAGGTAATCAACATCAAAAGGGACGCGGGGGGCATAGTCGTCTATTGCCGCGAGCACGCGGCAGTTCTGCCTCAATTTCCGGAAGATGTTTTTTTCGGGGTAACGCAAATCCGTGACAATCAAGTCCGCACGCGCGCCCGAGTAGTCCCGCACGGTTTCGCATTCGTAGCCCCGTCGTCGGATTATTTCCGCTGCTGCCGGGTCGCGGGTTTGGAAGCACACCTTCGAGTCGTGCATTTCGCGTGCGAGGGTGAAACAGCGCGAGAGGTGTCCTAGGCCGATTGTCTTGTTGCCTTCGGCAAGGAAGAGGATGCGGGTCATTCCAGGTGCCCCCGTTCGAGCGGAACGCCTTTCCCGATTGCCTTGGCGGCGCGCTTGCCCAGCACTTCGCCCCAATAACGCGGGTGGAGTCCCGGCGGGTTCTTTCCCGAGCGGAGGACGCGCACGTTCTCCTCGGTGAACCGTTCCCCGGCGCGCACGTTGCGTACCGAGTAAATCCAGCGCTTGGCGAAAGCCGCGAGTTCGCGCTCGCTTGCGGTCAAGCGTTTTACCGGAGAGCCGAGCGTTGTTTTCGCGTAGGGTTTGGATTTCACATATTGTTGTTTTTGTTTCGCGGTCAGTTTGTTTACCCGGCGGACTTCCTTCACGAGTAGGGTGAGTTCGTCGGGTTCGATTGCAAACGCGTGGTCCGGCCCTTTCCCTTTCGCGCGCGCGAGGGTGAAATGTTTTTCGATTATTGTGGCGCCGAGGGCGGCGGCGAGTCCGGGTGCCTTCACCGGGTCCGCGGAGTGGTCGGACAAGCCGTACGCAACATTGAACGCTGTGCCCATCGCCTTCATTGCGAGGAGGTTGGTGTCCTTTAGGGGCGCGGGGTAGGCTGCAACGCAATGCAACAACGCGAGGGGCGGATTCCCGTTGCGTTCCACGGTTTCCACTGCCTCGCGGACTTCCGCGAGCGTAGCCATGCCTGTGGAGATTATCAAGAGCTTGCGTTTGCGCGCGAGGTGCGCGAGGAGCGGCAGGTGCGTCAACTCGTAAGAGCCGGTCTTGTACGCCTGCACGCCCACGCGCTCCAACGCGTCAGCGGACGCTTCGTCGAACGGGGTGGACAAGAATAATATGTTGCGTTTGGCAGCGTAACGCGCCAGGCGGGGCAGCCACGAGTAAGGCATTTCCATTTCCTTGATTATCGAGTAAATCCCCTTTTTGCGTCCCAGGTATTTCGCGTTCCCGGCGTTCTCTGGGTAGAGGTGGCTGGCGCGGAACGTTTGGAATTTCACCGCGTCCGCGCCCGCCCGGGAAGCGGCATCGATTAACGCGCACGCCTTTGCGTAGCTGCCGTCGTGGTTCGAGCCCGCCTCGGCTATCACGAAAGTGCGGTTCGGGCCGTATTCCTTGCCCGCTATTTTCATGGTTCAAGCCGCCTCGCGGAGTTTCTTGGCGGCGTATTCCTGTTCTTCGCGCGCCAAGCCGGGATACATCGGCAGGGAGAGTTCGCGTCCCGCCTCGCGCTCTGCAATCGGACAAGAGCCTTTCTTGTAGCCGAGTTTTTGGTAGTAGGGATGCAGGTAAACCGGCAGGTAGTGCACCTGGACGCCCACGCCTTGCGCGCGCATCGAGGCGAAGACGCGGTCGCGGTTCGCCACGCGCACCGGGTAGAGGTGCCAGGCGTGGCGCGCGTATCCCTTCTCCGTGGGGAGCGTGACGCGCGCGTCGTCAATCAGCATCGGGTAGCGTGCGGCGATTTTGCGGCGTTCGGCAACGAACGCATCCAGGCGTCCGAGTTGGCTTAACCCTAGGGCGCACTGGATGTCCGTGATGCGGTAGTTGTAACTCAATTCGAGCATGGCGTTGTACCAGGCGGGTTTGCCTTTGATGTTCTTGGTTATGCCGTGGCTGCGCAAGAGGCGGCAGCGTTCCGCGATTTTCCCGTCGTCAGTTACCACCGCCCCGCCTTCCCCGGTGGTGATGTGCTTCACAGGATGGAAGCTGAGCGCGCAGGTGCCCCGTGAGCCTATACGCTTACCCTTGTATTCCGCGCCCAACGCGTGGCAGGCGTCCTCGAGCAGGAACAAGTCTTTTTCCTCGGCGGTTTCGCGGAACGCATCCAAGTCGCACGGGTGCCCGGCGTAGTGCACGGGCAGCAACGCCTTCGTCTTGCGCGTGACGCGGATTTTCGAGGCATCCAAGTTCATCGTTTCTGCTTCAACGTCCGAGAAAACGGGTTTCAGCGAGTTATATAGGCAGGCGTTCGCGGTTGCAGCGAAAGTCACCGGTGTTGTTATTACCTCGCTGTTCTTGGGTAGTTGCGCGGCTGCGAGCGCGAGTTGGAGCGCGGCGGTGCCGTTGGATAGGACAACGCAGTGTTTTGCCCCGAGTTTCTTGGCGAGCGCGGACTCGAACTCCTCCACGAGGGGACCCTGGGTGAGGAACGCGGAGCGCAACACGCGCGCTACCGCCGCAGCGTCGTCGTCGTTCACGTTCTGCCTGCCGTAAGGTATCATTTGTTCACTCTCTTTTCAGAAATTTTTCTTCCATAGTCGGTGATACAATAATTTTTTGGTTTGCGTCCAGCCTTCAAACAGTTTGTCTTCAACGAGTAAATCAAAGTAAAGTCCTTCGAACCGCTTTCTTGCAAGGTAAATGAAAAATAAATCCGGATACCGCCAAACTTTTAATCCCTGAACAAGGTTGCCGATTGTTTTATCGTCGTAGGTGTTATATCCCACTTGAGTGCAGTAACTTATAGCCTCCAATAACCGCTTGTTTTTCTGCCAGGGCTTTCCAACAAAGCGGTTGGTGTATAAGTCCACAGTTTCCTTGCTTGCCCACTCCTCCAAACTGGTCGGCTCCTTGAATAATCCTTTTTTCTTAAGGTCCTCGGTGAGTTTGCTTCCAGGATAAGGGGTAAGTATGCTCATGGCGAAAAACGCATGCGGATTGATTTTCCTTATTTTTTTGGCTAGTGAAACTGTTTGCATCAAGTCATCCTCATCCTCGTTGGGATAACCTATAATGAAGCTATAGCCCGCGCTTATGTCGTATTTTGCCAGTTTTTGTGCGGAGTTCGTTATCTGCTCGGGGGATATGTCTTTGTCTATGTATGCTAACATTTTTTCCGAGCCCGATTCGGCGCCCAAAGTCATCGAGCGCAACCCGGATTTGTACAGCAACTCCAAATATTTTTCGTCTATTGGACCGTATGGTGCAAAATAGTTTACCCTGCATTCGCCGAACCAAGTGTATTCCGCGTCAGACGCGATTTTCAATTCTGCGAATTTTTTCGCGCGGTTGAAGTCCACGAAAAAATTATCGTCTATGAAATAAACATAGTCCAACTTGTACTTTTCAGCGAGTCTTTTTGTTTCATCAACCACTTTTTCCGCGGTTTTACTGCGGTAAACACTGTTTCCCGTTAAGGGATTCACGCAAAACGCGCATCTGTGCGGGCAGCCGCGCGACGACTGATAAGGCAAAAACCGCTGTGTTCCGGAGAAATATTGATTTAGGTCTATCAAATCATAGTCAGTTTCCGGTAATGAGTTTAAGTCCACAAATTCTGGACGCGGATTAATCTGTACTCCTTCTGGTTTTTTCTTAAACGCCAAGCCCTTTATTCTTGTTGTGTCAGTTCCGCGTTCGAGCGCGTCCAACAGTTCGCACAACGGTTTTTCTCCTTCGCCGTGTACCGCGTAGTCCACGAGCTTGCTAGCGGCAACTTGTTCCGGAAAGAGTGTTGCGTGGATACCCCCCCATACTATTGGAACATCTGGCAGGTTCTCCTTTGAAAACTCGCATATTTCGTACGCGTATTTCACGTCTGCGGTAATGCAGCCTACACCTATTGCAGACGCATCTTTACCTTCGCGGAGTAGCGTGCTCTTCCAATTTCGGTCTATTACTGAATCGATTATTTTGACTTTGCATCCTTTTTCCTTTAGAACACTTCCCAAAACCAGGTAATTTAACGGTATATACCTGGGATTCAGATCATTAAACGGTTTTACGAAGACGATTTTCATGAAAATCGCCTCAATGCCGTCTTATCATACACACCATATCTTGCCAGTAGGGCAGACACTCTCTTGTTTAGGAAGACATTAGAAAACAACACCGGTGATAACAACAGTGTGACAACCACATTGCCTATCACGTGGCTAATCGTGAACGGGATCTGCCCGATTAGCGCGTCGAAAAAAGTACCGCCAAACAGGAATGGAAATGCAATGGGCCCGGTTACGAAGTCAAAAAAAAGCGTTCCTGCTACGGACAACCCGAGGAACGAACGCAGATTGTTGCTTGGTTTAAGCCAAGTGAAACAAAGCGCCATAGTCCCCCAGGTCAGCATTCCTATAACTGTCCAAATGCCCACTGCGTTGCTCGCTAAGTCTATTACTGGATAAAACAACGCACCTAGCATAAACCCGTATTTTTTCTTCAATAGGGGCGCGGCTGTCGCCGTAATCAGCATTAACAGCGCGAATTGCCAAGCGAAATAAAACGACCATTCCATGATTTTTTCCTCCGTTGTGCGTCCATCAAGTTAATCTTGTCACTTGAGTATCCCGTTTCCTTCCAAGAGCTTGCGTATGCGCGCCTTGTCCACGAGCGCGTCCGCCGAGCTGTAGTGCTTGAATTTCACGCGCGGCGCGTTCTTGAGGTAGGGATACTTCACGGTTTCCTGGTAGCGGTCTATCTGCGAGATTACCGCGTAACCGTCCTTGAAGTCGAAGGCGCGCGTTGCCTCGTCCTCGTTTATCATCCACTCGTCGATTTTCTCTCCGGGGCGGATGCCGGTTACGCGCACCGGGCTCTTCGAGCGGTAGTGCTCCTTGAGCGCGTCAATCAAGTCGGTTATCCTGAACGCCGGAAGCCGGGGCACGAACAATTCCCCGCCCACGCCGTATTCCACCGCCTTCACGACTTGTTCGACCGCCTGTGCGGGGGTGATGAAGAAGCGCGTCATGCGCGCGTCCGTCAATGGCACCGGTTCGCCCGCCTTGATTTTGTCCGTGAAGAACGGTATCGCGGAACCAGTGCTCTCGGTGACGTTCCCGTAACGCACCGCGGTGAACACGGTTGCCGCGTCGCCCTTGCTGTAGTTGGATTCCACGAAAACGCGTTCCGCGAGCATCTTGGTGGCGCCATAGGTGTTGATGGGCGAGCACGCCTTGTCCGTGGAAACGAGCACCGCCTTTTCAACATTGTTCTCGAGGCACGCCTCGGCAACGTTCATGGTGCCCCGCACGTTCGTCTTGATCGCCTCGAAAACATTGTACTCTATCAAGTCGATGCGCTTCATTGCCGCAGCGTGAACCACGATGTCCGCGCCAATCGTGGCCTTCTTGACGCGCCGGTAGTCGCGCACGTCCCCAACGAAGCTCCGCAGGCGCTCGTCCTTGAACTCCTCGGTGAGCAGGTGGTGCTTGACTTCGTCGCGGCTGAACACGCGCACGCTCTGGGGTTCCTGCTTGAGTATTTCCGCGACAAGATGTCTACCCAGGTAACCCGTGCCTCCGGTAATCAACACTGTTTTTCCCTTGAAAACGTTTTTAGTTGTCATATCCCATTTCACCGTCCCGCGATTTCCGCGGCAATCCTCTCGGCCGAATGGCCGTCAACCTTGAACGCCTGCTCCCGCACGAACGCCTCAACGTGCGCCTTGCCCTTCACGGCTTTGGCGAGTGCACTCGCCAGCGCGCCGCGGGAGTAAACACCCGTCGCGCACCCGGATTCCACGAACGGGAGCACGTCGGGTTCCCCGCTCAAGTTCACTATTAATACGGGCTTTTTTAAAATCATGGCGTCCACCGCGGTGGTCGAGTTCCAGGTGGCGAAAGCGTCGCACGAGGCGAGGCACTCCGCCAGCAAGGCGTCCCGCGTGAACGCCGCGTTCGGCATGCACTTCTTGGCGAGCGCCGCGTCTTCCAGGGGGTGGAGCTTGACGAGCAAGGCGAAACCCGCCTTCTCCGCGCCCGACGCCACCTCGCGGAAAACTTCCGCGAGTTGGCGGGCGTGAGTCGGGCTGAACGCCCACGACGAGGTGAACAACAGCAACGGCTTGTCTTTGGGCAGGCCGAGGCGCCTCCTGAATTCCGCTGGTCTCGCGCGCTTCGCGCAACGCACCAACTCGTCGTTAGCTGGGTTTCCCGTGACGCATACGCGCCCCGCTGGAAAGTGTCCGTGTTCCACGAGCACGCGCTTTGCCGCCGCACCGTAGACCAGCGTCTCGCAGGGCACCGGACAGGCGAACGTGCGGGTGAACGCGTTGAACGCGTAATCCGGGTGCGAGGAATGGATTATGCCGTGCTGGATGCCGAACGAGGAAACGCCCGCCTTGCGGCAGGCGGTGATTGCTGCGCGTCCGTAAGGCCCGGTTTCGTACACCGCCGCCAACGCTGCGGGTTTTTCTTGGTTGAGCAGGTTGCGGAACGCGTTGAAGTAAAGCGGGTAACGGTAGAGGTAAGCCCACGAGAAGGCGTGGTTGAGGCGGGGTTTCACCGCGGAATAAATGTCGGAGTCCAGGCAGGCGAATGACGCCTTGAATTCTTTGTTCTCGTTGAGTTCGCGCCAGAGCGCCTCGGCTTTGCGTGCGTAAGCCAGCGCCCCGCGCAAGCCGTGCGGGGTGTAGTAAGCTTCGACGGGCAGCCAGCCGTTGGCAAGACGCACGAAGAGCGAACGCCACTCGCCTGTGAGCGAATAATCAGCGTCCACGCCCTTCCATTGCACTCCACGGCGTTCGAGTTCGCGGGCAACCGGCTTCACGTAGTGGTCCGCGCGGTTGCCTTCCGAATCCGGGCGGAGGGTGCGCGAGTGCGATAGTAGGATTACCCGCGCGCCTTTTGGCGAGAACGCCTTGAATGCTTTTCCAAGCGCGCAGCGCGCGCCTTCCTTGAGTGTTGCCGCGGCTTCGGCAGCCAAGCGGGCGAGCCAGTCCGAACGCGTTGGTTCGGGCGTTGCCTCGAATCTTATTCCGCGCTTCCGGCAGGCGGACTCGATTACCCCGCGCTCGGGGGCGTTCCCGCACTCGAAAACTACGAGTGAAGGTTTTTCTTTTTGGAGCAGGTTGTGGACTGCGTCCGCAGCCGCGACTGCGTCGCGGAACGCAATGTAAACCGAAGGCAAGAGCAGCCAGTAAAGGGATTCACCCTGGTATTCGAGTAGTTCGCGGAAGTTTTTTCCCCGCAGGAGCGGCTTGTCGCTCCATTCCTCGAGCCAGCTTATCGCGGATTTGTCCAAATCAGCCGGAGAGTGATACGACGAGAGGGACGTTGCGCCAGCTATCCCCGTGCGGAGCGAAACGATTTTTTGTCCGGTTTTCGGGTTTGCCCGGCTATTCGAGAATACCACTGCGTTCATTGCAAATTTAAGACTGCGGACGCGGTTTTAAAGCCGCACTTCGATGCCCGCCTCGCGCATCGCCTGCTTCACGTTGTTCGGGGTGAACTGGGTGTAAAGGAACAGGCTGGCAACCGAAGCTGCATCCGCCTTGCCTTCCCTGATTACGCGCACCACATCGTCTGGGGAACCCGCGCCGCCCGCAGCGATTACCGGAATGCACACCGCTTTCGCGACGCTCTCCACCAGCGCCAAGTCGTAGCCCGCCATCATGCCGTCCTCGTCGATTGAGGTGAGGAGTATCTCGCCCGCGCCCAGCTCTTCTAGGCGCTTCGCCCACTCGACGGGCTTCAAGCCGGTTGCCTTTGCGCCGCAATGCGAGTAAACCCCGTGTCCGTCCGCGGTGCGGCGGGCGTCAATGGAGGCGACCACGCATTGGGCGCCGTAAACGTCCGCGATTTCCGTGACGAACAACGGATTCTCAAGGGCGCGCGTGTTCACAACGACCTTGTCCGCGCCCGCGTTCAGCAAGTCGCGCACGTCGTCGAGCGAGCGCACGCCCCCGCCCATCGCGAGGGGCATGAAGCACTCGTCCGCGATCTGGCGCATCAACGCCAGCGCTGGCTTCCTGCCTTCGGGCGTTGCCGGGATATCCAGTATCACAAGTTCATCGACTTCACGGGACTCATACACGCGCGCCACGTTCATGCAGCTGCCGATGTTCCGCCATTCGGCGAAGCGCTTGCTCTTGACGACTATGTTGTTCTTGATGAGTATCGAGGGGATGATGCGCGTCTTCAACATTTAGGGCGCACCCCCGCATTCATTCAGGAAGTTCTCGAGCACGCGCAAACCCGCCTTCTGGCTTTTTTCGGGATGGAACTGGGTGCCCCACACGCTCCCCTCGCGCACGGCGGCGCAGAATTCCTCGCCGTAAACGCAGCGGGCTGCTACCGCGCGGGCGTCGGCAACAAGGTGATAGCTGTGGATGAAATAGAACGCCGCACCGTCGGGCACGCCCTTAAACATTCGCTTGTCAATTGCCGCGGCGTTATCCCAGCCAACGTGGGGCACCTTGAATTTTTTTTCGTCGACTTCGAAGCGGCGCACCGTGCCTTTCACCAGCCCCAAGCCGTTGGTTTCGCCGCCCTCGGTTCCCTTCTCGGCAAGGAGCTGCATTCCCAGGCAGATGCCGAGCAACGGCTTGCCGGCGGCTTTCCATTCGTGCAGGAACGCGGACCAACCAGCGGCCCCGAGGTTTTCCATTCCCTTGGCGAACGAGCCGACTCCCGGGAGGATAAGCCCGTCCGCGCTGTTAACTTCGGCGGGGGTCTTGACTAGGCGCGGCTCGGCTCCCAGGCGTTTGAGCGCCTTGGTAACCGAACGCAGATTCCCCATCCCGTAATCTATTACGCTGATTATCATTTCCAGTCAACTCTCACACCTTTACGTTGCAGCGCGCGAGTTCCTTGGGCAGCTCGAGGTGCACCAGGTCGCCTTCCGCGTTGCGTACGGGCTTGCCGTTCCCGTCGGTCTTGAATATCGCCGGGTTCGTGAACGAGTCCACCACGTCGTAGAACTCGCGTTCGGTCATCCCGTAGAATTCGATGAATTGTTTCACGCGCTTCTGGGAGAGCTTGCCGTCGTGCTTCGCCACGAGCGCGAGCGCCTCGTTCCTCGAGAGGCGCTTGTTGCGCACGTCAAGGCAGGCGTGGTCGGTGGTGCGTCCGAAGCCGAACTTCACGTACTTCATGTAATCGTGTATCGAGACAAGGTCGCAGTCCAGGTTCTCGTAGTTGGTGTAAGTGCCCTCGATGGGTCCGTCCTCCTTGACCGAGAACCCAAGCGGCTTGATTTTCTCGACTTGCGTGCGCGCGTCCCACTTGATGTAGTGCCCGAGGAACAAGCCGGTTACGCCCACGCGGCGTATTTCCTCGTCGGACGGGTAAGTGTACGGCAACAAGTCCTGGCGCGTCAAGCCCTCTTGTCCCACCATGTCGTCCACGCGGTTGCCGAGCAATCCCCCGAATTCTTCGAGCCAGCGGCGGTCGAGCACGTTCTTCTCGCGCGACGCGACGGGCCCCCCGTATTCCAACTGCGAATTCTCGCCCCATATCACGAGGGGAATGCGGTAGTTCACCGCGACTTGCACGGGAACCGTGAATATGCCCACGTGGTTCGGCCACTCGTGGTCGCCCACGGTCTTGAACGCGATGCGCCCGAGCTTCCGGTAAACCTCGGGGTTCTTCTTGAAGAGGATGAGGTCGACTCCCATCTTGCGGAGGTTCTCGAGGTTCCGCTTGCCGAGTTCGGAGGGAAGCGTGGGTTCGAAGGTCACGCACAACGGGTTCAATCCGTACTCCTTCTTTATGATGTAAACCTGGAAAGTGGAGTCCTTGCCCCCGCTCACCGGGATGATGCAATCGTAATTCGAACCCGTGCGGTCGCGGTGTTCCTCGATTATTCTCCCGAGTTCGGTGCGGCGTGCCTCCCAGTCGATTTCCTTATCCTTGCGCGCCTGCGAGAGGCAGGCGTCGCACACGCCCTCGCGGTCAAACGACAAGTCGGGCTTGGTTTCGGGCATCACGCAACGCGAACAGTAACGCATAGCAATCGGAAAGTATTTGCGTTGAAAGGGGATTTAAACGCGGCGTTTTGATCCAGGTTTATTGTTTGGGTTAAGGTATTAAACTCTCACGCGCGTCCTTTACTTGTTTCACCATGGAATACCGTTTGGAGAAAATAGGGCAAGTCGGGGAGTGGTGGGACCCCGCCCTGCCCGACAACGCCTCTTTCTACCAGACAACCGAATGCGCCTCAGCCCAACTCGCTTTGGGGAACGCCCGCGACGCCGCATTCGTTTCAGGATGGAATCACGGGAAGCTCGCTTGCCAACTCGTTGTTTACGCGGGGAACGATTACCCCGGCTTGTTTGGTTCCGGCGCCCGCTTGGCGTTCTTGGCCCCGCTTGCAAACAAGGCGTTGCGAACGGTTTGGTGGGACTTCGGGCCAGTGGTTCGGGAGGGCTACGATTACGTTGAATGCGCGAAGGGTTGCCTGGATGCGCTCGCCGGGTGGATTGGAAGCGCGCCCGTGAAGCGCGCCTCGCTTCCGTTGAACAAAGGCGGTGAATGCGATGCCTTGTTCGCTGCGCGCGGCTTCCGCGTGGCGAGGCACGCCACCGCAATCGTGGACCTAAACCCGCCGCTGGAAGAGTTGCGGGAGCATTACGGGAAGCGCTTGCGTTATGTTTTGAACCGCGCCGAACGCCAGGGCATAATCGTCAGCGAAGTCGGCGAGGGCGACTTGCGCGACGCTTACGAGTTATTTGCTGAAACCAAGAAGCGCGCGGGGGTTTCCGACCGGGGTTACGCTTACTTCGAGAGGCACTGGCGATTGTTCGGTTCGGGAAGGGGTACGACGCACGCATTAATCGCACGCAAGGACGGCAAGCCCGTTGCGTTACAATTGTTCTCTATTTTCAACGCGGCGATACTCCAAGGCGGCATCTCTTATTCGGATTACGCGGTGCGCGAAAAGATTTACGGGAACGACCTGCTCCAGTGGCGCTTGATTGAATGGGGCAAAGCGCACCATTGCGTTTCCGACGACTTGGCGGGAGTGAACCCGGACGCCGAGGGAAAGGAGGCGGGGATACGCGCGTTCAAGGAGAAGTGGGGCGAAACAATCGAATACCCGCTTTATTCAAAACCACGAAAAGGTGCGATTGGTTGGTTCGAACGTAGTGTCAAGGCGTTGGTTGCATCTAAACGAGAGAAGAAATTCCAGGAAAAAAACAAGCAAGAACAAGAAACTCCGGTTGAAACAGAACCCGTGGAAGCCAAGCACGAACCAATTGAATTCGATTCAGTTGTTCTGGATATTGCAATCGACGCGGTAATCAAGGACAACGAGGCGTTCGTCAGGGAACGCGGGGAACGCGCGGCGAACTCCCTGATGGGTGATTTGATGGCGCGCCTGGAAGGAAAGTGCCCGGGCTGCACGGCGTACGCGCGGTTGGAAGAGAAAATTCGGTTGTATCCTAAAGCTTGATTCTCGCACGGCAGGCTGCGAGAATACGGAAAGCATTACGGGCTAACTCGCGTGCGGTTGTCTTGTTCGTCTGGTAGAGGAACGCGTAGAACGCCAAAATGACGCAGGTTTTGAGCGCGAAACCGAATAGCTGGGGCGCCAAGAGGAAGGGTGCGCAGGCAACCAGGAAAACAACATAGTTTTTTCCGCTCTGCAAAAAGATTCCCTTGTGCACGGTTTTTTCCAGGTGCCAAATCAGTATTGTGGTTATCACGATGTTGCTTAACAGGAGCGCGAGCGCCGCGCCAGTGCCCTGGTAGGTGGGGACGAGCGCCCAGTTCAACGCCGCGAAAAGCACGACTTGTACGGTAGTCACGAGGGCGGCGAGGCGCGGGTTCTTGGTCATCACCAGGGTGGTGACACAAACGCCCGACAAACCCATTATCGGAACCGCGAGCGAGATGAGGCGGAGTATCTCGTTGGACGAGGCGTAACCCGGACCGAGCACGAGGTTGCTCACCAAATCCGAGTAATAGAACATCGCAATCGAACACGCACACAACACGAGGGTGAGCACGAGCGAGGTCTTCGAGAGGAAGACGGGGGCTTTGTCGCGGTTAGCGCTGATTTTCGGGGCGAGCACGGTGGTGAGCGCCGAAGAAAAAGTCAATGCGACGGTCGCGAGCGAATAAGAGATGTCGTACACCCCTGCAGCGGCAACCGAAGCGAGCGAGGCGAGCGAATAGCGGTCCACGATGCTGGACAACGGAATCACCACGCCGGGAATCACGAGGGGAAGGGAGAATGAAACGAATTTTTTTATCCAGGCGAGGCTCGCGCGGGCGCGGGGGATTGCGAAGGCGATTACCAGCAGGGCTATGCCTGCGGTTGCGAACGCCCGGCAGAGGAACACGGTGGTGCCGTCGCCTGTTGCGAACGCGGCGGCGAGGACTACCGCGAAGCCGGTCAAAGCGAACGCTGAGTTGAGGAGCGCCATGCGTTTGAAGTCCTGTTTGGCGCGGTAATAGAACAGGCACAGGTTGAACAATGCTATCGCGGCAGCCGAGGCGAATGCGAACCCGAATTGGAGCGGCGTCAAACCCGAGGCGGGTTGCAATAGGAAGTAAGCAGGCGCGGCTGCGAGGAGGAACAACGCGAGCGTGCCCAACGCCTCCGAGTAGAACAGCGAATTGATTTTGCGCACGTTGCGGGGCGCGTGGTAGTCGAAGCCGTTCTGGATGAAGCTGAGCACCGCCGCCTGGATGAACACCGCGGTCCCGAGGAGGAGCGCGAATGTGCCGTAGCCGTCCGGGCCCAAGAGGCGTGCGAGTAGCGGCTTCGAGATGAAGGACAAACCTATGACTAGCGCCGTGCTCGCGGACATTATTGTGGCGTCCCTGAACAACGCGTAGTTATCGTCCATTTCGCAAAGGGATTAAGTGCGGCAATTGTTTTTTAATCAGCGCACGGAAAACAAACTGGAAGAAAAATGCACAAGGAACAAAAATACGCGCTGGCGTTTTCCGCGGCAACAATAGCGGTCGCGTTCCTGCTTGCTCCA